>Ga0307409_100000391_pt1 | contig 18590 bp, 12 predicted proteins | sample 322Ometagenome_2_FD_203888 | JGI IMG/M metagenome (GOLD analysis project Ga0307409, IMG submission 203888) | Maize rhizosphere microbial communities from greenhouse at UC Davis, California, United States - 322HYB-O-2 | ecosystem: Host-associated > Plants > Roots > Rhizosphere > Soil | place... | reverse complement strand
GCCGACTTCGGGACCGAGGCCGGTGACGACGTTGACGACGCCCGGCGGAAACCCCGCCTCGCCGAACAACCGCGCCAGCTCGACCATCGACGCCGAAGTGAACTCCGAAGGCTTGACGACGGCGGTGCAGCCGGCGGCGAGCGCCGGCGCGAGCTTCCAGCTCGTCAGCGTCAGCGGCGAGTTCCACGGCGTGATGATCGCGACGACGCCCTTCGGCTCGTAGCGCGTGTAGGCGAAGACGCCCTTCTTGTCGCTCGGGATGACGTCGCTCTGCACCTTGTCGGCGAGACCGGCGTAGTAGCGGAAGTAGTCGGCCATGTAGCGGACCTGCGTCACGACCTCGGCGGCGAGCTTGCCGTTGTCGCGTTGCTCGATCTCGGCGAGGCGAGGCGCGTTGGCCGCGACGAGGTCGCCGAGACGCCAGAGCAGCCGGCCGCGCTCCGACGCCGTCAGCGCCGCCCACGGCCCGATGAACGCGGCGTGCGCGGCCTCGACCGCAGCCTCGGCGTCGGCGCGCGAGCCGCGCGCGATCTCCGCCCAGACCTCGCCCGTATAGGGGTTCTCGCTCGGCAGATACTCGCCCGAGGACGGCGCGACGCTGGCGCCGCCGATGAAGTGCTCGTACCTGACCGACGTCGTTGCAGCGCTCTTCATGGACTCGCTTCCGGCCGCCGCGCGGCCCGCCGCCCCGCGGATCGGAAGCGTTCCGCGCAGCATAACTGGATTCTAATTTCAGGTCGGCGTCGAGTCCAGCTAGGGTCGTCACGGCGCGCCTGGGGTCGCGGATCGGCTACCCTTTCGCCTCCATTCGAACCTGCGGGGCCTCTGGATGAGCGAAGAAGGCGGCGTTGCGGCGGTCGATCGGGCACTCTCGATTCTCGACGCGCTCACGGAAGACAAGGTCTCGCTCGCCGAGCTGTCGAAGCGGACGGACCTCTACAAGAGCACTGTCCTCAGGCTGCTCAAGTCGCTCGAGAAGTTCGGCTACGTCCTGCGCAGCGCCGACGGCTCGTACCGCCTGGGACCCAAGGTGCTCCTGCTCGGCTCGCTCTACCAGCGCCACTTCCGCACCGCCGAGATCGTCCCGCCGGTGCTCGAGAAGTTGAGCGCCGAGCTGAACGAAGGCGCGTCGTTCTACGTCTGCGAGGACGAGAAGCGGATCTGCCTGCACCGCGTCGAGACGACGCGCGCCGTGCGCGACTCCGTTCACGTCGGCGACTGGCTGCCGCTCACGGTCGGCGCCGCCGGCCACGTGCTGCGCGCGTTCAACGGCGCTCGCGGCGAGCGTTTCGACGAGATCCGCCGCAAGATGTACGCGGCGTCGTACGGCGAGCGCGATTCCGAAACGGCTGCGGTGGCGGCGCCGGTGCTCGGCCCAGGCAACCAGCTGGTCGGCGCGCTGAGCGTGTCGGGGCCGCGCTACCGCATCGAAGCGTTGGGCGAGGAGCGGATCGTGCCGGTGCTGTTCAAGTACGCGAAGGAGCTCACGCGCACCGTCGGCGGCATGGCCGACGATCCCACGCTCGCCGGATGGAATCTCATGCGCGCGTCCGGCCGCGCCGGCAAGGCCAAAGCAGCACGTCGATAGCGGGCGCTCGGCCCGGCATCGGCCGCGCTCGCACGAGGCCGCGACGACGTCTCGCCCGCTGACCCGCATCGGCGGGGTTCCTCCAATGCCTCTTCGGGTCGACCCTCGATTGACAGGCACGGTTCGGTCTCATACGATTTTAAAACACCGTTCTATTGTACAGAACGGCGCACCTTGAACAGATCCGGACCGCCTTCGGTCCTGGCGAAGCGCCGAGGAGACCCAATGAAATTCAATCCCATCGTGTCGTCGCTGGTCGTCGTCGCTTCCATGACAGTGCCGACCGTCATGTTCGGGGCCGCAGCCGATCTCAACTCGTGCTGCACAGCCGCCGACAAGGACCAACCGAAGGTGGGCGCCAACCTGGCCAACCAAGGCTATTCATCCTTGAACCAGATCACGAAGGCGAATCTCTCCGCCCTCGGCGCGGCGTGGATGACGCGCGTCTCGGCAGCACCGTCGACGACGCCCGGGCCTTCGGCAGGCACCACCGACACCGGCCAGCAGACGACGCCGATCGTGGTCGACGGCGTGATCTACCTTGACACGCCGAACGGCGGCGTGATCGCGGTGGACGGCGCGACCGGTGCCACGAAGTGGAAATGGACGCCGACCGTCGCGAACACCGGCTTCACGACGACCGGGACGCGTCGCGGCGTGTCGGTCGGAGACGGCAAGGTCTACACGCTCGCGGCCGGCCAGCGCGTCGTCGCCCTCGACAAGAACACGGGTGCGCAGGTCTGGGTGTCGCAACCGACCGGCCCCGGCGGCGCGAGCCTCGGCAACATCGCGAAGGTCGCGACCGTCTACTACGACGGCATGCTCTATCTCGGCGGCAACGACGGCAACCGCAACGCCGCGTTCGCGGTGCGCAGCAGCGACGGCGGACTCGCGTGGGCCTTCTACGGCGGTGCCGCCCCGGGCACGGTGGTGACCGACGTCAACGGCGTGACCATCGATGCGGGCGCCACCTGGGGGCCGCTGCAGGCGAACGGCCTGAGCTGCGCGCTCACTGCGGGCGTGTCGCCATGGATCCATCCATCGGTCGACCCCGAGCTGGGCATGGTGTACTACACGTTCGGGAACGTGCGCAGTTGCGGCTCGTCGCAAGACGGCTCCGGACGTCCGGGCGACAACCTGTTCGGCAACTCGGTCGTCGCGTTCGATCTCAAGACCGGCGCCTACAAGTGGCACTTCCAGTCGATCCGCCACGATCACTGGGACATGGACAACGTCCACCCGCCGCTCCTGGCCGATGCCAACGTCGGCGGGCAAACGAAGAAGGCGCTCTATTACGGCAGCAAGTCGGCGATGACGTTCGTGCTCGACCGCACCAACGGCAAGTCGCTTCTCGGCCTCGTCGAGAAAGGCCGCCCGATCGACTCGCGCCAGCAGAGCGCGCCCACGCAGAAGTTCCCGACGCAGGGGATGTGGGTCCCCGAATGCGTCGTTTGGGAGCCGCTCGGGACGAGCAACATCCCCGGCAACCCGTGGCGCGGCGTGCCGAACTACGACGGCTACCAGCCCAATGCCTCCGGCCAGCTCGTCTACACCGAGCCCAACTACCTCGACGTCGACAAGCCGTTCGTGAGTTATCCGGCGGACTACCCGATCGATCCGGCGACGGGCGTGCGCGCAACCCATCGCCTGGGCTGCATGTACGACGATCACTGGGATCTGCCGGTCCTCTCGACGACAAGCCAGAACGGCGGTCCCGACTGGTCCAACCACGGCTTCAGCCCGCGGACGAACCTCTACTACATCCCGTACGGCGTCAACAACGTCGCCCACGACCGCAACGAGGGCGGCAACGGCCTGCGCCCGCTCGGCCAGTACCAGACCGGCGGGGTCGTCGCGATCAGCGCGTCGACCAACCAGGTGGTCTGGCGCAACCACTTCGGCCTCGACGTCGCGCACGGCCAGCACCCGCTGATCACCGCGGGCGACCTGCTGTTCATCGGCATGCCGGATGGCAACTTCGTCGCGCTCGACGCGGTCGATGGCAAGGAGCTGTGGCGCTTCCAGACCGGCGCGTCGATCAGCTCGGGTGCAGCGACCTACACGATCGGCGGCGAGCAGTACGTCGCGGTCCTCTCGGCAGGCACCGGCATCCCGTACGGCAACTCGATCACGGAAGGCGACCTGCTGTGGGCGTTCAAGCTCGGCGGGAACTTCAAGACAGCTTCGGGCAGCAGCGAGATGCCGACGCCGGCGCCACTGAACATTCGGCGTCCGGTCGGCGGGACCCCGGTCGAAGGCAGCACAGTCGGCAACACCATCTACCTCGCGCGCACGAACCGGGCGACCGACGCCGCCAACGCGCGCGATCTCACCGCGACGGGCGCGATGAACCCGACGCAGCTGCGCGTGCCGGTGGGGACGGCGGTGACGTTCCTGAACCCGGGCTCGGCGCAGTTCCCGCAGTTCCCGAACCTGCTGCCGCACTGCGCGACCCAGTTCTTCGAAGGCCTCTTCAATCGCAGGCTCAACCCCGGCGAGTCGTTCCAGTACACGTTCACGAGGGAAGGCGAGTACTTCTACAACGACTGCACCGACCCGCGTCCAACGGGCAAGGTGATCGCCTATCACATCCCGCAGGACCTGCCGGGTGCCCTGCAGTTCGTGCCGAGCCTGCTCAACGCGCGACCGGCCAACGGCGTCTTCACCAGCGTGCAAGGTTTGGTGACGGCGATCTTCAGGGTCCCGGCCGGCCACACGCTCGACGGCAACGTGCAGCTCAGGACGCCGCTGTCGAGCACCCTGTTCCCCGCGGTCACGGCGAACATGTCAGGACAGACGCTGATCGCCACGTTCGACAAGGCGCTGATCGACAACAACTTGCCCGCAGGCGACGCGGTGCCGCTGATCGTGACGGCGAACTTCCTGAACGCCGGCGTCCAGAAGCAGCTGACCTCCACTGCGACCGTGCGGGTGGTGAAATGACATCTTGGAGCATCGATTCCGAACCTCGCGCCTTGCCGGCGCCCCTTTTACCCAACCATGGAGAGCCGAAGTGACGAAGCGAATCCTGATCGCGTGCCTGGCGACGCTGGCCTTTTCCACTGCCCAAGCCGGCGACATCACGTTCCTCAACCCGCAACACGACGTCACGGCGATCGCGACGACGAGCGACGGACTGGCGGGTTTCGACTTCCAGACGAGCCCGCCGTCGGCAGCGCCGATCTTCGCGTCGGCCGACTCGCTGGGAACGACGGACGTCGCGACGGCAGGAGCGATCGGAGGTCCGGGCTTGCTCTCGACGTCGGCCGACGTCACGGCAGGAATCGAGGGCATCGCCACCGCAACGGCGCTGTCGCACTTCATGGGTTCGTTCGTGCTGGGCGCCGCGGAGCCGTTCATCGTCGTCGACTTCACGCCGTTCAGCTTCGAGATCGGCTCGGGCAACGCGACCACGTCGCTGTTCGTCAAGCTGACGAGCGGCGCGACGACGGTGTTCTCGGGTGCCGTCGACGGCCCGTGGGGTTGGCGCGTGACGCCCGGGACGACGTACGTGCTCGACCTGCTCCTGAGCAGCGAAGCGACCGCCGGATTCAATCCCCTGGGCGAGGGCAACGCCAGCAGCACCGGCTTGGCCACCGTCGCAAGCGCGGTGCCTCTGCCGGCGCCGTGGCTCCTGCTGCTGGTCGGCTTGGGACCGATCGCCGCCGCCAGGAAGCGCGCAGCGCGGGCTCGAGGGATCTGAGACACACGTCGCCCGGTCTGACGCGACGACACCGCGCAACCCCGGTCCCTCACGGGCCCAGGCCTTTTTTTCGTCTTCAACGCGTCGGCAAGACGGTCTGGAGGATCGCCGGTTCGTGAGCGGTCGCCGTGTCCGCCATCAGGAGTCCGAGGCGCGCGAACTTCTGCAGCGCGAAATCGACGAACTCCGCGGCGCGCGACGGCTCTCTCTGGATGCCGAGCTCCCGGACGGCAGAGACCAGCGCCGCTCGGTCGCGCGTGCCGTCGATCAGCGGCAAGAGCTGCAGAGCGTTGCGGTCGCCAATGGCGACAGCCATGTGCAGGAGCGTCGTCACGCGGTCGCCCGAACGCGCTTGCAGGCGCGCCAGCGGACTCGCGACCGGTCGATCGAGCGGCTCGACGGTGAGCGAGGGCGGCTGCACGTGGAGCTCGACGATGCCGGCGTCGTGCGCATTCGTCAGGATGGCGTCGAGCCTCGCCGACAGCGGGCCGAGGTCGAGCCGGCCGTGGAGCGACGCGATCTCGAACGTCGCCGGGTGCCTGGCGACGAGCGCGTCGAGGAGCTTGCGCACCGGCCCGCCCCCGCCCGACGCTGGATCGAGTTTGCGCGCGAGCTTGTGGATGCCGCCCGTCGAAGGCCCGCGCGCCAGCTCCCAGCTCGCGGACACGTGCATCTCGCGAAGACGCTGCGCGTCCATCGCAGCGCCGGCCGGCGCACTGTCGTGGACCAACAGCGACTGCCGAAAGCGCCGCAGGCGGATGAAGTCGAGGTACTGTTCGCGCTCCACCGGATCCAGCGTCGCGAGGTGGGCCTGCGCCTGGCCTGAATGACTCGCCTCCGTCATCGTCGGGAACTCCGCGTCGGCGAGATACCGCAAGCCATGGTGCGCGGCGTGCCGGGCGAACGAATGGAACAGGACCGGCTCGTTCGGGACCGCGAGATCGTCGTGGTAGAGCTCGCTGTCGCTGCGCTGCGCGATCGCTCGCAATTCGGCGCGCACGGCCTGGTCGGATTCGAGCGCCGCCGGACCGGTCTCGGCAACCAGACGAGCCACCTGGCGCGCGGCATCGAGGCGAGCGCGCGCGTCCTCGATGTGGTCGACGTGATGGTGCAGGACGTCCCACGCCGCCTGCCGCACGCGGCAGCCGGGCAGCACGTTGAAGCTGACATAGAGGACTCCCTCGCGAGCGAGGCGTTCGCGAGCGAGTGCGAACAACGCGTCGCGAACATGCCCCGGCACCCACGAATAGACGCCGTGGGCGACGACGTAGTCGAACTCGCCGTGCTCTCGCCCGAGCACCGCGAGGTCATCCTCGACGAGGGTGACGTTCGTCAGTCCGAGCGCGGCGACGGCCCGGCGTCCTGCCGCGATCGCCGGCGCGGAGAGGTCGCAGCCGACGAAGCGCGCCCCGGGCAGCGCGACCGCCATCGGGATCAGGTTCGAGCCGTCGTTGCACCCGACCTCGAGCACGCTGCAGCGCTCCACGCCCGGGGCAGCGTGCCCGGCCAGCGCCGCCACGGTCGCGAGCCGGGCGGGATGCGATGCGCGATGCGGCAGCGCGTCGTATGGAATTTCCTGGTAGCGCCTTGCAAGCGCGACGTTCGACGTGTCGAGGCTGGGCAGCATGGCGGCTTTCGATCTGAACGGATGGCACTCCGGAATGATCGCCCGATCCGCGGGCTGAAGAAGGCCGTTCAGCGCGCCGCGGCCTGCATGCTGGCCGCGTTGCTGCTCGCGTCGGCGCCGGACGTTGCGTCGACCGACGCATTCTCGGCAGCCGCCGAGGCGCCGCGCTTCAGCGCGGAGTTGGTGAAGCCCGGTCTCTACCGCATCAGCGGCCCTGGCGGGGGCACCTTGCTGCGGCTCGCCAGCCACGGTCTCATCGTCGTCGACGCCAATCGCGCGGGCACGTACGAAGCGCTGACGGCGGAGATCCGGCGCATCGCAAGGTCGTCCGACGTGCCCGTCGGCGCACTGGCGCTGACGGCAGCCGGTCCCGACCAGGCGGGCAACGTCGCGCAGTTCCTCGACGCAGGAGTTCCGGTGGTCGTGCAGCGGCACGCGCTCGAGCGCCTTGCGCCATCGACAGCCGCCCGGCGGCCGACGCTGATCAGCTACGAGAGCGACTATCTGCTGCGGGTCGGCGACGCGGCGGCCGAGATCGAGCACGTCGGCAGCGGAAGATCCGGCACCGACAGCGTCGTGCTCTTTCCCGATCTGCGCGTCGTCGCCGTCGGCGACCTGTTCACCTCCGGCGCGCCCGAGCCCGACTGCGCGTCCGGCGGCAGCTTCGCGGGCTGGGCTGCCGCCATCTCGCACGTGTTGTGGTCCGATTTCGACATCGCCGTCCCGAGCCGCGGCGCGCCGGTCGGCAAGCGCGAGCTCGCGGCGCTGCAGGCAAGACTCGAAGCGCTGGCGCGGCGCGCCGACGCGTCGGCTGCAGGCCCAGCCGATTGCCCGCGGCCGAGGTGACGCACGCGGCCGCGGCCACAGCGGCGAGGGTGCGTCGACCCGAAGTCCCCTCATTTGACAGCGCTGCCGGCGGTGTTAGCATTTCGGAACGCCGTTCTACAGTCCAGAACCAACGCGGTTCCGCTCGGCACGGCGCGCCCACCTTCCCAGGAGCGTCTGCGTGGCTCGGCGTATTCCATGATGGAACGCCGTTCTAATCGTGCAAGCATCGACAGTCGCCCAAGCTCGATGGAGAACGATCACATGAACCTGCAGCGCCGCGCCATCACTCTCGCTGGCCTGTCGATGGGCGTCTCGATGCCCAGCTTCGCGCAAGAGGAGCGGACGATCCGCTTCGGTCACCTCAACAACGCCGACCACCCGGTGAGCTTCGGCGTCAAGCGCTTCGCCGAGCTGCTCGCCGCCAAGAGCGGCGGCAAGATGAAGGTGCAGGAGTTCCCGGCCTCGACGCTCGGCAACGAGCTGCAGCAGCAGTCGGCGCTGCAAGGCGGCGTGCAGGAGATGTCGGCGCCGGCGACGACCTCGCTTGCCGGCATCGTCAAGGAGTTCGGCCTGGTCGACTTCCCGTTCGCGGTCTCGAACTTCGCCCAGGCCGACGCGCTCCTCGACGGTCCGCTCGGGCAGGCGCTGATCGCCAAGCTCCCCGAGAAAGGCCTGGTCGCGCTCGGCTACTGGGATCTCGGCTTCCGCAACGTCACCAACAGCAAGCGTCCGATCGCCAAGGCCGAGGACCTCGACGGCCTGAAGATCCGCGTCATTCCCAACCCGGTCTTCCTCGACACGTTCAAGGCGTTCAAGGCCAATCCGGTGCCGATGCCGTTCGCCGAGCTCTACGGCGCGCTCGAATCGAAGGCGGTCGATGGCCAGGAGAACCCGTTCTCGGTCATCCTGTCGAACAAGTTCTACGAGGTGCAGAAGTTCGTCAGCGCGACCAATCACGTCTACGCGGCGAACATCATGCTCGTCAGCAAGCGCTTCTGGGACAAGCTCTCGCCGGCCGAGCAGAAGATGATGAACGATGCGGCCAACGAAGCTCGCGGCTACCAGCGCCAGGTGAGCCGCGCCGCGGCGCAGAAGGCCGTCGGCGAGCTGCAGGCCAAGGGCATGCAGTTCAACGAAGTCGCGCCGGCGGAGCAGGCGCGCATGCGGCAGACGGCGAAGTCGGTCACCGACCGCTTCCTCGCCACCTACGATCCCGCGATCGCCAAGCTCTACACCGACGAGCTGGCGCGCATTCACAAGGGCTGACGCAAGACAGCGCCCGCGAGCCCCGACCCCGCGCAGGACGCCACGTGGCAGCTGACGCCCAGCGCAAGGTCGGGCTCGTCGACGCGTTCCTCGACCGTTACTGCAAAGTACTCGAGGCGTTCATCGCCGCCTGCCTGGTGGCGATGGTGCTGCTGGTGTTCGGCAACGTCGTCCTGCGCTACGGCTTCAACTCGGGGATCGCGGTCTCCGAGGAGATGTCGCGCTGGCTGTTCGTCTGGCTGACGTTCATGGGCGCGGTCGTCGCGCTCCACAAGCACGCCCACCTCGGCACCGAGATGCTGGTCGGGCGTCTCGGGCCGACGGGGAAGAAGGTCTGCCTCGTGATCGGCTACGCGCTGATGCTGGTGACGTGCTGGTTCATCTTCTTCGGCTCGCTCGAGCAGACCAAGATCAACTGGGACGTCTCGGCGCCCTCGAGCGGCGCCTCGATGGGCTGGTTCTACGCCGTCGGCCTCGTCTTCAGCGTGTCGGCCGCGGTCATGCTGCTGAACGACCTCATCAAGCTGCTGAGCGGCCGCGCGAGCGAAGCCGACCTCGTCATCGTCAAGGAATCCGAGGACCTGAAGTGACGATCACGGTCTTCGTGCTCTCGCTGCTGGGCGCGATGGCGCTCGGCATTCCGATCTCGTTCGCGCTCCTGGTCTGCGGCGCCGCGCTGATGTGGCACCTCGGCATGCTCGATGCGCAGATCCTGGCGCAGAACGTCATCAACGGCGCCAACAGCTATCCGCTGCTCGCGGTGCCGTTCTTCCTGCTCGCCGGCGAGGTGATGAACGTCGGCGGGCTGTCGCGCCGCATCGTGAACCTCGCGCTCGTTCTCGTCGGCCACATCAAGGGGGGCCTCGGCTACGTCGTCATCGTCGCCGCCTGCCTGCTGGCGGCACTCTCGGGCTCCGCGATCGCCGATGCTGCCGCCCTGTCGGCAATCCTCCTGCCGATGATGATCGCCGCCGGGCACGAGCCCGGGCGCGCCGCCGGGCTGATCGCGTCGGCCGGCATCATCGCCCCGGTCGTGCCGCCCAGCATCGGCTTCGTCGTCGTCGGCGTCGCCGCCAACGTCTCGATCTCCAAGCTCTTCTTCGCCGGCATCTTCCCTGCCCTCATGCTTGCGGCGACCCTCTGGGTGACGTGGTGGTGGCTCGCGCGCCGCGAGACGATCACGCCACCGAAGCGCAAGTCGGCCGGTGAAGTGCTGACGGCGGTACGTCAGGCCGCATGGGCGCTCGTCCTGCCGTTCATCATCATCGTCGGCCTGAAGATGGGCGTCTTCACGCCGACCGAGGCGGGCGTCGTCGCCGCGGTGTACGCCCTCTTCGTCTCGACCGTGATCTACCGCGAGCTGCCGCTGTCGAGGCTGTACTCGGTCCTGGTCGACGCGGCGCGGACGAGCGCGGTCGTCATGTTCCTGGTCGCCGCGGCGGCGGTGAGCGCGTGGCTCATCACGGTCGCGAACATCCCGGCCGAGGTCGTCTCGCTGCTGAAGCCGCTGCTCGACAACCAGACGCTGCTCATGATCGGCATCATGGTGCTGGTGATGATCGTCGGCACGGCGCTCGACATGACGCCGACGATCCTGATCCTGACACCGGTCCTGATGCCGATCGTCAACGCCGCCGGCATCGACCCGATCTACTTCGGCGTCCTCTTCATGATCAACAACGCGATCGGGTTGATCACGCCGCCGGTCGGCGTCGTCCTGAACACGGTGGCAGGCGTCGGCAAGGTGCCGATGGACGTCGTCACTCGCGGCGTCATCCCGTTCATGATCGCCGAGTTCCTCATCATGTTCGCCATGGTGCTGTTCCCGCAGCTGGTGCTCGTCCCGGCGCACTGGTTTTACTGAGCGCCCGGGCCCCTAGGGGCTCGCCATCTCCCATTGACACGCGACGCCCGGCTCCTATACTTCGAACTAGAAACGCAACGCTGTTCTGTTACGTAGAACGACAGCAGAGTAGCCCGCTGCACGGGCGCAGGTTCCCCACACCCACGAGATGGAGCAAGACATGACGATCCGCTTTCGCCGCAACGTCGCCGCCGCCCTGATCGGGCTCGCGGCGGCAGCCACGGGCGCGCACGCGCAGGACACGACGCCCACGAACGGCAACCTGCCGCCCGGCGCATCGCCGGCGAGCTTCGACGTGACCTACAACGTCTGCCGCGGCGTCGACCCGGCGTGCTACCACGACTGGGTCGGGGCGGCGAACCGGCAAAACAAGGTGCTCATCTACACGCGCACCGCCGGCCCGCGCCACGCGAACATCGGCGACCGGCTCCCCGCCGGGCGCAACCCGCCGCTGAACAGCAGCCACACGGTCCAGAACTCGCTCATCGCCTGGCTCGCGGCCGAGGGAATCACGGCCGACTGGACCGAGGACGTCACGCAGCTGTCGAACCTCAACCAGTACAAGGCGGTGATCTTCGCGAGCAACAGCCGCGACGCCCTCTGGGCGCACGGCCGCGCGATCGATCCGGCGCTCGCCGTCAACACGGCGACCAGCGCCTACCTCGACGCGGCGAAGGTCAACTTGCGCCAGTACATCCGCGCCGGCGGCGGCTTCGTCGCGATCCACAACGCGTTCGGCACCGAATACAACTGGCCATGGTACGAAGGCCTGCTCGGCAACGCCAACTATTACGACCACGGCCAGTTCCAGAACGGCACGGTGCAGATCGTCACGGCCAACGACAGCTCGACCAACGGGCTGCCGATGCGCTGGGACTTCCGCGACGAGTGGTACAACCTCGTGCCGTTCCCGACCAAGGTCAAGTTCCTCGCCACGGTCGACGAGAACACGCTCGCCACACGACGCACGACCCATCCGGGCCACGGCCGCTTCCATCCCGTCACGTGGTGCCAGTACTACGACGGCGGCCGCGCGTGGCTGACGACGCTCGGCCACGATCGGCAGGCGTTCGTCGACGGGTCCGGCTTCGTGGGCCAGGCCCAGTTCAAGCAGATGATCGTCAACGGGATCAAGTCCGCGATGGGGCTCGTTCCGTTCTGCACCTAGGAGTTCCCCGGCGGGTCGACCCCGCTTGCGACGATCGCGACTGTTCCTCGCGGAGCAGCCGCGACGTCGTTTTTCGAGACGCGGCGACGGCGCGCCCGTCGCACGCAGATGTCAGGCGGTGACGTCGAGCAGGCTGCCGGCGGCCACCGACCCGGCCGTCCCGGCGTCGCCGGCGAGCGCTTCCGACACGCGCCGCAGAAACGCGACCAGCGATGCGCTCGCATCCGTCGCGTCTCCGCCTTCCGCTGCCCCGGCGCCGAGCCGACGGAATGCCGACAGCAACGGCGTGTCGGCGGTGACGCTGTCCGTCGCCGGCGCGATCGCGTCGTCGGTCGACGGTGTCGTCGCCCGCGCGATCGCGTCGTCAGGCGACGGTGTCGCCGTCGGCGCCACCTCGGGAACCGCGGCTGCATCGTCGTTCGAGCTGCTCTGCAGCCACTCGACCAGCGCGTCGAGCCGCTGCGCCAAGTCGCTCGAGGACGTCCGTCCCCACGCGAAGCCCCTGCCGTGGCGGCCCTCGGCATCGGTCGGCCGCAGCGCGGCGAACAGCGCGTGGACGAAGGCATGGAACGCCTGCCGCGACGTCCTGTCGTCGCTCGCAGGGTTCGCGGAGACCGGCTCGTCCGCGACGCCGGCAGCCGGCGGTTGCAGCGCCTCGCGCAACGCTTCGACCAAGGCATGGCGACCCTTGGGTGCGCTGCCCTCCTGCACAGCCTCGGGACGGCGTGCTTCGGCGGCAAGCCCACGGGCGTGCTCGACGACGCCGGCGTGCGCGGCGGCCCGCGTCGCAACCGGAACGGAAGCGGACGGCACGACAAGGGACATGCGAGGACTCCTGCGGTGGCCGGGCAATGGGGGCCGATCGCGCTCTATCGGCCAAGGCAGCGCCGAGTTGAGAGCGCCTGTGTTGCAGGGCGTATCCGTGCAGCCCACGTGCCGCCAGGTGCATGGGTTTGACACGCGGTACCGACATCGGCGCAGGGACAAACGCTCTCCCCGACGGCCGCTGGCGATGCTTCACTAGCACCGTCGTCATCGCCGGAGATCGCGCAATGCACACCGCCGCTCTCGCTCGCCTGCTCGGTTCTGGCCTGGTCGCCACGGCAGCCATGGGGCTCCTCTCCTGCGCGACGCAGCCGCAGGACGCCTCGGGCGTGCTCGCCCGCGCGTCGCAGCCGATGGGCACCACCCGTCTCCACACCGTGCGCTATGTCGCCGAAGGCACCGGGACCACCTTCGGCCAGCCGTACAAGCCCGGCGGCGCCTGGCCGAAGATCACGCTGCACTCGGTGACGCGCAGCATCGACTACGGCAGCGGCACGATGCGCGACGAGATCGTGCTGAGCCGCGCCGAGCCGCTCGGCGGCGGCGGCTATCCGCTCAGCGGACAGCAACGCACCGACCAGTTCGTCAGCGGCGAGATCGCCTGGAACCAGGCCGGCACGACCGCGACGCCGGGCCCGCGCTTCGTCGGCGACCGTCTCCACCAGCTCTGGATCACGCCCCACGGCGCGTTGAAGGCGGCGCAGCGCGGCGGCGCCGCCACCCGCATGGAGCGCGGCGACGCCGGCCAGGTCGCCATCGCCTTCGAGGTGGCGGGGCGCTTCACCGCCACGGCCTACCTCGGCGACGACGGCCTCGTGCGCCGGGTCGATTCCGTCTTTCCCGACCCGGTCCTCGGCGACACCGCGGTGGTCACGACCTACGACGACTATCGCGCGTTCGACGGCATCCAGTTCCCGATGCGAATCCGGCAGACGATGGGCGGCCATCAGGTGATCGATCTCGTCGTCAAGGAAGTCCAGGTCAACCCGGCGCTCGATCTGCCGGTGCCCGAAGCGGCGCGCAACACGGCCGAGCGCGTGACCTCGGAAAAGGTCGCAGACGGCGTCTGGTTCGTCGCCGGCGGCTCGCACAACAGCGTCGCCATCGAGCTGCAGGACCGGCTGATCCTGGTCGAGACGCCGCTCAACGACGCCCGCACCCAGGCCGTGATCGCGCACGTGAAGACGCTCGTTCCCGGCAAGCCGATCCGCGCCATCGTCAACAGCCACGTCCATTTCGACCACTCGGGCGGCGTTCGCGCCGCTGCCGCCGAGGGCGCAGAGATCGTCACCCACGCCGACAACGTGCCGTACTTCGAGCGCGCGCTGGCGCAGCCGAGCCGGATCCGGCCCGACGCGTTCGCGCGCTCCGGCCGGAAGGCGAGCTTCCGGCCGGTGGCCGAGAAGCTCGACATCGGCGATGCGACGCGACCGGTCGAGGTGCACCGCATCGTCGGCGGCCCGCACAGCGACGCCTTCGTGATGGTCTACCTGCCGCGAGAAAAGCTCCTGATCGAGGCCGATGCCTACACGCCGGCGCCGCCGAACACGCCGCCCCCCGCGGTCGCGAACGCCAACAACGTCAATCTCGTCGACAACATCGAGCGCCTGAAGCTCGCCGTCGATCGCATCGTGCCGCTGCACGGCAGGGTCGTTCCGGTCGCCGAGCTGTACGGCGCCACGCAGCGCACGCCGCGGTAACCGGGTGGTAACGGCCGCCGGTCTACACCGGCGGCTTGGACGCTCCTGTCCGCCACGGCGAACGGCGGGCGGTTGCCTGTCGCCGCCGAGGACACCACACTGCGACGCATGCCTGGCTCCGTCACCGACCGCAGCCGCGACGACGCGTCGAACGGCGCATGGCGGCTGCGGCTGCTCGGCCGCCCGGCGCTCGTCGCGGCCGACGGCAGCCGCTCGATCGCGCTGCGGCCGAAAGACGCGGCGCTGCTCGCCGTCGTCGCGCTCGCCGGTCCGATCCAGAGCGATCACCTCGCGGCCATGCTCTGGCCGTCGGCGACGAGCCGGCAGGCCGACACCAGCCTGCGCCAGCGACTGTTCCGGCTGCGCCGCGAGAGCGGGATGGCGCTCGTCAGCAGCGGCGCGTTGATGAGCCTGGCGTCGGGCATCGAGCACGACCTGCCGCCGACGCTCGAGTCGATCGCCAAGGACGAGCACGCCGGCGGTGCCGAGCTGCTCGGCGATCTCGACTTCGACGACCTTCCCGACCTCGCCGAGTGGGTGCAAGCCGAGCGCCGCAAGTGGCGCGAGCGGCGCGATGCAGCGCTGGCCGTCGCGGCGGCGGCGTGCGAACAGGGCGGCGCCATTGCGCGCGGCCTGGTCTACGCCCAGCGTCTGGTCGAAAGCGACCCGCTTGCCGAGCATGCGCAGCGCCGCGTCATGCGGCTGCACTACCTGCGCGGCGACCGCGCCGCGGCGATCGCATCGTTCGAGCGCTTCGAGCAACGCCTGAAGGACGAGCTCGGCACGCCGGCGTCGGCGGAGACGGTCGAGCTGCTGGCAACGATCGAACGCGGCGGCTCGACGCTGCCGGCGCGGCGCTCCGTCGTGCCGGCGAGCCTGCTGCGGCCGCCGCGCCTGGTCGGCCGCGAACGCGAGCTCGCGTCGCTCGAGCGCGCGTGGTCGGCGCAGCGCGCGTTCCTGCTCGTCGGCGAAGCCGGCATCGGCAAGAGCCGCCTGCTGCAGGAATTCGCTGCCGGCCGCGCCGGCGGCGTCGCCATCCGCGCCCGTCCGGGCGACGAAGGCATCGCCTACGCCGTGCTGGCGCGCCTCTTGCGCGCCCTGCTCGGCGAGCACGCCGTCGCGCTGGATGCCCACCGGACGCAGGCGCTCGCGCTGGTCTTGCCCGAACTCGGCACGCCGGTGGCGCTCGCAGGACAGGCGCAGCGTCTCCTGCTGCACCGCGCGGTCGACGCGACGCTGGTCGACGCGCTGGCGGCGGGCCTCGTCGCCGTTGTCGTCGACGACCTCCACTTCGCCGACGACGCCAGCATCGAATTTTTGCAGGCGCTGGCCCAGTCGGACGCCCTTGCCGCCTTGCGCTGGGCGTTCGCCCAGCGGCCGGCCGACGCCGGCGCCGCGGTGACGAAGATGCGCGGCGCGCTGGAAGAGTCGGGCCGCGTCGAGACCGTCGTCGTGCAGCCGCTCGACCTCGCGCAGCTCGCGCTGCTGATCGAGTCGCTCGGCTTGCCCGAGCTCGACGTCGAGCGGCTGGCGCCGGCGCTGCTCAAGCACACCGGCGGCAATTCGATGTTCGCGCTCGAGACGCTGAAGGACGTTCTCCTCTCGGGTCAGGCGGGGTCGCTTGCCGCGGGCGCGCGGCTGCCGCAGCCGGTCAGCGTCGGCGCGCTCGTCGAGCGCCGGCTGGCGCAGCTGTCGAGCGAGGCGCTGCGCCTGGCGCGGGTCGCCGCGCTCGCCGGGCCGGACTTCAGCGCCGAGCTCGCCGCCAGCGTCCTCGAGGCGCACCCGCTCGACATCGCCGAGCCATGGCGCGAGCTCGAGACGGCGCAGGTCCTGCGCGACGGCGCCTTCGCGCACGACCTGATCTTCGAGGCGACGCGCAGGTCGGTGCCGGAGCCGATCGCGCGGCTGCTGCATCGGCGCATCGCCACACATTTGCTCGCGCAGCAGGCGCTGCCCGACAGCATCGCGCCGCACTGGGCCGGCGCTGCCGAGTGGCGCGAGGCGGGCACCGCGTACGCGGCGGCGGCGCGGCGCGGCCGCGAGGCGTCGCAGCGCACGCACGAAGTCGAGTGCTGGCGTCTGGCCGCCGCCGCTTTCGATCAGGCCGGCGCTCCCGAGCTCGCGTTCGACGCCCGCTGCGAGAGCATCCACGCGCTGATCGTCGTCCACGGCGTGACGCACGCGCACACCGTGATCGACGCGCTGCTCGCGGCGGCGCGGTCGGATGCGCAGCGGACCGCCGCGCTGACCGCCAAGGCCACGGCGGCGCTGATGGCCGCGGATCATGCGGTCGGCATCGCCGCGGCGATGCAGGCGAGCGAGCTCGCGCGCGGGCTCGATTCGCCGTGGCCGCGATTCGACGCCGCGCGGCTGCACGCCGTCGGCCTGGCGCAATCGGGTCGCGCCGCCGAGGCGCTGGCGGTGATCGAGGCGCACCGGCCGCTCGTCGAGAGCGACGCCAATGCCGAGCAGCGCGGCCGCTTCTGGGCCGACTACGCGTACGTGCTGAACACGGCCCGGCGCCTGCGCGACACCGCCTTCGCGTTGCAGCAGGCGATCGACAATGCGCAGGCGCTCGGCGACGTCGCCGAGCTGGCGACGCTGACGTCGAACCTGGCGACGGTCAAGGGCAACCTCGGCCAGGTGCCCGATGCGCTGGCGCTGGCGCTGCGCTCGCTCGCCCTGCAGGCGCAGCTCGGCACGACCGGCGGGCCCGAAGGCGCGGTCGTCGAGACCTACGCGGCGCTCTACTGCGGCATGGTCGGCCGCTACGAGGAAGCGCTGCGCCGCCTCGACACGGCGCTCGAGTGCTTCGTGCGCGACCGGCAGCCGGTGTGGATCGCGGTCGCCTCGAACCACAAGGCGCAGCTGCTGATCGACCTCGGCCAGTTCGCGCGCGCGCGGCAGACGCTCGACTACGAGCGGCCGCCGATCGACCATATCCGGGCGCGGCGCGCGACGATCGCGGCACGGGTCGAGCGGGCGCTCGGCCGCAGCGGCCGGTCGCTGCTCGACACCGCCGCCGCCGAGCTCGGCCCCGGCGCAGACCCGCACGTGCGCATGCACGTCCTCCTCGACGATGCCGGCGTCGCCGACCCGGCCGCCGGCATGCAGCGCTGCGACGAGGTCCTGCAGATGGCGCTCGCGCTCGAGTTCGCCGGCGTCGCGATGAAGGCGCGCGTCCTGCGCGCGCACGCGCAAAGCCGCGCCGGCGACACCGCCGCAGCGGCGGCGGCGATGCACGAGCTGGTGCCGCAGTTCGAGCAGGTGCAGCCGTCGGATCTGTACTTCGGCCATGCCTGGTGGCTCGCCGCCCAGGTGTTCGAGGCGAGCGGCGACGGCGACCAGGCGATGATGGCGCTCGCGCGAGGCGCGCTCTGGGTGCGACGCACCGCGCTGCCGAACGTTCCCGAGCCGTTCCGCGACAGCTTCCTGCAGCGCAACCCGACCAACCGCGCCTTGCTCGCCGCCGCCGATCGGCGGCTGACGCGGTAACGCGCCGGTAACGGCGCCCGCCTACCTTCCTCGTCAACGCGAGCGAGGTTCGCCCGCGTCCAGCGGGAGAACATGTCATGCGCAGATCGTCGAAGCGAACCGGGCTGGCATCGCTTGCCGCCGTCCTTGCGGCGGCCGTGTCGGCACCGGCCGAGGCCGCCGTCATCAACTGGCTGGGCGGATCGAGCTTCTGGGACATCGCGACGAACTGGGGATCCAACCCGCTGCTGCCGGGCCTCGCCGACGACGTCGTGATCAACGTCGCCGGCGCGCAGACGGTCACGCACCGCTCCGGCACGAACACGATCAACAGTCTCTCGATCCTCGGCGACGACGTGCTCGCCGTCACCGGCGGCAGCCTGACGGTCGCCAACACCTTCAGCGCCGCCGCCGCGACCAGCATCGGCGGCGGCACGCTGACGCTGAACGGCGTCTCCGGCATGCTCTCGCTCGCGCAGAGCGGCGGCACGCTCGCCGGCACCGGCGCGCTGACGATCGCCGCGCCGTCGAGCTGGCTGGCCGGCAC
>Ga0307409_100000390_pt1 | contig 18601 bp, 14 predicted proteins | sample 322Ometagenome_2_FD_203888 | JGI IMG/M metagenome (GOLD analysis project Ga0307409, IMG submission 203888) | Maize rhizosphere microbial communities from greenhouse at UC Davis, California, United States - 322HYB-O-2 | ecosystem: Host-associated > Plants > Roots > Rhizosphere > Soil | place... | reverse complement strand
TTCAGGATAACTGCGAGCTGGTCAACCGCACTAAAGGATTCCGGGGATGGTGTGCAGGTGGCTATTCCTTGCGTGGGCGGGCTGGCATAGGCTCGTGAGCAGTCGCAATACTGGGCCGGTTGGAAAAACCGGCTGCAGAAACCAGCATGAAAGAGGTTGTACACCGTGGTCCAAACCTTGCAGAACTTCATCAACGGCGAGTTCGTCACGCCCGCAGGCACCGGCCTGCTGGATATCGTGAACCCCACCAACGGTGAAGTGGTGGCGAAGTCGCCCGTCTCGGTGCAGGCCGACGTCGACGCCGCCATGAAGGCCGCCAGCGACGCTTTCAAGACCTGGAAGCACGTCACCCCGGGCCAGCGCCAGCTGATGCTCCTCAAACTTGCCGACGCCGTCGAAGCCAACAGCGACGAGCTCGTGGAAGCCCAGCACCGCAACACCGGCCAGGTCCGTTCGCTGATCGCGTCCGAGGAAGTGGCCGCCGGCGCCGACCAGCTGCGCTTCTTCGCCGGCGCCGCCCGCATCCTCGAAGGCAAGTCCGCCGGCGAGTACTTCGAGGGCCACACCTCCTACGTGCGGCGCGAACCCATCGGCGTCGTGGCCCAGGTTGCCCCCTGGAACTACCCGTTCCTGATGGCCATCTGGAAGATCGGTCCCGCGCTCGCGGCCGGCAACACCGTGGTGCTCAAGCCCTCGGACACCACCCCCGAATCCACCCTGGTCCTGGCCCGCCTCGCCGGCGGGATCTTCCCGGCAGGCGTCCTCAACGTGGTCCTGGGCACCGGCGAAACCGGCGCCATGATGGTGGAGCACAAAGTCCCCGGCCTTGTTTCCATCACCGGATCCGTCCGTGCCGGCATCGCCGTCGCTTCGGGAGCGGCCAAGGGCCTCAAGCGCGCGCACCTGGAGCTGGGCGGCAAAGCCCCGGCCATCGTGTTCAAGGACGCCGACATCAAGAAGAGCGCCGCGGCCATTGCCGAGTTCGCCTTCTTCAATGCCGGCCAGGACTGCACGGCCATCACACGAGTGCTGGTCGAGGACTCCGTGCACGACGACGTCGTGGCGGCCATGGTGGAACACACCAAGAGCCTGCACACCGGCTCGCAGAACGACGAAGACAATTACTTCGGCCCGCTCAACAACGTGAACCACTTCAACGCCGTGACGTCGGTGGTGGAGCACCTGCCCGAGAACTGCAGGATTGTCACCGGCGGCCACCGCGCGGGGGACAAGGGCTTCTTCTTCGAGCCCACCATCATCACCGGCGCCAAGCAGACGGATGACATCGTCCAGAAGGAAACCTTCGGACCGGTCATCACCGTGCAGAAATTCAGCACCGAGGCCGAAGCCGTGGAGCTGGCGAACGACGTCGACTACGCCCTGGCCTCCAGCGTCTGGACCACCGACCACGGCACCGCCATGCGCGTCAGCCGGGATCTGGACTTCGGCGCGGTGTGGATCAACACGCACATCCTGCTGACGGCCGAAATGCCGCACGGCGGCTTCAAACAGTCCGGCTACGGCAAGGACCTCTCCATGTACGGCGTCGAGGACTACACGCGCATCAAGCACGTGATGTCTGCACTCGATGCATGACGCAGCCGCATGACGCAGCCGCATGACGCAGCCGCATAACTCTCCCCACGACTTTCCAGAAAGGCATTCCCATGACTGCAACCGCCCATGACATCACCTACCGTCTCGAGCAGAAGCGCCGCGTCCAGGCAGACTTCCCGGGTCCCAAGTCCGTTGCCCTGACCGAGCGCCGCAAGGCCGTCGTGGCAGCCGGCGTCGCCTCCAGCGTCCCCGTGTTTGTTTCCGACGCCGACGGCGGCATCATCCACGACGTGGACGGCAACTCGTTCATCGACCTCGGTTCCGGCATCGCGGTGACCAGCGTGGGCGCGTCCGATCCCGCCGTCGTCGGGGCCGTGAAGGAAGCCGTGGAGCACTTCACCCACACCTGCTTCATGGTCACCCCGTACGAGGGCTACGTGGCCGTCGCCGAGCAGCTGAACCGCCTCACCCCGGGCGACCACGAAAAGCGCACCGTGCTGTTCAACTCCGGTGCCGAAGCGGTGGAAAATGCCGTCAAGGTGGCCCGCCTGGCCACCGGCCGCGACGCCGTCGTCGCCTTTGACCACGCCTACCACGGCCGCACCAACCTGACCATGGCGCTGACTGCCAAGGCCATGCCGTACAAGACCAACTTCGGCCCGTTCGCGCCCGAGGTCTACCGCATGCCCATGAGCTACCCGTTCCGCGAGGAAAACCCCTCGATCACCGGTGCCGAGGCCGCCAAGCGCGCCATCACCATGATCGAAAAGCAGATCGGCGGGGAGCAGGTTGCCGCGATCATCATCGAGCCGATCCAGGGCGAGGGCGGCTTCATCGTCCCGGCCGAGGGCTTCCTGCCGGCACTGGCCGCCTGGGCCAAGGAAAAGGGCATCGTCTTCATCGCCGATGAAGTGCAGTCCGGCTTCTGCCGCACCGGCGAATGGTTCGCCGTCAACCACGAGGGTGTTGTCCCGGACATCATCACCATGGCCAAGGGCATCGCCGGCGGCATGCCGCTGTCCGCTATCACCGGACGCGCCGACCTGCTCGACGCCGTCCACCCGGGCGGCCTGGGCGGCACCTACGGCGGCAACCCGGTTGCCTGCGCCGCTGCCCTCGCCTCCATCGGCTCCATGGAGGAATACGACCTCAACGCCCGCGCCAAGCACATCGAGGAACTGGCCACCGGCCGCCTCCGCGAACTCCAGGCCGAGCTTACGGCTTCGGGGACATCCGTCATCGGCGACATCCGCGGACGCGGCGCCATGCTGGCCATCGAGCTGGTGCAGACCGGGTCCAAGGAACCGAACCCGGAGCTGACCAAGGCCGTTGCCGCCGCCTGCCTCAAGGAAGGCGTCATCATCCTCACCTGCGGCACCTACGGCAATGTCATCCGGCTGCTCCCGCCGCTGGTCATCGGCGATGAGCTGCTGCTCGACGGCCTCGAGGTGCTGGCAGCTGCCATCAAGGCTCACGCCTAGCCACGACCGGAAGCTACTGAAGAGCCGCAGACCCAGCGTCTGCGGCTCTTTTGTGTCCGCCGCCGCCTGCGCGGACGTCCGGGGTGTTTCGGGCCGAATGTCACCTCTGATTTGTGCCCTTGTGGGCTAGAGTCAGCAGTACCACTGCAGGAACGCAGACCGGCCGACGTCGCCCGGGAACCCCGGGTGAGGCTGGATTCTGCCCCAGACCCACAAAGGGGTTCACCCATGCGATACGTAGTTGGCTACACACCGAACGAGCGCGGCGCCGATGCAGTTGCCCTGGCGTCCGCCCTGGCCCGGGCCCAGGGCGCGCAGCTCGATCTCGTCTATGTGGTGGACAAAGGGCTGCATGTTGCGCACGAGGTTGCGAGCGGCCATGACCTCGCCCGCGAAAAGGCCGTCCAGGACGCGCAACGCGAAGGCCTCAGCCTGGTCCCGGAGGAGGTGCCTGTTGAATTCCACGCGCGCCACGCCGAGTCGTTCGCCGCAGGACTGATCGAGGCCGCCGTCGAGTACCAGGCCGGGCTCATCGTGGTGGGTGCGGCGAGCAACGGGCTGTTCAAACGCCACACCGTGGGTACTGTTGCCAACGCCCTCCTGCACGCGTCACCGGTTCCCGTGGCGCTGGCTCCGCGCGGATACCGCCGGACCGAGCCGATCTCCCGGCTGACCCTCGCGGTGGGCCAGCGCGCCGGCGCTGAAGCCGCGATCGACGTCGCCATCGGAGCCGCAGAGCGCCGCAGCGTTCCGCTGCGGATGGTGTCCCTGGTGGAGCTCGACGCTGAAGGCGACCCGGGGGAAGTGGTCAACGCGGCGCACATCCATGCGAATACTGTGCTCACCGAAGCCTCGCGGCGCCTCCCTGAAGGGCATCAGGTCACCGTGGAGGTGGCACACGGACGCACCATCGAGGAATGCATCGACGACCTCGAATGGGACGACGGTGAGATCCTGATCGTGGGATCCTCGCGCCTCGCAGAGCGGAACAAGCTGTTCATCGGCAGCACGGCCAACAAGGTGCTCCGCGCACTGCCGGTGCCCATGGTGGTCATCCCGCGCGAGCACCAGCGGATAGACACCGCGATGGCGCCCTGACCCCTACAGCGCGAAGTACGTAAGCGCGAAGTACATAAGCGCGGACGGACAAGCGCGAACGGACACTTGCGGCCCCTAACTCAACGCCCCACCAGCGCGAACGGGCAGATAATGCCCCCCAAAAGCGAAAAACAGGGCATTATCTGCCCGTTCGCGCTGGTCTGTGTTCGCGCTGGTCTGTGTTCGCGCGGTCTGCGGGGCTACAGCGCTCCGGCCAGGGCACGCTTCCTCGCCACGGAGTTCCGCCGGGTCGCCGCCAGCATGTCCACGGTCAGGACCAGCAGCGCCAGCCAGACCACGCCGAAGCCGATCCAGCGGTCCGGGGTCATGGCTTCCTTGAACACCACCAGGGCCACGATGAACTGAAGCACCGGGGCGAAGTACTGCAGCAGCCCGATGGTTGTCATGGGCAGGCGGCGGGCGGAGGCTCCGAAGAACAGCAGCGGCACGGCCGTGATCACGCCTGAGGAGACCAGCAGCCAGAAGTGCGCGGAGCCCTGGGTTCCGAGGGTGTTGGTGCCGCTGACGGCCAGGAAAATCATGGTGGCGGCCGCCAGGGGAGTGAGCACCACCGTCTCCATCGTCAGGCTGGTGATGGCGTCCGCCTTGGGACCGATCCGTTTCTTCACGAAGCCGTAGAGCCCGAAGCTCACCGCCAGCGTCAGCGCGATCCATGGGAGTTTGCCGTACGAAATCGTCAGGACCACCACGGCGATGAAGCCGATCCCGACGGCGGCCCACTGGAGCGGACGCAGCGTTTCCTTCAGCACAAACACGCCCAGCAAAACGGAGACGAGCGGGTTGATGAAGTAGCCCAGGGACGCCTCCACGGCCTGGCCGGTGGTCACGCCGTAGGTATACGTCAGCCAGTTCACCGCGATCAGGGCCGCGGCGATGGAGAGCGTGCCGAGAACCGTCCGGTTCCGGAAGGCGGCTGCCAGGACGCGCCAGGACCGGGTCACCGTGATCAGCAGCGTGCAGAACACCAGCGACCACACCACCCGGTTGGCGACGATTTCCACCGCACCGGCGGGCTGCAGGACGAAGAAGTACAGGGGCAGCAGCCCCCAGAGGCCGTAAGCGCCGATCCCGAAGAGGACGCCCGCCGTCGTGTCCTTGTCCACTGCCTTAAGGGCGACGCCGGGCGTGGTCAGGGCGGTTGAAGCGGCGGTTCCGTTTGGTCTAGGCACACGATCAATAACACCACCTCCGCGGGCGGTATTCCGCCAGCACGGCACCGATTCCCGGGAACGGCCCGCGCGGGCCTTGCAGTACTCAGTATGCTTACCACTATGAACGCGCTTCCCCGGAAGGGTCCCCGATGAGGCTCCGCCACAGCAACGCCTCGGGCAGGGGCTACCGGCGCCTGGCCGCGGGGACCGGTTTCACCTACCGCGACCTGGACGGTTCCACGCTGCCGCCGGGCCCGGTCCGGGAACGGCTGGAGAGCATCGGCATTCCGCCGGCCTGGACCGATGTGTGGATCGCGCCCTATGACAACGGGCACATCCAGGCCACCGGGCTCGACGCCGTGGGCCGCCGGCAGTACATCTACCACCCTGCCTGGCGGGAAAAGAAGGACCGGCTGAAGTTCGACCGTGCCCTCCAGCTCGCTGAATCGCTGCCGAGCGCGCGCAGGCGGGTCACCATGGACCTCCGCAGCGACGGGTTCTCCCGCGAACGCGTCCTGGCCGGTGCCTTCAGGATGCTGGACAGCGGCTCGCTGCGGGTGGGATCCGAGCGGTACACCAACGAGAACGGCAGCCACGGCCTGGCCACGCTGCTGTGCGCGCACGTGAAAGTGAAGCAGGAGAGCCTGCGGCTCAGTTTTCCCGCCAAGAGCGGCAAGACCTGGGATTCGGAGATCGACGACGCCGACCTCGCCGCCCTGGTCCGCTCGCTTAAGCGCCGCGGGGGTAACGCCAGGCTGCTGGCGTACAAGAACGGGCGCAGCTGGCATCCCGTGGGCAGCGCGGAGATCAACGAATACGTCAAGGAACGCACCGGCGCGGACTTCACCGCCAAGGACTTCCGGACGCTCAGGGGGACCGTGGCCGCGGCCGTGAGCCTGGCCCGGACCGGCCCGCAGGCCACCGTGGCTGCGAGGAAGCGGGCCATCAGCCTGGCGATGCAGGACGCTGCGGCAGTGCTGGGGAACACGCCGTCGATCGCCCGCAAGAGCTATGTGGATCCGCGGCTGCTGGACCACTACTCCGCGGGGGAGACCATCGATCCCCACAGGACGGGTTCGGCCGAAGCCGAACTCCGTGCCCTGCTGTACCGCGAGGGGGACGTCGTATCCATCAACAGCTCCGCAGGGAAAGCGAGCTGACCACTTAGAATGGGGATTTGTGCGCTAAGTGACTTGGCGCAGTCTCTCAGTTCTGGAAGGGCTCCCGGTGTCCAACTCGGCCGCAACCACCCCCAAACGTCCCCTCCGCGTCGCGATCGTCGGCGCCGGACCGGCAGGCGTCTACGCCGCGGACATCCTGACCAAATCCAATGAGGTAAAGGACGGCGACTTCGAAGTCAGCATTGACCTCTTCGAGGCCTACCCGGCGCCCTACGGCCTGATCCGCTACGGCGTGGCCCCTGACCACCCGCGCATCAAGGGCATCGTGAATGCCCTGCACAAGGTCCTGGACCGCGGCGACATCCGGTTCCTGGGCAACGTGACGTACGGCCGCGACCTGAAGCTGCACGATTTCCGTGCCTTCTACGACGCCGTCATCTTCTCCACGGGAGCCATCAAGGACGCGGACCTCAACATTCCCGGCGTCGAGCTTGACGGATCATTCGGCGGCGCGGACTTCGTCTCGTGGTACGACGGCCACCCGGACGTTTCCCGCGAATGGCCGCTGGACGCCAAGGAGATCGCGGTGATCGGCAACGGCAACGTGGCCCTGGACGTGGCCCGCATGCTGGTGAAGCACGCGGACGAGCTGCTGTCCACGGAAATTCCGGACAACGTCTACCAGGCGTTGAAGAACTCCCCGGTCACGGACGTGCACGTCTTCGGCCGCCGCGGCCCCGCCCAGGTGAAGTTCACCCCGCTGGAACTGCGCGAACTGAGCCACGCCAAGGACGTTGACATTGTGCTCTACCCGGAGGACTTCGAGTTCGACGAAGCCTCAGAGGAAGCCATCCGCACCAACAACCAGACCAAGACCATGGTGAACACCATGACCAACTGGCTGGTGGAAGAGCACGCGGAGGCCGAGGTGCCCTCCTCCCGCCGGCTCCACCTGCACTTCCTGCACAGCCCTGTGGAGATTTACGATGCCGCCGGCAACACGTCCGGCGCCGGCACAGTAGCCGGCATCAAATTTGAGCGCATGCAGCTGGACGGCACAGGCAACGTCAAGGGCACGGGGGAATACATCGACTACCCGGTCCAGGCTGTTTACCGGGCCATCGGCTACCACGGCTCGCCGCTGGATGAACTGGAATACGATGCCAAGGCCGGTGTGATTCCCAACGAGGGCGGCCGAGTGCTGGACGCTGACGGCAACCCGGTCCCGGGGATCTACGCCACGGGCTGGATCAAGCGCGGCCCGGTGGGCCTGATCGGGCACACGAAGGGCGACGCCCTGGAGACCATCGGCTGCCTGCTGGAGGACCGGCTGACGCTGCCGCCGGCGAAGAATCCGGATCCGCACGCCATTATTGCCCTGCTTGAGGAGCGCGGCGTGGAGTACACCACCTGGGAAGGCTGGAACCGGCTCGACGCGCACGAAGCAGCCCTCGGGAAGGCGTGGACCGAAGCGGAGGCGGACACCGGCGTCGTGCGTGAACGCGTGAAGGTGGTGCCGCGTGAGGAAATGATCCGCATCTCCCGCGGCTCCGACGACTGACGCCGCACCATCCAGGAGTTTTTGTCCACTTATCGCGACTTCCGGTGCGCTCAACTCCCATTATCTGGACAAAAACTCGTCTGGCGGAGAACTGGTGGCGGAGGGGCCGGGCGGGAACTAGACTGTGCGGACCAAGCCACTTCGGCATGCCGTCACGCCTGGCACACTGTTGTGCCGGCAGGGGAGTCCAATGAGGAATACCACGCACCCGGCAGTCCCTGGCACCGCAGGCAGCAGCGATGCTGCGGCGCTGCGCCAACGGGACGCACTCGCGGGCCACGAGCTGCTGGCCGGGCCCGTCCCGCTGAGCGCCAGCAGCGCCGGCCTCGCGAGCAGCATGCGCGTGCCCGGACTGCGTGTGCCCGGACTGCGCAGCCTGGTGGAGGAATCGTGGCAGCGCTCAGTCCAGTTCCGCGCGAACCCGGACAACCCGGAAGCGCCCCTCGCCCTGGACCGGGAGGAGCTCGACGAATACCGCCGCCAGCATCCCCTGGCCACCATCATGCCGGTCATCCATAAACTCCTGGTCCTGCCCAGCCACGACAGCGGCCTGCTGGTTGCCGTGGGTGATGAGGTGGGCCGCCTGCTGTGGGTGGAGGGCGACGCCGTGATGCAGCGCCGGGCCGAAGGCATGATGTTCGTGGCCGGCGCCGACTGGTCCGAGGCCAGTGTTGGCACCAGCGCCCCGGGCACCGCGCTCGCGCTGGGCCGCAGTATCCAGATTGCCGGCGCCGAGCACTACAAACGCTCCGTCCATCCGTGGAGCTGCACGGCCGTGCCGTTCCACGACCCCGATTCCGGAGCCCTGCTGGGCGTAGTGGACATTACCGGCACCGAATCCGCCGTTGCACCGCACACGCTCTCCCTCGTGGAAGCCACCGTGGCGGCGGCCCAGGCCCAGTTGCGGGTGGAGCGGCTCCAGCTGGCGGCGGCGCGCCAGGCGGCACCGGCACGACGGCGGACGACGGCGTCCGCGGGACGGGCGGCGTCCGCTCCAGGCACCGGAAGCCTCTACCGCAACAGCCTCCAGCTCCTCGGCCGGGACCAGGCACTGCTCAGCATCGAAGGCCGAACCGTGGCGCTCTCTGCCCGGCACAGCGAAATCCTGGCGCTGCTCAGCGTCCATCCGGACGGGCTCAGCGCGGAGGAGCTCTGCACACTGCTGTACCCGGGCGAGGGCACGTCCATGACGCTCCGTCCCGAGATGGTGCGCCTGCGCAAGGTCCTGCAGCAGCTCAGCCCGGACGCCGTGCCCGGCTCGCGCCCGTACCGGCTGCCCGTGGACCTGATGCCGGATTCCAGCCAGGTGCTCAACTGCCTGCAGCGCGGCGCGCACCGGATCGCGTTGGAGATCTACCGCGGCGCCGTGCTGCCCCGCTCGGAGGCGCCGGGCATCATCGAACTCAGGGACCGCGTCTCCTCGCTGCTGCGCGAAGCGGTCCTCACCGACGGCAGCGCTGATGCGCTCCTGAAGTACGCGGAACTACCGGAAGCAAAGGACGACGTCGGCGTCCGCCTCGCCGCGCTGAAGCTCCTGCCGCCGCGCTCACCCAAGCGGGCCGCCGTCGTCGCCGATCTTGAACGGCTGGAAACCGAACTCAGCGCCTGACCTCACGCAACGTGAGCTGACTCACATGGTTGCAACCTGACTGCAACCTCCCCGCTCCTACGCTGAATGCAACGGCGGCCGCCAGCACAGGCCGCTGATCATCTGCACAGCAAAGGAGCTAGCAATGACTGTCTACGCACAGCCCGGTACCGAGGGCTCGAAGGTCACGTTCAAGGACCGCTACGAGAACTGGATCGGCGGCGAATGGGTGGCCCCCGTCAAGGGCCAGTACTTCGAGAACATCACCCCGGTCACCGGCAAGGCATTCTGCGAGGTGGCCCGCGGCACGGCCGAGGACATCGAACTGGCCCTGGACGCCGCCCACAAGATCGCGCCCTCCTGGGGCAAGACCTCCGTTGCCGAGCGCGCGGCGATCCTGAACAAGATCGCGGACCGCATCGACGAGAACCTCGAAATGCTGGCCGTGGCCGAGTCCTGGGACAACGGCAAGCCGATCCGCGAGACGCTCAACGCGGACATCCCGCTGGCCGCCGACCACTTCCGCTATTTCGCCTCTGCCGTCCGCGCCCAGGAAGGCCGCCTGTCACAGCTCGACGACGACACCACGGCCTACCACTACCACGAGCCCCTCGGCGTCGTGGGCCAGATCATTCCGTGGAACTTCCCCATCCTCATGGCCGTATGGAAGCTCGCTCCCGCCCTGGCCGCCGGCAACGCCGTGGTCCTCAAGCCGGCCGAGCAGACGCCGTCGTCCATCCTGGTCCTGATGGAACTCATCGGCGACCTGCTGCCGGCCGGCGTGCTCAACGTGGTCAACGGCTTCGGCGTCGAGGCCGGCAAGCCTTTGGCGTCAAGCCCGCGGATCCGGAAGATTGCCTTCACCGGCGAGACGTCCACTGGCCGGCTGATCAGCCAGTACGCCAGTCAGAACCTGATCCCGGTCACCCTGGAGCTCGGCGGCAAGAGCCCGAACATCTTCTTCAACGACGTTGCCGAGTCCGACGACGCGTTCTATGACAAGGCACAGGAAGGTTTCGCGCTGTTCGCCTTCAACCAGGGCGAAGTCTGCACCTGCCCCTCCCGCGCCCTGGTCCAGGACGACATCTACGACTCCTTCATGGCCGACGCCGTGGCCCGTGTGGAGAAGATGATTCAAGGCAACCCGCTGGACACCGAAACCCAGGTGGGCGCACAGGCCTCCAACGACCAGCTGGAAAAGATCCTCTCCTACATCGATATCGGCAAGCAGGAAGGCGCCAAGGTGCTCACCGGCGGCGCCCGTGCCCAGCTGGAAGGCGACCTGGCCGGCGGGTACTACGTCCAGCCCACCGTCTTCGAAGGCCACAACAAGATGAGGATCTTCCAGGAGGAGATCTTTGGACCTGTTGTGTCTGTCTCCCGCTTCAGTGACTACGACGACGCGATGGAAATCGCCAACGACACCCTCTACGGCCTCGGCGCCGGAGTCTGGTCGCGCAACGGCAACGTCGCGTACCGTGCCGGCCGCGAGATCCAGGCCGGCCGCGTCTGGGTCAACAACTACCACGCCTACCCTGCCGGCGCCGCGTTCGGCGGGTACAAGTCCTCCGGCATCGGACGTGAGAACCACTCCATGATGCTGGACCACTACCAGCAGACCAAGAACCTCCTGGTCAGCTACAACGAAAACAAGCTCGGCTTCTTCTAGGCCGCTCTGAGCCCGGGCGGGGACGGATTGCACGCATCCGTCCCCGTCCGCACCACCTGGCCACCCCTCAGGAAGGCAGCACGACCCTTTACCGCCCCCTCTAAAGCAATGCTTTAACGACGCAAGGATTTCGCCAATGACGACGACAATGCAAGCAGCCGTAGTAACTGAGTTCGGCAAGGATCTTCAGATCCAGACCCTCCCCATTCCCGCCCCGGGACGCGGTGAGGCGCTGGTCAAGGTCATCACCACCGGCGTCTGCCACACGGACCTTCACGCAGCCGAGGGCGACTGGCCGGTCAAGCCGACACCGCCGTTCATCCCCGGCCACGAAGGCGTAGGCGAAGTGGTCGCAGTGGGAGAAGGCGTCACTGATTTGGCTGTCGGAGACCTCGTGGGCAACGCCTGGCTCTGGTCCGCCTGCGGTGACTGCCAGTACTGCCGCACCGGCTGGGAGACGTTGTGTGAAGCCCAGAAGAATGCCGGCTACAGCGTGGACGGCTCGTTCGGCGAATACATGCTCGTGGACACGCGTTTCGCCGCCCGCATCCCGGCGGGCTCGGACCCCGTTGAAGTCGCACCGGTGCTTTGCGCCGGCGTCACTGTCTACAAGGGCCTGAAGATGACCGAAGCCAAGCCCGGACAGTGGGTCACCATCTCCGGCATCGGCGGACTCGGGCACATCGCCGTCCAGTACGCCGTGGCGATGGGCCTGCGGGTTGCCGCAGTGGACATCGCCGACGACAAACTCGCCCTCGCCAAGAAACACGGCGCGGAACTGACCGTCAACGCCCTCCATGAGGATCCGGTGGAAGTCATTCAGCGCGAAACCGGAGGTTGCCATGGAGTCCTGGTCACTGCAGTGCACCCGTCAGCCTTCGGCCAGGCGATCGGGATGGCCCGGCGGGGCGGCACGATCGTGTTCAACGGCCTGCCGCCGGGCGACTTCCCGGCGCCGATCTTCGAGATTGTGCTCAAGGGCCTGACTGTCCGCGGCTCGATCGTGGGTACGCGGCAGGACCTGGAGGAAGCCTTGGATTTCTACGCCCAAGGCAAGATCCACCCCACGGTTTCCACCCGGGAACTCTCGGAAGTCAACGCCGTTCTTGACGAGATGAAGCACGCCAAGATCGACGGTCGCGTCGTCATCAAGTACTGATGTCGGAGGCGAGGCTTCATGCCGCAGTGACGTTGCCCGGGGAGGACATCTCCCGGGTGGCGCTCACCGCCGAAGCGGTGGAGCTGCTCAGGAAACTCTGGATCCAGCACGGGCCCCTGATGTTCCACCAGTCCGGCGGCTGCTGCGACGGATCCTCGCCCATGTGTTATCCGGCCGGGGAGTTCATCACCGCTGACGCGGACGTCCTCCTGGGGCTGTTCGACATCGCCGACGGCGTGCAGCCGCAGCCCCTCGAGTTCTGGATGTCCAGGGAGCAGTTCAGCTACTGGAGCCACACGCACCTGACCGTGGACGTGGTCCAGGGCCGGGGGAGCGGGTTCTCGGTCGAGGCGCCGGAAGGCAAGCGGTTCCTCATCAGGTCGACGCTGATGGACTGGCCTGCCTGAGCGGCCTCTCCCAGCAGCGCCCAAACAGAGCGCGAACGAACAGTTGGGGCCCCTCCTGCGAGGGCCCCAACCGTTCGTTCGCGCCACTTGGCGTCTCACTATCTGGGATAAATGTGACCGTCCACTGGATGGACACTACTCTTGATAAGTCTGTTTCCAGCAAGCTATCGAGATTATGGACTTTCCTATGAACCTTTTCCGGACGAAATCCATCGAGCAGTCGATCGCCGACGCCGATGAACCCGGACGCAAGCTGAAGCGTTCCCTGAGCACGTGGGACCTCATGATCATGGGTGTCGCCGTTGCTGTCGGAGCCGGGATCTTCTCCGTCGGCGCCAAGGCCGCAGCGAACTTCGCCGGCCCCGCCGTGACGGTGTCCTTCGCGATTGCCGCCGTCACCTGTGCGCTGGCCATCATGTGCTACGCCGAGTTTGCCACGGCCATTCCGGTGGCCGGTTCCGCCTACGTCTTCACGTACGCCACCATGGGCGAGCTGCTGGCCTGGATCATCGGCTGGAACCTCATCCTGGAGCTCTTCACCGCCGGCGCCGTAATCGCCAAGTACTGGGGCATCTACCTCAGCAAGGTCTTCGCACTCATGGGCGTGGACATTCCGCCCGCCATTTCGCTTGGCGGCGTTGATCTCTACTGGGGTGCCTTCCTGATCGTGGCCGTCTTCACCGTGCTGCTGGTGCTGGGGACAAAGCTGTCCGCCCGCGTCGGCAACATCTTCACCCTCATCAAGATCGCCGTCGTGCTGTTCGTGATCGTGGTGGGCTTCACCTACGTGAAGTTCGAAAACTACTCGCCGTTCGTTCCGGCCTCCGAACCCACCGGCAGCGCCGGCACCGCCGACGTCCTCAAACAGTCCTTCTTCGGCTTCCTGACCGGAGCCGCCCCGGCGCAGTACGGCACGCTGGGAATCTTCGCCGGCGCGGCGCTCGTCTTCTTCGCCTTCATCGGGTTCGACGTGGTGGCCACCTCGGCCGAAGAGGTCAAGAACCCGCAGAAGACCCTGCCGCGCGGCATCTTCGGCGGCCTGGCCATTGTCACGGTCCTTTACATCCTGGTGTCGCTCGCCCTGACCGGCATGGTGTCCTACACGCAGCTGGCGGAGGCCGAGAACCCCACCCTCACCACCGCCTTCGAAGCGGTGGGCAACACCGACGCCGCCAAGATCATCGCTTTCGGCTCCCTGGTGGGCCTCACCACGGTGATCATGGTGCTGCTGATGGGCCTGTCCCGCGTTGTCCTGGCCATGAGCCGCGACGGCCTGCTGCCGCGTTCGCTGTCCAAGACCAGCACCATCCGTGCGACGCCGGTCCGCCTCCAGGTGATCTGCGGTGCGGCAGTGGCGGTCGTGGCCGGCCTGACCAATGTGGACCTGCTCGAGGAAATGATCAACATCGGCACCCTGTCCGCCTTCGTGATGGTGAGCCTGGGCATCCTGGTCCTGCGGAAGAAGCGTCCGGACCTGAAGCCTGCCTTCCGCGTGCCGTTCGGCAAGGTGCTTCCCGTGGTGTCCGCCCTCCTGTGCCTCTACCTGATGACGAACCTCGCGGTGGAGACGTGGATCTTCTTCGCCATCTGGCTGGTCATCGGTGTGGCGATCTACTTCGCCTACGGCCAGCGCCACTCCCGGCTGAATGAAAAGTTCGCGGAAGCCAAGGCCGCCGTGAACGGCGCGCCGCGCACCGATGAGCGAGTGCAGGACCGGCGTGTGCAGGACGACGACGAGGACGCGCTCACCCGCGGCTGACCTTCTGCGCGTCCACTCCGGCGCCCTGCCGGAATCCGCCTGGCCATGACTCCATAAGATGGAGTCATGGCCAGAGCTGTTAAACCGGAACGCAAAGCGGAGTTATTGTCCGCGATTCAGGACTACCTGATGGACAAGACCCTGGCCGAGCTCACGTTCCGGAGCCTGGCGGACGGCCTGGGCATCAGCTCTTATGTGCTGGTCTATCACTTCGGGAACCGCGAACAGCTGGTCAACGAGATCATCCGCTCCATCGAATCCCGGCTGGACAGCATGCGCAGCACGGACGTCCGGGACATCGACAGGGAGGCCTGGCGGTCCTACCTGATGGAATCCTGGCAGTGGACCATGGCCCAGCGGAACCGCCACCTGGCCAGGCTTGAGTTCGAGGCCACCGCGCAGGACGTGGTGGCCTCCTCACCCCGCGGAACAGCCCAGGACCACTTCCGCATGCTGCACGAAAAGTCGCGCGACTGGCTGGTGGTGCAGGGTATCCGTCCGGAGTTCGCGGACACCGACGCCCGCCTCTTCACGTCCACCTTCTACGGTCTCCAGTTCGACTTTGTGGTCATGAACCAGCCCGAGGAAGCGACCAAGGCGTTCGAGCTGATGGTGGCCGTCTTCTTCTCGAACCTGGAACACCGCCTGGCCACGGACGGCCAGCACGTCTGACCCCCGGACAGGGCCGCAGGCACAGGGCAGCCGCCGTCGCAGGGGCTCTTACCCCCTCGTCTCAGAGCTGTAACAATGAGCCTTAAGTGGATGTGGTTCACCCCGCATTATGCTTAGATCGGAATGTTGAACAGATGTTCGAATAGCGAACATCTGTGGCTTGGGGCTCATCATTCCCAAGTCAGTGTGCACAAAGGAGTGAACATGAATCGTCGTTTTATAGCAGTCCTGGCAGCCGCGTCCGTTTTGGGGCTGTCGGCCTGCGGAAGTGGCTCGCCCAGCTCCACGGGGGGCGGAACCGCATCGGGGACCGCCGGCGGAGGATCGGACCTGACCAAGGTCAGCGTGGGTGTCATTCCCATCGTCGACTGCGCACCCATCTACCTCGGCGACAAGCAGGGCTTCTTCAAGGAAGAGGGCCTCCAGCTGGACATTCAGACTGCAACGGGCGGCGCGGCGATTGTTCCCGGCGTCGTCAGCGGCAGTTTCGACTTCGCCTTCTCCAACCTGATCTCGGTCATGGTCGCCAAGGACAAGGGCCTCGACTTGAAGTTCGTGGCCAACGGCGCCTCCACCACCGGCGAAAAGGGTAAGGACATCGGGGGCGTTGTGGCCCCGGCCGGGTCCGGCATCCAGTCCGCGAAAGACCTTGCCGGCAAGACAGTTTCGGTGAACAACCTCTCCAATATCGGCGACACCACCATCAAATCGGTCATCGAAAAGGACGGCGGAGACCCCAAGAGCGTGAAGTTCGTTGAGGTTGCCTTCCCGGACGCCCCGGCGGCCCTGGCCAACAAGCAGGTGGATGCGGCGTGGATCCTGGAGCCGTTCCTGTCCAAGGCTGTGGCTGAAGGGGGCACGATTGTCTCCTCGAACTTCGTCGAAATGAGTCCGGAACTGGATATCGCCGGCTACTTCACCAAAGCGGACACCATCTCGGGCAAGGCTGAGCTCACGCAGAAGTTCACCCGCGCGATGAACAAGTCCCTGGAATACGCCCAGGCGCATCCGGACGAAGTCCGCGACATCGTGGGCACCTACACCAAGATCGATGAGGGCACCCGCGCCAAAATGATCCTGCCGCGCTACCGCGTTGAATTCGACGAGGACGCCTTCAAGACCCTCGGCGACGCAGCGGCCAAGTACGGGACGCTGACCAAGGCTCCGAATGCAGGCGACCTCCTCCCGTGAGTTCAACAACCCTGACCTCCGGCGGGGCCGCTCCAAGCGTGGGACGGCCCCGCGGGAAGGGACGACGGATGCCTGCAAAGCAGCTGCTCGGTGTCGCGGGGATCCTCGGATTCCTCGTCACCTGGGAGCTCATACCCCGGCTCGGCCTCATTGATGCACGCTATCTGCCGCCCGCGAGCGAGGTCATTGCGGCCCTGATTGTCGACTTTGGGCTCACCGCCTTCTGGGTATCGGTCGGCGAGACCATGAAGGCCTGGTTCCTGGGCCTGGTCATCGCTGTCGCCTTGGCTGTGCTGCTCGGCTTCATCATCGGCTCCAGCAGTTTCCTCCGGAAGGCCACCAACTCCACGGTTGAATTCTTGCGCCCCATCCCTTCCGTGGCGCTGATCCCGCTCGCCGTGCTGCTCTTCGGCGTGAAAATTGAATCCTCCCTGATGCTGATCACCTATGCAGCCTTCTGGCAGGTCCTGATCCAGGTCCTCTACGGTGTGGCCGACGTCGACATGGTCGCGAACAATACTGCCAAGACCTACGGTCTGGGGCGGATGGCACGCGTCCGGTACGTCGTTTTCCCCACCGCCCTGCCTTACTTGATGACCGGCGTCCGGCTCGCGGCCACGGTGGCGCTGGTTCTTGCCATCACGGCGGAACTGGTGATCGGCTCGCCGGGCCTTGGCCGTGAAATCGCCCTGGCGCAGTCAGGCGGCGCCATCTCCGGCATGTACGCCCTGGTGCTCGCCACCGGCCTGATCGGCGTGCTGATCAACATATTGATGCGCTTTATCGAGAAGAAGACCCTGTCCTGGCACTCCTCCGTCCGTTCCGAGGTGATCGTATGAGAAGCCTGAAGACTCTCGGCTACATACTGGGCCTGCCGGTCCTGCTGGTCCTGGTCTGGTGGGCCTCCACGCTGGGGAAGCCGAACTTCTTCGTCCCCACTCCCGGCAGCCTGGTGGAAACGTTCGGTGAAGTGTGGTTCGGTGAGCGTTTCTTCACCGATGTCCTGCCCAGCCTTGGACGGCTCGTGGTGGGGGTGGTTGCGGCAATCGTCATCGGCGTCGTCGGCGGCGTCCTCATCGGGTCGATCAAATGGCTGCGGGCACTGCTGGAGCCCACCCTGGAATTCTTCCGGGCCGTCCCGCCACCTGTCCTGGTCCCGGTGCTGATGCTGCTCATGGGCATCACGGACACCATGAAAGTAGTTGTCATCATCTCCGGCTGCGTTTGGCCGGTGCTGCTGAACACCATTGAGGGCGTCCGAGCTGTCGACCCGGTACTCTCCGACTCGACCCATACCTACGGCATCGACGGCTGGGCTCGCGTCCGGTACCTGGTGCTGCCGTCCGCCAGCCCGCAGATCCTGGCCGGAGTACGTCAGTCATTGTCCTTGGGGCTGATCCTGATGGTCATCTCCGAAATGTTTGCCTCTTCCTCAGGACTGGGCTTCACCATCGTCCAGTTCCAGCGATCGTTCGCCATCCCGGAGATGTGGTCCGGCATTGTGGTGCTCGGCCTGCTGGGCGTGGGCATGTCATTCATCTTCCAGTGGGCCGAGCGGAACATCCTGCGCTGGTACCACGGCCAGAAAGAGGTAGAAAATGCAGCCTGACTCAACTCAGGGGACCCGGGAGCCGATGCTCTCCGTCCGCGGTCTGAAGAAGGTCTACCAGACTGACAGCGGCGACGTCGAGGCGGTCCGGAACCTCACGTTCGACCTGCGCGCGGGGGAGTTGGCCTGCCTGGTGGGCCCCTCCGGGTCCGGTAAGACCACCCTCCTGAAGTGCATCTCCGGGCTGATGGCCCCGACTGAGGGTGAAGTGCTGCTGGACGGTAAGCGCGTCTCCGGTCCGCCGAAGAAGATGGCCGTGGTGTTCCAGGAGTACGGCCGCTCGCTCTTCCCCTGGATGCGGGTGCGGGACAACGTGGAGCTGCCCCTGAAGAACCAGGGCATGCCAAAAGCGGAGCGTGACCGCGTCGTCGACGAGGCTCTTGAGGCCGTGGGCCTGTCCCACGTCCCGCGGTCCTATCCTTGGCAGCTTTCCGGTGGCATGCAGCAGCGGGTGGCGATCGCCCGCGCCATCGCCTACCAGCCCGAGGTCCTGCTGATGGACGAACCGTTCGCTGCCGTGGACGCCCAGACCCGTGCGGACCTGGAGGACCTGATCC
>Ga0307409_100000389_pt1 | contig 18618 bp, 12 predicted proteins | sample 322Ometagenome_2_FD_203888 | JGI IMG/M metagenome (GOLD analysis project Ga0307409, IMG submission 203888) | Maize rhizosphere microbial communities from greenhouse at UC Davis, California, United States - 322HYB-O-2 | ecosystem: Host-associated > Plants > Roots > Rhizosphere > Soil | place... | reverse complement strand
GAAATAGCAGAAATGCTTGTTCAAAAAACAGAGCCTCAATATCTAACTTTACAAAACTACGATCAGAACACCGCATTGCATCTAGTCATTCGTTTTGGCTATCGTGATAACTGCCCGACCAGACTTGAAATAGCAAAAATGCTTGTTCAAAAAACAGATCCTCAATATCTAACTTTACAAAACTACGATGGTAATACCGCATTGCATCTGGCCATTCAGAATGGTCATATTAAAATAGCAAAAATGCTTATTCAAAAAATAGATTTTCAAGGCCTAACTGTACAAAACACAACTGGTCAAACACCCTTGGACTATGCGCCTCTGAGAATAAAGTTTCAGCTATTATACAAAAACCTAACCCTAATCAGAGTAATGATAGGAAAAAAAACTATCTGTTTTTCTCTGTTTGCCTTATTTTTGTTATATTATTATATGAATTAATGTAAAGTATGTTTCATAGCTCTTAAGAAAGCATTTTTTGTATGAATAAATTACGCATAGGCGTTCTTATGGGTGGTAAATCACTTGAAAAAGAAGTATCTTTTAACTCAGGTAGAACCATTTGCGATCACATAGACACAACACTCTATTCAGTAATTCCCCTATTTCAGACCAACAACCGTATTTTCATACTACCATGGCACTTTCTACACCGTGGCAAAATTACTGACTTTGAACATCGCCTTTCTGATGAAGCACTTCTCATAACATGGGACGAATTAAAAACAACAGTCGATTTTATATATATTGCTCAACATGGTAGATATGCAGAAGATGGTATCTTACAAGGAACACTTGAAGTGCTCGGTATCCCTTATCTTGGTTCAGGAATTCTTGCAAGTGCACTACGAATGGATAAAATTACACAAAAGACATTTTTAAAAAATGCTGGTATTTTTATTCCCCGGTCAATTGTAATTGAGCCCCATGAAGTAGATAATTTTAAACGACATGAGCCTCTTATTATGCAGAGACTTATTGATGCAGGAATAGACAATACCTATGTCATTAAACCGCACAATGAAGGTTCCAGTATTGGAATATCACTTGCTTGTCATGATACTTTAGAGGCAGCTCTACAAAAAGCTTGTTCAATAGAACCTGGTAGAAAAAAACGGATACTCATTGAAGAAAAGCTTGAAGGAATGGAATTTACCTGTATCATCCTTACAGATCCTCTTACAGGTAGCTATATACCTCTACCCCCAACAGAGATTGTCCCGGAACCAGAAACTGCTTTTTTTGATTATGAACAAAAATATATGCCTGGACGAGGAACAAAATACACTCCGGCACGCTGTGATGATGTGATGATACAACAAATTCAAACAACTTGTATTAATGTTATGAAAACACTTAATTTTACAAATATGAGTCGAATTGACGGCTTTGTTACTCGTGACAATCGCATTGTTATTATTGATCCTAATACATTGTCTGGAATGGCACCATCAAGCTTTATTTTTAACCAAGCTGCAGAAATCGACATGAGTCCCACTGATATTATTAATCATATAATAAAGACAGATCTCCATAGATATAATATCCAGAACTACTCTCATTCTACAAACAAATGTGATAATATGACTGAAAAAAAACGTATTGCCGTACTCTTGGGTGGTAGATCTAATGAAAAGGAGACTTCACTTGAATCTGGACGTAATATTTTTTATAAATTAAACCGCAATACATATGAAATAATTCCCTTATTTGTTAATGAACATTTAGAACTTTATCATCTTACATCACCACAAATAGTACGTAATTCAACAGAAGAAATATCTCAATTATTGGACAGTACGCAAAAAATTTCTTGGAATTCACTACCAGATCTTGTCGATTTTGTATTTATTGCTTTGCATGGTGGAGAAGGAGAAAACGGTGCAATACAAGGTATGCTCGAAATGCTCGGACTACCTTATAATGGGTCAGGAGTTCTTACAAGTGCACTGTGCATGAACAAATATAAAACCAATGAATTTCTTGCCGCACAGAGGTTTGACGTTCCTCAAAACCTCTATATTACTAAAGAAGAATGGCTTTGTAACACTGATTTACAACACCTTGAGCTCATCAAAAATATTGAAAAGGGACTTATTGTAAAGCCCTACGATGATGGTTGTAGTGTCATGGTTCAGAAGATCACTTCATATAAAGAGCTTACTATTGCAATAGATGCTATTTTACAGAAGAAAGATGCCGTGCTAATTGAAGAATATATTGTTGGTACTGAATTAACAGGAGGAGTTATTGGAAATAGACATGCCACCGCACTCCCACCAAGTCAAACTATCGCACAGAATGGCATTCTCACTATAGAAGAAAAATTTCTTCCTGGTGCTGGAGAGAATCAGACTCCAGCGCTATTACCGGAAGCGGCAATATGTTTAATACAAAGAACGTTAGAGCAAGTATACACAATAATACAATGCAAAGGTTATGCACGCATTGACTGTTTTTATCAGACCGCAGAGCAAAGTCCTACAGGAAAAGAACGTGTTATTATTTTAGAAATAAATACCTTACCAGGACTTACTCCTGCAACATGCCTCTTTCACCAAGCCGCAGAGATTCAATTACGTCCCTCAGAATTCCTCGATATGATCATTACCTTAGGTTTTGAAGAGCATGGATATCAATCAGAAAACACTGTGACTAAGCCTACCCAGACTCTATCAGTTTTACAACAATGAATGTCACAATACATAAGGGGCCTTTTTTAAAGCCCCTTATATACAATCTACTCTCTACTTGAGCTCGAGGATGAAAATGAGCTATTATTCTCTAGCATACTTAAATATTCAGCAATCGTATCTGATTTATGTGGTATATATGGCAATGGCAACACTTTTCCATGCATAATATACGAGTCTGACTTTTTGGGACAAGGATTGCAATTATACTTCAAATCCAACAATGGAGCAAGATTATTAAAGGTAAATCGGAACGGCTCGCTTTGCCGCTGCAGAGTTTCTGCAGACATATTCTCAGCAAGATGGGCATGTCGTTCAAAAAAAGAGAGACGGTCTTGCTGCTCAGGCGTCAATAATAGATTAGGATTATAATAGAATAATCGCGCAAATCCTTGAAGATCAAACGTTCCATCTAGTACAATCGTATCATCAAAGCCAAGTTCGTCTTCACCGTTATATTGATTAATCATTACACGCGCAGGCGCACCTCCATTACTATGATGCAAATGGCGTATAACATTGTGAATCCATTGTTGCTGAGACTGTCCTTTAGTAAAAGAAGCCCACAGCTCTCTAAACTCCTCCCTATTCATTTCTTTTGAAAAGGCAGCAAGTGTTGCAATACCGTTTTGAAACTGACTCTTTATGCAGGGATTTATTGTATCAATATTACTATAAGGAGATACGTGAAAAATAAGCGTACTTGGACGTTGTTGTAATACACTATAACCTGTAACGGCCAAAGCAAAACAAGGATAACAAGGTCCTACTACTATATGCTTATTGTCCCCATTATTTATATAAGTAGTATAACACTCATTCAATAGAGTTACATTGCGATTTTCTTGTTCTGAGAGAGGACGATATACTTCTATGCTTTGCATACCCATGAGGGGCGCAGCAATTAAAAGCAGGATGGCTCGAATTATAATAAAAGACATGCATAGTCCCTTTCAAATGTATACAGATAATAATATACAGGCCACGTAACCACATAGTCATATATGCTCAGCCTACTGTTATAATATTATTATATTTGAAAAAAATTATCAAAAGGGTCTAGCACAGAGATGTTTTTATATATAAATCTTCTATTTTTTAAAGGCAGTTATTCTGCTAACGCTCTTGCCGTTTTTGAAACTTTTTTAACCCAAGCCAATAAAAGTTCAATTTTTTCTTCTTCAGATAGTTGCCACGGTAAGGATGATCTGTGCAAGCGCATTATTGTATCATATAGACATAATGCAACACTCACTGACACATTAAAACTTTCAACAAATCCGTACATCGGGATCTTAACAGCCATATCAGCATGCTTCATCGCTAATTCTGAAAGTCCAGTCTGCTCGCTACCAAACATAAAGGCTATTTTGTTATCAAGTGGTAACGACGGTAATTCATACGCTGTAGTATGCGGAGTTGTTGCAACCATAGTATACCCAGCTTTTTTAAGATACCCAATGGATTGCTCGATGGAAGAATATTTATGAATATCCAACCATTTTACAGACCCCATTGCTATAGTCTTTACCGGTTTAAAAGAATAATTATTCTCAATAATATGAACATTCTGGACTCCAAAAATATCACAGGAACGTAAGATAGCACTCGCATTATGTGGTTGAAAGACATCTTCCACCACAACAGTAACGTAATGAGTACGATTTTCTACAACAGCGCACATCTTTTTTTTTCTCGTCTCTGAAATATATGCCCATAGTGAATTAAGTAAAATAGTCTTATCGTTGCTATTCATCGGAGTATCCTAACATATGAGGGGCATTTGATTTTTCTATTTTTTAATATAAACTGAAAATAATAACTCGACAACTAAAATCTCTTATTGTATGAGGCACTTTATGAACAAAAAGCTTATTCTGATGAGTCTGGCATGTTTTTTAGCCTTTATCGTTATTACTACTAATAGCACTCTCTCAAGCCAAGCAAACCAATGCGTTCGCTCTTTACATATAGAAGAGAGCACTTGTTCACTATCCTATAATGATTTTATTTCATCTGGTTATACAATTATTATTTTTTATGAAGATTGGTGCAATCCATGTAATAGAATGGCTCCTATCTTCGAAGACCTTGCATCCCAAATGCCTCACATAACATTTTTAAAGGTAAATCGTACTATGTATAGACATTTATTCGATTTCTATAATTTAAAAACTGTTCCCGCTATTCTTTTTTTCAAAAACGGAGCACTTATTAAAAAGCAATTAAACTCTGTCAATAGAAAAAAAATGCGTCGACTCATATATTCTGCATTTGGGATATAGAACCACACATATTATTATTATGATGTACTATTTCCAGTCATATTATAGGGAACGGGACAGCCATTTACTTCTCCATACACAGCCCACACCGTCGATCCTATTGTTCCTAAAAAAGAAAGAACTGCTCCTACCATCCATCTAAAATTCTCTCTTTTCTGATCATCTACATGCTCTTGTAAAGCTCTCGTGTGAAATACCGCTAACTCTGCCCTTGTGTCCGCATCATCTTCTTCAAGTAGAATCTTAAATGCCAATACTACAGCCTTATCATATTCTTTTTGATTGCTTCGCAACACTTGTTCATATTGTTTAATTTCACATTGCATTGGAGCTTTATTGCTAATATTATGGGCACGATACACAATCTCGGCTAATACCTGTGGAGAGATATATAATTCATTATATAATTGATCATATTTTGAGAGAGAGCTTAAGGGAATATGATAATCTCTTCCAAACTCAAAAAGACGATGACTTTTCTCTGCAATATCATTGTCAATAGTAACATCCTGCTGCCCCGTAAGCCGCTGAGCTTGCTTTAATAGCATAGCGGCTACTTCTTCTTGGGTATAAGATTTTTGCGTTGTAAAACCTTTTTCTCTTATCTGATGAGCTTTTTTTAGATCGAGAGGAGGTATGCTTCCTCGCATACTCTCTTTTTTACTATCAGAAGTGGCACGTTTACGTTTTGTTCTATACATCTGTTCACTTTTAGATTTTACCATATACGCAGCTTGATCAGCATTTGTAGGAATAAATTTATTGTGAGAAATAGCAAGATTATTATCTTTACTCGTAAATGGTAAAACTTTATGAACTACCTTCGTAGGGTGGGGGATTCTAATATTAATATCAGAATCAGAGGCGGCAGCGTTGTGTTTATAGTGTTCATGTTCCATTCCCCATATACACGTATAACTGAGAATAATATATGATATTAGATGTGCTACTTTCATAGATCTTACTCCCCCCTTTAGAATAATATGTATATAAAACTACATGTATTGCATTATATAATGCAATAAAAACAGCGAGTTAAAAAACTCGCTGTTTTTTGATTCGATGTTATCTTACAACTATTCCCATTCTAAAGAACCTGCCGTCTGATATTCAGTAACACGCGATTCAAAAAAGTTTTTTTCTTTACTTAAATCAGTTACTTGCGACATCCATGGAAATGGATTTTTTGTACCATATACCTTTGGTAAATCAATTCTTTCCAGACGACGATCTGTGATATACTCTACATATTCTGCAAATTGTTCAGCATTTATCCCCAACATTCCTTGCGGACATGCATCATGAGCATATGCTTTTTCTAAAATAACTGATTCTTTTACTAGATCAATTATTTCTTGTTGAAAGCTTTCTGTCCATATTTCAGGATTTTCAGATTTGATGGTATTAATCAAATCACATCCAAAAGCGAGATGAAGACTCTCGTCCCGCATAATATATTCAAATTGTTCACCGATACCCGTCATTTTATTCTGACGTTTTAATGCAAGCATCATTGCAAAACCTGCATAAAAAAAGATACCTTCCATGATCACATAAAATCCGATAAGGTCATGAACAAACCGTTGAATATTATCTATTGTATTGGTTGTAAACTCAGGATCCATTATGGACTTTGTTAAACCAACAACAAATTCATCCTTTGCTTTGATGCTTGGGATAGTCTCATACATATTATAAATCTCATCAGGATTTAATCCTAAAGAATCACAGCAATATATAAAAGTGTCTGTATGAATTGCCTCTTCAAATGCTTGACGCAAAAGATACTGGCGACATTCAGGATTTGTAACATGTTTATATACTGTTAAAACTAAGTTATTAGCGGTTAAGGATTCTGCTGTTGAAAAAAATCCTAAATTCCACAATATAAGACGGCGCTCAGATGCTGTTAGCACCTTATTTGATTTCCATTGTTCAATATCATATTGCATTGAAACTTCTTCTGGAGTCCAATTATTAGCAACACCATCTTTATAATGTTGCCGTGCCCATGTATACCGCATAGGTAGAATTTTATTTGGATCAACTGTCGAATTATTAATAATCCCATTTTTATTCATGTAATATCCTTTGTAATAGAACGTTTTTTATCTACTATTGGCATACTTCACATTCAGGATCAGATGAAATGCTACACGTTTTGCCTTCAACAATATCATCATCTGTTGCTATCGCCTCAGCATCTAGTAAGCTTTGCTCTGAGTTATTATCTGAGCTATGAGAAGCAGTATCAGCTTTATATATACGTTTTTGAGTAAATCCGAATTTACTTGCATCTAAAGTAGATTTTTCAATCTGGCTTGCACCTAAAGTTCTCAAGTAATACGTAGTTTTAAGACCAGACTTCCATGATGTAATATAAATATCATGTAATTTTTTACCTGATACCCCCTGCATAAAAACATTATGCGCAATACTCTGATCTAACCATTTACCTCTACGAGCAGTGATTCGAATAAGAAATTCTGGATCAATTTCAAAAGCTTCTTGATATTTATCTTTTAATGATTGCGGAATCTGTTCAATCTGTTGCACATTGCCATCATAATATTTTAACAATTCCAGCATATCTTGGTTCCATAGATTGAGAATTTTTAAATCTTCAATGAGATAATGATTAACAACAGTAAATTCTCCACTCATATTTGCTTTGACATAAATGTTCTTATAGATTGGCTCAATAGAAGGAAATACTCCTGCAATATTTGCTATTGTCGCGGTGGGTGCAATAGCCATAGTATTTGAATTGCGCATACCATATTGCTTTACATGATCTCTCACCGGAGTCCAGTCTAACTTTCCTCCACGTTTAACATCAACAGGAACCCCTCGCTCTTCTTCTAAGAGACTGATAGTATCTTCGGGGAAAATATCTCTATCCCATTTAGACCCTGGATATGACACATATGATCCACGTTCTTTCGCGAGAAGGGATGACGCATAAATTGCATGATAAGAAATTTTTTCCATTAATTCATCTGCAATTTCTATCGCTGCTGGCGAAGAGAAATTTACAGAACATTTATACAACAGATCTTGAAATCCCATAACTCCTAGGCCTATTGGACGATGGCGAATATTAGAGTTGTAGGCTTCTTGAACGGGATAAAAATTAATATCAATGACATTGTCGAGCATACGTATTGCCGTATGAACTGTCTTTTGTAACTTTTCATCATCCACTCTGTTATTGATAGTATGCTGTGCAAGATTAATAGACCCCAAATTACATACCGCAATCTCATCTACCGAAGTGTTTAATGTGATTTCTGTACATAAATTTGAAGAATGAACAACTCCCACATGGTCTTGTGGTGACCGTATATTACATGCATCTTTAAATGTTATCCAAGGATGCCCAGTCTCAAAAAGTCGGCTAAGCATTTTTCGCCATAATTGTTTCGCTGAAATAACTTTAAAAAGAGCAATCTCACCCATCATTGCCAAATCTTCATATTCTCTATAACGCGTTTCAAATGCTTTTCCATAGAGATGATGTAGATCAGGAGTCTCTTCAGGGGAAAACAGAGTCCAACTTTCATCAGCTAATATACGCTTCATAAACAGATCTGGAATCCAATTAGCAGTATTAATATCATGAGTACGACGACGTTCATCACCAGTATTTTTTCTCAAATCAAGAAAATCTTCAATTTCTAAATGCCATGTCTCTAGATAAACGACAGCAGCACTTCTTCTTTTACCGCTTCTATTAATAGCCGCAACAACGTCATTATTTATCTTAAGATACGGAACAACTCCTTGACTTTCTGTCTTAATAGATTTAACCATAGCGCCACATGCTCTAATATTGGTCCAATCTACCGCAACCCCGCCCGACCACTTTGCAAGTTGCGCCGAATCAGAATAACTTTTAAAAATATTCACTAAATCATCTTCTACTGTTGACAGAAAACAGGAACTTAATTGGGGACGAGTCAGACCAGAATGTAATAAGGTTGGAGTACTAGGGATATAATCTAGTGAGGACATAAGGTTATAAAAAGTAACTGCCGCTCTATTTTTGTCTTGCTCATTATACGAAAGCCCCATCGCAACTCGCATCCAAAAAGCTTGCGGCATTTCTAAATATTTATTATTATGCTTCAGAAAATACCGCTTATAGAGTGTATTAATACCCATATAATCAAATAAAAAATCTCTTTCTAGCGCAAGATGGTCTGCTAAATAGTGTAGATCAAATTCTAGCATACGACTATCAAGTAACCCTTCTTTGACTCCATACGTAATACTATCTATGAAAGATGCATTATATAATTCTTTACTTACTGGACTCGTGATTGAGTGTCCTGTAATAGAATGAAATAGCTTTTTCAACTGCAACCTAACAGCTACTTTACTGTAAACAGGATCACGTTCAATAAAACTACTTGCGGATAGAATAAGCGCATCCGCTACCTCATCTAATGAAATCCCATCGAATACATTTTTCAATGCTTCTTCAAGAATTAACTCTTCATCTACTTTTGTTTTATATCCAGCGCAGGACCAGCTAATCGTCTGTCTTAATTGTTTATGACATAACGTTTCTTGCTCACCATTAGGCTTTACTATCTTATACATATAAGCGCTCTGTTCTGTTGAGTCATATCCATTTTTTCCTAAAAAGGAACTCGCTGAGACATGATTGTGCTGTTCCATGAAACTTATCCTTTCGTACGCCAAATTAAGCTATTTATAAATCGGAATCATTACAATGTGAAATATCTATTATAGTATATCTTTTTAGAATAATGGCTAAACTCCTTATAATCAAATACTTTTTTTAATTTTTTATTCAAAACATATTCTTCAATTTTTACTCAGTCACGAAAACAAAATAATACATTTAGAAAATATTAAAAAATAGTTTTATCTCATGTATTATTGCAACCAATCTAAGAAACTACTGTTTTATATTCAATACAAATGTCTATTTTAATAATCTCAATACGTATATAAATTAAGCAAAAAAATATTAAACCTTCTATAAGAGTCATCTATCACAAAAATGGAAATGGTTGATATAAAAAACAATATTTTGCTTTTCGTTGAAAATTGATCAAATCAGAACAAATTTCGTCACATAACTGTTTTCTAGAATATGTTTTAGTCATGAGTGCTTGTATTTTTTTTGTTCCAATTGCCTTGTCAAAAGTTTTTGAACATATCAATGGAACTTCAGTATTCTTAAAACAATCAAGAATATCTAAAAGCACATCAAATGAACGAATTTTATTAGTAACAAACTCTAAACGCAATCCACGGCTATACATATTTTTTTTTGTATTCATATATCGATAAGGGTACGTTTTTATATCGTATATCGCAAGAACTTTTTGTAATTTCTCCCAAACAGATTCTGCAATATCCCTTGATTCTGAAATAGTAATACAACGAAAAGCCATTTCAGTTCCAATTCCTACATCAAAAGGATCAATCTCTCCCAACAGCCCTAAAAAGCTATACCCATAGCATGATTGTAGTGACCGTAAATTGGGTGAGAGTTGATAAAGAAGGTCATTAGAAAATCCATTACTTCTATCATAGTTACTCATTGTTACAACATGAAGTTGAGCGGGCTTTTTTAATACATATTTATTAAAATACCAGGCAATTTCACCTATTGTCATTCCATGTCGCAATGGGATAGAAGCAATAGAAATAAATGAGAATAGATCATCTTCAACACAAGGGCCTTGCATAAATCCACCAAGAGGATTAGGTCTATCTAACACAACAAAATGTTTATTATATTCAACTGCACGCTCCATACTCTGTAACAGAGTAGAAATATAGGTATAATGTCGCATCCCTGAATCAGCAATATCAAAAAAGAGTATATCTATAGTATGTGCATATGAAGCAAAGGTGTCAGTCTTACCTGAACCATTTCTATAGAGGCCAATAATAGGAATACCTGTGAGTTCATCAACTGAATTATCAACATTTTCACCAGCTGCAATACCAGTTAACCCATGCTCTGGGGTAAAAATAACCTCTACCGTACAACCATTATTCTGAAGAATTTCAATAGTACGCTTACCTAATTGGTCTACACCAGTCTGATTGGTTATCAATCCAACCTTATATTTTTTTTGATTGGTATTGCATATTTTTTTTATGAGAGAAAAGGATATATTCTCTACTCCCAACTTAAAACTAAACATCTTTATACTAGTTAATACTAAAAACACCGGCAATAAAAGCATAACTCTTTTCATAATAACTATTCTTTGAAAACTCTTATCTGATTACTATGGTATCTCTAAAAATGTAGTAATAAAAATAAAAGAAATACAAGAATCGTCCTTATTTTCATTAAAATAGTTTGACAAAAAGAAATTTGGCATCATAATAATATGCAATCCAAATGTTTTATTTTTAACAATTAGGCGCCTTTATGAATAAATATATAGTATCATTCGTTTATATGCTGTTATGCTGCACCACATATTATGCAATGGAAGAAAAAACTTTAACTTCAAAAAAAGTTGACTACATTAGATCTACATATGATGATATCTGCTCAAAGAAAGCAACACAGCCACTTGAATACTTTTCTCAAACAAATACCTTATTAAATGCTATATATACACGAACATTATTGTATGATCCCTTAGCAGACCTCAGGCAAAAGTATACAATATGCAATCAGCTCAAAGAATCTGTTTGCTACCAGGGCATTCATATCAATGGTGCTGTCTATACGAGATTTGTAGAGCAGTTACCTGATGACACTTTTACAATGTCACCTTCTGGAAAGTTATTCAAAATTGTTACACCTGATAAGAGAACAGAATGGAGTATCTACGCCTCAAGCCCTAACGAACGAGCATTTGTAAAAAAAATAACATTTTTAAATGATAACTCATTGCTCAACACCGACAAACTACTTGATTTTTTGTCCCGCTATCAACAGACTTCAGACCCACAGATTAAGATATTAATTAATAATTATACTTATCTAACCATGTATACTGCCATGATGAAAACAGCGGTTAAGATCAATCTGATAAATAATATACTTAATAACACACAATCAAAAAAATATTTATCACCTTATAACATACTGCTTGCTCAAGAAAAGTTATTGTACTCTTTAACGAAATGCACGCTCGATGCTTCTGGAGAGGATAGCTTTTCCGTTCTTAAAGCTTTTACACCAGTGTGCACGGCCAGCATTTTTGATTCATTGGACAATGAAAATCCTCTTTTATTAGACATATATAAAACAATAATTGCCGATGTACAAAACACATATATTCAGCATATAAAGACAGAAAATTTCCAAGCTAGTGAGTGCCTTGCGTTCCAAGAAAAGTATCTTTCTATTGCTACAGAATTAAAACCAATTTTTTCTACGCAAGGATTATATAATGAACTTCCAGGTATTGAACTTTCTAAAATAGAAAAACCGGTTAAGCCTTACCAAAAACAACAAAAAGCGGCTATTTCAAAAAAAAGAGCCCGCTCTCGAGCACAAGCAAAAAAACCTACCCAAGCATTATCTAACAGCAATACAAAACCTGTACCAGTAGAAGCTCCCTCTACTAGTATTGAATTAACTACAAACAATCGAGCTAAGGCCTCTCCACAAGAAACACTTGAGATCATTTATGATCCACGAGTGCTAGAAAAAAATGCTAACAAAAAAGATTATTATCATGGCTTTACACTTATGGCTATTCCTTTTGTACTCAAATATGGTACACGCAAAACATGGGTAAATAAAAAAAACCAACATAATGATGACCTCTTTGAGTTGTATGGCGAAATTAAATACCATGACACAAAAGAACTACAGTTTATAAAATGTGCTGCGTGCAAAGGTGCTGATGGAGCTATTTATCATATCGGAATGAACAAGGGACAGTTAGATAAAAATAATAACCTTCACTATGAGATTAATTATCCACAACTGAGTACTAAAACTACAAAACGGCGTATTGCCAAAGCATCCGATTGTGATGAATATGGTAGTTATATTATTACTATGAATGAGTATATGGTCCAATTATATGATGGTGGGTTGAACGCAACTATTACCTTCTATATCTAACCTAATAGTGAGCAAACGAGTAGGCTTTCACAATTACGATAAAGTTTTATTATTTATCGTAATTGTGAAACAATTTCTTGTTCATTAAAATAATATTTTGTAGATCCAATCATCTGATATGTATCTACTCCTTTTCCTAAAATAGCAATCACAGAAGTAGAAGATGATAGAGCATATGCTAACTCAATAGCGTGCTTTCTATCCAGAAAGACACTAACGTGAGCTGTGCTATCTTTTTTTATACCTTGTTGTATGTCATCTATAATCGCTTGTGGATCTTCATGGCGAGGATTATCAGAAGTAAGTATCACAATGTCAGCTATATCTGACGCAACAGCTCCCATTAATGGTCGCTTTTGTTTATCACGTCCCCCACCAGCACCAAATATAACAATAAGATGATTGGTCAATAACCGTAAGGCTGATAAAACAGCTCGAAACGATTCTGGATTATGTGCATAATCAATAAAAACGCGAGCCCCATTTGGAAGAAGAGAATGTTGCAATCGTCCTGGCACTCCAGAAAACATTCTTATTGCTTTTTGAATTACTACACGATCAATACCAAGCTCTAATAGCATACTCACTGCAGCAACAACATTATAGACATTATAAATACCAAACAAAATACTATTTTCAAGAGAAAAGATATTCCCATTCTTCGATGTATACATCAAAGATAATGCATGTGTTGACTCATACGTACATGATATTTCACTTGTATCATCTGAGATACAGCTATAACCGATAGCATTAGAATACTTAAGAAGAATCTTCTGACCATAGGGGTCATCAGCATTACATATCAGTGGCCTATCTGCCTTTAAATGTGACAAAATAAGACATTTAGCTGCAAAATAATCATCTAAATCAGTATAAAACTCTAAATGCTCATGAGAAAAATTAGTAAAAATAACACCATCAAATTCTATATTTTTAACTCTATGTAACGTTAAGGCTTGGGCAGCAACCTCCATAACAACATATGTGACACCATTATCCACACACAACTTAAGAAATTGCTGTAGATAGTCTGGTTGTGGCGTGGTAAGTGATGAAGGAAACTCAACTCCAAGAATTCTATTACACACAGAACTGACAAGTGCTGTTTTGTATCCAGCACTTGTCAAACAATGTTCTAATAAAAACGATGTTGTTGTTTTTCCTTTTGTTCCAGTAATCCCAAAAATTGTAAGCTTTTGTGCCGGAAATCCTGCATATTGCGCACTCAGATCAGCAAGTGCTTGACGAGTGTCAGGAACTCGTATAACTGTAACGTTGTACTGAGTAATACACTGCATAAGCTCTGTAGATAATACTCCATGTATATCAACAACAAGAGTACGCGCTCCTTTTTCTATCGCCTTTTTACAATAGTGTATGCCATTTTCTGCATACCCTTGAATAGCAACAAAAATAGAATCTGGACCCACAAAATCAGTATGGCATGTTACCGGAAACACTGCTGGAAAAACAATCGGTTGCATAATAAAAAAACCTCTACACTTTATACTGACGTAACTGCTGCAATAGTAAAGGTCGCATCTTTGGTAATAATATAAGCACCCCATAGAGATTAATAATAAGCGTCAATGCCACCGCAATATTAATAAGATCCCACACGAGGCCAACAGATGCCATAGCGCCACCTAATGTAAACAGACTATACACAGCTATAAAACCACTATGAAAACGGTTATTTGTTAAAAATAACCATACCATATGTGCAATATAGGCATAAGATACTAACACGCCAAATCCAAAACTTACGGATAAAAAGCTGACAATCCAACCCCCTAAGGATCCAAAAACTGTATTAAATGCAGCAATCGTTAATGCTGTACTATTGAAACCTGAATTCCATACTCCAGAAACAATAATGCACAGAGCTACAAGAAATCCCGTGCACGTGCTCAAAAAAGTACTTAACATACCCATGAGGCCACTTTGAATGGGATCTTTACTTCCTGTAGAACCAAATAGAATTGCAGCTGATCCTAATCCTGACTCTGTTGCAAAAATAGAGCGTGTCATACCCGCGCTAATGGTCTGCTGTAAGGAGAAACCAAGTACACCTCCACCAAATGCTTTAAGACCTACTCCACTTACTATAATCAGATATAATGCATTTGGGATGGCATGATAGTGATAGAGGAGAATTGCCAATGTTGATACAACAAATACAATAACTTTAATGGGAACAATCGCTAAAGATATTTTTATAATACGCTCTGCGCCACCCAAAAGAATATATAAAACAAATAAAAAAAGTATTATACCACTCACAAAAGACGGAATACCCCATGTTGTAAGCAGACTTAAAGTGATAGAATTTGCCTGCATTGCGTTGCCTCCGAGCAACCCAAACGTGAGGCAAAAAAATGCATAGAGATATGGTAAAAAAGTCTTTCCTGGCACATCTTGCAGATAAAGCATAGGCCCACCAAGCGAACCTGCAGTCTTTTTATTCATGCCATACAATGCGCTAATATATACTTCTGCAAAACGAATTGCCATTAAGATAAAACCGAATATAATCACCCAGAGTGCCGCTCCAGGACCACCAGCGTAAATCGCTGTTCCCATTCCTGCAATACTACCATTACCTAGATTAGAATTAATGGTATTGATAAATGCTTGAAATGGCGACATATCTCCAGCTTGTTGATCTCCGCCAGAAGGGCTTAGTGTTGCTTTCCAAGAACTAAAAAAGTACCGAAATTGAATGCCATATAATGCTATAGTATATATAATACTAATTATTATAACATATATCATTAATGGCCATCCAACCATTATTTCACTAATCTGTTTCACCAATAGCTCTATATTCATAGCAGCTCCTTTAGGTTATTTGAAATGACAATTGACGCATACCATTGATCATCTTTGCACACGAAATATGAGTCGCCATCTAGAGAATATTTATATTCTATAGAGGATGACTGAGTTACTCCTTTAATAAGTTGTTCATGTTGACAGAGTAGTTCTTCTACTTCTTGATTAGAAACGCAGAGCGTAAGACACGCAATGGGAGTCTTTAAAGATACTCTATTATCAGATTTAAATTTTCGTATGGATGCAGTTATGTATATCACATCAGACATACTCTGAACATCTTTATATTGAGGAGATTGTATCTGAATATCAGCATAACGCACTTGATGAATAGAACTTTTTTTCTGATATTTCTTATAAAACTCCTGATAGATTATATCAGTTATATGCGGAAGGTAGGGGGCATACAATTGTAAAATACGTAACCCTACATGATAAAGAGTCCAGCGAGTTGCATACACTTCTTGTTCTGTATATAACTCCGGGTTAAAGAGTTGGTTTTTAATAAGTTCAATATAATTATCACAATAATCTTGCCAAAAAAACTTTTCAACGACACTCAGAGCAAGTCCTATCTCATGTTTTTCACAATAATGCATATAAGTATCTGCACATTTTGAGATTGCATGCAATAGCCATTGATTAACTACGCTGATCGATTCTGGTCTATTATCTGGTGTTGTAAATTGCTGTAAGTGTGGCTCAGCAAATTTAAATGCATTCCATAGCTTTGTAATCAATTTTTGTCCAATGACAAGCTGTTCATCAGAAAATGAGATATCATGTCCTAATTTTGCTGATGCTGTCCAATATCGTATTGCATCTGCAGAATATTTAGTAAGTAATTGTTCTGGCTCCATACTAGCATTGGCATCTTTTTTTGATATCTTTCCTTTTTTGTCGCTACTTAATACATGACCAGAGATAACAATATCTTTCCATGGTGCAACCTTATCATGCATCCATGTCTTTACAATTGTATCAAATGCCCATGTTCTGATAATATCATGCGCTTGCGGACGCATGGAAAGTGGTAAAGTAGCGTTGCTATACAGATCATTACAGATATAAGGCGTCAAAGAAGAAGTGTTCCATGTATCCATAACATCTGTATCAGGTACAATATCTGTACCTCCACACTCTGTACATGGCTTGTTATATGCAGTTTCTTGAGGGTCTATCGGCAATTGCGCTTCATCAGCCAATAGTATTGCACTACATTGTTTACAATGCCAGACCGGAAACGGTATCCCATAAAAACGTTGTCGAGAAATACCCCAATCCCACGCTAAATTTTCTACCCAATCAACATAGCGAGATTTCATAAATGCAGGATACCAGTTAATAGTATCGGCAATAGCAAGAAATTCTTGTTTGTAGGGTAAAATAGATATGAACCATTGTGGAATAATAACAAATTCTATCTCTTTTTTACATCTCTCATGCACATTCACTGAATGCATAATTGGTTTTTGAGCGACAAGTAAACCATTCTCTTTTAGCCGTTCTAATACCGCTTGACGGGCATCAGCAACTTTTAATCCCTGCAGAAAACCCGCGTCCTGGGTAAATTTGCCATCAAATCCAATCATTTGACGATAGGGCAAATGATGTTTTTTGTACCAGAGAATATCCATTGTATCACCAAAGGTACAGACCATTACTAGGCCCGTTCCCTTGTCGATCTGTACTAATTCATCCTCTAAAATAGGCACTTTCTGTCCAAATAAAGGGACTGTAGCATGAGTAGACCGTAGGTGTTGATACCGCTTATCATCTGGATGGTATAATAACGCCAGACATCCAGATAGTAACTCTGGGCGAGTTGTAGCAATAACAAGATCATTACCCTGCGCATCTTTAAAAATAACATCATTAAAAAATGTCGATACTTCTTTATCATCAAGCTCTGCCTGTGCTACCGATGTTCTACATGTTGCACAATAGAGAGCCGGTTCCTGTTTACGATAAATATACTGTTTTTTTAAAAGATCTATGAAAGATTTTTGTGAAATCTGACGAGAAGAATCTGAAATGGTAGAATATACCTTACTCCAATCTACCGATAAACCCATTCGCTGCCATAACGTTTTAAATTGTTCTGCTGCATCCAAAGATTCTTGTATACAGAGCGCAATAAATTCTGAACGCGGCATATCATTGCCTCTAATACCACATTTTTTTTCAACATATCGCTCAGTAGGAAGACCGTTGTCATCAAAACCAAAAGGATAAAATACAGAATAGCCGCTCATGCGTTTATAACGAGCAATAATATCAGTCTGTGTGTACGAAAAGATATGTCCAATGTGTAGTTTTCCTGATACCGTTGGTGGAGGCGTATCTATGCTATACACAGGTCCACTATTATTATCCATCCCATAGGTATTATCTGTCTCCCATTGCTGTTGTATGGTAGATTCAAGCAACTGATAATCATATTTTGTGTTCATGGAATTATCCTCAATAACATACGTCCAAATAAATTATAATAAAAATAGATTATTTCCAAAAATGATAGCGTTATTAGCGGATAAGTAAGTTAAAAGTACTTATCCGCTAATAACGCAGACAGAGCACATACAAGAAAAAGTAATTGATGAAGTTTTGATGCCAATAAGAGTAGAATAAGAAGAAAAACTTTGACGAAGGTCAAATAATAAATACACAATAATACCTTTTGGAATAATAATAAACTTCCATTTATACATAGAATACT
>Ga0307409_100000388_pt1 | contig 18624 bp, 21 predicted proteins | sample 322Ometagenome_2_FD_203888 | JGI IMG/M metagenome (GOLD analysis project Ga0307409, IMG submission 203888) | Maize rhizosphere microbial communities from greenhouse at UC Davis, California, United States - 322HYB-O-2 | ecosystem: Host-associated > Plants > Roots > Rhizosphere > Soil | place... | reverse complement strand
GGTCGATCACCTCCTTGTCGGCCGGCGGGTGCAGGAGCTGGCGGCGTAGGTCCTGCAGCAGGCGCAGCGCCCTCGGGGTCATCGTGAGGCCGCGCCAGCCGCGGCTGGCGCGGTCAAGCACCGCCCACACCAGCGACAGGCACGAACGCTCGCTGGGGAGCCGGCCGATGACCTTGGTGCGTCGGCGGGTCTCGCCGAAGGTGCGCTCGATAAAGTTCGAGTGCCGGATCCGGTGCCAGTGCTCGGCTGGGAACCGCAGGTGGACGGTGAGCGAGGCCAGGTCGTCGGTGACGCACCTGACCGCGGCGGGGTAGCGGCTGTTCCACCTCGCCGCGAACTCGGCCGCTCGGCGGTGAGCGGCGGCGACGGCCTGGTCGCCGGGCTCGGCGTCGCCGACGTCGAAGATGGCCCAGCAGGTCGGCCTTCACCTCGGCCTGGGCGTGGGCCGACACCTTGGCCAGGGTGTTGCGGGCTCGGTGGACCAGACACCGCTGGCGCAGGCTGGCCGGGAACGCCCGGTCAAAGGCGCCGGTGAGCCCGGGGGCGCCGTCGCTGATCCCCAGCAGCGGTGCCCGCAGGCCACGCTCTTTGAGGTCGGCGAGGAAGTCGTCCCAGGCGTCGGTGGACTCCGAGGCTGCCGGCGCCAGGCCGACGAACACCGGCTTGCCCTCGACATCGACGCCCCAGGCGGCCAGCACCGGCTCGGCCGGCGCGCCGGGATGCATCTTGAAATGGCTAGCGTCCAGGAACAGGTAGTCCAGCCGCACCCCCGACAGGTCGCGGATCCGCCAGGCGGCGAACTCCGCACCGATCGCCGCGCAGATCCGGCTGACGGTCGACTTCGACAACGCGGCCTCGGGACCCAGGACCTCGGCCAGGGTGGCCTCGATGTCTCGGTCCGACAGGCCACGCACCCACCCCGAGATGACCAGCGACTCCAACGCATTGGTCCGGGTCACCCCGGCGCCGAACAGCCGCGAACAGAACGCCTGGTCGGTGCCACGCAGCTTGGGCCGCTGCAGCTGGACCGCGCCCATCGTCGTCTTGACCGTCATCGGCGGCTGGTGGCCGTTGCGGCTGCCCGGCCGGGCGGTGTCGCCGCGACGCTCATAGCGCACCCGGCCCAAGAACTCCGCGACCTCGGCCTCCAGTGCGGTCTGGAGCACCAACCGCACGCTGAGCCGGGCGACGTCCTCAAGGATTGACGCGAGGTCATGGTCGGAGCTGAACAGCTGATGGATCTCGGCGCGCAGGCGCTCGACAGGCGATACTCGTCGTGCCACGGGTGTAGGTCCTCCCTCGTGCTTGGCCGTTCGAGGGAACCTACGCCCGTTGCACATTTACACCAGCGACCGGACGCCACCTGCGCGATCCTTCGGTCAGCAGAGCCCGCCTAGCGCCCGCTCGGATGCCTCACGAGGCGGGAGCGCATCCCGTGGGTGGGTAGCATCACGTCTATGCGCTCAGGACTCTTCGTGCCGATCTTTGATGCGCTGGCGGACCCCGCGCTCGTCGCCCGGCTGTCCGCCGAGGCAGAGGAAGCCGGATGGGACGGAATCTTCCTCTGGGATCACGTCCGCTGGCGGGAGCCGGTTCTCGAGGTCGCCGATGCCTGGATCACGCTCGCGGCCATCGCCACCGCCACACAGACGATCCGACTCGGTCCGATGGTCACCCCGCTCGCCAGGCGCCGACCGGTCAAGGTCGCCAGGGAGACCGCGACCCTGGATCGGCTGAGCGGCGGCCGCTTGACGCTCGGCGTCGGCCTCGGCAGCGACCGGTCCGGGAACGAGCTCTCGATCACAGGAGAGGAGCTCGATGACCGCCGGCGCGCAGGGATGCTCGACGAGGCCTTGGAGATCCTGACGGCCGCCTGGTCGGGCGAGCCCGTGTACCACCGTGGTGAGCACTACACGGTCGACGGCATGCGGTTCCTGCCCCGGCCGGTTCAGCGGCCTGGGGTCCCGGTGTGGGTGGGCGGGTACCCCGGAAAGCGAAAGCCGCTCCGGCGTGCCGCCCGGTTCCAGGGGTTCTTCCCGGTCGACCTCGAGCATCCGGACCAGCTCGCCGAGAGCGTCGCCGAGCTCGCCTCGGTTCGCAAGGAGATCGGGAGGGACGTAGCGGAGCCCTTCGACGTCGTCGCGGCGCTGCCGCTGGGCGCCGATCCGGCGCCCTACGCGTCGGCAGGTGCTACGTGGTGGATGGTGGAGTTTCCGTGGGACGGAGTGTCGGTGGACCAGGTACGCGGTGTGATCCGCGACGGACCGGCGCACCGCTAGGCGCCCGCCGCGTACGCCCGCTTGAGCTCGGTGATGTCGATCCTCGTCATCGGCAGCATCGAGGTGCTCCGTGCTGCTCAAAACCTCCAGTTGTGGCCGTCGCGGGAGTCGTGGCCCCACCGCCACGCCGCCAGGTCGAGCGCGATCAGCAGCGTCAGAAGAATCAGCACCTCCATGTCTTCAGCACCTCCTTGTCTAGGGACGGCCTCGAATGGATTGAAGGCGGGCCGTTCGGAACGGGCGCCGCCCAGCACCTCGGGGTCGAGCGCGGCGGCCAGCGAACGCAGCGCCTCGCGACCACCGGCGCAGACGGCGGCCCCCGTCTTTCAGGCGCTGCCTTGATGACCGCTCGACCGTGTTCGGGCGCTTGGCGGTGCGGTGCGGTGGTGGTGGGCGATCGATTGGGCCACGATGGCGGCGTCCTCGCCCACGCCGAACAGTACCGAGGACTTGCGCTTGCGCAGGAAGTGGACGCCGCAGAAGTACAGGCCCGAGACCACCCTGCTGGCCCCGTTGTCGGTGAGCGGGAAGCCCATGGCGTCGAAGGCAGGGAACCGTACCCAGTGGGTGTAGTCGGGGCGGAACCCGGAGGTGAAGATCACCACGCCGAACCCGTTGAGGTCCAGCTCGAGCGGCGGGTCGGCGTGAAAGGGCGGAGAGTCCGGCAGCTCGGGCGCCATGATTCCCTTGATGGGAAGTTGCTTGGTGAGCAGCTTTCTGATGTCGGCGTAGCGGGCATCGCCGAAGGCAACCGAGTCGGCCAGGTCAGCGGCAAAGGATGCCCGATGCCCCTCCACCCCGGCCAAGCGGCCCAGGAGCTGCACCCCCGTCGCCTGCAGGGTGCGGTAGTGCAGGTCATGGCCGCCTCGCTGGCCGGTCACCAGCAGGTTGGCGCCCAGCCGAGCTGCGGGTGAGGGCAGGTCGCTGAGCGGGGTGTCGAAGAAGGTGGTCTCCCTGAGCCAGGTGACGATGTCGCGGCCGCCGGGCCGCCGCGGCAGCCACGGCGCCCGTCCGCAGGCCAGGAACACCTCGCGGCCCGCCTCGTGCAGCTCCTCGGAGAGCTGGCAGCCGGTCTGGCCGCTGCCAACGACCAGGACCTTCCCCGACGGAAGGGCTGCCGGATTGCGGTAGTCCTGAGCATCGATCACCAGCACATCACGCGGGAACCCCGCCGCGATAGCCGGGCGGTGCGGCCGCTGATAGGCGCCCGTGCACACGACAACCGATTCCGCCCGCAGCTCGCCGGCCGAGGTGCGGAGCAGGAACCCGCCGCCGGGTCCGGGTTCGAGGCTGTCCACGCCGACGCCCTCACGAACCGGTGCGCCGAAGCTCGACGCGTACCCCCGCAGGTATCGGACGATCTCGTCGCGTGGGACGAAGCCTTCCGGGTCGTCGCCGCTGTAGGCAGCGCCCGGCAGGCGCATAGTCCAGTTCGGCGTCACCAGGCAGAAGCTGTCCCACAGGCCAAGCCAGCTCTGGCCGACCCGTGCCCGTTCCAGCACCACGTGCTCGACCTCGCGGGCGGTCAGTTCGTAGCTCACCGCCAGGCCTGCCTGGCCCGCTCCGACCACGACCACTGGGAATCCGTTGGGCATTGCGACCATCACGCCTCATTCCGCTGTCCGGTGAAGAATACGAGCAGCCTCGATGGTGCTGCCTCAAGGACCGCACAAGAAGTGCAATGTCTGAACTCGGGTCCGGACGGTAGCGCTGTGCACGGGCCTGCGGCCCTAGGCGGGGGTGGTTGCTTGTCTCGCGGCAGGCGGGCGCCGGACCGGTTCGACGCGGCTGCTCAGGAATTCGACCATGACGAAGGTGGACAGCGATTCGGCCCGGATCGCGGGGGCGGCGGTCCGCCGCGCCCACTGCCCGGACGCGCTCGCGTGCTCGGCGGCGAGCGCCGGGTCGCCGCGGTACGTCCCTACCCAGGCCAGGTACTCATGGGCGCCGTGGTTCGGATCCCGGCGTCCTCCCCTGCCTCCTGCAGGGCCTGCTGGCAGCGCCCTTGGACGCGGCAGATCGAGCCAGCTGATCGAGGCCTGGTTCAAGCGGATACGGGCGCGGTTACGGCCGGCCGCCCGCCAGCGCTTCGAGGAGCTTCAGCGGTGGCCGTGTCCGGCCCGTTCCAGGCGACCACCTAGTCCAGGACGTTGGCCACGGCCGGTTCCGGTACCGCGTCACGCATCGTCACCTCCCGACGGCTCAATCGGGGCGATCACCGCGACGGCCTCGACCTCGATGAGTGCGTCCTCCCGGAACAACCGCCGGACCTCCACGGCCGTGCTGGCCGGTGGCTGCCGGGTGTTGAGGTACTGGTCGCGGACCTCGCGGATCACCGGCAGATGAGTGGCGTCGACCAGGTAGAAGTTGAGCTTGACGACCTGCTCGAAGCCGGCTCCGACCGCCTCGAGGGCGGCGCGGAGGTTGTCGAACACCTGCCGGGTCTGGGCGCGGATGTCGTCGGCGCCGACGAGCGCGCCCGTCGGGTCCAGGGCGACCTGCCCGGCGATGTAGACCGGCCGCCCGGCCGTCACCTCGACGACGTGGCTGTAGCCGAAGGGCGGATGCACCGTCTCGGGGTTGATGAACCTCGCGCTGACTGGTGGTCGCGCGGATGACGCCCCGGTCAACTCGGCGATCCCCTTTCGGCGGCGTCCAGCTGACGATCCGGCGGCGAGGGGTTCGTCACGGGCGACAGTACCGCGCGCTTCCAGCTGGGCAGCGCTCGCGCCAGCGCGCGTGAGCCCCGCACCTCGATCGCCCCGCCGCGCACGGCGTCGCCCCACTCGAGCTCGCCGAGATCCCAGCGGGCGAACGCCACCGGGTCGCTGACCACGACCACGAGGTCTTCTTCCCCGCCGGGATGCTTCTCGCAGATCTCAGCGTCACCACGCTCGATCAGCAGCCAGCTGCGGCTGCCCGGCCCCGACAGGGTGGGATAGTCGAAGCGGACCAGGACCCGGCGGGCGAGGGAGGCGGCCATGGTCGAGATGACAGCTCACCCAGCCCCACAGCACCACGCCCGGATGGGCGTGTTCGGGTGTCAGCTCCGCCCACTGCGAGCCCCAGCGCTGCAGGGCCAGCATGACCTCCGACAGCTCCCGGCCCGCCTGGGTCGGCTCGTAGATCGAGCCAGGACCGTCAGGCTTGGGACGGATCTCGACCACCCCGGCGCGTTCCAAGTCCCGCAACCGCTTGGAGAGCAGCCCGCGAGACAGCCCCGGAGCGCCGTCGGCGATCTCGTTGAAGGTCCTGCAACCGACCAGGACGATGTTGCGCAAGATGATCAAGGACCAACGCTCGGCCAACAGCTCCGACGCCCGCGCGATCGGGCAATACTGCCCATAGGTTCTCACCCCCACAGCCTGTCACCGCAGGGCGAACTCCACTAGTACAGATGTTGAACCTAGGGCCGCCCCTGAACGCTTGGCGCCTCTGGCACAGGACTCGAACCTGCAACCTGCCCTCAGCCGTTTCTGGCATGTCCATACCCGTGCCGTCGTCGTACGGCTGCAGTGGGTCGCTCACAGTCTGGGCAGCCTGGTGTGAGCCAGGCGGGTCGCCGATTAGCGGGCGACGGCGTCTGCGGGCCGGGTCGCAGGGTCGGCGATCACGAGCTTGAGCTTGCCGCCGGCTCCGCGGGGGAGCTGTTGGCAGCGCTCGACCGTGACCCTTGGGTCCTGCACGCCAAGCGCGAGGAGCTGCTGGGCGACGGCCTGGCCAAGGCGGGTCTCCAGTGGGTCATCGCTGGCTATCGCCGCGTGGCTGGGGACGATGCGGATGCGCAGGACCGGGCCGTCCTGGACGACTTGGAACTCGCGGACCTGGGGGTCGCGGGTGAGCAGGGCGAACTGGAGGGGGTGGACGGCGACCCGGCCGCCGTCACGGGTAGGAAGGGAGAGGACGTCGTCGCTGCGGCCGTGGATGGCGCTAGCGCGGACCAGGACGCGCCCGCATGGGCAGGGGTCGGGGTCGAGGGTGACCAGGTCGGTCACCTCCAGGCGGATCAGCGGCTGGACCATGTTGGACAGGTTGGTGACCAGCAGCCGGGCGCCGGGTTCACCCGCCGGGACCGGTTGGCCGTCGGCATCGACGTTCTCGACCAGGGTGGTGTCCTCGAACAGGTGGATGCCCTGGTGGTGCTCGCATTCGGAGCCCCAGAGGCCTTCGGTGCAGCCGTAGGCGTTGAAGGGGCGGACCCCGAAGGCGTCGGTGAGCCGCTGAGTCATCTCTGGAGTGCGCAGCTCGGCGATGGTGACCAGCATCTGGGGCGAGAGCTGAAGGCGGCCGGCCTGCTGCTCGTCGGCCAGCCACATGGCCACCGACGGGTAGACATGAAGGTAGGTGGGCTGGAACTGGTTGAGCGCTTGGACCAGTTGGGCCAGCGGCAGGGTGACCGGCAGGCTCAGGACGCGATGCAGGCCGACGGCAAGGGTGGCCGCGACCTGACGGCTGACGTGGGAGGGGGCGGCGCCGCCGAGCGCCGCCAGCCGCTGGCGGGGCAGACTGGGCCGCAGGCCCGCCCAGCTGGAGATGCGCAGCTGTTGGGCACAGGTCGACCGCCAGCCGACCGGGTCGTAGACGAACAGGCCCGGGCGGCCGGAGGATCCGCTGGTCACCATCACCCGGTAGCGGTCCAGGTACAGCCGGTCACCGGTCAGCTGGCCGACCCAGGCCAGCAGTTGGTCACGGCGCAACCGCGGGTCACAGACCAGCTCGTCGAAGTGCTCCATGAGCAGCGACTTGTCCAGCACGGGCAGGCGCTGGAGCTGGACCGGGCCGTCGCCGAGGGCGCCGGTCTGGTCGAACCAGCGGCGGTAGTACGGCGAGTGCGAAGCGGCGTGACGGACGACGGTGTCCAGGCGCTGCTGCTGGTGGGAGGCCAGCTGGACCCGTGGCCCCTGCTCGTGGCTGGTCTGGGTCCGGGCCAGCCGCAGGGCCGCTGCCGTATCGGCCAGGCGCCGCCGCTGGTAGTGCACCTTGCTGTTCATCGGATGTTCCGATCCTGCTGTTTGCCGTCGTTGCTGGCCGAAGGTTGGGTCGTGTCCAAGACCGCGTCCAGCAGCCTCCCCATGCGCCGAGCGAGCGCCCGGTCCACCGTCTGCGGCTGGGTCAGCCGCTCCAAGTTCAGCCCGACCTCCGGCGCCTGGCCGGCTGCCCCGGTCGGCACTCAGCGGTTGCCTTTCCGCAGGGCAGCGACCACCCAGGCGCAGCGCGGCTCCCTGACGATGGTCTACGGGTGTAGCAGTGCCTTGATGGCGCGGCGTTCGTCCATGGCCCGGTAGCCCTCGGCGGCCTCCTCCAGCGGAAGGCTGAGGTCAAAGACCTTGCCCGGATCGATCTGCCGGGTCCAGATCCGGTCGATCAGCTCAGGCAGGAACCGGCGTACCGGGGCCGGCCCACCGTGCAGGTGCACAAGGGACCAGAACAGCCCCTCGACGGGCAGCTCCACCCCGTGGGCGACGCCGACGAAGCCGACGTGCCCACCGGGCCGGGTGGCGCCGATGGCCTGCAGCATCGACTCCTGGGTGCCGACCCCCTCGATGACCGAGTGCGCCCCGAGCCCACCGGTGAGCTCCTTGATCCGGGCCACCCCGGCGCCGCCACGCTCGGTGACGATGTCGGTGGCGCCATACTCGCGGGCCAGCTGCTGGCGGGGCTCGTGGCGGCTCATGGCGATGATCCGTTCGGCGCCGAGCTGGCTGGCCGCCAGCACGGCCAGCAGCCCGACAGCGCCGTCACCGACCACCGCGACCGTCCTGCCCGGCCCGGCCTCGGCGGCCACAGCGGCGAACCAGCCGGTGCCGAGCACATCGGAGGCGGCCAGCAGGCTCGGGATCAGGTCGTCGGCGGGGAGGTCGGGGGTGGCGACCAGGGTGCCGTCGGCGAGCGGGACCCGCAGCAGCTCGGCCTGGGCGCCTAAAGCGCCCATGGGCTCACGGTGGATGCAGGCGCTCTGGTAGCCGGCCTGGCAGAGCTCGCAGGTGTTGTCGGAGGCCCAGAACGAGCCGACCACCAACTGGCCGGGCGTGATGCTCGTGACCTGGCTGCCGACCTCTTGGACGATGCCGACGTACTCGTGTCCCATCGGCGAGGGCCCCTGGACGGGTTCGACCCCCCGGTACGGCCACAGGTCCGAGCCGCACACACAGGCCGCCGACAGCTGGAGGATGGCGTCGGTTGGCTCGATGATCCTGGGGTCGTCGCGCTCTTCCACCCGAACGTCGCCGGGGGCATACAGAACAGCACCACGCATGGTGGGATCTCCTTTCAAGGGCGATGAGCCGCAGCATAGCCGCGGTGGCGTCCGGCCAGACAAGGACCTGGCGACTACTGCCTTGGTTGATCACTGTGGGGCGAGGTCGCCGAAGAAGTAGGAGGCGGTGACGCCACCGTCCATGAGGACGTCGCTGCCGGTGATGAACGCGCCGTCAGGGCCCATGAGGAGCGCGGCGACGGTCGCGACCTCGTCCGGGGTGCCGCCGCGGCCCACCGGGGACAACTCGAGCATGCGCCGGTAGCCCGCGCCGCGAGGGCCGGTCAGCTCGTCGTTGGCGAGCGGGGTGTAGATGATGCCGGGGCTGATGGTGTTGACCCGCGCGCCGCGCTTGCCCCACCGGACGGCCTCGGCCATCACCCGCAGCGAGTTGCCACGCTTGGCCAGCTGGTAGGCATGCAGGCTGTCGGTGACCTGGTCGGGCTGGAGCATGGGGAGGGTCAGCAGCTCGTCGGCTGGCGTGGTCGCGAGCGCGGCGTCCTGCTCGGCGGTCAGGGCGCCCAGACGGTGGCCGGACTGCGAGGAGATGACGACCCCGGCGCCGCCACGCGCGATCACGTTCCCGAACTCCTCGAGCAGCACGGCGGTGCCGTACAGGTCCACGGCCAGGATCGCCGCCGGCGACGCCTGGCTGGGGGAGACCCCGGCGGCGTGGATGACCCCGGTGACCTCGCCAAGCCCGGTGGCCGTCTCGACCAGCGCCTGCAGCGACTCGCGCAAGGACACATCCACGGCGGCGGTGCTGACCTCGAATCCGGCGTTGCGCAACACCTCGGCCGCCGCGTCGGCGTTCCCCTGGCGCAGGTCCGCCAACAGGACCTGCTTACCGGCGCTGACCCGCCGGGCGATTGCCTGACCGATCGACCCGGCTCCGATGACGACCGTGACCTCGCTCATGGCGATCTCCTTGGACGCTCCTGCGGGTGCATCGCTCGCCCTTCCTCCGGTCGCTGGGCCTACGTGAGGTGAGCACAACCAAAGCACCGATTGCGCGGCGGTGGGAGTGGCTGGTGGTCCAGGTACTGCCAGCCCCTCCCACTGCCAGGCGGCACGACGTAGCCTCCGGGCATGGATCAGCGCAACGAGATCCGCGAGTTCCTGGCCTCCCGGCGGGCCCGCATCACCCCGAGCGGGCCGGCCTGCCCGCCTACGGCAGCAACCGAAGGGTTCCCGGCCCGCGTCGCGAGGAGGTCGTCCTGCTGGCCGGGGTGAGCGTCGACTACTACACCCGCCTGGAGCGAGGCAACCTCAGCGGGTCTCCGACAGCGTCCTTGACGCCCTGGCCCGGACCCTGCAGCTGGACGAGGCCGAACGCTCCCACCTGTTCGACCTGGGCCGCACGGGCACCACTGCACCGGAAGGAGTTGCCATGAGCGCATGGACCAACGACGAACTCACCCGGATCGGGAGTGCAGACGAGCTGGAGCTCGCGTCGGCGCGACCCGACGGCACCCTGCGCAGCCCGCGAACCGTCTGGGTCGTGCGTGTGGGCGACGACCTCTATGTCCGATCCATGAACGGACGCGGCGGTGGCTGGTTCCCCGCCACCCAGGCCCGCCACCAAGGCCATGTCCGGGCCGGCGGCGTCGACAAGGACGTCACCTTCGCCGACGCCGACCCCGACCTCAACGACCAGATCGACGCCGCCTACCACGACAAGTACCGCCGCTACGGCGAACGGATCATCGGCGGCGTCGTCAACCCCGGGGCGCGAGCCGCCACGATCCAACTCGTGCCCCGCTGAAGACGAACACGACACAGCCTGACAACGCTCGACCCAAAGGAGAGGCAACGCAGAAGCGAACACTTGGGACCGGCGGCTTGGAGGTCTCGGCGATCGGGCTCGGCTGTATGGGCATGCCAGCCTCCTTCCTCTACAGCCGCTGGACTCTTTCGAGTGCTGAGCCTATGCACCGGACGTGGCCCGATCAGCCGCCTTCGCAGTAGTCCTCGCAGCCGGCCTCAAATGCCAGCAGTTCCGCGTCCCGAGGGAGCGCTTGGAGGGCGGTCAGCATGTCTCGTACGGTCATGCATCGTTCCTATCTCAACCCGAGTTGTGCGTGTCGGCGGGTCGGCGTGAGCGCTGGCGATCGTGCTGGCTAGGCAGGCGGTCTAACTCGGCCTGGTCTGCAGGACACGCTTGCCGGCTCTGGTCATTGAGCGCTGCTGATGGATGACGGCTCAGGCTTGCCGCTCTTCTGCAGCTGGCGGCGGTAGGCCCGCTTGGCCTTCTCTCGGCTGCCGCAGGTGGTGCTGGTGCACCAGGTGCGGGAGTGGTTGCGGGTGGTGTCGTAGAACAGCCACCGGCAGGAGTCGCGGGCGCAGGCCTTGACCCGCGCCCAGGAGCCGTCGGCCTGGGCGGTCATGAGGGCGCCGACCAGGGAGGCGAGGGTGCGCCCGGCCGGCGTGGTGGCGGTGACCTCCAGGTTGGCGTCGGCGGTGGCCCGGATGGTGAACCCGAGGCGGTCGATCGCTCCCCGTAGGGCCGTGACCGCGTCGGTGTCGAGGTCGTAGCCGTTGTTGGCCGCCGCCGCGGCCCGGACCCCTTCCCGGAAGGAGATGATGGCCGCCCAGTCGTCGCGGTTGAGCTTCCCGACCTCGAAGCCCTCGGCCACCAGCCAGCTCCGGGTCTGTTCGGGGTCGCGGAGCAGGTCCTGGGAGATCTGGGGTTCGTTGGTGTTGACAAAGCCGATGAGCCGCTCCAGGTCCTGGGGCCCTGGGCGGGAGGTGTCGTCGGCTGCCGTCATGGACCGGTCGGGGTCGGGCCGGCGACGACCTTGGTGCCCTGGGGCCAGTTCGGCGTCTCTGGATGGATGACACAGAACCGGTTGCCGGCCGGGTCCTGCAGAACCCAGGCCCCGTGGCCCAGGGGCCGTTCCCGGCTGGCACCGAGGCTGGTGAGGCGGGCCACCTCGGCCTGCGGGTCGTCGGTCTCCAGGTCGAGGTGGAGCGTGTTCTTGTCGCGGCTGCGCTTGGGCACGCGTTGCAGCAGCAGCCGCAGGCCACCGGCGGCCTGGCCGAGGGAGACATAGCGGTCCTGGGCCGGGTCGCCGGTGAGGAGGGAGGTGTCCAGGGCGGCCGACCAGAAGGCTGCCGCCTCCTGGAGGTCGACGGCGTCGATGACCACCGTTGCCACCCGGATCCGGTGCCGCTGGCGCTCGCTCTTGCTGCCCATGACCATGCAGCTCACCCCGCCAGCCGCTCGTCCAGGTGCGCGGGCGTGTAGCCCGGGGGCAGGACGAGCACGTCCGCCGCCGTGCCGCCTTGCGCGGCCAGGTTCTGGCGCCGGCCCCACTGCGACCGGCTGCGGCGGGAGGAGTCCCACCAATCCGAGAGGAGGCGTAGCGCCTCTACCTGCACTGACGATGTCAGCAAGGACTGCTCCCACATGTCGAACCTCCCGAGGTCGATCCCATTTGAGTTCTCACCTTCTATCACAGTTAGAAGGTAAGAACAAGTGCAGCTCTTGGTCAGCAGCCACTGCCGATCCCGATCGGACCGACTACGGCGAGGATCAGCGACGATGCGGTCGGCCCAACGGCGCATCGCTCTTTATGTCAAGCGGCTGGTTCGTGACCCGGCAAGGAGCGGCAGACGGGTCGAGTTGAGCTGGTCGAGGTCGGCGTGCAGGAGGTTGAAGACCACCAGGCGGCACCGCCCTCCGGGCCGCAGCGGGCCGCTGACGAGTCAGCAGCAGGCCGAGTCGGAGGCCATCGGCAGCCTGGTCCGGCCAACTGGGGCGCAGGCGGTAACCGCCGACTCGGGATCGGTCGGCTTGGTCGCCGTACGACTCGCGGCCGCCGGCGCGGCGCCCTCGCGCAGCGTGTGGGCCACCCTGGGACCTAGCGTCCATCCGTGCGGTAGCCGGGGCGGCTGGCTGGGGTCGGATCGCGACGGACTTTGCCGGGTTCGGCGGCCCGTCCGGTCAGCCGCCGGTCAGCCGGTCAGCCGTCGGCGCTGCGGCGCGACGCCTCCCCGCACCTGGACCCTGTCGGGTCACTAATCCCGTCGACGAGGCACACCTCCAGCTCGACCTTCTGGCCAGCCTTGACGTTCCCACGCAGAAACGGATCCCAGACCACGGGGGCACCGGACAGGCCGTTGCCGTTGTACTGGTGGAACCAGTAGCCGGAGTCGTCCACTTCGACGTACGCCATGACGCCGTGACCGTCGGCGCAGTAGTCATGGATGACCACGTAATCGTCGTTGTTGCCGCCACCCGGAGCGCCCGGGCCGTAGTCGATGAAATTGGCGACACCGCAGCCGTCGGTTGTCGAGGCGTTGACGTTGTCATTTACAGCGGCGCCCGCCGAGGTCGTGACCAGCCCGGTCACGCTGAGCAGCGCCGCCGCGATGACGAGCGCCCTCCACCTCGCCGGTTCGGATAGGAACCTCACCGCTTCCTCCCTTGCTCGGTCCTGGAACCACGCCACCACAGAAGCCTGAGCGACCCAGCCCGTGGTGGCGTTGGCGACCGGCGTGCCGATGGCGCTGCCTGGCTGATCCTTGACCAGCCCACCGGGTAGGTCCAGGCACTTGACCGGCACGTTGCCGGTAGCTGGCCAGAGCTCGTCACCGTATGGGTGCGTGCGGCGGTGCCCGGCTCCAACCGCAAATTCCTGGCTCTGCATCTGCTTGTCGGCAGACCGGGGCGCCGGGCTGTCGGGGGAGTGGGCTAGGGTCCTCATATGACCACTGGACTCTCCCAGCAGCAGACCGTCGCGTCCAAGGTCGAGCGGCTGGTCGAGCGGGCCATAACCTTCGCCGTTGACGAGCACGACGACGGCATCGCGGTCGCCCGCCTGGCCTGGCTGGCTCAGGACGATCATGCCGCCCTTGAGGAGGCCGGCGAGATCTGTCTGGGAGATACCGAGGTTGACCTGGCCGTCCGCGGCCGGGCCACCGGGCTGCTGGCTCGGGTCCGCCTCCACGACCTGGCCGCTCGGCCGGCTGGCAGCCCTCGTCCTGGTCCGGCCCAGCAGCCGGGCATTGCACGAGCCGCCGGTGGCGCGCGGCCAGCCTCGTCCAATGCCAGGCGCCGACCGCCCAGCATGCAGAACCAGGCGGTGGTCAGCTACGGTGAGCGGTCAGCCATGCAAGCAGGGAGCGGGGGCCGGGCCGACCTCGAGGGGGCCGCAGCGAACATGTCGACCGAGGTCGGCGACCTGGACGCCGCCCTGGCCGCCCTCTACCAGCTGCCGCTGGAGCAGTTCGTCGCCACCCGCGACCAGCTCGCCCGCCGCCTCCGGGCCGCTGGCGACCGCGACCGAGCCCGCCAGGTCGCCGCCCTGCGGCGCCCGCCGGTGAGCGCCTGGGCGGCCAACCAGCTCGCCCACGCGGCCCCGAACGCCGTGGCCGAGCTGCTGGAGGTCGGTGCCGCCCTCCGCCAGGCCCAGCAGGACGCGCTGGCCGGCCAGCCGGGCGCTGCCCGGCAGCTGCGGACGGCGACCGCGCATCTGCGGGCGGCGATCACCCGCCTCAGCACGCGGGCCGAGACCTTGCTGGTCCGAAGTGGGCATGCGGCCAGCGACGCCACCTTGGCCCGGCTGGCCGCCACCCTGCAGGCGGCCGCCACCGGGGATGAGGCGACCCGGGCGGCCCTGGTCCAGGGACGGCTGTCGGGGGACCTGGATCCGGCCGGCTTCGGCCTGGACCTCGCGATGGCCCCAGCGGAGCCGGCCGGCCTGGCCGACGTGGTCCCGCCGGCGCCGGTGGCGTCGGCCGATCAGGCGGATGCGCGGCGGGAGCAGGCCCGGGCAGCGGCCCGCCGGGTGTTGGAGCAGACCCAGCGGGCCGCCGAGCAGGCCCAGGCCGTCCTGGACCAGGCCCAAGAGGCGGCGGCCACCCGCCAGCAGGTTGCCCGACAGGCCCACCAGCGTTCCGAGCAGCTGGCTGCCATCGCTCAGGACCTCGCCGACCAGGCCGCGGCGGCCACCACCGCCGCCGGGGAGGCCGGCCAGGCGGCCGACGCGGCCGACCGCGCCGCGGAGGAGGTGGCCACTCGGGTCCGGGTCGCCCGGCAGGCAGTGGAGGCTGCTGAGGCCGCCCATGCCGCTGCGGTGGCCGCGCTGGAGGAGCTGGAGGACCAGCCTTAAGGATTTGTCTTCAGCTGTATGTTGAGGTCGGCTGCCGGCCGATACGGCCGGCGTTGGTGCCATGGACGACCACCGGGTACCGGCTGCTCGACACTCACCACCGGCCGCGCCCTACCTACGGCGTTGAGCCGTCCTGCATCGCCTGCATGTTCTTGATCATGACCGCCTCGGCCGTGCGCAGCTCTTCGCTGGGGCTGAACGACAAGAACTCGGTGCCGGGCTCGTGCTGCACCGGGATGTGGCCGGGCGGGGTGTAGAAGGCGTCGCCGGCCTCGAACACCTCATCATGGTCGGCGTACCGAGCGGTCATCTTGCCCTTGAGGACATAGCCCCACAATGCGGGCATGGGCAGCGGTCGTCTGGAAGCCCCTTCATCAAGGGCGTCGCGTCGAGGTCTTCGAGGACCGTCGTGAAGCTCACGGTGTAGCCGTCCAGCTCGCCGCGCAGATCCACCACCGGGCCAGCCTCCTGGCGTTGTGGGGCGCTGTCCCTTGAGACCTTCGGCATCTCCATCGCCTCCTTCGTCTGAGTCGTGGCGCAGGTTAGATCTGGCGTCTTGGGAAGGGGTTCGGTCCGTCTAGTGGGTGGTCTGGTTGTGCAGTGATTGTCGAGCCGTCGAGGAGCAGATCGAGTCCGAACTCGTACGCGCCGTGGTCGCCGGGCTGGAGGACGTCCTCGATGCAGCTCGGCGAAGTGGAGATACTCGTCGGTCGGCTCATGGGGCTTCCCCTGGGTCGAGCTGTAGTCGCCCGTCGGAGCGTCGGTTGAGTGTCTCGCGCAGCGCCGCCCGGGTCGTGAACCCCAGCACCTGGGGTGCCTGGGCGGCGAACTCGCCGTTGGGGTCGGTGGTCAGGTGCAGCCGGCTGGTGACGCAACCACCCGGGAACTGGTCATACCAAGTGACGGTGAACTCGCCGGTGCGCGACTCGGTTCCCTGGTAGCGCCGCACGCCTGTTGTCTGGGACGGCCCCTCCACCGCCCCGCCCGGGTCGCAGTTGGCGGTCAGCCGCGCGACAAGGGCGGCGCCGCCGGCCCGGTCGTGGTTGAGAGTGAGCACTGAGCGGCCGTCGTTGACGGCCACGTTCGCCAGGGTCCAGCCGACCGGCAGGTCGCGTACGCACGGCAGCTGCGACGCCGACGGCACCGCCTGGGCTTGCAGCCACAATGGTTCCGGGTCGGTGCAGGCGAGGCTGTCAGTGCCGAGCGGCGTCTCAAGGGCCACGGCGTTGCTTACATTGTTGGCAAGGAGCCCGCCGACGAACCCCACCAAGAGCAGCACCAGGACCAGCAGCCCGACGCGGCGGGGGCTCCAGCGTTGGATGGACACCGGCTGGGGTGGGGTGGGGAGCAGCCGGGTGAACTCGGCGTGGAGGTCGCGGCCCTGGGCCTTGAGCATGCGCCGGAGCTGGGAGGGCAGGGCCAGCCCACGGGCGGCGGCGAACCCCTCGGTGATCTCCTCGGTGTTGAACTGGAGCTGGGCCCGCTGGTACACCTGCTCGGGGCTGGAGCGCAGGGCCAGGCACAGCATCATGTTGGCCAGGTCCACGGCCTGGCGCCAGGGCGAGGGGCGGGCCTGGACAAAGGCCACGTCGATCAGCAGCATGCGCCCCTGGCGGACCAACAGGTTGGCCGGCTTGATGTCGCGGTGGGCCAGGCCGGCGTCCCACAGCTTGCGGATGATGCCAAGGCCCTGGTCGATGATTGCCTCGTCGACGGTGGCCTCCCCGAGCTCGACCGCCCCGTCGAAGAACTCGGCGACCAGCAGGTATTCGCGTTCGGGGGTGAGTTCGACAAAGCCGTAGGGGGTGGGGCTGGGGAGCCCGGCCCGACCCATCAGCGACAGGGCGTAGTCCTCTTGTTGGACCAGCCGCCGGACGGTGTTGAACGGCTTCTCGTCCTCCAGCCGGCCATACAGCAGCTCCCGGCCCAGCTTGTACCAGCGGTCGGCGCGCAGGTGGCTGCGGGCGTACAGCTTGGCGAACAGGTAGCTGGGCGGGTCGCCCTTGACGGTGATCCGCAGCGGGGTCGAGCCGGCCGACCCGGCCAGCCCGAACGGCTTGACCTCCTCGACGAGGAGGCCGAGCTGCTCCTCCAGGCCCCGCCGGACCGCTGTCCCTCGTGGGCCGCTGACGTCCAGGTGGGCGCTGCTGCCTCCCCGGTAGGTGATCGGGAAGATCTCGTTGGGAGCGAACCAGCGGAAGGCAACCAGCGGGAACGTCACCCCCAGGGCCACCGCGACGAGCACATCGGTCGGGGCGTCGGCGCCAAGGGCGATGCGGCTGAGCGCGGCCAGGGCCACCAGCCCAGTCACCAGCCATTTGCCGTTGTTGCGCCAGCGGCCCTCCGGCACCAGCGTGTACAGGATCGCTACCAACCCAGCCGCCAAGAGCATGACCTGAAGCGACGGCAGCGCCCAGCCGCCCCAGTCCGTCCGGATCTCCACCCCGAACGGCCGCGGCCGCTGGGCGATCGCAGCCAGCACGGCCCCGACCACCTGCACCAAGGAAGCGACGATCACCCAGACGATCAGCTGCCGGAAGCGCCGCAGCACCACCAGCGCCAGCACCAGCCCCCACACCAGCCCCAAAAGGGCCCACCACGAGCTCAGGGCGGCCAGCCCCCGCCAGATGCCCACCAGCCCTGGAGCATGGAGCCCGCCAAGCCACCTGACCGCCGCGTCATCGGCAACGGTCACATCGACGGCCACCCCGCGCAGCCCACCCGCGAAGACCAGGATCGTCAGCGCGACCAACACCAGCGCGGCGATCAGCCACCCAACCCCGCTGGTCTGCACGTGATGCGGCAGCGGCGGCGGCTCCCCGGTCGGCCGCCGACGGCGTGCCCGCCGGAGCGTTCCGGGCGGGATCGGCTGAGCAACTGCCTGCATCGACGGGTCCGCGGGCACCTTCATGACCTTCCCATCTCCAGACGGCCAGCGCGACGACAGCATCGCGGATGGCCGAGCGCGCTCAGCTCAGCCGTCAGACCCACCGAGGTTCGATGGGGCCTTCAGCATGACTCGCAGGTCAGGCGGCTGAGGCCTGCAGGTCCGCCTTGAGGGTGTCGAGGTCGAGGCGTTCCTTGCGGGCCCGCAGGTCCAGATACAGCAGCACGCCGACCAGGGCGCCGTATGGCAGCGTCACTGTCGTGGCCACGGCCGCGGCGATCCCTTGGAGGAGCCAGGCGCCGGCGCTGAACGGCGCGGTGATTACGGCGTTCACCACCCCGGTGATCAGGCCTGCCACCAGCAGGGTGAGGGCCGCGTGCCACCAGTGGCCACCGACCAGGTCCCAGGAACGGCGCATGGCCTCGGTGCCCCGCTTGTCCTCCACGACCAGGGCCTGGGTGCTGACGGCCAGCCGCACCCCGATGTAGATCCCGGGGATGATGAACACGATGAGCCCCAGCAGGGTGGCCAGCCCGACCAGGATGCTGACGACCAGGATGGGGCCGAGCCGGGCGAAGCCAAAGCGGTAGCTCTGCTCGACGTCGAGGTCTTGTCCGGTGACTTCGGTGGCGATGTTGCGGGTGATCGCTCCGGTGAGCACCTGGTAGAGCAGCAGCGCGACGAGCGCGGCCAGCAGCGAGGCGCTGGCCACCGCCCAGAACGAGCTCGAGACCTCGGCCGGGTCGTGCAGCTGCTGGCCGTTGGTGCGGAACCAGTGGCCGATCCCGTACTGGAGCAGGGTGAGGGGGACCACGACCACCGCGGCGATCGCCACCAGGGTGCGCCAGTGCCGCCGGTAGAGCTGGAATGCTGTGCTCAGGATCTCGCCGATTCTTCGCGGGGTCAGGGCGGCCATTCCGCCACCCTGTCCGACTGTCTCGTTCATGTCGTACCTCCTGTGGGCGCTTATGCGTCCGGGTCGTTGCCTGATCGCTGTTCGACCAGGACCATTTCGGGGGGCTGCTCGGTCCTGGCAGCCGGCTGGAGTGGGGACGCGAGGGGGCGGTCTTGGCAGCTCCCGGGGGC
>Ga0307409_100000387_pt1 | contig 18669 bp, 20 predicted proteins | sample 322Ometagenome_2_FD_203888 | JGI IMG/M metagenome (GOLD analysis project Ga0307409, IMG submission 203888) | Maize rhizosphere microbial communities from greenhouse at UC Davis, California, United States - 322HYB-O-2 | ecosystem: Host-associated > Plants > Roots > Rhizosphere > Soil | place... | reverse complement strand
GCTCCACCTGGACCTCTACACCGACGACCAGGCCGGTGAGGTCGAGCGGCTGCTCGGGATCGGAGCGACCCGCCATCCCCGGGACCCCGAGCCGGACGACGACTTCGTCGTCCTCGAGGATCCCGAGGGCAACCTGTTCTGCGTGGTCGACACCAGGACCGCGAACGGCTAGGCCCTCGCGCCGCAGCTCCGCCCACGCGCCTGCAAGGCGCCCTCCACCGCCTCGGTGAACGCGGGCGGGGCGAACACGCCCGGCGCCAGCTCGGACCGCCCGCTGTTGACGCTCAGGTAGCGGACCCTTCCGGCCAGGTCGAGCAGGTCGGCCCCGGTGCGAACGCCGACAGCGGCGTTCAGTCCCCCGCGCTCTTTGCGGAGTATGACGCAGCGGCTGGCTTCAGGGTTCCGGGTTGGCGCCTTCGCCCTAGACTTCCGGCATGACAACCGACCCCGGCGTGGCGATCCGGCCGCTGGAGGTGGCCGACGCTCGCGCCTGTGACGAGGTGATCCGCAGTCTCCCCTACCACTTCGGCGACCCCGACGGGCGGCGCGAGTGCGCCGAGACCGTCCGGGCCAGCGACGGGCTGGTGGCGGTGCGGGACGGCCAGGTGATCGGCTTCCTCACCGTGGCCCACCACTTCGAGGCGGTCAGCGAGATCACCTGGATGGCGGTGCACGCCCGCCACCGCGGGCAGGGCATCGGCCGGGCGCTCGTCGGGCGCCTCACCGGCCGGCTCCGGGGCGAGGGGCGGCGGCTGCTGCTGGTCCTGACCGTCTCGTCGCTGGAGCAGGAGCCGGGCGTGGCCGACGGCTACCAGCGGACCCGGGCGTTCTACCGTTCGGTCGGGTTCCTCCCGGCGCGGGAGCTGCCCGACCTGTGGCCGGGCAACAAGGCCCTGCTGCTGGCCATGCCGCTTGCGGGCTAGGGCGTGCCCGGGAACAGGGCGAAGCCCTGGTGGGGGCTGCCGGCGGCGCCCTGGAAGTCGCCGCCGATGGCCAGGCCGGCGGGGAGCGCCTCGGCGGTGAGGACACCGCGGGTGCCGCTGGCCCCGGGGTTCCAGGCCAGGGGGACGCCGGTGGCCGGGTCGAGGGCGGCCACGTGGGTGCGGACGGTCAGGGCGCCGGGGCAGCGGACGGTGTAGGAGGTGTTCTTGACCGTGCACAGGTTGGTCAGGTGGCCGCCGATGTAGACGGCGGAGGCGGTGGCCTCGACGGCGTTGATGTCGCCGGAGTTGAAGGGGCAGCCGGGGGCGCCGCCGTTGTGCCACAGGACCGGCGGGGTGCCGGCGGTGCCGGCGGGCATGGCGATCACCGACTCGTGGGCGGCGCCGCAGACGCTCTCGGTGCCGTCGGCGGTGGTCAGGTAGGCGGTGGCGCCGTCGGGTGCGAGCGCCACACCCCAGCCGGAGGCGTGGATGTTGGGGTTCCAGCCGGTCAGGGTCCGCGCGGCGATCGCGATCGAGGCGAAGCTGTAGCGGACCGCGCCCCCGACCGTGGTGAACGACCCGGCCAGGTACAGGGTGGTCCCGCTGGGGTTGACGGCCAGGTCGCGAACGGCCCCGTTGGCGTGCAGGGCCATGGCCCCGACGGCGCCGGTGGTGGCGTTGACCGCGGCCAGCCGGACCCGCCGGCGGCCGTCGACGGTGGCGAAGGTGCCCCCGGCGAACAGGGTGTTGCCGGCCAGGGCGAGCTTGAGCACGGCCGCGTTGGGCTGCGGCCCGAAGGCGGTGTTGGCGATCCCGGTGACCGGGTCGAGCATGGCCAGCCGGTCGCAGCTGGTGCAGCCGCGGACGTTGTTGAACACCCCGCCGGCGTACAGGCGGGTCCCGTCGGGGCTGGCCAGCAGGGCGTTGACGTCGTCGTCGGCCCGCGGGTCGAACCCGGGCAGGTGCAGGCCGGTGGTGGCGTCGAGGGCGACCAGGTGGGCCCGGGCGATCGTTGGGCTGCCGTAGCCGACGCCGGTGAAGCTGCCGCCAACATAGATGGTGGTGCCGATCTGGGCGACCGCCCGCACCTCGCCGCCGTAGAACTGGAGGGTGGTGGCCGGGGTCGGGGACGGCACGGCCCCGGCCGGCGGCAGCGCCAGCCCGGCCAGCAGCAAGGTGGCCAGGACGACGGGAACGATGCGGGCGGCGGTGCGCATGTGGCCCCACTCCAGACGCAGGCGGACAGACCGGCTCCGGGCGCGGCAAGGCTAAGCGCTGCGTGGCCGTGGGGGGATGCGCAATCTGACGTACTTCTGCCTTAGTTCCCGTTGTTGCCGGGTTAGGAGTCCAGCGTCGCCTTCACGGTGATCTCGAGGTTGCCGCGGATGGCGTTGGAGATCGGGCAGCCCTTCTCGGCCTCCTCGGCGGCCTGCTGGAAGCCGTCCTGGTCGAGCCCGGGAACGACCCCGTTGACCTCGAGGGCCGAGCGGGTGACGGCGAACCCGCCGCCCTCCTTGGGCTCGAAGGAGACGGTCGAGGTGACGTGCAGGCGCTCGGGCGCGTTGCCAGCCTGGGCGAGGAAGCCCGAGAACGCCATCGCGTAGCAGGTGGCGTGGGCGGCCGCGAGCAGCTCCTCGGGGCTGGTCTTGCCCTCGGGGCTCTGGGTCCGCGCCGCCCAGGTCACCGGGTAGCGGCCGATACCGCTGGAGGCGAACTCGGTGTCGCCCTTGCCGCCGATCAGCGGCCCCTCCCAGAGCGTGTGCGCCTGGCGCTCAACACCGGCCATGTCGACATCCTCCTGATTGATCGGTCGTCCAGTCGGCGAAACGCTAGGCCGCCGGAGCCGGCCTGTCGACTCGAGCCGGACCGCCACCTCTCACCTGCCATAGCCCGAGCCCGCCAGGCCCGGCATCGGGACCAGGGCCTGCTCGTGGCTGAGGAGCCAGGCCTTGCGGTGGGTGCCCCAGCCGTAGCCGCCGAGGCGGCCGTCGGCGCGGAGCACCCGGTGGCAGGGCACGATCACGGCCACGTGGTTGCCTGCGCAGGCGGCCCCGGCGGCCTGGGCGCCCAGGGGGTCGGTGGCCGGGTCGGCCAGCCCGGCCATGGCGCCGAGCTGCTTGTAGCTGACTGTCCGGCCGGCCGGCACGGTCCGCAGGGCCTCCCAGGCGGCCTGGCGGGCCGGGTCACCGGGCTGGGCCACCGCCACCTCGTCGAGCGCTCCGGCCTCGCCCTCCAGGTAGGCGAGCATTCGGCTGGCCAGGGCGTCGGGATCGGTGGCCGGGCGGACGCGGGCCGCCCGCCGCCGCGGGTCGAGGCGGCGCTGCAGGGTCTCGGACCGGCCGGTGAACCCGGCCGCGCAGACCCCGTCGCCGCCGACCAGCAGGGTGAACGGCCCCACCGGGGTGGGCACGGTCGTGGTGTGCAGGTGCATCTGGTCGCCTCCGCCGCTCGGCTTGTCCCTCTCCCAGTGGAACACGGCGACTCTCGGGATGGTTTCACCTCGGTCCGCCCGCCGGGTCAGGACGAGCTGAAGCGGCGCCCGAGCCGGATGAACAGGACCGCGAGGGCGAGCGGGATCAGCGCGATGCCCGCGTACATGATCAGGTTGATGACCAGCGTCATCGGCACCTCCAACACGTCCACTCTGGCTTCAAGTGTAGCCGTCCACCCCGATCCGCAGCGCCCGAAAGCCGGTTGCCGGGCCCGACCGGGCCGACCAGCTGGCAGCCTGAACGCTGCGCCGAGCGAGCCCGCCTCGTCCAATTCGCTCGCCATCCCGGCCAGGGATTGAGAGAGTGCCTCCATGCCCGTGGACCATTTTGGCGAGCCGGTGGCGGCCCGGTACGACCAGTCGTCCGCCGACATGTTCGAGCCCCCGGTCGTCGCGCCCGTTGTCGACGTCCTCGCCGGCCTGGCCGGCGACGGGGCCGCGCTCGAGCTCGGCATCGGCACGGGCCGGATCGCGCTCCCCCTCTCCCAGCGCGGCGTCCGCGTGCACGGGATCGACCTGTCCGAGGCAATGGTGGCCAGGCTGCGAGCCAAGCCGGGGGCGGAGCGGATCGGTGTCACCGTCGGCGACTTCGCGACGACCAGGGTCGACGGGCGGTTCTCGGTCGCCTACCTGGTCTTCAACACCATCGGGAACCTGACCTCCCAGGACGCGCAGGTCGCGTGCTTCCAGAACGCCGCCGCCCATCTGGAGCCGGGCGGCTGCTTCGTGATCGAGGTCGGGATCCCCGACCTCCAGCGCCTCCCGCCAGGCGAGACCGTCCGGCCGTTCACCGTCAGCCCGACCAGGCTCGGCTTCGACGAGTACGACGTCGCGTCCCAGGGCCTGATCTCGCACCACTACACGGTCGTCGACGGCGACCTCGAGGTCGCCTCGGTGCCCTTCCGCTACGTGTGGCCCTCCGAGCTCGACCTGATGGCCCGCCTGGCCGGCATGACGCTGCGCCACCGCTGGGGCGACTGGGACCGCGAGCCGTTCACCAGCGACAGCCGCAAGCACGTCTCGGTCTGGGAGAAGCCGGGCCGGCCCGCCACCGCCTAGCCCTCACTCTCTGCTCATCATGGCGACGGCTTCCTTCTCCAGGTCGATGTAGTGCTCGCCGGAGACGTCGACGATGACCTGCTTGATGGTGCCGCCGGCGAACGCCCAGGGCCGCTCGCCCGGGTAGTCGTCGGTGACCGGCTCGCCGACGTCCTTGCCCACGTTCAGGCCCTCCCCGACCAGCGAGAAGTTGCCCGGCTGGGTCTTGATCTGGCCCGACCCGACGGCCTGGTCGTCGACGTAGAGGGTGAGGGTGCCGTGGGTCGGCATGTCGGTGCCTTCGCGCTCGAAGGCGGCCGAGAGGATGTGGCGGCCGGTGGGCACGTCCTGGTCGGAGACGACCATCTGCTCGACGATCCCGACGAAGTTGTAGGCGTACTTGAGCCTGCCGTCCTTGAGGTACAGGGAGTGGCCGCCGAACTTGCAGCCGTGGGAGAACAGCACGCCCGCGGCCTCAGGGGTCTGGAGGTCGACCTCGGCGGCGACGGTGTAGGAGCGGTTGCGGATGTTGACCGCGGCCGCCTCCGGGACCTCGGCGCAGTCGGGGAAGTAGGCGTAGCGGTCGCGCGGCTTGCCGACCTCCGGCCGTGGGGTGGTGAGGATCTCCACGGCGGTGCGCGACTCGATCGGCAGGCCGTTGTACCGGCCGGCCTCATAGAACCACAGCGCGATCAGCTCCTGGAGCTTCCCTGGGTGCTGGTCGGCGAGGTCGTGCAGCTCGGTGGGGTCCTTGGTGGTGTCGTACAGCTCCCAGCGGTCCTGCATGTGGTCGGGCCAGCCGCCAGGTGCCGCCGGCACGGCGGTGACCGCCTTCCAGCCCTTGTGCCAGATCGCCCGGGAGCCGAGCATGGTGAAGAACGCCGTCTCCTTGCGGGTGGGGGCCTCGGCGTCGTCGAAGCTGTAGCGGAAGCTCAGGCCCTCCAGCGGGATCTGGGGGTAGCCCTTGACCTGCTCGGGCAGCTCGACCCCCAGGCAGTCGTAGATGGTGGGGACGACGTCGGTGGCGTGGTTGTACTGGTGGCGCAGCTCGCCACTGGCCTTGATCCCCTTGGGCCATGAGACGATCAGCGGGTCGGCCACCCCGCCTTCGAAGTTGTAGCGCTTCCACAGCTTGAACGGCGTGTTGAAGGCAAAGGTCCAGCCGGTCGGGTAGTGGTTGTAGGTCTCGGGGCCGCCGAGCACATCCAGGTACTTGAGGTTCTCCTCGATGTCGTCGGGGATGCCGTTGAAGAACTTGTTCTCGTTGACCGAGCCGTTGGGGCCGCCCTCGCCGGAGGCGCCGTTGTCGGACACCAGCACCACGATCGTGTTGTCGAGCTGGCCGAACTCCTCCAGGTAGTCGAGCAGCCGGCCGATGTGGTGGTCGGCGTGGCTGAGGAAGCCCGCGTACACCTCGGCCATCCGGCAGAACAGCGCCTTCTCCCCATCCGACAGCGAGTCCCAGGGGCGCACGGTGTCGCCCTCGGGCCAGGACTGGGTGCCGTCGTGGCTGGTCGTGCCGGCATAGGGGTTGATCGGCGACAGCTCGGCGCTCTCGGGCAGGATGCCCAGCTGCTGCTGGCGCTGGAAGACCTGCTCGCGGTAGGCCTCATAGCCCATGTCGAACTTGCCCTTGTACTTCTCGATCCACTCCTTGGGAGCGTGGTGGGGGGCGTGGGTCGCGCCCGGGCAGAAGTACATGAAGAACGGCTTGTCGGGCGCCACCACCTTGGCGTCGCGGATGAAGCCGATCGCCTTGTCGGTCAGGTCCTCGGTCAGGTGGTAGCCGTCCTCGGGGCCTTTGGGCTGCTCGGTGTAGTGGTTGTCGTAGACCAGGTCGGGATACCACTGGTTGGTCTCGCCGCCGAGGAACCCGTAGTAGCGCTCGAAGCCGCGGCCCACCGGCCAGTTGCGCTTGGTCGAGGCCATGTTCAGCTCATCGGCCGGGCACAGATGCCACTTGCCGAGCATGTAGGTGTTCCAGCCCCGTTCGCCCAGCACCTCGGCGATGGTCGCGCACTCGAACGGGATGTGGCCGTTGGAGCCCGGGAACCCGCTGGTCGCCTCGGCGATGCAGGCCATCCCGTTGGTGGTGTGGTTCCGGCCCGTGAGCAGCGAGGAACGGGTGGGTGAGCACAGCGCGGTGGTATGCCAGTTGGTGTAGGTGAGGCCCCTGGCCGCCAGCCGGTTGATGTTGGGCGTCTCGATCAGCCCGCCCCAGGGCTCCATCGCCGAGAACCCGACGTCGTCCAGCACGATGTACAGCACGCTCGGCGCGCCCTCGGGCGCCTCCGGCTGGGCGTACGGCGCCCAGTCGGGCACCGAGTCCTTGATGTCGATGTTGATCCGTCCGTTGAACGAACCGCGCATCGTCGTCCCCTCGCTTTCGTTTTGACCTGCTCCCAGACCCGCCTCATCCGACAGCAAGCGCTCGCCCACCGCATCACCCCAACGGTATGAACCGGCGAGGACCGGGCGGGGCCTACCCCTCGAGAGGCCGATCTCCTTCAGCCGCTGGACCGCCTGGCTGCGTGAGGAGGTGCCGAGCTTGCGGTAGATCGAGACCGCCTGGGTCTTGACCGTGTGCTTGGAGAGGTAGAGCCGCTGACCGATCTCGGAGAAGTTCAGATGGATTGGCAGCAGTGGGAGCAGGTGCACCTCGGCGGTGGTGAGGGTCGAGACCCCCGGGACGCCGGCGCGGACGGTGTCGAGCATGGCCTGGAGCTCGTCGGCCTGCTTGGGAAGGACGCCCAGGTCGGGTCGCAGCTGGAGGATGCCGTGGGCCTGGCGCAGGACCGTCCGGGCCCCGCCGGCGTCGTCAAGCGTCAGGTAGGCCCGGGCCATCTCCAGCAGCGTCTGCACCGCCCCCAGCTGACCGCGTAGGTCAGGAGCTGACCGCGTAGGTCAGGAGCGGCCGCAGGCGAGCCGCCTGGACGAGGTGCTCTCTGGCCCCGGGAGGTCGCCGTGGTGCAGGGCCATCCGGGCGGCCACGGGTGTGGATCAGGGGACTCATGATGTAGTCGTCGAGGTGCTCGGCCGACAGGATCGTGAGGGCCTGCTCGGCCAGGACCTTGGCCTCGCCCAACTGCTGGCGTTCCATCGCGATGATGGCGCGTTCGGCCAGGGCGGTCGAGGTGGCCGGGAAGGCTCCGGTGCACAGCAGCCCACCGAGCATCGCCAGGTAGCTCTCCATGGTGCTGCCGTCCGGAGGCGCCGGCGCGACCGGGCCACGGTCCGCGGCGCGACCAGCTCGGGCTCACGCAACTCCAGCTCGGCCCGGAGCAGCTCCCGGAACAGCTGGTGGTAGCGGTACCACTGGCGCTGGCGGTCCAGCGCCGCCAGCAGCAGGTTGGAGTCCTCCAGCGACTCCAGCACCCGGCCCGACCCGCTGGTGGCCAGGACCGAGTCACACAGCGGCCCCGAAAGGCGCTCCAGCACCGCCGTGCGGGTCAGGAACTCCACCAGCTCCGGCGGGAGATGCGCCAGCAGCTCCGACCGCAGGTAGTCGGCCATGAACCGGTCGTCCCCGGTGAGGCTGAACCCGGCCTGCTGCCCGCCGCCGGCCTTGACGGCGAGCGCGGCCAGGTACAGCCCGACCGGCCACCCCTCGGTCCGACGGCGCACCTCCGTCAGGTCCGCGTCGGCCAGCCTGACACCGGCACCTTCCAGGTGGCATGCGCCGGGAGGCCAGCACCAGCTGCGACCCTGCCGGGAGCCGCACCGCCAGCTCGGCCACCGCGTCAAGGCACTCGCGGTTGTCGAGCAGCTCGAGGTGGTCCAGGACCAACGCGACCGGCGCGGCCATCGCCGAGACGGCGGACGCGAACCGCGGGAGCACGGTGCCCAGCACCGAGACGCCGGCCGAGGCCAGGGCCTGGAACACTCCCGGGTCGCGCCGGTCGACCGAGACCCAGGCGACCCGATTCCCCTTCCGCGCGGCCCACTGGCCAGGACCGTGGTCTTGCCCTAGCCGGCCGGGGCGACCACACAGACGAAGGGCGTGGCCTGCGAGTTGAGCAGCTGCTCGACCAGCTCGGCCCGGGGCACGACCCCCCGGCCGGGCCGGCGGCGCTCTTTCGTCCTAATGGGATGATGCCGTCCGGCTCCGAGTCGGGTTTCCTGGCAGCGACACAGCGGTTCGCGTCGCCGAGTGCTGGGTCGAGGGGTGATCATCGCGTCTCATGAGGAGGGGCTGCGTCGGCTGGTGCTGCACGACGAGGACTGTATCCAGTCCATGCTCGGCATCCACCTGCGCGACAACGCTCCAGGACTGGAACCCAGGACCCAGGCCCTGGTCCGTCTGGGTGGGCTGGTGGCCATGGGCGCGGCCCCCCTCTCCTACCACTGGGCGGCCGAGGCGGCGCTGGACGCGGGGGCGACCGCCGAGGACGTGGTCGGCACCCTGATCGCGGTCGCCCCGATCAGCGGGCTGGCCCGGGTGATCTCGGCCGCCTCCGAGGTCGCCATGGCCATCGGCTACGACCTCGACCGGGCGTTCGAGGCACTCAACGACGACTAGCGACCGGCCGGGGTCCAGGGGCGCGGATCCGCCTCCTCTGACCGACCGGAGCACGGCGTCGAGTGGTCGGCGAAGCGGCTACGATGGCCTTGCTGGCCGTGGATGCCGGATGAGGTTGATCCCATGCCGTCACAGCGTGACAGGCTGCGAGTTGGTGCGGCCGTGGTTGGCGTGGTCGCGTTGCTCGCCGTGATGGGGCGGATCACCGGCCCCGAAGCGCCGGCGTCCCAGCCGGCCCCGGCAACGATGGCGGCGCTTCCAAAGCGCGCTGACCTGCCCGAACGCTGGGTGACACAGCGGCTGGAGGTGGGCCACGGCGGCGGTCCGCTGGTCTTCGGCGCCGGCAGCCTGTGGGTCGGCGCGTGGTCCGACCGCGAGGTCGTGCGGATCGACCCGCGCTCCAACCGGGTCACCGCCCGGTTCCCGGCCGGCGGCTTGAACCCGGCCGGGCTGGCGGTCGACGCAACGACCGTCTGGGTGGTGCATCGCGACACCGACGAGGTGGTGCGGGTCGACCCAGGGACCGGCCGCGTCGTGGCCAGGATCAGGCTCGATCCGCTGCCGTTCGAGTTCGCGCCCGGCGATCGCCGGTTCCTGCCGTCGCTGGTGGCCGTCGGCGCGGGCGCGGGATGGGTCGCCAGCGCTCGTGGCGCGGTCGCGCGCATCGATGCGGCCAGCAACCGCGTGGTCGCGGTGATCAGGCTCGCGCGTCAGGCTCCCGCGGGCATCGCGGTCGCCGGCCGCATCGTCTGGGTCGCCGAGGGCGGCCACGGCATGGCCCGGATCGACGCGGCCACCAACCGGCTGCTTGGGACCATCCGGCTCGACGTGCACGCCGACCGGGTGGCGACCGATGGCGGAGCGATCTGGGTCGGCGGCCGGTCGACAGATCCGAGCTCCGAGTCGGCTGGGGCTGTGGCCCGGATCGACGCCGCGACCGGCCGTGTCCGGGAGATCGTCCCAAGCGGCCTGCCGACCGGCTTGGCGGCCGGCGTCGGAGCCGTCTGGATCACGGAACGGGACGCTGCCGGAGGGGCGCTGGAGTGCATCGCGCCGGAGGTGAGCCCCTCAGGCATGACCGGGCTGCCCGTCCTAGGGGAGCTGGCCGTCGGCGGCGGCGCCATCTGGGCCGCCGACCGGCACGGGTCGTCGGTGTACCGACTCGAGCCCGACCGCTTCCCGTGCAGCGCGGCCTCGGTGCTCACAGGCCCCGCCGCCACGCCATGACCGTCGCCGGGCCGTCTTCCTCGTGGATCTCGAATGTGCGACGCAGTTCCGGGGCTGGCCTGTCGATTCCGGCGTTCCCTGATCGTCGTTGAGGTGAGGACGGCGAGCATCGCCGGCCCGAGCCGAAGGGAGCGCACCATGCGCTACACGCTGTTGATCTACACCAACGAGGCCGACCGGCCCCAGTGGGGCACCCCCGCGGGGGACGCTGAGGCCAAGGGGTACAACGACTTCCACGGCGAGATCACCCAGCGGGGCGTGTTGCGGGGTGGGGAGCCGCTGCAGCGGGTCGCCGACGCCACCAGCGTCCAGGTCCGCAACGGCGACACCCAGATCAACGACGGCCCGGCGGTCCAGAGCCCCGAGCAGCTGGGCGGCTGGTACCTGCTGGAGTGCGACGACCTGGACCAGGCACTGGAGCTGGCGGCCAAGATCCCCGGGGCCAGCTACGGGACGATCGAGGTCCGCCCCGTCCTGGAGCTCTCCTAGTAGCCAGGCCGAACCCGTCCCCGGCCGGACCGCCGGGGACGGTCAGATCTCATCCCGATCGGGTGATGGCCGCGACCCCGGTCCAGATGGAGGATCTCGGGGCAGTCCATGCCGGTTGGGGGACTTCGTATGCCTGTTTGCGTCACGGTCGCGCGCCGGTTGCGGTAACGGTCGGCGGTCGTGCTCCACCTGCGCATTATCACCCCGCCCGAGCTCACCGCGACGGTGCTCCAGGAGCTCTCTGACGATCCCGGCGTCACCCACATCACCACCGACCGAGGCGCCGCCACCCAGCCTGCTGGGGACCTGGTCGCCTGTGACGTCGTCCGGGCGTCGGTCAACCCGCTGGTTCGACGGCTCCGGGCGGCTGGGGTGACCGAGCACGGCGGGATCACCCTGACCGAGCCGGAGGCCGTAATCTCCAGCGCCGCCGACCGCGCCCAGGCGGCGATCCGCACCCCCGAGATCGACACCATCGTCTGGGAAGAGGTCTCGGCCCGGACCAGTGACGACTCGGCACTGTCGCTCAGCTTCGGGGTCCTGATGGTCCTGGCCGGCATCATCGCCGCGGTCGCGGTCCTCACCAACAACCCGGTGCTGATCGTCGGCGCCATGATCGTCTCCCCCGACTATGGGCCGATGGCCGCGCTGTCGGTCGCCCTGGTGAACCGGGTCTCCGGGCCGGCCTGGCAGTCGTTCCGGGCCCTGGCCCTTGGGTTCCCGATGGCTGCCCTGGCCGCGCTCCTGTTCACCTTGGCCGCGCGTGGGCTGGGCCGGATCCCCGCCCCCTACCTCGCCGGGGAGCGCCCCCTGACCGACCTGCTGATAGGGGCCAACCTGGGGGCGTTCGTGGTCGCGTTCGTCGCCGGGGCGGCCGGGATCGTCGCCTTGGGGCGGGCCAAGTCGGGCGCGGTGGTGGGGGTGCTGGTGTCGATCACCACCATCCCAGCCGCGGCCAACATCGGCACGGCCCTGGCCATGGGCAATCTGTCCGAGGCCGGCAGGTCGCTGTCGATCCTGGTCGTCAACCTGGCCGGGCTGCTGACCGGTGGGGTGTTGACCCTGCTCGGGACCCGGCTGTGGGCACGCCGCATCGAAGCCGGACAAGCGATCCTCCGGCCCAAGCCAAAACCCGGCCGTTGACAGAGCTGGCGGCGCCCGGCTCGGATTGAAGGAGTGCCAGCTCCGCATTACAGTCTGCCTGGCAGGCGTAATTGATTCAGAGCTGGTTGCCCGGATCCGGAGCGGCAGATGTCCATGGCAGCCCAGCCGGACCCGCAGATCCTGGAGTCGAAGCTTCGCCGTCCTTGGGTCCGTCCGGGGATCGTGTCTCGGACCGCGCTGGTCGATCGGCTGCTTGCCTCCCATCGGGTGCCGGTGGTCTCGGTCGTCGCTCCGGCGGGCTACGGTAAGACGACCCTGCTTGCCCAGTGGGCCGAGCGACGAGGACGCACCGCATGGGTCTCGCTGGATGAGCGGGACAACGATCCCGAGACCCTGCTGGCGTGTGTCGCGGCGGCGTTGGACCGGGTGGAGGCGATCGACCCGAAGCTGCTCCGGACGCGCTGGCTTCGCGGCTCGGCGATCGCGGCGACCGCCGTCACCCGCCTGGCAGGCGCGATGTCGGCGATGACCGAACCGGTCGCGCTGATCCTGGACCACCTCGAGCTGGTCTCCAACCAGGAGTGCCGCGACGCCGTGGCCGAGCTTGCGCTGCACCTCCCGGCCGGGTCGCAGCTGGCGATCGCCACCCGCGGAGTGCCGCCGTTGCCGATGGCACGGCTGCGTGTCGCCGGGCACGTGGTGGAGATCGGCGCCAGCGACCTCGCCATGGATGCGTCCGAGGCGCGGGGTCTGCTGGAAGCCGTCGGTGTCGGGCTTGCCGATGCCGACCAGGGCCAACTGATCGAGCGGACCGAGGGCTGGCCGGTCGGCCTGTACCTCGCGGCCCTGGCCATCAACGCCGGAGGCCCACAGAGGAATGCGGGGCTTCGGTTCTCAGGAGACGACCGGCTGATGGCTGATTACCTGCAGTCAGAGCTGCTGTCGCGCCTGTCCCAGGACCAGGTGTCGTTCCTGACCCGTACCTCGGTGCTCGAGCGGATGTGTGGGCCGCTGTGCGACGCGATGCTGGGCGCCGCCGGGTCGGCCGCGATGCTGGAGTCGCTGGAGCGGTCCAACCTGCTGCTGGTCGCACTGGACCGGCGGGGCGAGTGGTACCGCTACCACCACCTGCTCCGTGACCTGCTGGGCGCCGAGCTGCGGCGGCGTGAACCGGAGATCGTGCCCCAGCTCCACCGAGGGGCGGCCGCGTGGTACGAGGCCAACGGCCTCGGCGAGTTGGCGATCGACCACGCGAGAAAGGCCGGTGACAGCGACCGGGTCGCGCGGCTGGTGCTCGGGGTGATGCAGCCGGTCTGGGCGAGCGGTCGGGTCGACACGGTCCTGCGCTGGATGGAGTGGCTCGAGCAGCGGCACCTGACCGAGCGGTACCCGGCGGTTGCCGTGCACGGCGCGTTGATCTTCGCCCTGCTCGGCCGGCCAGCCAGGACCGAATGGTGGGCGGCGGCGGCCGAGCGGGCCTCCCCAACCGGCCGGCTGCCCGACGGCAGCACGATGGCCAGCTACCTGGCGTATCTGCGCGCGCTGTTGTGCCGCGACGGGATCCAGGAGATGCGGCGTGACGCACAGATCGGCTGGGACGGGCTCAGCCCGCTGAGCCCCTATCGAGCGACCAATGCTGTACACCGAGGGCCTCTCCCACCTGCTGGAGGGCGATCTTGAAAGGGCCGACCCGATCCTCGCCCATGCCTTCGACGCCGCGACCGCCACGGGCGCGGCGCCGCTGGCCGCCGTCGTCCTCGCCGAGCGATGCAGCATCGCCGCCGGCCGTGGCGACTGGCCGGCGGCGGTCACCCTGGCGGAGCGGGCGCTGGCGATCGTGCAGGACGGGGAGTTCGACGACTACTGGACCAGCGCCCTGGTCTACGCCTGGGCGGCCCGGGCCGCGATACATCTCGGCAACCTCGCCGCGGCACGCGAGTACGTCGTCCGAGCCGCCCGCCTGCGCCCGCTGCTCACCTACGCGCTCCCGGTCGTGTCGGTCCAGGCCCTGCTGGAGCTGGCGCGGGCGTACATCGCACTCACCGACCCCGACGGCGCGCGGGCCGTCCTCAGGCAGGCGCACGACATCCTCCAGCAGCGACCCGACCTCGGCCTGCTGCCAGCTGAGGCTGACAAACTGCGAGCCAAGGTGGAAACGATCCGAAGGCAAGGGGTTGGCGGCGGCTCGTCCCTCACCACGGCCGAGCTGCGGGTTCTACCGCTGATGGCCACGCACCTCAGCTTCCGTGAGATCGGCGAGCGCCTCTACCTCTCGCCGCACACGGTGAAGACCCAGGCGCTCTCGATCTACCGCAAGTTCGGCGTCTCCTCGCGGAGCGAGGCGGTGGAGCGCGCCTACAAGGTTGGCTTGCTGGAGCACGAGTCTTCGTCGGTCGACCCACGTCCGTAACGTTGTCGGGACGCAGATCGGCCAGGCTGGCCTCCGACCATCACAGGAGGAAGTACCGATGTCGGAGGCCACCAAGGAGCTGGTCCGGCGCCACTTCGAGGAGATCTGGAACCGCAAGGACCTGGCCGCCGCCGATGAGCACATGGCCCAGGACTACCGGGAACATGCGATCGCGCCCTTTGGGCAGGTCGAACCTGGTAGCGACAACGGCCCGGCGGCCATGCGCGAGACTGCCCAGTGGCTGCTGGCCCAGTTCCCCGATCTGCAGATGACGATCGAGGCAATGGTCGCGGAAGGGGACACGGTGGCGGTGCGGATCCTGTCCGAGGGCACCAACCTGGGGCCGCTCAACGGCGTGGTGCCACCGACGGGCAAGCGGTTCGCGGCCCGCCAGAGCCACTGGTTCCGGGTCGAGAACGGCAAGCTGGCCGAGCACTGGGCGACCCGTGAGGACCTGGTGGCGATGCTCCAGCTGGGGGTCGTGCAGCCTCCTGGCCGGCCGCCGTCCTAGCGTTCGGCGAGGACCATGGCGGTGACGGCGTGACCGGAGGCGCCCGGACGCGCTGGCGTCCGACCTTGCTGGCGTGGGGACTGTGGACCCTTATGATCCTCGGCCTGGTCGTGCTCGTCTGGCTCGACCAGCTCCTGCGCCAGACCGGCCGACCCGAGCTGGTGGTCCTGAACCCCACGGCCTTCGCTCCTGTGCTGGGAGCGGTGAGCACGGCCACGGTCGGGGCAGTGGTGGCCAGCCGCCGGCCCGCCACCCGGTGGGCTGGCTCCTGCTGGCCCTGGGGCTGTTGCTCACTGCGGCCGGCGTGACCCTGGCCTCCACCAACTACGGGGTGGCCCACGCCGCCCCAGCCGCCGGCCTGGTCGCCAGGTACGTGCCCGCCACCATCGTGACGGCGATGGCCTGTAACGGCTTCGCGCTGCTGCTCACCCCGACCGGGAGGCTGCCGTCGTCCGGCTGGCGCTGGTGGGCGGGGATCACCGCGGCCACACCGGTGGTGTTGCTGGGAGTCGTCACCCTTTCGCCCACGCCCGGTGATCGGCTGGTCGAGGCGGTCGACAGCCCGCTCGACCTCCGCGGCCTCGACGACGGACTACAGATCGCCTACCAGGCCGCCTTCGCCGTCATCATCGTCGCCTTCGTGGGGGCCGCTGGGTCTCGCTGGTAGGCCGCTTCCGCCGCGCCCGTGGCGTCGAGCGCCAGCAGCTGCGCTGGCTGGCGCTGGCCACGGTGCTGGTCGCCACGCTGGCCGTGGTCAACCTGGCCGCGTTGGCGTCGGGCGCCTATGCCCTTGCGCCGCTGGTGGGCGGTCTCAATCCGCCGATCCTGTCGGCAGGCGTCGGGGCGGCGATCCTGCGCTATCGGCTGTACGACCTGGACCGCATCATCAGCCGGACCCTCGCCTACGGCCTGCTGACCCTGCTGCTGGGCGGTGGGTATGCGGTCGTGGTCCTCGGGCTGGGCCAGCTGCTGGGCCGAGATTCCCCCCTGGTGGTGGCGGCCGCCACCCTGGCCGTGGCGGCGGTGTTCCAACCTGCCCGCCGCCGCATCCAGCAGGCCGTGGACCGCCGCTTCAACCGGCGCCGCCACGACACTGCCCAGACAATCGCAGCCTTCAGCGCCCGGCTGCGCCAGCAGGTCGACCTGGACACACTGACCGCCGAGCTGCTGGCAGTGATCGAGCAGACCATGCAGCCCTCGCGGGCCTCGCTGTGGCTGCGACCGCAAGCAGCGGCCACCGCGACCGACGGGACGGCGGCACACCATCAGAGTCCGGGAGCGTGATGTGGCGTGACCGCTCGATGTGGGATGGCGCAGGCGAGCATCAGGACGGCCAGGAAGGACCAGTGGTAGACGGCGGCCCAGGCGCCGCGCGGGGTGTCGACCGCGAGGCCGGGTCCGGCGAAGGAGGTCACCGTGAATGCCCAGATGGGGAGGGTGGTCAGGGCGACGGCGCCGCTGAGGATCCGGGCCCAGCGTGGTCCTCTGCCCGACAGCGCGTACCCGCCCAGCATGCCGGACAGGGCCAAGATGGCGCACGATCGCCGGGAGCGGGGGCGGTGAGATGACGATGCTGAGGTCTGTCCGATGACGACGATGCCGGCGGTCCCTACGGCCAGGGCGGCGTGGCCGCGATCGTGGCCTGCGGCGCTGGCCTGGGCGCTGTGGACGCTGACCCTGCTCGGCCTGGCCGCCACGATCCGGCTGGACCAGCTGCTGATCGAGGCCGGTGTGCCGGCGCTGACCTCGGTGTTGAGCCAAGGCAACCTCACCTCGGCAATGGCGGCGGTGAGCGCGGCCACGGTCGGTGCGGTGGTGGCCAGTCGCCGCCCTCGCCATCGGGTCGGCTGGCTGCTCGTCGCCCTTGGGCTGTCCCTGACGGCCTCCGGGTTCGCGTTTTCCTACACCCGCTACGGGCTGGTCGCCCGACCGGGAGCGCTGCCGGCCGCGGACTACCTGGCCGGGTTCGCCAACGGCGCTGTCTTTCTCTACCTCTCTCTGGCCGGTTTCATCCTCCTGCTCACCCCGACAGGGAAACTGCCCTCGCCCCACTGGCGCTGGTGGGCCAGGGTCCAGGTGGCCGCACTGGTGGTGGCCTTCCTGTCGTCTGCCCTGCATCCGACGCCGCTGTACCCCGAGTACCCCGAGATCGGGAACCCGCTGGGCGTCGCGGCCCTGGCGGACGGGCCGCTGACAGCCGCCTTCCCGGCCGGCGCGCTGCTGATCCTGGCCGGGTTACCGGTCGGGACCGTGTCGCTGCTGCTGCGGTTCCGCCGCGCCCGCGGACTGGAGCGGCTCCAGCTGCGTTGGCTGGCGGTGGGAGCCGCACTCGCGGCGGTGGCGTTAGTGGTCTCCCTGACCGCTCTGGTCGTCGAGGAGTCGGACGGCGTCGTGTTCCAGGCTGCCCTTGGCTTCTGCGTCATGGTCCTCCCGCTGGCCAACGGGGCGGCGATCCTGCGCTACCGGCTCTACGACCTGGACCGCATCATCACCCGCACCCTCGCCTACGGCCTGCTCACGGTGCTCCTCGGCGCCGGCTACGCCGCGGTTGTCCTGGGGCTGGGCCAGTTGCTCGGGCGGGACTCCAGCCTGGTGGTGGCCGCCGCCACCCTGGCGGTGGCGGCGGTGTTCCAGCCGGCCCGACGCCGGGTCCAGGCGCTGGTCGACCGCCGCTTCAACCGGCGCCGCCACGACGCCGCCCACACCATCGCCACCTTCAGCACCCGGCTGCGCGACCAGGTCGACCTGACCACCCTGACCGGCGAGCTGCTTGCCGTGCTCGACCAGACGATGCAGCCAACCCGGGCCTCGCTGTGGCTGCGACCGCAAGCAGCGGCCACCGCCACCGAGGGGACGGCGGCTCACCAATGACCTGCCGCTGACCTGCGCTTTGGCGCCCCTTGAATGACCGGGTCCGCGTCCCCGGTGCGTGATTCACCCCCCGTCGCGCTCCAGGATGGAGAATCGACCCAGTGTTGTGTGGAGCGAGTAGTGGCCACGGGCACCCTCTGCCGCGCCCGGGCCCAGGAGGGAGGTTGCGGTGGCCGACCAGCCAGAGGGCGCAGTTGGACAGGCGCGCCAGGGCGACGAAGCAGCCAGGGCCATGCTGGAACGCGCTCACGATCCTGCTCGCGTCCTTGCCCTGTCCGACGGCGTGTTCGCCATCATCATCACCCTGCTGGTGCTGGAGGTCCACGTCCCCGAGCTCACCCAGGGCCACTCCCTGAACGAGGCGCTGGCCGAGGTCCGGCCGTCGCTGACCGCCTTTGTCATCAGCTTCGTCCTGGCCGGCATGTACTGGGTGGCCCACCGCGACCTGTTCGCCCTCATCCGCCGCACCGACCGCGGCCTGGTCTGGCTCAACATCCTGTACCTGCTGCCGCTGTGTTTGCTGCCCTTCGGCGCCGGCCTGATCGGCCGCTACGACCAGGAGCCGGTGGCCCTGCGGATCTACGGCCTGCTGCTGATCCTGATCGCGGTCATGCGGGCGGTCATCTGGCTGTACGCCACCAACCGTCCCCACCTGCTGTGGCAGCGCCTGGACGACCAACAGCGCCGCGCCGGGCTGGCCCTCAACCTGTTCCCCGGCCTCGTCTATCTGCTCGCCTTCCTGGTCGCCCGGGTCGCGCCGGGTGTGAGCCTGCTGGTCTACGCGGGCCTGCCGGTGCTGTACTTCCTCAGCATCACGGTCCTGCGCAGCGGCCGGCAGCGCAACCGGGAGTACGCCGACTTCACCTGAGCCGCCAACGCCGTTCGATGTCCCACAGCGCCCACCAGCCCTACCAAAGCAAGACGTTCGCCTGCCGCGGCTGAGGTGTCATGTCGCCGCGCGCGCCCCTCGGTCCCACCAGTCGAGCACCCGGAGCGCGCGGAGGGTGTTCCAGCGACTGGGCGCTCCGACGCCGCCCTCGAGGTCGAAGTGGACGCGACCCGGGTGGATGCAGTCGAGCAGCCACC
>Ga0307409_100000386_pt1 | contig 18695 bp, 14 predicted proteins | sample 322Ometagenome_2_FD_203888 | JGI IMG/M metagenome (GOLD analysis project Ga0307409, IMG submission 203888) | Maize rhizosphere microbial communities from greenhouse at UC Davis, California, United States - 322HYB-O-2 | ecosystem: Host-associated > Plants > Roots > Rhizosphere > Soil | place... | reverse complement strand
CTCGGCGGCGGCGACGACGCTACGCCGCGCCTCGACGCCCGGCTCGGTCCACCAGCATCGCAGCGCCGCGCCGTACAGCAGGTTCAAGGCGAGATCCGGGTCTTCCACCGCCGCCCGCTCGGCGACCTGCGCCAGCGACCACGCCGCCTGCGCCCGGCCGAGCACGCCGTCGTCGAAGCTGTCCCTGATCCACGCGGTCCGCCAGCGCTGCCGTTCGGACAGCCCCACCCGATCGGCTTCGGCCAGCAGGCGAACCACGCCGTCGCTCTGGCCCAGCTCGAAAGTGAGCTCAGCCGCGCGCAGCAGCCGTTCGCCACGCAGGGCCGGGTCGCGGGTGAGCTCGGCCGAGCGCTCCATCGCGGCGGCCCCGGCGGCGATGCCGCCCCGGCGCTGCGCGCGGACCGCCGCCGCCTCCAGCTCGGTAGCGACGGCGGCGTCAGGACCGGCCTGGGATGCGGCTCGGTGCCAGACACGGCGATCGTCATGGGTCACGACGCGGGCCAGGGCGGCATGCATGCGGTGCCGCCGGCCGATGCTGGAGCGTTGATAGATGGCGGAGCGCATCAGCGGATGCAGGAACCGCACGCGTTCCGTGTCGGTCTCGACGAGCCGCGCCGCGATCGCGGGCTCCAAGTCGTCCACCGTGGTCCGCGTGCCGGCGACGAGGGACGTCGCGGCCAGCGTCTCCGACAGGGAGTCGCTGTCGTTGAGGGCAGCCACCAGAAGCACGGTCTGTGTGGCGGGGGGCAAGCCGGTCATCCGGGCCGCGAACGCGTGCTCCAACCGCGCACTCAACGGCAGCACAGCCGTCGGTGCGGAGCTGTTGGCCGCATCGAGGACGGTGGGCAGCTCCACCAGCGCGAGCGGATTGCCGGCGGCCTCCGTCAGCACCCGCTCCCGTACCTCCGGCGGTAGGCCGGGCGCCCGGGCGTCAACCACCCGCCCCGCCGACGGCGGATCCAGCCTCGGCAACGCCAGCTCAGGCAGGCCGCTGCCGGCGAACGGGCCGTCGAAGCCGTCGCGCAGGGCCGCCAGCAGGACGACCAGTTCGAAGTCCAGCCGCCGCGCCACGAAGACCAGAACGTCCGCGCTGGCCCGGTCCAGCCATTGAGCGTCCTCGACGACCAGCAGGACGGGCGCCTGCGCGGCGGCGTCCCCCAGCAAGCTCAACGTCGCCAGGGCGATCAGGAACAGCTCCGGCTCCACCGCATCGCTGCGGCCGAACGCCGCCAGCACGGCACTGCGCTGTGGCGGCGGCAGCCGGTCGGCCTGGTCGAGGATGGGGCGCAAGAGCTGGTAGAGGCCGGCGAAGGCGATCTGCGCCTCACTCTGCACCCCGGTCGTCGTGAGGATGCGCATGTGCCGGGCCGCGGCCAGCCGGGCCACCTCCGACAGCAGCGCCGACTTCCCGATCCCCGCCTCGCCTCGCACGACGGTCGCACCACCGCCATCGCCCACCCGTTCGAGGAGGCCACCGAGGAGCCGAAGCCCGTCCTCGCGACCGACCAGCTCCGCCGACATGCCGAACATCATCCATCAACGACCCACGCTGCGGAGACGGTGCAGCAGGATGGGCGGATGGACATTCAAGCCCTTCGTGCGGAAACTCCCGGCACGAGGAATCGTGTGCATCTCAACAATGCCGGTGCGGCGTTGCTCAGCCGGCCCACGATCGATGCGATGACCGCCCATCTTCGTCGCGAGGTGGAGATCGGTGGTTACGAGGCAGCCGCAGAAGCCCGCGACGACATCGAATCCACGTACGGGCTCATCGCCGACCTGGTCGGCGGATCGGCCGGCGAAATAGCGTTGTTCGACAACGCCACGCACGCCTGGAACGCCGCCTTCTATTCGATCCCGCTGTCCCGCGGGGACCGCATCCTGACCGGCCGGGCCGAGTACGGAAGCAACATCCTGGCCTACCTCCAGGTGGCGCAGCGCACCGGAGCCGAGGTCGTCGTGGTACCCAATGACGAGTACGGGCAACTGGACGTTCAGCAGCTGGCCGCGCTCGTCGACGAACGGACCAAGGTGATCGGGGTCAGTCACGTTCCCACCGCGGGCGGCCTGGTGAACCCGGCCGCGGAGATCGGCCGGATCGCTCGTGACGCGGACGTGTTGTTCCTGCTCGACGCCACCCAATCGGTCGGGCAGTTTCCCGTCGACGCGCGCGCGCTCGGAGCCGACCTGTTGACGGCAACCGGCCGCAAGTTCCTCCGCGGCCCCCGGGGCACCGGCTTCCTGTGGGTACGAGAGACAGTTCTGGACCGGCTTGACCCCTATGTCGCCGAGATCCGATCGGCGACCTGGGATGGTGGCCGCGGATTCACCTGGGCGGACGGCGCGCGACGGTTCGAGACCTGGGAGAACAGCTACGTCAACATCCTCGGCCTCGGCGCCGCGGTCCGGCAGGCCCTCGAGCTCGGACTCGACGAGATCGGCAAGCGGACAATCGGACTGGGCGAGCAGCTCCGGTCCCGGCTCGACGACCTGCCGGCGGTTTCGACCCATGATCTGGGCCGCGACCGATGCGCGATCGTCACCGCTCGAGTGGCCGGCACCTCGGCCCAAGAGGTCGCCACGGCGCTGGCCGAGCAGGGCATCAACGTCTCCACCACGATTCCCGAGCACAACCAGTTCGACACCGAGGACCGCCACGTACATCCGCTGGTCCGGCTCTCGCCGCACTACTACAACACCCAGGACGAGCTGGATCGGGCGGTCGATGCCATGGCGCGCCTGTAGTGTGCCGGATTTAGGGCGGTAGGCGCTAAAAAGCGGTATTCTTGTTCCGCCTACTTCGTATCCGTCGCCGGCGCAGCGGCAGGAGGACCGGTGACTGTCACCGTCGGTGCAGAGCTTCCCGATGTCAACGACCTCGTCGACCTCATGCTGGACTCGCGCACCGAACCACTGGCCTCAGTGATCACTGCCGTCACCGGTGACACGGTACTGCTGAGCAAGCCGATCGATCGCTCCGGGCGGATCGTGCTGCCCGACGCCGGCGAAGGGGGATTGCTCATCTGGGGCGGCGGCAGCAATCTGCGGCAGGCGCCCCTTTCGGTACTGGAGACGAGCCGGCGTCCCGACCCGACCTGCCTGGTGCGCCTGACGGCGCCGGCCGGCCGCTGCCAACGACGCTCCTTCGTCCGTGCCGAGGTGAGCCTGCCCGTTGTCGTCCGGCAGCCGGACATCGAGGTCGAGGTCGTCGCCACCGACCTCAGCGAGGGTGGGCTGCGCTGCAACACCCGGTCGGAGGTCGACGTCAGACTCGGCGAATCGGTGGTCGCCCAATTCGACGTCGGGCGTCCGCTCACCGTGTCCGCGGCCGTTGTCCGCGTACGCCGTGGCGACAAGGAACGACCGACCGAGCTCGGTCTGTCATTCACGGACATGGGCATGGCCGAAGCCGACACGATCCGCAGGTACGTCTTCGGCCAGCTTCTCGAGCTGCGACGCAGCGGAGCCGCCTGAGCCCGGTGCGTCTTCTGCCCCGGCGGCTACCGCGCCGTCCTAGTCTTGCGCTGCCTCACCTGCCGTCGGCCGGCGCCGGCGGGTGGCCACGAGCAGCAGCACGCCGAACGCCACGAGGCCCGCGCCGGTCCCGGCGACGGACATGACGACCGGACCGGTGATCGGCAGCGTCGGGCCGTCGTCGCCGTTCCCGCCGCCGGCGCCGCCGTCGTCCGCCGCGGCCTTCGCCACCACGACCATAAACCGGTCGTCGTTGTCCTTCAGGTCGACATCGGCCAGGACGTCCGCGGCCACGGCCAGGCCCCTCGGGAAGGACGGCGCAGCCTTCTTCGCTGCCATCGGCTCGGCCTCCGTGACCGGCGTACCGGTCACCTCGACCTTGCCGCCCTTGAGGTTCACGCCGCGCTTCGCGTTGTCGTTGAGCTGCACCGAGAAGAAGATCGGGATCAGGCCGTCCGAAGGCGCCAGCACCGCGTCGCCGAACGCGCAGGTGACCGTCCGCTCGGCGAACTCACAGGGCTCGAAGCCGGGCTGACCGGAGACGAAGTGGGCACCGGCGGGCAGGGTGGCGGTCAGCGTGATGTCCGTCGCGGGCACGTCGCCCTGGTTCGCGAACGCGCTCAGCAGCGGGGCCGTCTGTCCCGGCTCCAGCGCGCCGGTCGGCGGCACGTCCGCGGCGTACGCGAACAGATCCGGCCCCGGCCGCCCCTCGATGGTGAGCGGGAACTCGGTGATCTCGCCCGGGTCGCGGCCGTCGGTGTCGAAGAGCACCAGGACCCGCAGATTGCCGGCCGGGCCCGGTGCGGCCCCGTCGACCGCCTCGAACGTGGTGGTGAACTTCGCGCTCCGGCCGGGCGGCAGCGGACTCGGGGACAGCGAGCACTCCCGGTCGGCCCACTGGCCGGTATGACACGCTTCTTCGTCCAGTGTGTAGTTGACCTTCTCGGGGTCCCATGAGGTCTGGAGGAATCCCAGCGCCGGGTTCGTCAGCTCGTCGTCGCTCATGTTGGTGACGGTGAAGACGACCTGCTTGCTGCCACCGGCGACCACCGTGCCACTGGACAGCTCGAGGGTTGCCTTCCGCTCGTCATCGTCGGCCTGGGCGGGCGCGGAGAACAGCGAGAGGGAGCTCGCGACCAGGAACGCCGAGACGGCACCGAACAATAGGCGACGCATGATCAAGTTTCCTTTCCATGCGAGTTCGGCCCGGTACCCCGCGGACGGGGACCGGGCCGAGCTGAAGATTCAGTTGTGCAGCAGCGCTGCCTTACGTCACAGGCAGCGGAGCCTACTGGAGATGCCCGCCCAGTCAACCCGCCCAGTCAATTAGGTGCACCGTCGGTGTCGGATCGGGGGTCCGGCGTTCGTAGTACGGACGAGAGAGCCGCCCATGAGGGCGCAACCCAAGCCAGAAGGGAACGACGAGATCTTCGGCGGCTCGTGGAAACTTGGGAAGATCCGGGCAACAGTCCTCTTTGGACGGCGTTGAACGGGCGACCCAAGTACTTGGCATCGACCGCCCTCACCGACCGCGATGGGCGGACACGACCGTCCAGGTCTACCGGCCCACCGGGCGCCCGCAGTACGCGGCGTAGACGGGCTACTTCGGACCCACGTTCCGGTGCTTGAAGTACGCGTTCGCACGGGGGCTGAACATCAGCGGTATCGCGATCCAGACGCACAACACGTGCGCGCCCCGGCTCAGGGCGACGAACGCGCCGGTCAGGTCGGTTCGCTGTACCGCGTCGGAGATCGCATGGCCGGCCAGCAGCCACGTGACCGGCTCGATCACCAGCGACAGCGTCCCGACGACACCCAGACCGACGGCGAGGGTCAGCCGAGCCCAGTTGCGTCCGGCCCGCATGCGCAAGGCGATCGCGATGACGACCGCGTAGATGCTCAGCCTCACCGCCAGGCCGGTGAGGCTGACGTCGTGCAGGAACATTTCGACGCCGCCCGCGGCGAGCGCGCCCATCCAGAAGAGAAACGCCGCGCGGACGGTGCTCGGGACGGTCGGGTGGCCGGTACGGGTGTTCGACAGTGTGGAAGTCATGCCGCTGAGCCTTCGCCGATCGGCGGCAAGCCTCACTCCGACCAGCCACCGGGTTTCCGGTAGTGCTGCCCGAGGCCTGGCGAGTCACGCCGTGCGTGGTTCGACGACCCGCGTCACGACCCACCGGTGCTTGCCGATCTGGCGATCACGGAAGAAGCCGAGCTTCTCGTAGGTCGACAGGGCGCCGTTGTAGAGGAAGCCGGCGGGCACCGCGTCGGCGCCCTCGGGATACCCCTCGACGGTGCCTCCGCCCAGGTCGGCGATGAGGTCGATCGCGCCCGCCAGCGCCGCCGTGGCCACGCCCTGACGCCGGCGACCCTTCCCGACGAAGCAGCAGGCGATCCGCCAGGTGGGCAGGGTCGTTCGGCCCTTCTCGTACGCTGCGCGACTCTTGATGTGAGGCACCTCGTCGGGCGTACCGAACTGGCACCAGCCCACGCAGTCGTCTCCGTCGAAGACCAGCGCGGCGTGGGCCCGTCCTTGCCGCACGCGCTGTTCCTTCGCGGTCCGGTTCAGCGCGGGATCGGTCCGGGAGAGCTCGCCGTGAAATCCCATGCACCAGCAGCCGCCGAAGACGCCGTTGTTCCGTTCCACCAGCGCGGCGAAGGCGTCCCACGTCGACGCATCAAGGGCCTTCACCACGTAACGCTCGATCACGTCCACCTCCGTCTCCGAGTCCTGACCCAGCTCGCGCCGGTCGGTTACGAAGGAGAACCGTATCCACAATTCCGGACGTTCGACGCCCGGATCTCCTATCGATCTCCACGCCGCTGAAGCGGGACCGACGCTGCGCCGCTCAGAACCAGTACGTGGTTGCGTTCTTGTTCGCAGCCCCGGATTGCCCAAAGAATCGGGGTCGGCCAGATGTGACGGCTGCCGAAGTAGACGGGCGAAGGCGCGGTAATGACGGTCGAAGACTTGAAGCGGGTGTCCGCAGGTCCCAACGGCGCTGCTACCCCAGCAGAGTTCGCCCAATGCCTTCGCGCGGCGATGCGGGCCCAGCGCCGGTCCGTCGACAGCGTCGTCCGGCGCAGCCAGAGCGCGGGAACACCGATCTCCCGCGCCTCGATCTACAACCTTCTTTCGGGCAACGGCGTGCCACGGCGCGAGTCTGTCGTGGCGTTTCTCCGCGGGTGCGGGATACCACCGCAGGAGCAGATCCGATGGCTCATCGCCTTCGGCCGCGCGTACCCGTCTGCCGCCGAGCCCTATCGGCCCGCAGCCAGGAAGGTCAGGCCTTGAAAGCGACCGCGCCGTAGCCGGTGGCCTCCTCGGGCGTGGGGCGGTCGTCGGTCTCGGGACGCCAGTCGGAAACCGAGACGATTCCCGGCTCGAGCACGTCGAGGCCCTCGAAGAAGCGGGACACCGCGCTGTGCGTACGCGGGGTGAACGTCGGTTTGATGCCCGCGTTGACCGCGTTCATCGCGCCGATGGTCTCGGCGTCGAGCGGGTCGAACGTGGCGTGCGAGAGGACCAGATAGCTGCCGGACGGCAGGGCCGCGACCAGCTGGTTCACGATCCCCCAGGGGTCCTCGGCGTCCTCGATGAAGTGCAGGATCGCCACCAGCAGCAGGGCCATCGGCTGGGAGAAGTCCAGTGTGTCGTCCGCCAGGATCTTCTTCGGCTCGCGCACGTCGGCGTCGATGTAGGCGGTCGCGCCCTCGTCGGAGCTGGTCAGCAGCGCGCGGGCGTGGGTGAGCACGAGCGGGTCGTTGTCCACATAGACGATCCGTGACTCCGGCGCGATGCGCTGGGCGACGTCGTGCACGTTGTTGGCGGTGGGCAGCCCGGTGCCGATGTCGAGGAACTGCCGGATGCCGGCCTCGGTGGCGAGAAAGCGCACGGCACGCTGCATGAAGGCGCGGTTCTCCCGAGCGGCGGTGCGGATGCTGGGGAACACCTCGGCGATCGCGTCACCGGCGTCCCGGTCGGCCTGAAAGTTGTCCTTGCCGCCGAGCCAGTAGTCATACCGTCGCGCAGGGTGCGGCCGAGTCGTGTCAATCCGCGGTGTGACGCCTTCGAAATTCACGTAGATCATCTTACCGCCGACGTTGGCGTCCTCCCACTTCAACATATATCGAACTGCCCGTCTTGCGGCAAGACCCGGGGGTTCGCGCACAATCTTCCGGGTCGAGGCCGACCGCAAGAGAAGAGGTACCGTGACGCGCTACGTCCTGGAGCTGACGGACATCCACCCGACACAGGTCGCACTCGTCGGTGGCAAGGGCGCCCACCTGGGCGAGCTCACCCGGATCGACGGTGTCCGGGTGCCGCCGGGATTCTGCGTGACGACCGACGCCTTCCGGCGGATCATCGCGGACACGGCCGCGATCGAGGATCTGCTCGATCAGCTGTCCCGTCTCCAGCCGGACGACCGGGAGGCGATCCAGGCGCTCGGTGCGGAGGTCCGCCGGACGGTTCGAGCGATCGCGATCCCGGACGATCTAGCGGTGGCCGTCATGCGCCGGCTTGAGCGGCTCGGCGAGGAGGCGGCGTACGCCGTCCGGTCCAGCGCGACGGCCGAGGACCTGCCGACCGCCTCCTTCGCCGGCCAGCACGACTCGTACCTCAACGTGGTGGGCCGAGCGTCGATCCTCGAGCACATCAGCCGATGCTGGGCCTCGCTGTTCACCGAGCGGGCCATCAGCTATCGCCTGCGCAACGGCATCGACCACCGGCAGGTCCAGATGGCCGTCGTCGTACAGCGGATGGCCTTCCCGCGGGCGGCCGGCATCCTGTTCACGGCCGACCCCGTCACCTCGAACCGGAAGGTCGCCTCGGTGGACGCCGGGTTCGGCCTCGGCGATGCGCTGGTCTCCGGCCTGGTGAACGCGGACGGCTACAAGGTGCGCGACGGCGACGTCGTCGCGCGGACGGTCGCCACCAAGCGGCTCTCCGTGCACGCCTCGCCCTCCGGCGGTACCGAGGAACGGGCGATCGAGCCGGAGCGTCAGGAGCAGCCGGCGCTGACCGACGCGGAAGTCCTGCGGCTCGTACGGCTGGGCCGGCGGATCGAAGCGCACTTCGGCCGGCCCCAGGACATCGAGTGGTGCCTGGCCGGCGACGAGTTCCAGATCGTCCAGAGCCGGCCGATCACCACGTTGTTCCCCATCCCGGAGACCGGCGACGAGGAGAACCACGTCTACGTCTCGGTCGGTCATCAGCAGATGATGACCGACCCGATGAAGCCCCTCGGGCTCTCCTTCTGGCAGATGACGACACCCCGGCCGATGGCCGAAGCCGGCGGGCGGCTGTTCGTCGACGTGACTGAGATCCTGGCGTCGCCCGCCGGCCGGGACGGCCTGATCGACGCCCTCGGCAGGTCGGATCCGCTGATCGGGGACGCCCTGCGAACCGTCGTCGAGCGCGAGGGCTTCCTGCCCTCTCCCCCGGACGACGCGACCACCTGGAAGCCGCCCGGCGCCGGGAGCGCCTCGATCGAGACCGACCCGGCCATCGTGACCGAGCTGATCGACCGGGTCCAGGCGTCCCTGGCCGCCCTGAAGCGAGACATCCGCACGCGGTCCGGACCGGCGCTGTTCGACTTCATCCGGGCGGACATCGGGGAATTGAGGCGGATGCAGCACGAGCCGCGCAACATGCAGGTGATCATGGCGGGGATGGAGGCCACCTGGTGGCTGAACGACCGCATGCTCGAGTGGCTGGGTGAGAAGAACGCCGCCGACTCGCTCACCCAGTCCGTCCCCCACAACATCACCTCGGAGATGGGGCTCGCGCTGCTGGACGTCGCGGACGCGATCCGTCCGTACCCCGCCGTGGTGGAATTTCTGCGGGAGGTTCGGGACGACGACTTCCTGGCGGAGCTGCCCGCGCTGGCCGGCGGCCGGGAGGCGCGTGACGCCATCAAGGCCTACCTCGACGAGTACGGGATGCGCTGCGTCGGCGAGATCGACATCACCCAGCCGCGGTGGAGCGAACGTCCCACCGCGCTCGTACCGATGATCCTCGGCAACGTCCGCAACTTCGAGCCCGGCGCCCACAAGCGGCTGTTCGAGCAGGGCCGGCAGCAGGCCCGGGAGAAGGAACAGGAACTGCTCGGCCGCTTGCGGGCCGAACCCGATGGGGAGCAGAAAGCCGCCGAGACGAAGCGGATGATCGACCGCGTACGCACGTTCAGCGGGTACCGGGAGTACCCGAAATACCACATGGTCAGCCGCTACTTCATCTACAAGCAGGCCCTGATGGAGGAGGCCGGCCGCCTGGTGGAAGCCGGCGTGCTCGCCGACCGGGAGGACATCTTCTACCTGACCTTCGCAGAGCTGGCGGAGGCGGAGAGCGCGAAGCGAGTGGACGACCGGCTTCTTCGCGAGCGCAAGGAGGCGTTCGAGTCGTATCGAGCCCTCACGCCGCCCCGGGTGCTCACCTCGGACGGCGAGGTCATCACCGCCACGTATCGACACGAGGACCTGCCGCCCGGTGCGCTGGCCGGGCTACCGGTCTCCGCCGGGACCGTCGAGGGCCGGGCCCGCGTCGTCCGCGACATGGCCGAGGCCGATCTGGAGCCTGGCGACATCCTGGTCACCGCCTACACCGATCCGAGCTGGACGCCCGCGTTCGTCACGATCGCGGGGCTGGTGACCGAGGTGGGCGGCCTGATGACCCACGGGGCGGTGATCGCCCGGGAGTACGGGCTGCCGGCCGTCGTGGGGGTGGAGCGGGCGACCCAGCTGATCCGGGACGGGCAGCGGGTCCGTGTGAACGGCACCGATGGGTACGTCGAGATCCTGTGATGCCGCAATCAGTCCCGTGGTGGCTTGATCCGCGCAGTCCAGTGGAGGGTCTCGTCGGCCGATAGGCAGCCGCTGGTGTCGTCGCTGACGAAGATCTTGTCGGTATGGCCCGGCTTCACGTACACCGGCGCGGTCGTGTCCTCGCCCGGGATCTCCGTGAAGTCGTCGTCGGCGATCTTCTTCTCGGCGAGGTCCTGGTCGACGTCGATGGTGCAGCCCACGGTGCCGTTCGGCTTGTAGTACATCTCGAGGGTGAACCGCACCCGCTGCGACTTCGTGCCGGTGTTCCGCACGACGATCGTCCCGCCGTAGAACGAGTCCGAGTAGCCCGGGATGCAGACGTTGTACTCGACGCACCGATCGAAGACGGAGCTCAGGTCGGATGAATCGACCACGGCCCAGGACGCGCGATAGTCGGCGCCCTTGGGGCCGGCATCGCCGGTCGGGCCCTTCGGGCCGCGGGCGCCGGTCGGGCCCACCACTGTGGAGGTCACGCCGGGTTTACCGGGTACACCGGGCGAACCCTGGGCGCCCCGATCGCCGGCGGGGCCGACCCCGGTCACGCCGGCGACGGCGACGCCGGAGGCGACACCCCAGCCAACGGCGCCGGCGACGACCGCGGCAGCCAGCTTCGCCCGCACGGTCACGACACCTTCCCGGCGGCGCCGCGCGGACCGGTGTCACCCTTCGGCCCCTGAGGTCCGGTGGGGCCCTGCGGGCCGGGCGAACCGGGTGCGCCCTGCACTCCGGCGACGCCGGGCGCGCCGGTGGCGCCGCGCGGTCCATGCGGGCCGAACCCGGCGATCATCACCACCGTGAGGACGGCGGCCACCAGCCAGCCGACCGCGGCGGCGATCAACACCAGGCGAACGCTGAATGTCCGGACGGTCGGGGCAGACGGAGAAGGCCCAGGAGGCGCATAGGTCGGCGCGTACATGCTCCGTAATTCGGCCGACCCCTGGCGCGCTTTAGCATCCCCCGGCACAGCATCCGTCGCCCCAACAAGCCCACGAGAACCACTGAATCGCTTGTGTCACAACGCTTTCAGGAGTTGGCCGTCCCGGCGCTGTTCCCGTCCGGAAGGGCCATTACCCCTGGCGCCGGCTCCGCGATAGAAATCTGGCCCGTACCCCGAACGCGCCCTTTAAGGACGACGAATGCGCAGACTGTTCCTGACCGCGGCCGCTGCCGTGACCCTGTTCGCCGTAATGCCCACAACGGCCGCCCAGGCCACCACCACCGTCGAGTCGGTGATCGGTGTCGGCACGCTCGGCCAGTTCGGCACCCCGACGGCGTACCTGGGCGCGTTCGGCAACCTGCGCGGCCAGCTCGGCGCGTTCACCATCACCTATCCGGACGGCACCTACGTGACCGGCACGACGAACTGCCTCGTGGTCAACGGCAAGACCGCCTACCTGACCGGCAGGATCGCCCTCTCCGGCGGCCCGCGCCGCGAGACCAACAACTGGCAGCGCGGGAACTACATGGTCATCGGCGTCCAGGACGACGGCGACGGCACCGTCGTGGCGGACAAGCTGAACTTCTCGCGCGGCACCGTCGCCGACCCGGGCTGCGGCCCCAACAGCACCGCCAGCCCCGACTTCTTCATCGTCAAGGGCAACTATCGGGTGACCGACGCCGGCTGACGCCCACGGTGCGACGACGGACCCGGTCAGTGCCGACCGGTTCCGGGCTGTCAGGCCGGCTCCGCGGCGACCGTCATGTCGGACAGCGTCGTATGCAGCTGCCTGCGGGATTTGATGCCGAGCTTCGCGAACACCTTGCGCAGGTGCCACTCGACGGTGTGCGGGCTCAAGAACAACTGGGCGCCGATCTCCGGATTCGTCAGCCCGGCACCGGCGAGTCGCGCGATCTGCTCCTCCTGCGCGGTCAGCTCGACGTGCCTCTGGACCGTACGTTTGCGGGCCGTCTCGCCGGTGGCCTGCAGCTCGCGCCGGGCACGCTCGGCGAACGCCTCTGCTCCGATGCGATCGAGCACCTCGTGGGCGATGCGCAACTGCTCTCGCGCGTCGAGACGCCGCTGCTCGCGCCGCAGCCACTCACCGTAGAGAAGGTGGGTGCGGGCGAGCTGCGGAACGATCGGGCTGCGTCCGAGCCGCTCGATTGCCTCGCGGTACAGCAGTTCGGCGGCGTTGCCTTCGCTCAACAGTGCGCGAGACCGAGCCAGCACCCCGAGGGCCCAATCCGTGCCCGCGGCGCGGCACCGGCCGTCGAGCCGCTGGAGCGCGTTGGCGGCCAGGTCTTCGGAGCCACTACGGGCGGCTGCCTCCACGAGCTCGACGAGAGACCAACCGAGGAAGCCGGGATCCTCGTACGCGCATGCCTGTTGAGCATGGGCGAGAGCAGCCTGGTACCGGCCGCGACCGTTGTGCAGCACCGCCGACGCGTACCCGGCCAGACCGAGCGCCCGGCCTTCACCCCTCGCGGTCGCGTCCCGGATGCCGGCCTCGATCGTCTCCAGTGCCCGCGTCTCGTCCCCACGCCACGCGACGAGCATGAGCGAGGTGTACCGCAGGGGCGCGTTGCCGGTCGCCCGGGTGATCGCGTCGGCTTCGTCGATCAGCGCCGCCGCCTGGGCGAACTCCCCCGCATGGACGTGTACGCCGGCGCGGTAGGAGAGGGCAACCGGAAGGACCGTGAGTGCGCCTGCGTCGCGGGCGAGCCGGACCGCGCGGTCGGCCAGCTCACGCCACGCCTCGTAGTCCCACAGCTCCGGCGCGACGGGCTCGGGCGCGACCGGGCACGCCAGCCACAGCCAGCGCATGATGCCCTCGTCGCCGCCGTCGGCGTCGTGCCGGAAGGCGCGCAGCGCGCGTCGGAGTGGAGGCCCGCCCGCGACGTAGCCGTCGGTGAACCGCGTGGCAACGCCGTTCAGGAGCAGATCCGTCAATCGCGGCGGTTCCGGTGCGGGCGGCGCCGCCCGGCCGGCCTCCGCCGCCTCCTGGAGATCGGGTCGGCCGCTGAGGCGACCGGCGAAGATGACCGCGCCGAGCGTCTCGAGGTACGCCTCCCGAGCCAGTTCGTTGTCGAGCGGTTCGAGCCGCCGTGCGGCGTCGAGCAACAACGGCGCGGCGTCACTGCCTCGGCTGCGCGCGAACACGATCTGAGCGCGCAGCCACACGGCCCGCGCGTGTCGCAGCTCGTCCACCGGTCCCAACTCCACGTCGGCCAGCAGGTCGCCGGCCTTGTCCGGGGCGCCGGCGTCGAACATCGCCTGGGCGGCGGCCAGTGCCCGCGCTGCCCGCGTGGCGGGATCGGGCGTCAGCGCGGCCGCGCGTTCCAGGAACCCGGCCGCGGCGGCGACGCCGCCACGACGCTGCGCCCGTCCGGCCGAGTGTTCGAGTTCGCGGGCCACGGTCTCATCCGGCCCGTCCGCAGCGTGCGCGCGGTGCCAGGCTCGGCGGTCGGGATCGGCGTTCGGATCGGTCGCCTCGGCCAGCGCGCGATGCACGGCCCGGCGCTGTGTCAGGTCCGCGGAACGGTAGGTTGCCGAGCGCACCAGCGGATGCCGGAACCGCACCCGGGTCCCGATCTCGATCAGCCCGGCCGCCTCGGCCGGCGCCGCCGCCTGCGGTTCGATACCCAACAGCGCGGCGGCGCGCAGCAGCAACGGCACCTCGCCGATCGGCTCGGCTGCCGCGGCGAGCAGCAGCTGTTGGGTCGCGGCCGGGAGCGATCGGATGCGGCTCACGAACCGTCCCTCGATCCGACTCGCCAGCGGCGAGGCGTCCGGCACCGCGAAGCCGCCGGCCAGCTCGGCCGGCGTGAAGCCGCGCGGCAGCTCGAGGAGAGCCAGCGGGTTGCCGCGGGTCTCGGCGATGATCCGGTCGCGCACGCGATCGTCCAGGCGCCCGGCCACCACGGAATCGAGCAACATCCGGGCTTCGCTGTCCCGCAGCCCCTCGACTTGGAGCTCCGGCAACCCCGCCAGCTCCTGCTTGGCGCCCGAGTCACGCACCGCGAACACCATCGCGACCCGCTCGGCGACCAGCCGGCGGGCGACGAAGGCCAGCGTCTGCGCCGAAACCCGGTCCAGCCATTGACCGTCGTCGATCAGGCACACCAGCGGCTCGCCGGCGGCGACATCGGAGAGCATGCTCAGCACCGCCAGCCCGACCAGGAACCGGTCCGGCGGGCTGCCCGAACTGAGCCCGAACGCCGTGGCCAGCGCATCGCGCTGCGGAGCGGGCAGCCGATCCAGACGGTCCAGCATGGGCGCGCAGAACTGGTGCAGCCCGGCGAACGCGAGCTCCATCTCCGACTCGGCGCCGCTCGCACGCACGACCCGACAGCCTGCGGCACGCTGCGCCGCGTAATCCAGCAACGCCGTCTTGCCGATTCCCGCCTCGCCGCGGACGACCAAGACCTGGCTGTCACCGGCACGCGCACTGGCCAGCAGATGATCGAGCAGGTCGCACTCGACTCGCCGGCCATGCAGTTCCGGCCCACGAACACGACTCGACATGGCCCCACACGCCCCCACCGTCCGACATTAGAACCATTCACCGTTTCGCGATAGGAGGCGTCTGGCGTGGAGACCACGAACGCCGTCCTGTCACGAAACGGGGTTCGTGTCTTGTCTCATCTGACGTCCAGCTGGTCTCCGGCCTGAAAGGACGGAATGCGTCATGAGCAAGCACTTCCTCGAACCCGCGGCTCAGGATTTCGCGGACGCCACGGCAAAGCCCCCGTTCCTCTACGAACTCGGCCCCGACGGCGCGCGGAAGGTCCTCGACGACGTCCAGGCCGCTCCGGTCGCCAAGCCCGACGTTGCCGACAAGTGGATCACCGTCCCGGCGGACGTGGGCGACGTGCGGGTCCGCATCGTCAAGCCCGTCGACGCGGTCGGCATGCTGCCCACCATCCTGTACATGCACGGCGGTGGCTGGGTTCTCGGCAACGCCGGAACGCATGATCGGCTGGTTCGGGAACTGGCCGTGGGGGTGAACGCGGCGGTGGTATTCGTCGAATACGACCGATCACCCGAGGCCCACTACCCGGTCGCGATCGAGCAGGGCTACGCGACCGCGCGATGGATCACGCAGCACGGGTCGGCCGAGGGCCTCGACGCGACGCGGATGGCCGTCGCCGGGGACTCGGTCGGCGGCAACATGACCGCCGCGCTGGCGATCCTCGCCAAGCAGCGCGGAGACGTCACGTTCGTCCATCAGTCGATGTACTACCCGGTGACCGACGCCGCCCAGGACACCGACAGCTACCGGGAGTTCGCTCAGGGCCCGTTCCTCACCGCCCGGTCGATGGCCTGGTTCTGGGACGCGTACCTGCCGGAGAAGTCGAGCCGCGCCGAGATCACCGCGTCACCACTGCGGGCACGCATCGATCAGCTCGCCGGACTGCCGGAGGCGCTCCTGATCGTGGACGAGAACGACGTCCTGCGCGACGAGGGCGAGGCGTACGGACGCAAGCTCACCGAGGCCGGCGTACGCACCACCTGCGTTCGCTACAACGGCATCATCCACGACTTCATGATGCTCAACCCGCTCCGCCACACCGCCGCCGCGACCGGCGCGACCCGGCAGGCGATCCACGTCCTTCAGAAGGCACTCGGAACCGACTGACCACGATCATCCATCCACATCCGAACGACCCGGAAGGGAAAGGACCATGACTTCGACAGGATCGAACGCCCCGACGGACGGCAAGACGATCACCGAGCACGAGCTGGAGCAGTGCGAGCGCGCGAACCGGACCGGCCGCCAGCCGGTGGTGTTCGTCCACGGTCTGTGGCTGCTGCCGAGCAGTTGGGACCGCTGGGCGAAGCTGTTCGAGGACAACGGCTACGTGGCCCTGGCCCCCGGCTGGCCGGACGACCCCGAGACCGTCGAGGAAGCCGCCGAGCACCCGGAGGTGTTCGCCGGCAAGTCGGTGGGTCAGGTGGCCGACCACTTCGAGACGATCATCCGCGGGCTGGAGCACAAGCCGGCGATCATCGGCCACTCCACCGGCGGGCTGCTGACCCAGATCCTGGCCGGGCGGGGCCTGGCGGCGGTGTCGGTGGCGATCGACCCGGCCCCCTTCCGAGGGGTGCTCCCGCTGCCGATCTCGGCTTTGAAGTCGAGCTCACCGGTGCTGCGCAACCCCGCCAACCGCAACCGGGCGGTGCCGCTGACCTTCGAGCAGTTCCGCTACGGCTTCGCCAACGCCGTCAGCGAGGATGAGGCCAGGCAGCTGTACGAGGAGTTCGCGGTGCCGGCCTCCGGCAGGTCGCTGTTCCAGGCCGCGACGGCCAACCTGAATCCCTGGACCGAAGCCAAGGTCGACACGAAGAATCCCGACCGTGGGCCGCTGCTGCTCATCTCCGGCGAGCGGGACCACACCGTCCCGTGGGCGATCGTCAACGCCTCCTACAAGCAACAGCGGGACAACCCGGGCGTGACCGAGATCGAGAAGATGCCCGGCCGGGGGCACGCGCTGATCATCGACAGCGGCTGGCGTGCGGTCGCCGACACGGCGCTCGCCTTCGTCCAGCGGTTCGTTAAGAGCTGATCCCCATGCCGGGTGGCGAGCGCAGGAACGCGGGCGGCCGGCTACCGGCCGCCCGCCGGCGCGGAGGCGACACGCCGGAGCGGCCGGACGTCGGGCAATGGACGCCGCCGAGGATCGGCACACATCTGGGCGGCCAGGTCCGCGACGCCATCGCCGACCTGCCCTGGTATGTCGTGACACCGCTGTTGCGGCACTGGCACCTGACTTGGGGCGCCACCCCGGCAGAGGTGGCCGCGGCGATGCCCGGCGACGGGCTGCTACCCCGGGCCCAGTACCGCACCACCCGTGCGATCACCATCGACGCCACGCCGGGCGAGGTGTGGCCATGGCTCGTCCAGGTCGGTTACCGGCGGGCCGGCTGGTACGCCGGCGACCTGCTCGACAACTTCGCCCGTCCCAGCGTTCGGCGGATCGTTCCTGAGCTGCAGGATCTTCGAGTCGGTCAGTGGCTGGCCATGGTTCCGAAGCCCTCCGAGCGGACGGCGTTCGTCGTCGACGGCTTCGCCGAGCCGTCGTGGCTGCTGTGGCGTACGCCGAATCGCAGTTGGGCCTGGCGGCTGGTCCCGCTGCCCGGCGGGCGCACCAGGTTGATCACCCGGCTGAAGACCGTCTACGAGTGGCGGCGACCGTTGGCACTCGTGACGGTGGTGCTGATGGAGTGCGCCGATTACCCGATGATGCGCCGAATGCTGCGCGGCATCCGGGATCGGGCCGAGGCCGCGCGGATGCCGGCCGAAGGGTCCTAGACCATCTGTCGAGGTCCCGCAGGGCATGACACCGTGGTAGGGCATCTGGCCGTACGGCGAAAGGCCCGTCATGAGTACGCAGGTCCGCCCGCCGCCCCGCCCGGGCCCGACTCGCCGCCTCGCCGCGGTGGTCGCGCTCGCCGCACCCGTGGTCGCGGCCCTGGCCGCTGTGGAGACCACGTTCCAGCATCCCGGCAACCTCGTCGTGCTGGTGGCTTCCATCGCGATCGTGACGATGGCCGTCTGGTACGGCCTCACCAGACGCGGGATTCTCCGGGTCCTCGCGATCGTGGCGGCCGTCGCGGCGGCCGCCGTGGTCATCCTGGCCAGTCTGTCGGTGCTCCTGCTGCAGCTCGTGCTGCTGGGCCTGTTCGCCGTGGCGGGCCGGCACGCGCTGGGCCCCGGCGCCGGAGCTCTGCTGGCCGCGGGCGGACCGGCCCGAACGGTCGCCGCCGCGCGCCACGGCGTGCTGATCGTCAATCCGCGGTCGGGCGACGGCGCGGCGATCCGCCTGAAGCTCGCCGCCGCGGCGGCCGAGCGCGGAATCCGGGTGGTCACCCTTGCGCCCGGCGACGACCTGGCCGAGCTCGCGGAGCAGGCCGCCGCGGAGGGCGCCGACGTGTTGGGCATGGCGGGCGGCGACGGGTCGCAGGCGATCGTCGCCGCCACCGCCGTGCGCCATGAGATCGCGTACGTATGCGTACCGGCCGGCACCCGCAACCACTTCGCGCTCGATCTCGGACTGGACCGTGACGACGTACTGAGCGCCTTGGACGCGTTCACCGACGGCGCCGAACGCATGGTGGACCTGGGCATGGTCAACGACCGAGTGTTCGTCAACAACGCCTCACTCGGCGTCTACGCCGAGGTGGTCCGGACCCGCTCCTACCGGGGCGCCAAGCTGCGCACCTTCGGGCGCATGCTGCCGGACCTGCTGGGACCGGCCGCCGCGCCGCCGGACCTGGAGTTCGAGGGCCCCGACGGGCAGCGGTACAAGGGCATGTCGCTGGTAATGGTCTCGAACAACCCGTACGACCTGTCTCGTGCCGGGCGAGCCGGCGGTCGGCCTCGGCTGGACACCGGCCGGCTCGGCATCGTGGCCGTGCGGATACGTGGCGACGCGACCGATCAGCGGGGACATCC
>Ga0307409_100000383_pt1 | contig 18772 bp, 21 predicted proteins | sample 322Ometagenome_2_FD_203888 | JGI IMG/M metagenome (GOLD analysis project Ga0307409, IMG submission 203888) | Maize rhizosphere microbial communities from greenhouse at UC Davis, California, United States - 322HYB-O-2 | ecosystem: Host-associated > Plants > Roots > Rhizosphere > Soil | place... | reverse complement strand
TGATCTACCTCGCGACGGCGGTGTTCATCATCGGAGCCGTCCTGGCACTCAAGCCGCTGCTGAAATCACGTCACACCAACGATCTTTGATAGCAGTTCCAGCGAAGGCAGAAACGGCCCGCCACTCCAGGCGGGCCGAGAGGACTCATCCGGGCTGGGTGGGCCGATCTATCTGGACTACAACGCGACCACACCGGCAGACCCACGAGTGGCCGAGGCCGCACTGCCGTACCTGACCCATCACTTTGGCAACCCGTCCAGCGGTCACCGCTACGCCGACCAGCCGCGCGCCGCGTTGGCGGCCGCACGGGCACAGGTGGCCAACCTGATCTGCGCAGAGCCGGACAACGTCGTCTTCACCGGCAGCGGTACAGAAGCCGATGCCCTCGCAATTCAGGGCGCAGTGCTTGCCACCGACGGCAGGCACATGATCAGTCAGACCACCGAGCATCCTGCTGTCCTCGGTGCATGTGCGACCCTCAGCCGCCGGCATGACATCGAGACGACCTATCTTCCCGTTAATGCCTATGGCCTAGTAAATCCCGACGATCTGCGGGCAGCGCTCGCCCAGCCGACGAGCCTGGTGTCGATCATGTACGCCAATAACGAGACCGGCGTTCTGCAGCCGATCGCCGAACTCGCCGCCATCGCCCATGAGCACGGTGCCAGTGCTGCACACAGATGCGGCACAGGCGGTCGGCAAGATTCCAGTCAACGTCGCCGAACTGGACGTCGACCTGCTCACCGTCGTCGGGCACAAGATGTACGCACCGAAGGGCGTTGGCGCGCTCTATGTGCGCCGCGGCGTACGCCTCGAGCCGCTGGTTCGTGGCGGCGGCCAGGAGTATGGCCTTCGGGCGGGCACCGAGAACACCGCATGGGCGGTAGCGCTCGGTGCAGCAGCGCGCATCGCAGGCGCAGAACTGATCGAAGAAGGCAACCGGCTTCGTGGCCTGCGCGACCGCCTCCACCAACGCCTCATTGACCACCTGCCCGACAGAGTCCAGCTGAATGGCCACCCCGAACAACGGCTGCCGAACACCCTCAATGTGACGATCCTTGGTGTCCGCAGCGAGGAGCTTTTATCACGCAGCCCACACATCGCTGCGTCCACCGGGTCCGCCTGTCACACCGGAACTCCGGAGCCATCGCCGGTTCTGCGCGCCATGGGCCTTGATGCTGACCAAGCCCTCGGCGCGCTGCGCCTAACCCTCGGCCGCTGGACCAGCCAAACCGACGTCGACCAGGCCGCCGACCATATCACGGAGGTGGCTGATGCGACCGGTGGATAACACCCGAGCGGCATTGGATCAGGCGTACGAGCATGCACTCGACTGGCCTGATGGGAGCCGAAGCGCAACGCGAATGCCCTCGGCGACGGCCGAGCAGCTGCTGTTGTTCGGGTCACGCCAGGCGGCGACACCGAACGGCAGTTAGTCGGCGCTGTCAAGTAGGAACGTCGCCATGGGTCCCTTCCCCTTCAGCTCGCTCGTTCCACGCGGCCGCAGGGCGAACCCCGGACCGAGCGCGGCCGCGACCCGGTCGGTGACCTGGATCTGTCCGGGCAGCCCGTGGGACTCCATCCGGCTTGCCGTGTTCACTGTGTCGCCCCAGAGGTCGTAGATGAATTTGCGCCGGCCGATCACGCCCGCCACCACCGGACCAGTGTCGATCCCGATCCGAACGGCGAGCCAGCCCCGTCCGGTCCGCTCGGCGATCGCCGCGATCTCATCCCGCATCGCCAGCGCCATGCGGGCGACCGCCTCGAGGTGGTCCGGCCGTGGCTCTGGCAACCCGCCCGCCACCATGTAGGCGTCGCCGATCGTCTTGATCTTCTCCACGCCCTCCGCATCGGCGAGCCGGTCGAACCCGGAGAAAATCTCATCCAGGAGGGCCACCAGCTCGTCGGCGGCCAGGAGCAACGACCGCTCGGTGAAGCCGACGAGGTCCGCGAAGAGCACGCTTACCGTGTCGTAGTGATCCGCGATCACCCCGGTCCCGACCTTCAGGCGCTCGGCGATCGGCACCGGCAAGACGTTCAACAAGAGGCGCTCTGATCGCTGCCGCTCCGCCTCCAGCGCACGACGCGCCCGCTCCCGCTGTTCCACGAAATACCCAAGCATCACATACGCGCTCAGGGTGAGCCCCATAACGTTCAGCACAAAGAACGTGATCACCAAGCCCGTCGGGAGCGCCGCCGGGTCCTGAGAGAGGCGAGGGTCGAGCAGCCCGAGCACCACCAGCTCGGCGAAAAACGCCACAAACCACACCACCGAGCGCCGCAGGCCCTGTAGGGCGAGCGCCGCCAGCGGTGTAAATATCGCCCACAAGATCATCGCGCTCGATGCCACGAAGCCGCCAAGCGAGGCCTGGAGCAGGGCAGGCAGCACGAGGAACGCGAGGAGCTGGATGGTGCGAAACACCCCAAACCGTCGGGTCCGCGCCAACACGACTAGCCCGACCACCGTTATCAGCTGGTATAAGGCCGGGATCGCCGCAGACGTGGGATAGCCGTAGGCGAAGTATGTAGCGACCCAGGTCAGTGAGATCAGCGTGATCACCATCGACGCGAAGATCAGCGTCCCATGCCGGAGGCGCTCATCATCAGAATCCTCCGGTCCGGCGCCAAGATCCGACAGTCGATCGAGGAAGCGCACGACTGACCGCATCGATCCGCGCCGGGGAGGACCGACAAGGACATGCGATGCGGCCACGCCGCCGATGCTAGCTTGGCTCCCACCGAAACCCCCGACATTGTGTGCGGCACTGACTTTCGGCGCCACCGCGGCCAAGTCGGTGCAGTTGGCTGGTCAGCCCAAGCGGGAGTCTGTGCGGGGCTTGTCAGCTCGGTGCTTGTGCTGATGCCTGGGTTGCTTTGTCGAGATGACCCCAAGGTGTGCCGGCGGTGGCTAAGAGACCGACCGGCTCCGCGTCAGCACTGACGTCGGTGAACGAGTCAGGTCGATCGCGGTGATCGGGAGATCTGGATGCTTGAAGACCCGTACGCGTCACGGGCGCCCTAAGGGTTCTGAGGCCGACCAGTTGCACTCACATCATCGCGTGCGACAAGGGCGGCGTAGCGAGCCAGGTAAAGCGGCCACCCCTCGTCGGTTTCCACGCCGCGTGCGACGGCTTCCCAAGAGGGCCCATGCCGCTCGAGACCTCGGTGCTCGAGTTCGACGCGGGTGCGCTGCGGTGTCTCTTCGTAAAAACTAACCTCGACCTCGCTGGTCATGTCCAGGTCCGTTTCGAGGGTCCATTCGGGGCTGATATCCCAACTAAAGACAACGCGAACCGGCGGCTCGTAGACGAGGATGCGTGCCCATCGACATTCGGTTCCATCGACGGCTCGGTCGAAGATGTGACCCCCCACCCGAGGCTCGAATATGGTCTCGGCGATCGGGGCACTGAGCAGGTTGTGCTCAGGCGGCTTGAAGTCTCCGAATCGTTCTGTGAATACCGAAAACGCCCGGTCAATTGCCGAGTCGACGACGACGTGCCGGCGTACGGTCGCCTGGGTCTGGGTCATGACTTTTCCTTTCTCTCTGCTTGGTTGAGTCGCCACGATCATCTGTGTCATCGGACAGGATTTTGGTGTAGTTGGTGAGGGCTCGCCGCCAGTAGGTATCGAGCTGGTCCCGTAACGCGGCCAGCGCGATCGGGTTGAGCTGATAGATGTGCCGGGTACCTTCCTGGTGCTCACTCACCAGTCCCGCCTCCCGAAGCACCTTCAGGTGCTGCGACACCGCCGGCCGAGTCACCGGCATCTCGGCGGCCAGCTCCCCCACCGAGCGTGGACCCTCGGCAAGTGTGGCAACGATTGCGCGCCGCATGCCGTCGGCGAGGGCACTCCAACCACTGGGATCTTGGTAAGCAATCACTAACCGTAAGTTATTACTAACGAATACCCCCGGTCAATAGCCAAGTCGTTCAAGTTACTCGAAATGCAACGTCACGAGTCGACTCAGTGATCTCTGTTCATGTCGGCGATGAGGGCGAGTCGGCGTATGAGGAGGTGCAGCGACGTGGCTTCGAGATCGTTTCATCCGCGATGAAGCCTGCGTGGCTGTATCCGACGGTCGCAACCGCCTATGGCCGATCGCAATCTTGGGCGGTGTGAGTTCCTGCCGCCGCCCGGGCCTTGCCCGGCAATCGGCTGTGGTATGGGTCCATCAGATCTGGCCAAGCTCGGTCTCCCGCTGATAGGCCAGCAGCGCCTGAAAGCCGCCGACTAGGTCAGTCGCCGATGCAGACCGAGGTCACGAAGTGTCGCCGCAGCGAGGCTGGAACTCTACTCCTCATTGCAGAGCACGACATAACGAATGTCAGCGCCGGTGGCGAGGGGTAGTCGATCAGGTGAAGTCGGGTCGAGCCGTCACTCAAGGACATGGCGGTCGATGATCATCGTCCGGTTAGCTCGCCATCTCGCTGTCGCTGTTCGATGGGACGAATATCGACCAGGATTGCGCCGGCTGCCACCTCGTCGGCAATGCGTACGGGTTCGACCCAGTCCAGCGGACACGCGCTTGAGCGAGCAGCACCTCGATCACCGACTGGTGTTCCATCGCACGCCTCCTCATCTCATCCCAGAATGATCAAGCACCACAGATAACCAATCAGGCGCTCGAAGGCTGTCGGCGAAACGCGGCCCAGGTGAACGGCTGGATCGCTCCGCTTGGGGTCCTGTGTGGCTCGCGGCCCTCGTCGATCATTTGCCAGCTCGGGCCGAGGGCAGACGCAAGTTCGGCGCCACCGTACCGGACGACCGGAAGCCCGGAGCACCGCGGCGGGCCGTCGGGTGCGAAAGTGGCAAGGATACAGATCGCGTCCTCACGGCTCGTTGCACTCTCCAGAGGCTGCAGATAAGCCTCGCGATCTTGATCGGAGATCATGAAGTGGAAGAGCGCTCGGTCGTGCCAGACAACGTAGCGCCGCTGTGGTCGCCAGGTCCGTACATCGCCAACTAGCCACTGCACACGCTGCGCGGCGGTACCAAGGCGCTGCTGTGCGACCCGCATACCAACGACAGACACGTCAAGCACCGTGATGTCGGAGTGTCCACGCGCGAGCAAGGCAGCCGCGAGCGGTGAACTGCCTCCGCCCACATCGATCACGCTGTCAGCAGCACTAATCCCAGCGCCGTCGAACATTCGCAACGACCAGCCTGCTTGGGCCTGGAACCAGCTCCGAGTCGTGTCCCCGTGCCCGTACACGTCGTCCCAATGCTCGGCCTGGCCCGCTGCCGTCTCCATTAACCCATCATCGGCGACATCGCCGTTACTGCGAGGGACCATTCGCCAGCCCTAAGATGTCGGGCCGTACGCGGAGGATGGTAGGTCCCGGCCGGTCGGGTTCAAGATCGCATTGCGCATGGAGTCAAATCGCGCCGGCCCAACACGCTGGTTCGGCGCGTTGCGAGATGCCATCTCGGTGCACGCCTCGGCCACCCTCAGCCTGGATGTGTTCATGCCTGTTCCATTGGGGCGCGGAGTGGGCTGGCACATTGATCGGAATCGAAACTGTCCAGGAGTGAGGTGGGACTGATATCCCGTGCGGCACGTTCGCTAGTTGAGTGGTCTGGTGGTCCGGACCGAGGCGACGACGTCGCGAATTACCTGGCTGACTGCGGTGGCGTCAGTCGGATCCAGAAGAAGTGAGGCATGCGTGGCGTCGGCCACCACGTGGTGTCGACCGTTGGTCGACAAAGTCGCGAGGTCCTTCTGCGCCGACAGCCACTTAGCGTCGTGTTCACGGCCAGCTGTGATCACGATGAGATGCTTACTGGCAAAGTCAACCAGAGATGCGGCCTGTTGCACCGCCATCGCCCCCGCGCGTAACTCGTTGATGAAGCTTTCGACATCACTGGCGGTTGCGCTCCGGAGCAGCGGCAGTCGACGCGCTGCTTGCTCAGCTTGCGGCGGACTCCATCAGAGGCAAGAGCCTCGAGTGGCCGGGCGGCTTCGACCCGGACGCGCGAAGGAGGCAGGGAGTCACCTGGCAGGCGCCGCGATCAGGGCCGAAGAAGAAACCCCTGGCGACCCGGCCGACGCGGTGGTGTGGGAACAGCTGGAACAAAGCGCAGGGGAGGAAACTCGGCTCTCCATCACCTACCTCTGTTTTATGATCGTGGCGACCATGATCGCCGGCATCGGAGTCATGCTTGATCAACCGATCCTCATTGTTGGAGCGATGGTCGTCGGCCCCGAGTTCGGCCCCCTCGTTGCGCTCTGTATCGGCATCGTGACCCGTCGCCGACAGTCCGCCACCCGCGCGTTGGGCACCCTAGTCCTAGGCTTTGCCGTCGGGATGGCGGCAACCGTGATCTTGACCTGGATCCTAACCGCCGCAGGTCTTCTCCACGAGTCCATGCTGATAGCCGAGCGGCCACTGACAAGCTTCATCTGGAAACCTGACGCGCTTTCGTGGATTGTTGGTTTCCTCGCCGGCATCGCAGGCATGCTTGCGCTCACCTCCGCCAAGTCCGGCGCGCTGGTCGGCGTTCTGATCTCGGTGACCACGATCCCAGCCGCCGCCAACGCGGCCGTGGCGCTCGCCTATTGGGTGCCGAGCGAGGCAATCGGTTCCGCCATTCAGCTGGTGATCAACTTGTCCGCCATCGCTGTCGCCGGAACGCTCACCTTGCTGGTGCTCAGGGCCCGGGCCGAGCAACTCGCCCGGCGGAGCCCAGCGCGCGCATAGCCTAATGAGGGTTGGCCTAGGCCCGGTCGGTGATCTTCGAGTCCCACGACAATAGATTGCCAGCGGAACTCTCTCACACACACTTCCGACAACTCAGATGATCACCACCAGCCCTGTTTGCGGGCCCAGCGCAGCAGAACCAACGAAATGACCAACATGATCAACAACAAGATGCCGAGCGTTACCCAATGCGTGGATTCGTTAACGATGACGTTCATGCCCATGACCGACGACAGCGAGGTGATCGGCAGCGTGATCGCCACGATAACGGCGAGGCGCTCGGCGGCAATGGTCATCTTGGTGTCGGTACGCGCGCGATAGAACTCGGTGACGCCCATCAGAAACACGAGTTGGGAATCGCTGATGTGTGCGACGGTCTCGTACTGGTCGAGCAGATCCTTCATCAGCTCCAGCCCATCAGGGGGTGCAAAGGTGGTCAGCCTGATCGCCCGCCGATAGATCTCGCTGCCCTGCTCGGCCATGGTCTTGATCGTCAACAGCTCATGTCGAGCCGCGAACAGTTGGCTGAGGAACTTCTGTGGATCCTCATCTGCCTCGGCCATGACCCGCTGCTCCATCAGGCCGACCTCACGGGCGATCTCGGCGACCATTTCAGCTTCCCGGCGCGCGATCGCGGAGACGATCGCATACGTCAGCCCGAATGGCGAGGTGAGGCGTAGCCGGCCGCTGTCAAGCCGGGCCGCTACCGCCTCCGTCTCGCGCAGCGCCAACTCCAAAGCGACCTTCGGGTTCAGCGGCCCGTGCACCGTGACCAGAAGGTTCTCGCCAATGAACTGGTCCAGCTCCAGATAGTGCACGTGGCCGCCTGTGCCGATCTCAGGTGCATGCACGACGATGAACACGTGGTCCGGATACGCATGAACTCGCGGAATGTGGTTCCGGTTCTTGTTCTTGGCGATCGCCATCGGATGAAACTGAAACTCATTCGCCAAGATCACCTCGGCGTCATCGCTCCACTGTGGAATATCGAGCCAGAGAAATCCGTCGCTGCGCTTCAGCAGGCCCGGCAGTTCTGCCACATCGTGCTCCCTCACGGCATTCAAATCAATCCAGCGCAGCATCATGGCCGTCTTCCCTCCCAAATCTTCTTCGACAACGAGTTTGATCGCTGCAAGCGGGCCGTTATGAGCGGGGATGAGATCATGCAAGGGCGAGCGCTGCGCTAGCACCGGTTGCTCAAATACTGCCCCCGCGGAAAGACGAAAGCCTCGGCATTTCCACCCAGTGCCCTCTCATTTCCTACTGTCGGGTGCCCATGCGGCCCGCGTGTACAGCCTCTGGGGAGATCAACATCATCGCCAGGTGACGATCTTGGATCTTCATTCTTTTTCCACCACCGACCGCGGAGGCGTCGCGCTGCATACTCGATCTTCCCAGCGGCCAGGACCTTGATGATCGTGGCTACTGTGGCCGACACGTGGCCGGCTCTACGACGTTGCTGGATCGACCAGACGATCTTGATCATGGAGAAGATCGCAAGATCGGCTGGACCGCCTCGTGATCGCCGCGACGAACAGTGGGCAAGGCCCGACTTGCTGGGAGTGCCTGAGGGTCGAGACTCGCTTCGTCATTGACCGATCTGCCGTCCACAGTCAACCTGGTTCTGCCCAAGCCAATCCCTTCGGCGGAATGGGCAAGCCGGTCAATCAGAACGATTCTCAGACCACTTCCCGGTCACCATGACGGTCACCGGGGCCGACTAGCCGCCATAGCTGGTCCGGACGCGCGTCCGCGGCCGGAGCGGGCCGATGCAGGGATTAGGCGGTGTACGTGTCCTTGGCTTGCCGCCGCCATCGTGGCCCTCCACCAGATACCGAATGGCCAGGCGTTCATCAGCAAGGTGGAGTATCCCGCTCTGCGGAGTCCAGCACCAACGCGGCGGTCGTGAACCAACGGTGACCACAGCGCGCCGGGAAATCGGGTCGATGGAAAGTTGAAGCGTTCTCCACATCAGGTATCCGCCGCTCTGCCGTTGACCGGTGGTCTCCTGGCTGGCCTGCTGCTGCTCGTTGTGCTGCTCGATTGAGGCGACGCGTCCCGATCGAACCTGGCGACACGGCGACCGCCAGGTCGTTGTGAGTGAACGCGGCTGGTTGACCCGGCTGACCCTTTTCCGGGCGAGTTCCTGTTCTTCGCCTTCACCGTTTGGGACCCGCACAGCACGATCTGCTCCGGGTGACCAGCGGCGCCTCAGCTTGGCAGCTACAACCTTCCCGCCTCAACGGCAGGCCCCGAAAGTGCCCGACGACCTCACCCCGGCCCCGGGCCATGCAACGATCAAACGCGAACCTTGCCAACTAGACGTTGGAGCAGGTTCAGCGCGTCGCTCAGTATAGCTGCAGCAGCCTATTGATCTTCTCATTGGTTGGCAATCGGGTCACCGAAGTTGATGTTGGAGCCGACTTCAGGCGGATGCATCATTGTCATGAGGTCAACTTGAGGAGAGTGGCAATGGAAGTAACGGGAATCATCACAGCGCTGGTAATTGGCCTGATCATCGGTGTCTTGGGACGCGTCGTTGCGCCGGGTAGGCAGAACATCCCGCTCTGGCTCACCCTCCTGGTTGGTATCGTTGCGGCGCTTGTTGGCACCGCCATCGCCTCGGCTTTGGCCGTGGCTGTTACCCCAGGCATTGACTGGATTGAGCTGATCATTCAGGTGGCGCTGGCCGCGGTCGGGGTATCGGTCGTAGCGGGTATTTATCACAGCCGCCGCAGGTCCACAACCGATAAGGTCAAGGACGCCTTCAAAAGCTAAAGCCCGCACGGCTGCAGCTGCTTAGAGTCGTTCGCTCTTTCTCTCGACGGGGCTTGGCATTCGACCGACGGTCAAGTCCTGATACAGGAACTGGCGCTTGGTCGGGCGGGACTTCATCGCCGTGAGGTCATGAGCGATTCGGCGTTCTTGACGACCCCGCAGTTCAGCACTCCCAAGCAGTCAAGATCGGCAACCGGCTCGAGTTCGCCGACCAAGGCGCCTGATCCGCATGCCCTTGGCCTCCAGAAATGCCGGAAAACGGTGCGCGGCCCGATATCGCGACGAGTTGCGCGTGCCCGGTATCCAGTCACCGCCGCGGAGCCCGTGCAGCCCTGCTCTCCCGGAATGGGCCGGCGATCCTAATCGCTGCCGATGGCAGCCTCGTGAAGATCGTAATCACCGTGACTGGGCAGTGGACTAACTTGTCGCACGACCTGATCTTGGCAATCAGGAGATCAACATCGTCAAGAAGCTGGAGCCGAGCGGCGCATGACCTGAGTGTCGTGGTTCAGTGCCGGGTCTGCCAGCCGGGTTGAGTCGCGGAGTTCCATGCCATGCAGCCCGGTGAATCACATTGAGGTGAGAGGTGCGATCCACCCATAACGCCGAAAGGGTCACCGTGAATGCCAGGGTGACGGTGTACCAGACTGTGATGCCACCGTCGTTCACACCAGTGCCCAGGATGGCGACGCCTAGCGCCGCGACAGCGACCGTGTGAAGTGTGGTGAACTCGGTGCGCAGCTCGGGCAGCAGGCGGCGGAACAAAAGCATCCAGACGATCACGCCCACAAACACAGAGCCCATCCCCAACGGGTTGAACATGGAGCCAGCGGCGGCGACTGCCTTGCGGATGATGATGTTCAAGGCGTCGCCGTCAATAACCCGCTGAAAGAAGGCCCCGAGATGCGTGCGGGCGGTAGGGCCGCGGCGCCAGTCCAGCCACGAGATCACCGCGACGAGAAACAGCGCCGACCCGGCGGCGCCCATGAGCTTGGGCCAGGTTATTGGGATATCGGCCAGGCGCAGGAGCAGCCAGAGAAGAGGCGGCGTTAAGGCGATCACCCCTCCGAAGTCTGCGCCCATCGTGGGCCAGCCTTCACAGACCACCACACCGAACCCGATCACCGCGACTGTGACCAGGGCGGCCCGCCGACGACCCCTTGCTCGGAGCCGGTGCGCTAGGTAGCCGACCAATATGAGCGTGGCGGCGGCGTAGACGGCGAAGGTGACGTTGCCGAACCCATACCAGCGGCCGCCGTTGACCGGTCTGGAGTTGAGCATGGAGCCGGGCTCCATCACCCCACCGAGCGCAGCGTCGACGGTAAAGGCAGTCACCGTCACGGCGGCCCCGACCACGGCGAACGGCACGTTGAGACGTTTGGCTCCCGCGAAGACGACAACAGTTAAGGCGATGCTCCAGCCGGCCAGTGTCGCCAGCAGAACCAGGACGGGCCAGCGTGTTGCATTCCACGGCACGGCGCCGGTGAGCAGCATCGCGGCCGGCAAGATCGTGCCCCATTCCAGGATCGGCCTGGCTACGGCAAACCTGCGCGCGGTAAGGCTGGCGATGAGAATTACCAGGAGGATGGCGCCGCTGACACCGAGAGCTATATCGACGGGCACCGCCGCGTTGGACAAGGCGGCCACGGCTTCCAGGTGATCTTGCGCGGCTGCTGCTGTGACAATCTCGGCTCGCACCTCGAAAGGGGTGCCGTCGACCGGCGCCGCCCGTCCAGGGGCCTCGCGGCCGCCGACCGCGATGAGTGTGGCCGTCAGATCGGTGAGGTTGACGATCCCATCGCGCCGGGTGCTGGCGGAGGTCAGCCAGCCGGCGGGCGCGGCGGGGAGCTCGTAGAGAGCCTGGAGGCTCGGGTCGTCGGAGCCGGCCGGCGGACCGATACCGGTCACCATGACTGTGACGTGCGGTCGATCGGCTAGTGCGCTGATGATGTGGCGGGACTGCTGGCCGGCATCGATCAGTGTCAGTGGGCAGGGTGTCGCCAGGCCGTCGCGGAGGAAGTGATCGACGGTGTCATAGTGCGCCAGGGTCCCGTCCGGCCGTGCTGCGGCGAGCGCCGCCCGCGGTCCTACCGCTGCGACGCAACCGTGCATAGACGCGGCCAGCGTTCCGAGCACTGCGTCTCCGTGATGCGCAGCGGCGGCGGTGAGGCGCTGTGGCCAGTCGGTGACCCGCTGCCGCTCAACCCGCGGGTCGCAGAGCCCGTTCACGCTCGTCCTGCGACCCGCACCGAGCGTGGCCCACCCCGCGGCCGCACAGTCGCCGATGTAGCGTGGCCTGACCGACACCGCAGCGAATTGGACTGCGTTGCTGTGGGAGTCAATCAGGGCCAGGTCGCTCCCCGTGAGGGCGCTGTGATCTGTCAGGCCGACTACCACCACTGTGCCAGTTGGCATCGGGGGGGCTACCGGCTCCGGCTGTAGGCCGCGCAGGCTCCGGAGGCCGAGAAACGCGGCAAGGAGCACTATCAGCGCCGCCACCCATCGCCAACTCAGCGGCCGTTGGGTGGGCTGGCCCGGGTCGTCTCGTTGGTCAGTCACGCGTCCGAGAATTTCTACATGCTGACTGTCGACTGCCATTCTTCGACCGGCTGCAACGTCGGCCTTGGCGCGTCGAGAACGACCAAGCCAAGGTGAACAACCAGCGTCGCAGTACCAGGCGGTAGAACACCACGACAGCGGTGGTGGGCGACCAACCGAGGCATCTAGGTGATCGACCGGTCACGAGAAAGCCTGCCGCCATTGGCACAGCGGCTAAGCCCCAACCGGCGGAGCTCAAGATGTTGCCTGCGGCGGTCGGGCCTCCATGGGCTCCATCGGTTAGAGGGAGCCTCGGCGACGCGGTTTCCCGGGTCCGCATGATCAAAGTTGGTGGAGATGCCCCGGGGGGCCAGCTGTCGGCGAGGTGCCGGGATGTGCTGGGGGGTGCGGCATGCTCACCTGGCGTGATCGCGGCGCAGCGTGACGGCCAGCAGGACCAGCGCTGCCAGCTGGATAGCGGCGATGGTGGCGATCAGAGCGGGTAGAGATCGATCATAAAGTGCGCCGGCGAGTGTTCCGCCGGCGATGGCCGCGGTGCCTTGGACGGCGGCAAAGACGCCGTAGGCGGTGGCGCGTCTGGCGGTGGGGACGAGGTCGGCGACCAGCGCCTTGACGGTGGAGTCTTGGACACCAATAGCTGCCCCCCAGATCAGCACGCCGACGATCGCTACCACCGCTGAGGCATTGAACGCCAGCGCGGGGGCCACAGCGACGAGGATCGGGACAGTGAAGAGAACGCGGCCTCCGTGGCGGTCGAACAGCCAGCCGCTCACCAACGCGGCGAGCGCTGCGGTGGCCATTGCAGCGGCGTAGACGAGCGGAACGACCGCGACGGATAGGACGTGGTCGCGAGTCAGGTGATAGGAGATGACGCCGAAGGTGACCAGTCCTGCAGTGGCCACCCCGCAGGCGGCGGCAAAGAGCCAGAAGACGGTGGGAAGGGAACTGGCCGACCGCCAACGCCACCGTGGGCGCGGCACCTCCCGGGCCGTGGAGGCTGGTGGCTCACTGGCGTTCTCCGAGACGGCGGGGTCGGGCATCCTGCGCCGGATCCACGCCAGGACAAATAGGGCCGCGGCACCGGGAACGATCAGCACCGCCATCGCCGGCCAGAGCGTCCCGGTGAGGGCTACGACCGCGGCAACCAGGAGCGGTCCGGCGACGGCGCCGGCTTGGTCGAGTGCCTTGTGCACCCCGAACCCCCGCCCCAGGCCGACCGCACCGGCTGCGGTCGCCAGCAGCGCCGTCTTGGCCGGACTCCGGATCGCTTTCCCGGCGCGCTCGGCCAAGATGAGGAGGCAGGCGACCGCGAGCCCGGCACCGGCGAGGAACGGGGTGATTGCCAAGGCGGGCACGCAGACGGCGGTTAATGTGTAGCCGGCGAAGGTCAGAGTCCAATAGCGGCCGCTGCGGTCGGCCAAGGGGCCGAACACAACGCGCAGCATCAGCGCCATCGCCTCCCCAGCGCCGGTGATGAATCCGACCAGTACCGCGGTTGCGCCCAGCGAACCGAGCAGCGGCCCAGTGATCGAGCGGGCTCCCTCATACACCATGTCGGCGGTCATACTGACCAACCCGAAACCGACCACCGCACGCCACGGCGACCAGCGGACCGAGACGGGCGCATCGCCCACGGTCGCGGCAGTGGCGTGTGCGGGCTGGGTCATCGGTCGGCTGGTGCGGCCGCGGCGGCGTCGTTAGCGTGAGCCGGCGCGGATCGGGCCTGATCGTTTTTGATCCGGCGCTGCACACGGAACTCCCGCCAGGTCAGCAGCACAATCACCACATCGAAGATGGTGAGCGCGATGAGCCCAGCGGTCGGAGCCAGGATGATCCGGTACAGCTGATAGCCGATGAACAGCAACAAGACGACGATCATCCAGGGATAGGCCCACAGCTTGTTGAGCAGCAGTGCGACCACCAGCACGACTTTGACCGCGCCGTGCGTCAACAGATAGACCGCGCCGAACAGGACCGTATTACCGGTCAGGCCGTTCGTGGTGTGCAGCAAGCGGGTGGCTATGAAGTCATGCGGATCCTCCGACAACTCCACTCGGGTCAGCGACACGGCCAGGTGGCGGATCCAGTCAGGGGTCACGAACAGCAGCAGCAGCCCGCCGAGCAGCTCAATGGCACCATTCACGCCCTTCGCGATGATGCCGATCTCAAAGACACGATCCAACCAGCCTTGCGGCTTGAACATCGCTACCTCCGCGGCAGCCAACACGGACGTGCCGGCCAGCTCAAGCTAAACATCGGGGCTGCTGAGGGCGGCATAAACGTGCTCGGCATAGATCTCGAACCGCTCCTCGCAGAGCTTCAGATCGGTCGTGGAGTCGATGCTGGCCGGCACACCGAGCAGGTCCCGGCTGCGGAGCTCACGAAACCAGCGCCGGAGCCGGTCCAGACTCTGCTCCTCCTCCTCCAGCTCCGCCAGCGTGTACTTGCCGATCCGCTCTTCCTTATCCAGCTCGGCCAGATACTTGCCGCAGTCGGCGTGGAACTCCGACCACTCAAGCTCCCGAGCTTCGGCGTAAAGCTGATCCAGGCGGGCGGCGTCCCGTACGGCATAACCGTTCCCAGCCAGCACTAGCAAGGTTCCGGCGGCGGCGTCGACCAGACCAGCCACCCGGTCCAGCAGCGGATGCACCGCCGGCAGGTCCGGCAACGCCCAGGTCGCCTGCCCCAACGGAACCGCACCTGACCGGCGCAGCTCGCGCCACAACGCCATCCGGTGCCGTGCCGGCTCAGCCGGCAGCCGGGCGAGAACCACCAACCAGCGCCGGCCGACCGCTTTATCACCCATCACAGGAGCAGATTACACTCGTAACATCCTGATCTGTTCGCCGGTTACGACAATGATGGATACACAGGCTGTCCTGACGTGGTGGATGGGCTGGACGCGCCTGAAATGCCGCACGCCGTTACCCCGTCGACTAAGCCGATCGTCATTTCTTGATGGTCAGTTGGCTGTCTAGTGTCCCATGTGCTAGGCAACTTGACCGCCGCACAGCGGGTCTCTACGAAGGACCGGACACGCGAGAAGGGGCTACGCGTGCCGATGAACCGGCGAGTTCCCTCCGTGCTGGAGAACTTGACGATCTCATCCGCCGCGATGTCGACGAAGCTCTCGGCTCTCAGGTTTGTCAAAGGTGCAGTTCGGCTAATCTGCGGTGGTCGCTCGCCGCGGCGAGCGTCACGATTGGTCACATTCGGGCACTCCAGGCTGTGAAGCTGATGCTCGCTATGGAGTTCCCGAGGATGGCCATGAATCTGATTGAAGCCCTGCTGCTTGGCATCGTAGAAGGTGTCACAGAGTTCCTCCCGGTGTCGAGTACCGGCCATTTGACGATCGCGGAAGGACTTCTCGGGCTGCAGGTCGATGATGCTGGCGTCACCGCATTCACGGCGATCATCCAGGTAGGCGCCATCGCTGCGGTGATCATCTACTTCCGATCAGACATTGGACGTCTGGCAGGCGCTTGGTTCCGCGGCCTCGTCAACTGCCAGGCCCGGGAAGCGCCCGACTATCGGTTCGCGTGATATGTCATCCTCGGGTCGATACCGATTGGGATCGTGGGCTTTCTAGCCCAAGGCCTGATCTCGGGCCCCCTGCGTAGCCTGTGGGTGGTGGTGGCCCTCGTGGGCTGGAGTGTGGTGATGTGGATCGCCGAGCGGGTCGGCAAGCGGGATCGCCCGGAGTCCTCGCTCAACCTGAAGGACGCAGTGATCATCGGTATGGTGCAGTGCTTTGCCCTGATTCCCGGTGTGTCTCGTTCCGGAGCAACCATCAGCGCGGGCCTATTGCGGGATCTGAACAGGGTCGCGGCAACGCGGCTGGCGTTCTTCCTCGCCATTCCGGCGCTGGTTGCGGCCGCGACGTACGAGGCGATCAAGGAAGCTTCCGTAATCCGTACGGGCGTCGGCTGGTTGCCCACCTTGCTGGCAACGGGGGTCAGCTTTGTCGTCGCGTACGCGTCAATCGCCTGGTTGCTGCGATTCGTGGCCAAGCACAGCATCACGGTGTTCATCTGGTATCGCGTGGCACTGGCGACGGTCATCGCCGTGCTGCTCGGCACAGGGCTGCTGAGCCCGACCTAGATACGGGGACCCTTCGACCGACACAAGCCGACCCCAGTTGAACGCCGCCGAATCCAGCCGAGCCTGACGCGATCGACGCCGTGGCAGCATAACCACACCAGAAGCTGCCATCGATATGTAGGTGTAGCTCCGGTCGCAAGGTCTACCCGACTAGCAGTGTTCCGAGAGCTCCGAGAACACCCATGGTGCCAAGGAAGCTCATGACGCCGATGATGAGGACAGTAGTGAAAAGGAAGATCAAGAACCAGAGCAACGATTGCCTTGCCAGATGATCATCTGCTGCAGCGGCTGCGGGGCAGATGAGTCATAGCGGGTTCTCTCTTCGGCCTGTCGGGTCCGACGTAGGCGTCGCCCTGAGTGTCGGTGTATGCGACACGGCGCTCATCAAGGCTCATCCTCAGACAGCGTGGCGGCGATCTCTGCGGATCTGGGTCAGTGCGGTTGCGGCGCGAGCGAATAACTTCGCCATGTTGGAGGCAACCGCATTGAAGCGTACGGGAGCGATGGCGCTGGCCTGCGGAGGCCAGGTGATCAAGATAACGGGGGGCGCGTCTGCCGGGCTCAGTAGCTCGATGATGATCTCTGAGCCGTTGACTGGCGCGCTGGGGAGGGGGTTGACTTGGACAAGGCCGGGTCCTTTCCGGTCTAGGCCCCGTCGCGGAGGTTACGTCTCCTGGCGGGGCCGCCTAATTGTGTGCGGTAACCCGCGTGTGGTTGGCTGCCCTGGTGCTGCCGGACGGGCGGAAACGTCCCCCAGGGGTGGCAACGCCGCCCATGCCGAATAGAGAATCTGATCTGACACCGTCACTCGGTCACGGTGGGCTACCTTCCATTCGCCGTCCTCGCGGCGATACACCTGGGTGGCCCGCAAGGTGAAACTGCGAGGCTGACCGTCGATGGAAGTTGAGATGTGCTCAAGGCCGGCGGTATAGGCCATATCAGCCACCACCTCATACGCCTGCAATTCAAACGTGTAAGAGGTGCAGTCGGAGAAACTCCTCTCGAGGAAAGTGAATGCCTCGTCTACTTCATGCTGGCCGTAGGCGTTGCGCCACGCACCCAGGATGCTTAGCGGCTCGTTGCGGGACCAGATCGCCCGGCGTGGGGCCGTGTCGCCGTTGTGTATAGCGAGCTCAGCTTCGTACAGCGTGGACTTGACCCAAGCTAGGAAATCGTCGCGGTCGGTCATGCCCTCAGCATGCTCCTGGCCCAGCGGTTTGCATATGCGTGACGGCTGATTCTGTTCGCAGCCTCGACGAACCTGCGGATCTGCCGCGATCCGCCATAGCAATGTCTTAACCTGACGGTCGTCTTGGCTGCCCTGAGGCCGCCGGACCGGTGGAAACATCGCCCACGGGTGGACGCCCGCTCATGCCCGAGTTGCGGACGGGCAGGGGCAACTCCGGTAGCGCGCTGTCGCGACGACGATGGACGTGCGATGCGGAGATGTCGTTTCGCGCCGCCTATTTGGGCATTGGCACCTGTGTGCCTCTGACGAACACGGCGGCCACGTCGTGGATGGCGTTGATGTCATCGAGGGGGTTGCCGCGCACGGCCAGGAAGTCGGCATCCTTGCCCGGCTCGAGCGTGCCGGTGGTGTCGGCGATCCCGCACACATCGGCTGCGACTGCGGTGGTGGCGGTGAGAGCTTGCGCGTTGGTCATGCCCAGGCTGGGGAGGCCGACCACGCCGTGAGGAAGCACGTCATGAGGCTTGTTGGGGCCGACGCCGGCGTCGCTGCTGCACACCACTCGTGCTCCGGTGCGTATCAGGGTGGCACAGTTGGCGATGATGGCGTCGAGTCGCTGCTGCATAGCTGGGAAAAGCGCTTCACTGCCAGGCAGGAGCGCAGCGGTCATCGAGATGGCCACACCGCTTCGAGCGAGTTGTTCCAAGATGTCGGGGTCCGCGTCGACTCCCTCGGCGGTGAAGAAAGTGCAGTGCTCGATCGAATCCATTCTCGTGGCCAACGCATCGGCTATCCCCTGCGGGCCGTGCGCATGCGCCGCGATCCTGAGCCCGTGGGCGTGGGCCTCGTCAACGGCCGCAGCGAGTTCCGCGCGGTTGTACTGCGACTCGTGGGGTCCGAATGTGGGGGTCATGTTTCCCCCAGTTGCCATGATCTTGATGACATCGACGCCGTGGGTCACCCGCTCGCGGACCGCTCGGCGAACGCCGTCCTCGCCATCGGCCACACCACCAAGGAACCAGCAGTGGCCGCCCGAGACGGTGAGCGGCGGCCCGGCGGCAAGGATACGAGGGCCGACCTGGTGGCCGTCGCGGAACAGGTCCCGCAGCGTGACGGACAGGTAGTTGCGGTCCCCAAGGTCGCGGATCGTAGTGATTCCGACCGCGAGAGCTCGCTGCGCGGCACTCTGCATCCGTTGCAACACGGCGGCGTCATCCTCGGCCTGGAGATGGGCCACCGGGTCGTCCGAGGCGTCGAACACCAGGTGCTGGTGGGCGTCGATGAGGCCTGGAAGCAGCGTGACGTCGCCAAGATCAACGACATCACCGGCATCCGACCCTGACGCCGCTCGTGAACGGGGTCCGACGTCCAGAATGCGGCCGTCCTCGACCTCGACTACCCAGTCGCGGAACACCTTCGGGGTCCGGCCATCGAAGAGCCGATGAGC
>Ga0307409_100000381_pt1 | contig 18809 bp, 16 predicted proteins | sample 322Ometagenome_2_FD_203888 | JGI IMG/M metagenome (GOLD analysis project Ga0307409, IMG submission 203888) | Maize rhizosphere microbial communities from greenhouse at UC Davis, California, United States - 322HYB-O-2 | ecosystem: Host-associated > Plants > Roots > Rhizosphere > Soil | place... | reverse complement strand
TGTATGGGGTCCAGATAATTGGACTAAACGCGTTATAGGTATTCCTGGTGATACTGTAATGGGTGTCATAGAAAATGGTAAGCCAGTTGTGTATCTCAATGGTGAAAAACTCAATGAGCCATATGTTAATAAGTATCCTCTTATTCGTTCATGGCGTCAGAGCTTACAGACTATATATCAGTCGATAGAATCCGATCTTCAATCATTAGCGCAGGGAAGAACGTTAAACCGTGAAGTAGTGGACCAGTATGTTGCGCAGAAGTTACAACAAGAATTAGGCGCGCCACGTTCATATGATCCAGAGGTTCCTTATGAGCAACAAGCATTTTATCGGTTAGCTGACGATCGTATCTATCGTGATGTGGATGGAAATGCGGAGGTTATTATGCCAGGACAACCACTACCATCAACAGATTCCCGGCTCACTCCAGATACTACGTATAATAATTGGAATAGATCGGATGTGTTTTTTGTACAATTAGGCGAAGATGAATATTGGTGCATGGGAGATAATAGGCTTGGCAGTCATGATTGTCGCTTCTTTGGACCGATTAAAGAGAGACATATTCATGGAAGAATTATTTTTCTTATCTGGTCTTTAGATAGTAATGAATCGTGGTTTATTGTTGATTTAATTAAGCATCCTATCGATTTTTGGACGAGAATGCGTTGGAATCGTTTTTTCACGATAATGAATTAAATAAAAATTCAAAAAATCCCAGAAAATTTCTGGGATTTTTTTTGAGCCCATAATAACATCTTAGATTTTTTAATAAGTAATGCATTACAGCATTCTTTTTTTGTGTGGTATTATAATGGAAAAATCCTCCTATGTAGCAGAAGGAATTTTTATCTCTTATGTACTACTAAAAATATCTTATCGCCAAAATCCAAAAGCTTACTATGATTAAAGATATATGAAATAATATTATCTCTCTTGAAAAAGCTTGCAGAATGCGTATTTTATGATACATTTAAAGTGTTTTACTTTGAAAATAGGGAAAAACATTGGCGGCATAGCCAAGTGGTAAGGCACGGGTCTGCAAAACCCTGATCCCCGGTTCAAATCCGGGTGCCGCCTCCAAAAATAGGTATGCCGGGATGGCGGAATAGGTAGACGCAAGGGACTTAAAATCCCTCGGATGTAAATCCGTGCCGGTTCGAGTCCGGCTCTCGGCACCATAAAAGAGTATAGTGATACTGTGTTTCATTACAAATTATTAATGTTCTTCTATAAACAATTGCTATAAAAAGTATGTATATAAGTATGATAGATAAGCATATATGATTTGTATATTGATTTTATAATAAAAAAAGCATACAGTAGGTAATGTTGCTATCAATAGGAATATGTAGAATCACAAAAAAAACTTGACAAATATACTCCTATGGCTAGTGTACATGTAAGTACTAAGTTTATTATTGTTTGCTTTGCCATAGGGTCAATTATATAAGGATATTGTATGAATAAGGCAAATTTAATTGAAGCAATGGCGAAAGCAACAAAGCAATCCAAAACAACCTGTAAAGATTGTCTTGAAGCATTTCTTTCAACTGTGAGTGGCGCATTAAAGCAAAATAAACAGGTGGTGCTTACAGGGTTTGGTACTTTTTCAGTCATGAAAAGACAGAGTCGAACCGGAATTAATCCAGTAACACGCAAGCCAATGACTATTCCTGCAAAAAAAGTTCCAAAATTCAAAGCGGGAAAAGCATTAAAGGCTCTTATTAAATAATTCATGTATTATGTTTTTCATAATAGAAAACTAAAAAAAGAGGCGATATTAAGCGCCTCTTTTTTTTACTAATTTTTTCTTGCGTAGACATAATTTAGCTCTGTATACTTAAACTAATGGTATAAAAAAGTAAAGAGGAAAATATGATTACTTCTCAATCTTTAGAAAATGGCGGGGTAATTGAATCTATTAAAAGTTCTTTGCAACCAGAATCCATAGCTAATCGATTTGGCATAGATAAAAGCTTATTAATTGATATTGGTCTGTATGGTGCGATTGGACTTCTTATAGGTTTTTTTATAAAAAAATATAGTGAATACTGTATAGCCTTTATTCTTCTTATTATTGGTCTGATCATTTTACAACAATTTGATTATATTATGTTAACGGTCAATAGTGAAAAGATACATACGATGCTTGGCCTGCAAGGAATACCTTTGATGGGCGAATCGTCGAGTAGTCTCTTATTTGATTGGATGCGCTCTCATGTTATTAGTTCTTCCAGTTTTGTAGTTGGTCTTCTTATTGGACTTAAAGTAGCATAGTAAGGATTATCTATGGAGAATAGATTTGAAGTAGATCTTTTGGCAATTCTTGTTCGATTAAATGCTATTACTGTAGATGATGCAGAAAGCATAGCTCTTTCTTTTAAAGATTCTGATATAGATCAATTTGATGACTTTCTACTAGAAGAAGGCGTTGTAGAAGAAGAATATCTTCTGCAGGCATTATCTGACTATTATCAGGTGCCTTCTTTTGATGTAGTAGGATATTTTTTTGAGCGCCACTATGTGAGAATGTTTCCTAAAGAGATATTGCTGCGTCATCGCCTGATACCACTTGAAGTTGATGAAAATATTATGATTATGGTGACAAGTAATCCTAATGATGCAACTTTGTTACAGGAGATAGGTCAGCATGTATCCTATGATATTCGATTTTATGTGGGTATTGGGCGCGATATCTGTGATGCAGTAAAAGAATTTTACGATAAATCGGATACTGAAGATGAAACAGATCAAGATATTCATGAAGATACTATGCTTGCAGGTAGATTTAACTTTTTGTCGGAAAATGGTGAAGACGTTGAGGGTGAGGAACTAATCTTTGAATTAGAGCCAGATGAGGATAATCTTGGATGACTCATGAATCTATACATGAAGAATCAGTAATTCGTCGCGTTGAAGTTTTGCTTATTCTTGCAATTAAAAAGCGCGCTTCAGATATCCACTTGGAACAGATGAAAGATTATCTGCGTGTTAGATTTCGAATTGATGGAGTATTGATCGATCAAGAGCCTTATGCTTTCCATCTAAGCTCGCTTATTATTGCTCGTCTTAAAATTCTTGCTCATATGAATAGTGCGGAACGAAGGATGCCACAAGATGGTAAATTTTCGGTACGTGATAATGATAATCATATTGATATTCGAGTATCTACATTTCCTTCCTTATACGGTGAGAAGCTGGTTGTCCGTATTCTAGATCGATTATTACAGACAATAGAGTTAGATACTTTAGGTTTTGAAATAAGCATGCTTGAAAAATTTAAAAAGTTGCTTAAAAAATATAGTGGGTTTTTTCTCGTGACTGGTCCGACAGGTTCTGGTAAAACTACTACTCTCTATGCAGCGCTTTCTTTTCTTAATAAACCAGAAAAAAATATTGTCACGCTAGAAGATCCTGTCGAATATTCATTAGAAGGTATTACGCAAGCACATATACAACCAGCTGCGGGGTTTACGTTTGAAAAAGGGATTCGCGCACTAGTCAGGCAGGATCCTGATGTTATTATGATTGGTGAAGTTCGTGACAAGGTTACTGCTCGAATAGCAATAGAGGCAGCGTTAACAGGGCATCTGGTGTTAAGTACGCTGCATACTGCATCGGCTCCTGCAGCTCTTATGCGGTTAATGGATATGGGAGTGGAATTATTTTTATTAAATGCAGCGCTTTCTGGTATTTTAGCCCAACGTCTTGTGAGAAAATTATGTGGTAACTGTAAGGAAAAGCGTGAAGTTACTCTAGAAGAGTCTTTTCTATTACGAGCTTTAGGGGTCTCATGTGAAAGTCTTTACCAGGCAGTTGGATGTATTGAGTGCGATAATCTTGGTTATAAAGGTCGTATTGGTATCTTTGAACTGCTTGAAGTCTCTCCTGGACTACGTGCACTATTGATAGCCCAAGCATCTTTTGATGATATCTATGAACAAGCTTTACAAGATGGAATGATCACATTAGCTCAAGATGGAATACAAAAGGTTGTGCGAGGAATCATATCTTTTGAAGAATTTATTAGTGTTGTTGCTTAAATCTCTTTATTTTTCTCTTGTTGCCTATCTACTATAGTAAAAAAAGTATACTCACAAACATTGTAGTTACTATTCAAAAAAGGAAACGGAAATGGTTTTCCCTCTGTTGTACTATAAGATAACTGTCTTTATGTCCACCATGTTCTTGCTCTGTTCTTCCTATGCCATGGAGGAATCGAGAAATATGCATAGAATTAAGGCAGATTCTATTGATTGTTTTACGGTAGAAGAATGTATAGAGTATATTAAAGAGAATGAAGAACGTGAACGATCTTTATTGCCTGATTCTGGCCTAGAAAACAATTTATCTGATTCAGAAATAATGACATGTGTTCAGAAGGTAACACGTGTGTTTGAAGAGCTATGTCCGGAAATATATCATGCTTTCATTACAGGTGATTCTGGTACTGTGAAGGCTATTACAGACTTACTTGATGATGATATTGAACTTCCTGAGCTAAGCGCAAGCGATAAGTTGAGACTTGCGAGCCATATTGCACAACAATGTATCTCTCTACATAAAAAAAGACATTCCGATAATTATATTGCTTTACGAAAGGCTATCGCAGAAGAGAATTGTGAGTCTGCATGCTCTCTTGTTGCTAGTATGACAGATGAAGAGATGGCCGAACAGAGCGAGTCAGGTGATACTGCTCTCCATCAAGCTGTTGCATGTAGAAATCTGTTTCTTGTCACATTGCTAGCGAAAAAGATGACACTTGACCAGATTGTTATGCAGAATGATAAAGGAAATACTGCTCTACATAAAGTCTTTGATGACGGACGACTCAATCGATTCGAAATAGCGCAGCTTCTTTTGTTAGCAATAACGACAGAACATATGGGAATACAAAATAAAAATGGTAGAACCGTTCTACACAGAGCAGCTCAATATGGTGGTCATGAAGTTGTTCGTCTCTGTTTGCAAAAAATGACACAAAGCCAGATTGGAATACAAGATAAACATGGGGGCACGGCGCTTTATGATGCTATATGTACCTACCATCCGGATGCTGAGGTAATTAATCTGATTGCTAATGCAATGAGTATGAGTCAAATTCTTGCACAAAATAAGATCAGGGATAATGCTTTACACGCTGCCATTGATTATGGTAATACTGTTGCAGTTAAGCTTCTTATAGCAAAAATGCAGCCTGAACAGGTAAGCGAGGCGAGTAGAAGTCGTTACACTGCACTGCACATGGCGGCTGTAAAAGGCAACTACGAAATAGCGAAAATGGTTTTAGAAAAAACGTTGCGTCCAGTAATTACAGCAAAACAAGAGTTTGGAAATACTGCTTTTTACCTGGCCGCTTATAATGATCACAGGTCTATTGTTGAGTTATTAATGCCCTATATGACAAGAGAACAGATTTTTGAAAAGAATAAATATGGTACCGTTCTTCATATGATGGCTACACGAGGCTGTAGCAGGGCAATGGAATATTGTGTTCAAAAATTACCAGCAGAAGATCTGTGTTGGAAAAATAAATATGGTCATACGCCACTTCATGTAGCAGTGATTCATGATCGTACGCATATAGTTAACCAATTAATATCTAACATGAACGTTGAGCAGATATTGTTACCAGATACGAATGGTAAAAATGCGCTTGCGTTAACAGAGAATGCAGAGATTATTCAATTAATCGAGAGTAAACTTACCACTACGTAAAATAGTTATGAGGATACATACTACAGAGCGGCAAAAACGAGTACAGTTTTTGCCGCTCTGTATATTTGCTTAGCTATATTTTTGTGATAGTATAGCCTGCTGAAAGGTAGGTAATATGAATAGCAAAAATATAATAGTCGGCTGCTCTGCTCTGTTAGCACATTTTTTTATAGGCGCAATGGATCTGGTAAGCGTGCCGGAGGTGCATTTTTCACAAGATATTGCGAGATTATGTGGCAACTATCTTTCTTTTTACGATTATATCACGATGTCAGCTATCTCTTCAGTCTGTAGAGAGCATTTGTGTGCAATGCCAGAAGAAACAAATAAAAGACTATCATATATATATAGTATTATTGAAAATAAGCCTTCGTTGTATCTATCTATTGCGCCACGATTGTATACCAAGATGAGTAAAAAACTACCAAGCGGCCTGATGGAAAATATCTCTACGCATCGGTGGTCTGTAGCTCAATCGTTATATGATGCAATTACTGAAGACAAGGATATCGGTGAAGTTAAGCGACTATTGGATACTGCGATACATATCAATATCTGTACTCCTGCAAGCAAGCCCCTATTGATACATCTTGCCGAGACAAATAAGAGAGATGTTTTGCGGTTAATTCTGCATACTATTCATAACAGAGATGTACAGATGTATGGATACCGCGCTCTCCATAGAGCTTTTTTACATAATCATGTGGACATAATTACTCTGTTAGCCAAAGCGCTGTCGCTTGAGGATCATATCATTCTTAGAGATGGATTTGTATGTTATTATGACAGTCTGCTGAAACAATTAGTAGAAAAAATTGATTGTTATGAGCTTGGACTGCAAAACAAGAATGGAGATACCATTCTTCATGGGTTATTAAGCGCTAAAAATACTTATTGGCCTTTTGAGGGGAGAAAATCCACTCATATATCAAGTACATATTGCTATGCTTTATTGAGCTATCAAGCTACTCGCACGTCTCTCATAAAGAAGATGTGTCACAAGCATATAGTGCTACAAAATAGTCATGGATCAACTGCATTGCACCGGATAATCGGGGGTGTCTTTACAAGTAATACTGAAGATATTATAGATAGAATGTGTTCCCAAGATTTTGCCTTAAAAGACAAGAATGGTGATATTGCATTATTTATAGCAGCTAAAAAGAAAAAAATTGAAGTGGTAAAATTGCTTATCGAGCGAATGTCTTCACAGAATTTAATAATACACAATTATTATGGTGATACTATTGTGCATTGGGCTGCCTATAATGGCCATATAGATATTCTTAAAACGCTTATTACTAAAATGTCCGCACAAGATATAGGATTGCAAAATAATTGTGGTAACACTCCATTGCATCACGCATGTAGGGGCAGTTCCCTGGACAGTGTTAAACTTCTTATTCATGCAATGCGTTATGAGGACATAGTGGCACAAAATATGATAGGCTTTACAGCTTTATGTGTAGCTCTTGTGAATGGTCATTGTCAATCAGCCCAATTATTAATAAAGCATATGCTCTCTCAAGATTTAGCATTACAAAGCAGCAAAGATGGTACGGCCCTGCATATTGCTCTGCAAAAAGGTTTCATGGATATTGCAGAGTTGTTGGTAAAAAATATGACGGTTGAGGGATTTGCGTTGCAAGATGGAGATGGTAATACCGCTCTGCATCGTGCTGTACAAAAAAAAGAGACACTGAATTTTGCGAAAAATGTGATTAAGCGTATGCCTCTTGATTATCTTACGATAAAAAATAAGAAGGGAAAGACAGCGCTTCATGTGGCAGCGCGTAGGGGATATGAGAGTATTGTGCGCTTATTGTTATATAGTATGCATAATCAAGACATCAGCATGAGGGATGTTAATGGCTATACTGCTCTGCATTATGCAGCCTATAAGGGGCGCCGAGATATTGTGCAACAATTAGTAGAGAGGATGTGCTATAAAGACATATGCGCACAAAACAACATGGGAAACACCGCATTAGATTGGGCCCTGAGAAAAGATCATATAAGCACTGCAGAGCTATTGATAAAAAGTATACCTGCTAAAGAGTTAGCAATAGTCAATAACAAGGGTAAAACAGCTCTCTGCCGAGCATTAGAGAAAAAAGATAAAGGGGTTATTGAACTACTTATAAAAAAAATGTTTCCTAAGGATTTAGGGGTGCTATATGAGAATAATAATACAGTTTTACATATTGCTATGCAGAATGGGTTTGTTGAGATTACTCAACTGCTTTTAGATAAAATGTTTCTAGAAGATATATATGCTATAAATAATGACCGTATGTCAGCGCTTGATATTGCCATTGAGAACAAGCAGGCCACCTTAGTGGAGATGTACAATAAAAAAATGATGAGTATTGCTCAGGCAAAGAAATTTGTTAGTAGTGGTAGTTACACAGATTGGATGTATTATTGGACTATCAAGAATCAAGTTGAGAGATAATAAAAGCGCTTGCATAGGATTCTTTTTATTCAAAGATCTTTAATTATAGTAATAATCTTTTCATCTTGCTTAATATTTTGTTCAATTTCTTGTAATCTCTGCTGTCGATGTGCTTTTGTTTGTGATGCTTTATAGAGGGATAAACCAAATAATGACCCTGCTATAGGGGTTACAATTGGTGCAGCTAAAAGAGTTCCTATCGGGGCTTTAACATACCAAGACTCATCCTTTAGTGCATTAATAATCTTTGCATATGCTTTTGTAATACTATTACCAATTGTAGGAATCTGAGGAACAAAATCATCTGATGCATACCTTGATTGTCTAATATTACTACTGTTGCTCAAGCTTGGAATGGCGATAAGGGTACCTTTAACCAAAGATGATAGCCTCGTTTCTATCTTATACCATTCCATATCAGAGCGGTAATTTTTTTGCATTCCATGTACCCATAATGCTAATGCTGCAATGCTTAATGTCAATAAACTACCAGATAATATATTTCCCAGTAGATAAGAATATCTGCCCATCAGACTATTTAATGAATTTTTTTCTGCCCGCAATTGATTGATATGGTTCTCTAAAATGTTAATGTCTTTTGCTTTCAATAATGCTCGCTCATGCAGTCGATTATTATTATAAGCCTCATAGATAATCATCAGATCTTTTTGCGCTGGTGATTCTTGCGAAACGATTATCCCAGCGTTTATCAGAAAGGTGTATATGGTGAATGTTAAAATTTTCTTCATTGCCTTTTTTCCTTAGATTACTACTCTTTAAGTGTTATTACTTTAACACTAACAAAAAAACCATTCAAATTGCAACTAGTCAAGCAAGGCTAGGATTGATATCAGAATAAGCACATTAATTGATTAATTACAAAAAGAAAGAAAAATGGAATTTGCTGATATATCATTCTAGGGCCGGATGCATCGTTGGACTATACAAAATCAACATCATAGATAATAAAAGCGTTTGTATTAGCGTTTTTTTTTGTTATCATAACTATATGAAAAACAATAGAGCGCTTTTCTTGCACAATCTTTCTGTTCTTGTTGAAGATAAACAAGTTGTTACATCTCTGTCTCTCTCCATTGAGCCTGGATCAGTTCATGCTCTTATGGGTCCTAATGGTTCAGGGAAAAGCTCTTTAGCATATACCCTAGTAGGCCATCCGAGCTATCAGATAATTGAAGGAAGCGTCTCTATGCAAGAAAAAGATTTACTTGCGATGGCGCCTTATGAGCGAGCCCGCAACGGTCTATTTTTAGCATTTCAGACTCCATGTGCGCTTCCTGGGGTGTCGGTTGCTTCGTTTCTTAAAGAAGCATATGATGCGTGTAGTACTATATCACTTTCGGCGGTAGAGTTTAACGCACTATTATTAGAGAAAAGTTCTCAATTGCACATTGATCCATTATGGCTCTCTCGAGGTATGCATGAAGGATTTTCTGGAGGAGAGAAAAAAAAACTTGAGATGTTACAATTATTAGTATTGCAGCCATCTGTTGTTATATTAGATGAGATCGATTCTGGGCTAGATAGAGATGCTCTTGAAGTAATTGTGCAGGGGATTACGAGTGCCCGGCACACAAATCCACTGATAAGCATTATAGTAATTACTCACTATCCGCGTATTTTGCAACACATTATTCCCGATAAAGTGCATATTATGCGGAATGGAAAACTCATAGAGTCTGGTGATATGTCGTTAGTAGATCGAATAGAATCACAAGGGTATGAGGCTTTCTAGGTTATGCATCACAACTATCCATATGACAATTATATTTTTAAGTCAGGTAAAGGTCTTAATAAAAAAATAGTGACGGATATCTCTGACCAAAAAAATGAGCCTGGATGGATGACAGATTTTAGATTACAGGCATTATCTATTTTTGAATCAATGCCTATGCCGGTATGGGGTGCTGATGTAACCGGTCTTGATCCTCATGATATATACTATTATGTTAAGCCTCTCGAAATGCAGCATACTGCCTGGTCTGATGTCCCAGAAAAAATAAAACAGACATTTGATGCGCTGGGTATTCCCCAAGCAGAACAGACATTCTTAGCGGGAGTTGGTGCACAGTTTGAATCTGAGATTATCTATAAAAATTTAAAGAAAAAATGGTCTGATCAGGGTGTTATTTTTACAGATATTAGTGATGCTTTGCATACCCATGAACAGATTATACGCAGATACTTTGCAACTGTTATTCCTGCGCATGATAATAAATTTGCAGCATTAAATTCTGCAGTCTGGAGTGGTGGTAGTTTTGTCTATGTCCCCGCAGGTGTTCATATTGATATGCCATTGCAAGCGTACTTTCGTATTAATAGTGAGCAGATGGGACAATTTGAAAGAACACTGATCATCGCCGAGCCAGGAAGTTTTGTTGAATATGTTGAAGGGTGCAGCGCACCGATCTATAAGAAAAATTCATTACATAGCGCTGTGGTTGAATTAGTTGCGCAAGAGCATTCTCATATCCGATATACTACCATTCAAAATTGGTCTACAAATGTATATAATCTAGTTACCAAGCGAGCAGTTGCATACAAAAATGCACGCGTTGAATGGGTTGATGGTAATTTTGGAAGTAAAGTTACCATGAAATATCCCTGCATTATTCTTAAAGAACCTGGCGCAAGGGGTACCATTATAACATTAGCCGTAGCAGGAAAAGACCAGCATCAAGATTCGGGCGGGAAGATAATTCATTGTGCGCCGCATACAAAATCTACTATTGTTGCAAAATCTTTAACAAAAGATGGTGGACGTTCTACCTACCGTGGTCTCTTAAAAGTAATTAAAGGTGCGCACTCTGTACAATCAAAGGTACAATGTGATGCATTATTATTTGATGACATTTCGCAGACTGATACATACCCGACCATTGATATTAAAGAAGATGCTGTTGATATCGGTCATGAAGCATCGGTGAGTAAGATTAGTGAAGATCAATTATTCTATGCAATGTCGCGAGGTTTTACTGAGCAAGCTGCACGTTCAATGATAGTAAATGGGTTTATAGATTCTTTTGTGAAGTTACTTCCTATGGAATATGCGGTTGAAATTAACCGTCTGATAACAATGGAAATGGAAGGGTCAATAGGATAGTATATGACTCAAAACAGTGAAGAATTGTCATCTCACATCTCTGATATTCATATAATAACAGCAGAATCTTATTCACAATCATATTGCATAGCAGAAAACACTCATGCTCAGTATGCCTTTGTCTGTCAGAATGATCACCAACAACAGCAGCATATTAATCTTTATTTTGTTGTTGAACGTAATGCTTCGCTGTGCGTAGAAATATGTAGTGTTGCTGGCGATGTCATCATAAACATTGTATGCGTTCTGCAAGGGGAGTATGCCCGTGCCGATATTCGTGGTGGCCATATAGCTCGAGGTAATACTAAAGTACAGGTTACAACGCAGCAACGTCATAAGGCTCGATACACGCAGAGTTCATTATTAATTCATTCTGTCGTTGATGATTATGCTCAGATGCAATATGCGGGCACGATTTATGTAGAACGTGAGGCGCATAATTCAGTATCATCACAATATAATAAAAATATTATTCTGAGTAATAATGCTCGTGTAGTTTCTATTCCAAATCTTGAAGTTGTACCGCATGATGTGCAATGCTTCCATGGAAGCTCTATCGGAAGGTTTTCTGCGGAACAGTATATGTATGCTATGGCGCGAGGATTAGATGAGCATAGCATTCGTAAGCTTTTGTTGCACGCATTTTTCTCACCCGTATTTACTCATAAACAGATTATGAGCATGGTTCAAAGGAATATAAGTATATGAATGTTCAAGATATACGTAAAGATTTTCCCATCTTGGTGCATAAAAACACCACTTATCCTCTGATCTATTGTGATAATGCTGCAACTATGCAAAAACCCACGAGGGTTCTTAATGCCCTTATGCATTTTTATACCACCACCAATGCGAATATTTATCGAGGTATTTATGACCTGGCTGAAAATGCGACGCAGGCGTATGAAGAAGCACGCCAGAAGGTAGCACATTTTATTGGTGCGGATGCGCAAGAGGTAGTATTTACACGAGGTACCACTGAGGGAATTAATTTTATTGTTTCAGCCTGGGCAGAGCAGCATATAGGTGCAGGTGATGAAATAGTTCTCACTGAGCTTGAGCATCATGCTAATTTTATTCCATGGCAACGTTTTGCGTATAAAAAGGGTGCTGTGATTAAATATATCCCTGTAACGCATGAAGGGACTTTGAACCTATCATATCTTGACACTATTATTACTTCTAAAACGAGACTTGTTTCTATGGTACATGTTTCTAATGCAGTAGGAACACATGTTAATGTGTACCCCATTATTAGTGCAGCGAAAGCCGTTGGTGCGCGTGTTCTTATTGACGCTGCGCAATCGATTGCACATCAACCAGTCAATGTAAAAGATTTAGGGTGTGATTTTTTTGTTTTTTCTGGACATAAAATGATGGGTCCCACAGGCATTGGGGTTTTATATATAGCGAAAGAGATGCATGCGAGTGTTGAACCCTATCAAGTAGGGGGTGGTATGGTTGAAACAGTAACAATGATGCATTCTATATGGGAGCAGCCACCACACAAGTTTGAGGCAGGAACGCCCGCTATTGCGCAAGCTATTGGGTTGGGGGCGGCTATTGATTATTATACTACGAATATCAATTTTGATGTTTTACAAATGCATGAAGCTGCTTTATGTGAACAACTTATTGCTGGGTTGTCCTCGTATTCTTCTATTAGGCTACTCGGCCCTCTATCAGAGTTGAAAAAAATGGGTCATATGGTGAGTTTTTTAGTTGACGGAATACATTCGCATGATGTGGCAGCTTTTTTAAATGCTAGAGGCATTGCTGTGCGCGCTGGGCATCATTGTGCTCAACCCTTTGCTCTTATATTGGGGTACGATGCTTCGGTTCGCGTTAGTTTTGCGGCATATAATACGCATGCAGAAGTGGAGTGTATAATTGCGGCAATTAATGAATTATTACATATTTACAAAGTTTCATAATATGAAACCTTGCAAGTAACGTACGGATAGTCTTTCTGTATCTATTCATAAGAGATAGTATGTTTTTTTAAGTCTTTATGCAGTTGTCCTATTTTTGTGTACAGAATACCCTTCATACCGAGTGTCTGAGCAGCATTGATACTCTCTTGAGAGTTATCAATAATAATACATTGAGTTGGATTGAGATGATATGTAGTAAGAAGGTGCTGAAAGAGTAGGATGTCGGGTTTTACTGCTTTTACATGAGATGAGATGACAATTCCATCAAAAAGAGCAATAATATCAGGGTATTTTTTATGTAATATCTCATAAAATTCTTGAGGTATATTGGCACATAGATAGAGCTTATATCCAGCGGCTTTCATTTTTTGAACAAGATTAATCATCGGAATAATTGGTTCGGTGATATATTCGAGCGCGTCTGGGGTGAGCATAAGAGTAATAAGTGCTAACATAAGATGTTTTTCTTTCGTGCTGCTAAAAAATTTTTCTTGGTCGAGTGCTGTAATAGCAGCAGCCAATTCTTGTTGCGCTTGATGACAATTTTTTATTCCTCCATGGAGGTCAACAATGGATTGAGGCATCTGCCGGTCATTGACCATAAGGGCAACAGAAGGCCTCTGGTGACTGTTAGTACTCATATGATGAAGCATATCAAGGCAGCGATTTCCTGGGTTTTTCCAATGGGTTAAAGTGTAACTTGCAAGAGTACTATATCCAATGCGTTGAGCAAAACCGGAATAATTTTCTTTAAAAAGCACATTAATCAGATCAAAAATAAGCGCAGGCTTTGTGGTATGATGTTCCTGTATTACTCTTTTTTGTGGTATACTAGATTTTTTCATGGAGCATGGTTTTGTATATACATACATGTCTGCCTGAATGAGGATACTGAATAGTAATAAGAAATTGAGTATATGCATGAGATTTTTCCTTTTTTATAATAATACTGGAGAGAGATATGCTAACACAAGATATTCATCTAGTATTGTTTTGTTTATATATAACTATGATGTATCATAAAGATGTTTTAAAATATATTCGATTAGAGTAAATATAGGTGTTTGAATACATGAATAGTATGGCTCGGCTTATAATTCTATTTTTTTCTCTTCTTTTTTCATCAGTTGCGCAGAGTAGTGATGTTGCTGGGACAGTAAGTACAGCATTGAGTTCTGTTTCATCCGCTGGGTTGGGGATCTTTACAAATCACCCTATTTTAACCTTAGTCTTTGCTGGTGGTGTGGGATTATATAAGTATTTTGGTTTTGGGTTAGGGGCGAAAATAGATGGTCTACGCGCTGAAATGGTTACAAAGTTTAAAAAGTTAAAGACTTTTGTTGCAGGGCAATTTACTAACTTAACAGAGGAAGTACAAGCTGTTCAGAACGATGTTAAGCAGGTCGGCAAGCAAGTTGGTAATGTACAGAAAGACACAAAAAATATTAATGAGGGGCTTGCGAAGGCCCAGGAATCGCAACAAAAGAATACAGAACAATTAACCTCTGTAGTCAATACTTCTGCTACTACTACTCAGAAAGATATTGGTGCGCTTAAGGAAGAGGTTAATAAAGCTAATACCAGTATAGCTGCCATGAAACAACTGGTTAGCAATACTGACAACAGAACAAATAATATTGACGGTAAAGTAGGCTCTTTACAAAGCACATTTGCCGCAACACAAAAAGTTGTCAATGATATTGAGAAAAAATTGGATGATCATACTAAAAATACAAGTACAGTACATGAAAATATGCTGGGAAAACTGGATATTCAATCACTTGCAACTAAGGATATTAAAGCAGAAATAAATTCTCTTTCAACTGCTTATGCAGCGTCTGCTAAAATACCGACAGAAGCTATTGAAAAGCTTACTGCAGACATTAAAGGAGTGGATGATAAACTTATTAAACTTCAAACAGATTATGCAGCGTCTGCTACAACACAGGCAGAAGATATTAAAAAGCTTACTGCAGACATTAAAAAGCTTACTGCAGACATTAAAGGAGTGGATGATAAACTTATTAAACTTCAAACAGATTATGCAGAGTCCGTTAAAACACAGACAGAGGATATTAAAAAGCTTACTGCAGACATTAAAAAGCTTACTGCAGACATTAAAGGAGTGGATGATACACTTATTAAACTTCAACAAGGTATTAGTGATGTGCAAACAACGTTAGCCAAAGTTCATACTCACACATCGAGTACACACAAAACTATAAAACAAGAATATGGACCAGAGGCGCAGAAAAGTAAGTTGAGACTGAAAGAACTCAATATGCCTACCATTCCTAACACTAAAAAGAATAAAATCACTAACGGGAAAAAAAATGATCCCAAACCTATAGTTTTAGAGGTTACAGAAGTCAACCAAAAGAGTGTCATTACAGTTATAAAGCCGATGATTACGGCAGAGGTTACGCAACAAGTTGAGAATTTGAAATCATCCATACTTGCAGATAATGCCTCTACAAATAATACAAATAATACTGATATATTCAGCGGTATTAATGTGGAAAGGATAGTTATGGCTGCTGTGAACCAAGCTGTTCAGAAGTTACTTCCTACAATGGTTGAGCACTGTGTTACTGCTTGTGTTAATAAGCTTGTTTCTCATCAGCCTCAGCAAGACCAATTAAAGAAGAGATTTCATGCTATTACAGGTAAAAAAGAGAGTAGCGAATCTTCAGAACTAAAAAGTATTAAAGATATGCTTAGCGCACAAAAAAAGTTGTTCGTTACGCAGGAGAAAAAATTTGATAGAGCAATATCTTTCTTCTCAAGACAATGGGAAAGAGTGCATCAAGAAAATCATATTATTCGTCAAAAAGCGGGTCAGTTGGTGAATACTATGATGCATCTGACCGATGATTCATTTACATTATTAAAGTATTGTGGGCCATTAATGCGGCAGATTGGCATAATTAATCCTGGTTCAAGAAGAGCACTTTGTGAAAAAAAAGCTACAGAACAGTTTAAAGTAAGCAGCAAAACTACTCAGGCTATAGAGTACAAAAATAAGGATGAATATGCTGCTACGTTTTTTGCGTTAGGAATGGGAGTGGCTTCTAGGATGTTGTGTTGCATAGCAGGGACATCTCCTTTACAACAAATAACTGGTTCGTAAGTTCTTGAGTAAGAAGCTCTTTTTGTGATAAGACTATTAAAATAATAGGCAATCTATTCGATAAGGATCATCATATGAGATATACCAATACAGTAGGAATTGTTAGCATAGTTATTTGTGTAGCGCTACTACTGTTGTGGTACTCTGGCGCATATAATTACATAACATTGTCATCATTGCATGTCTATAAAGTTACACTTGAAAACTATGTGACAGCACATTACGGTAAGGCGGTAGTCTTATACATGTGTGTCTATATGGTGACTATTGCTCTTGCTATTCCTGGTCTTCCTCTATTGACAATGCTTGGTGGTTTTTTGTTTGGTTTTATGTATGGGGCATTGTATGCAATTATTAGCGCAACGGTTGGTTCATCACTCTCATTTCTTGTTATTCGGTATCTGCTCAGCTCTCTTATTCGTGGTAAATATGCTCAACGATTGGAAACGTTTAATGAAAAGATTGCATCATATGGAATTGCAAGTTATCTATTGACTCTGCAATGTATAGGTCTCATTCCCTATTTTGTTATTAATACTTTAGCTGCTCTGGCCCATGTTCCCTTTATAACATTTGTATGGACAACATTTGTTGGATCATTACCTATCATAGGTATCTATTCATTTGCAGGAAGAAAACTCTATGTAATTGAGTCCATTAAGGAGATATTTTCACCGTCTATGATAGGGCTATTAGTTTTATTTAGCGTAATGGCGAGCATTCCGTTATTACTACGTTTTTCGCGTAGGGTTATTGATTTGCGATAACATCTGTCTTTTGTATATTCTATACAACTCTATAAAATCTGGTCTTTTTGTGCCGCGCTTGCGGGGGCATAAAATACTGTTTATACCCAGTTCTTCTTGTGCAGTTACAATATTTTCTTTCTGATCATCAATAAACCAACAGTATTGTGGATCTAAACTATACTGATCTAAAAGATGTGCATATATTTCACAAGAGGGTTTTGTTGCGTTAACGTTTCCTGATATTACTATTCCGTCGCAGAGATTGAATAACTCAGGATAGGCATTTTGAAGTAATGGAAATGATTCACTATCCCAGTTAGAAAGAATAAATACTGAATGACCATGCTTTTTACATGATCTTATAAAAGAGAGACCATCATGATATAATTTTCTTGTTTTAATAAAAATTTTAGGATCGAATATCATCTGTATAGAATTCCTCACAAGTCTCTTTTCTGCCGCACAGCTAAACCATTCTGGATGCTCTTCTATTGATGTAAGAGTTAATAATCGTATGTCATGACAACTAATAGATCCATTAAGCCATGCCTGCATTAAAAAGGGCAATGGCACTCCGGTCTCATCGCAGGCTTGTGATGTTGTAGTGTTATGAGTACATGATAACTGAGAAAGATGTGCGGTCTTATCAAGTATAGAGAATAAGGTGTTTTTTATGTGAGTATTAATTTTTTTAGGGCCTTTTCTCTCGTGTAGCATATATTGTGCTATATTCAAGGGCCCCAGAGTAAGAAATGATGCGTAGTAATTAGTATCAATTAATACACCGCCAAGATCAAAAATGAAAGCATCTGATCGTAATAGGGAAATAGATAGTATACATAGTAATGCAGAGAGCGTTATCTTTTTAATCACCATATGATCCTCTTTCCAGTTATTTGATTTCTATTAGAATATCATATTTTCTGAAAATGAGCAAACGATGATGATGTATTAGCTATTGGCCCAGCCAACATGGAGATAGGTCGGCAGTAAGGTGTCATACAGATGGCGGATTATCGCTCGTAAAGATTCTATAGTGCCTGTGGTTATCTCGGCATATGCGCTTTCCATTGCTTCTGATCCATAATGAGTCAGATTAAGACGAGCTTTCTCGAGCGCAGTGATAAATATCTGTCCTAAATTATGAATATCATGGTCGTATTCTGTCTGAAGTAATATAGTTACTTTATTACCATAAGTATCCCCAAGAGAACCTTGTTCAATCTGGTCAATATGGTCATCTAATGATAATGTCTGGTAATGTTCTAGGAATTGCTGGATCATTGTAGAGGATATGTCTTCAGATGCATAGCCTATTGCATAGAATAACAGAGAGCTTATAATAAAGAGATGGTGAAATCGTATGAACATACTTTTTTCCTTTTTTTAAATGTCTACATTTTAGCATAATCTAATAAAAATATAAGGCAACTACTATACAAAACGAGACTGTTGTGCAGATACAATGGATATTTTTATGTTAAATATATATCAAGAAATGTTAATGAATCATTATAAAAACCCTACACATAGGGGTATACTGGCTCACTATGATATATACGCAGAGCAACGTAATAGTTCCTGCGGTGATGAAATTATATGCACGGCTACCATAGATAATACTATCATTACGGATATACGATTTGATGGTAAAGGTTGCGTAATTAGTCAGGCAACGGCTTCTCTGTTATCAGGTCG
>Ga0307409_100000380_pt1 | contig 18816 bp, 16 predicted proteins | sample 322Ometagenome_2_FD_203888 | JGI IMG/M metagenome (GOLD analysis project Ga0307409, IMG submission 203888) | Maize rhizosphere microbial communities from greenhouse at UC Davis, California, United States - 322HYB-O-2 | ecosystem: Host-associated > Plants > Roots > Rhizosphere > Soil | place... | reverse complement strand
GTGATGTGCGGTTCGACGTCGTGCAGGGCAATTTTGCGCTGTCGAGCACGGCGCCCGGCCAGCCGCTCGTGTCCTCGCTGACGGTGACCAGCGACCAGAACGGCAACGCAACCGTGCGCATTGTCGTGCCGAACAACGCGGCGACGCAGATCGCCACGATTCGTGCAACCGACGTCACGAGCGGCAGCAGCGTGGTCGGCCAGTTCACGATCGCACAATTCGTCAACGGCAACTCGGTGCTGTCCGTCATTCCGACAGGAACGACGACGTTCACGGGACCGGACAACGCGCACTGCGCGTCGTCGGGCGCCGCCACGTTCTATATCTTCGGCGGCACGCCGCCCTATACGGTGGCGGCCACGTTCCCGAACGCGGTGCAGATCAATGGCGCGCCGGTTCAGCGCAGCGGCGCCGGCTTCACGATCGTGCCGACCGGCGTCTGCTTCACGAACCTGACGTTCGCCATCACCGATGCAACGGGGCGCACGCTGCTCAATCCACCGACGGTCAGCAACGTGCTCGGCACGAACGAGGAACCGGTGCCGCTGAGCGTTTCACCAGGGCAGAGCGGCGGCAGCGCCAGCAGCCGCGTCAGCTGCGCGGGGACGTTTACGTTCACAATCACTGGCAAGGCGCCGTTCTCCGCTATTGCATCCGACCCGGGCGTTACGCTGTCCAACGGCGGCACGGTGGCTGCGTCGCCAGGCGTTCTGACCGCAAGCAACTTTACGGCGGGATCGACCGTCACCATCACGGTCGGCGATGCGAGCTCGCCGCAGAACATCAAGTCGACAAGCATTTTCTGCCAGTAGCACTGCCCGCTCATCGGCAGTAGTCGAAACGGCGCCTCTCGGGGCGCCGTTTCATTTGGATTTTCCTCGAGGAGATCACGGTCGACGCCGTCGCGGACACGGCGCGTCGCTCCGAATCCAGAGAACCCGAATGTCCGGGCTCGTCGCTTACGGCACCGCGCTCGCCTGAACCAGCGCGCGTTTGACGTCGCTCTCCGCGACGTCGCCGCGCAGCACCGCGCGGCCGATCGCTTCGAGCAGCACGAATCGCAGCGTGCCGCCTTCCACCTTCTTGTCGCGGCCCATCAGATCGAGCCAGCGCTCGGCCGGAATGCGCGGCGGCTCGATCGGCAGTTGTGCGCTCGCGACGAGCCGTACGAGCCGCTGCGTATCGGCCACCGGCAGCGCGCACGCGCGCTCCGACAGCCTCGCCGCGCACACCATCCCGGCGGCCACCGCTTCGCCGTGCAGCCATGCGCCGTAGCCCTGCGCCGCCTCGATCGCATGGCCGAACGTGTGCCCGAAGTTGAGCAGCGCCCGCTCACCCGCTTCGCGCTCGTCGGCGGCGACGATTTCCGCCTTGATCTCGCAGCTTCGGTGAATCGCCTGCGCGAGCGCCGCTGAATCCTTCGCAAGCAGCGCCGCGACGTTCGCCTCGAGCCATGCGAAGAATTCGGCGTCGCGGATCGCGCCGTACTTGATCACTTCGGCCACGCCGGCGCGCAATTCGCGTTCGGGCAGCGTGCCCAGGCAGTCGGTGTCGATCAGCACGGCGCGCGGTTGCCAGAACGCGCCGATCATGTTCTTGCCGAGCGGATGATTGATGCCGGTCTTGCCGCCAACCGACGAATCGACCTGCGCGAGCAGCGTCGTCGGCACCTGCACGAACGGGATGCCGCGCTGATAGATCGCCGCGGCAAACCCGGCGATGTCGCCGACGACGCCGCCGCCGAGCGCGACCAGCAGCGACTTGCGCTCGATGCGCAATTCGAGCAAGCGTGTCAGCAGGTCGTCGAGCGTGGCGGCGTTCTTGTGCGCTTCACCGTCGGGCAGCAGCACGACGTCCGCCTGCACGCCGCGCGCGCGAAGCGCGGCCTTGAGCGGCGGCAGGTGATGCGCGGCGACGACGGCATTGGTCACGATCACGGCGCGCGAGCCGGCGCGCAGGTCGAGCAATTCCCCGGCGCGAGGCAGCAGCCCTTGCCCGATGTGAATCGGATACGCGCGCTCGCGCAGCCCCACGTTCAGCGTCTTCATTCCGTCGACGCCTCGGCAGGTTCGCCGTCGAGCCAGTGCACGAAGCGAATGACCGCCTCGCGATCGGATTCGACGACGTGGCTCGCGACCTCGCGATAGAGTGGATCGCGCAGGCGATAGAGCTCGACCAGGCGATTGCGCGGATCCGCGGCGTGCAGCATCGGCCGGTGGCGGCTGTTGCGCAAACGCTGCCAGAGCGTTTCCGGCTCGGCGTGCAGGTAGAGCACGGTGCCGTTCTCGCGCAAGCGCGTGCGGCTCACCGACCGCAGCACTGCGCCGCCGCCGGTGGCGAGCACGACACCGGACATCCGGGTCAGCTCGTCGATGATCGACTCCTCGCGATCCCGAAAGCCGTCCTCGCCCTCGATCTCGAAAATGGTCGGGATGCTGACGCCGAGCCGCGCCTCGAGCTCGTGGTCGGCGTCGACGAAGCGCTTGTCGAGACGGCGTGCGAGCTGGCGGCCGAGCGTGGTTTTGCCCGCGCCCATCAGCCCGACGAGAAAGAGATTGCCCCGGTGCAGCGCCACCGCGGCATTGTAAGGTGTCGGCGGTGTCGCCCTCCGCAAACCGCTGGCGCATTCGCGCGGAGAGTTACACCTCCGACACCGGGGGTTACACCTCCGGCACCGGACCGGTCAGCGCACCGACGTGACGCTGTCCTTCACCACGCGCGGCGTCAGGAAGATCAGGAGCTCGGTCTTCTCGCTCGAGCGGCTGTTGGTCTTGAACAGGTAGCCCAGCACCGGGACGTCGCCGAGGAAAGGCACCTTGGTCACGTCGTTGCGGATCACTTCCTCGTAGATGCCGCCGATGACCGCGGTGTCGCCGTTGTTGACGGCGATCGACGTCAGCACGTTCTTCGTGTCGATCGCCGGCACCTGGCCGCCGCCCTGCACGTTGACGAGCTGGCCGACCGAGTCCTTGCGGATCTCGACCTGCATGATGACGCGGCCGTCGGGCGTGATCTGTGGCGTGACGTCGAGTGCGAGCACCGCCTTCTTGAACGACACCGTCGCCGGCGAATTGGCGCTGCCCGGCGTCACGTACGGGATTTCGGTGCCCTGCTCGATGTGCGCCTTCTGGTTGTCGCCGGTGATGACGCGCGGGCTCGACACGACCTTGCCGCGGTTGTCGGCTTCGAGCGCCGAGAGCTCGAGGTTGATCAGGTTGCCGCTGCCGAGGTTGATCAGCGTCAGCGCGAGCTGGCCGGCCGCGTTGGCCACCGGCAGGTTCACGTTGAGCTGCGGCGAGTCGGAGTAGCCGGCCGACGCGATGCCCGAAGCGAGCTCGAACGGCGTCTGCGTGCGCGTCTCGCGGGTGACCGTTCCACCCTGGCCGCCCGACAGCGATACGACCGGCGTCGTCGACAGCGAGCCGCCGCTGCCATAGGCGTACCGGCGGCCGAACAGCGTCGCGCCGGTCTGCTGGCCGAAACGGATGCCGAGCTGGCGGCTGAACTTGTCGTCTGCGATGACGATGCGCGCCTCGATCAGCACCTGGCGCACCGACGTGTCGATCTGGCGGATGACGCGCCGCACTTCCTCGAGCCGGCTGCCGATGTCGGTGACGAACAGGATGTTGGTGCGCGGATCGATGAACGCAGTGCCGCGCTTCGAAAGGAAGCTGGCGCCGGCGTTGCCGCCGCCCTGGCCCGCCTGCCGGACGTTGACGATGTTGAGGATGTCCTGCGCCTTCGCGTAGTTCAGCTGGAACATCTCGGTCTGCAGCGGCTCGAGGTCGTTGATCTGCGCCTGCGACTCGAGCTGCTGCTTCTCCTTCAGCGCAAGCTCCTCGCGCGGCGCGATCAGAACGATGTTGCCGTTCTTGCGCATGTCGAGGCCCTTGGTCTGCAGGATGATGTCGAGCGCCTGGTCCCAGGGCACGTCCTTCAGGCGCAGCGTCAGGCTGCCCTGCACGGTGTCGCTCGTGACGATGTTGAGGCCCGTGAAGTCGGCGATCACCTGCAGCACGGCGCGCACTTCGATGTTCTGGAAGTTGAGCGAAAGCTTCTCGCCCTTGTAGCCGGCGCGCGTGCCCTGCACGAGCTTGTTCGGGTCGTCGGCGACCGGCTTGATCTCGACGATGAAGCGGTTGTCGGCCTGGTACGCCGAGTGTTCCCAGATGCCCTTGGGCTCGATCACCATCCGCGCGTTGTCGTTCTGCTGGAACGTGTCGATCGTGACGACCGGCGTGTTGAAGTCGGCGACGTCCATCCGCCGCTCGAGATTGCGCGGGACCGTGGTCTTCTGGAAGTCGACGATCAGCTGGCGGCCCTGCTGGCGAATGTCGATGCCTGCGGTGTTGTCGGACAGGTCGACGACGATGCGGCCCTCGCCGTTGCGGCCGCGGCGGAAGTCGACGTCACGCAGCGCGTGCTGCTGGTCGGTGCCGCGCGCCTCGGCGAAGCGCTGCGCGGGCGCCGGCGCCGCCTGCGCCGAGGCCGTGCTGCTGTCGGCGAGCGTGACGAGCACGTCGTTGCCCTCGACCTTGGTGTCGAACGTCTGCGGCTTGTTCAGGTTGAACACGACGCGCGTGCGGTTGCCGGCCTGCACGAACTGCATGCTGCGCAGCGCCGGGTCGTCAACGGTGCGCTGGTTGTTCGCAAGGCCGCTCGTCGTGTCGAAGAAATCGAGGGCGATGCGCGGCGGAGCCGCGACCGCGAAGCCCGCAGGCGGATTGGCCGGCGGCGATTTCAGCGTGAAGCGGACGATCGTGAAGCCGGACGCGCCGCGCGTCACCGAGACCTGCTCGATGCTGTTCGGCGCCTGCGCGAGCGCCACGCCCGCGGCGGCCAGCGCAAAGATTCCGGCGAGGCGGATGATCCATGCCCAAAGGATGGCAAGGCCTCCCGAGCCCGGCCGATGACCGACGCAATTCGCGCTCATTATTTCCGCTCCTGTTTCTGATCCGCCTGCAGCAGATTCAGCGTGCTCGACCGCTCCGACCAGTCGCCCGCGCCGTCCTGCATCAGCTCCTTGAGCCTGATCTCGGTGTCGGTGATGCCGACGATGACGCCGTAGTTTTGTCCCATGTGGCTCCCCTGGCGCACTTGGTAGATGTCGCGCTCGGGCGTCTTGACGAGCGCGTACAGCGTCTTGCCTTTCTCCAGCGTGCCCACCATCGACAGCGATTCGAGCGGATAGGCCTCGAGCGCCTCGCGGCGCCGGTTCAGGTCGGGCGCGAGCTTGCTCGTGCTCTCGCCCTTCGCCGGCTCGATCTTGCGCGGCTTGAACGGATCGGGGAGGTCGAAATCGTTGTAGGCGAACGCCTCGTACGGCTTGATCTCCGGCAGCGGCTCGAGCTTGCCGCGCGCGTTCTTGCCCTGTTCCTTCATCCAGGCGTCGAGATCGGCGTGGCCGGTCTGGCCGCAGCCCGCAAGCAGCGCGAGCGAAGCGAAGGCGGCGAGCACGAGCTGCGCGGCGCGTCTCATTTCCGCTTGTCCTTGGCCGCCTTGGCCGCCGCGCGCTGCTTCGCCACTTCTTCTTCGTCGAGGTAGCGGAACGTCTTCGCGACCGCGTCCATGACCAGCGTGCCCTTGTCGTTCGTGATCGCGACGTCGTTCAGCGTGACGATCCGCGGCAGCGCGGCGACGTCGCTCGCGAACGCACCGATGTCGTGGTAGTTGCCGGTGATCTTGATCGCGATCGGCAGCTCGGCATAGAAGTCGGCCATCTTTTCCTGCGGCGCCGGCCGGAACAGGTCAAACTGCAGCCCGCGGCCGAGTCCCGCCTGGTTGATGTCGGTCAGCAGCGCGTCGATCTCGGAGCGGTTCGGCAGCTGCTTGACGAGCGCGCCGAACGACTGCTCGACCTCGGCGAGCTGCTGGACGTAGAGGTCGTAGTTGATCGCCTTGGCCTTCTTCTGCGCGTACTGCTCCTTGAGCTTCGTCTCGTCGTCCTGCGCGGCGTTGAGCGATTCCCACTGATCCTTCCAGTCGAACCACGCGCCGAGCGCGAGGATGAACAGCAGGATCAGGATCAGGACGATGATCTTCGGCGCCCACGGCCACTTGCCGACTTCGCGGAAATTGAGCCGGCGGAAATCGTCGAGCGTCATGACTTGCCTCCCTTCGCCGGTGCCTTGGCCGGAGCGCCGGGCGCGCCTTGGGCGCCGGGCGGCGCCGCGCGGCGGATCTCGAAGTTCAGCGTGAACTCGTTGAGGCGCGTCGGCTCGGTGCGCGCGGGCGACGGCATCGTTACCAGCTTGATCTCGACGAGCTCGGGCTTCGCGATCCAGGGCGAGCCCTCGATGTTGCGCATCAGCGTCGACACGCGCGCGCTCGATTGCGCGTAGCCGACGATCTGCACCTTCTTGTCGGTTTGCTTCACCGAGCGCAGATAGATGCCCTCGGGCAGCTGGCGCACGAGCTGGTCGAGCAGATGGACGGCCTCGTTGCGATTCGACTGCAGCGTCTCGACGACGGCTTTGCGCGCGAGCACCTGCTGGATCTGGTCGCGCAGCCGGTCGATCTCCTTGATCTGCTCGTCGAGCTTCGTGATCTGCTGCTTCAGGTACGTGTTGCGCGCAAGCTGATTGTCGATGCGCGCGGCGAGGATCGCGTGCACGAGCGCGACGGCCGCGACGCCCAGGACCGCGAACGATATGAAGAGCGTGACGAACTGCCGCTGGCGGGCCAGCCGCTTCTGCTCGCGATGGGGCAGCAGGTTGATGCGCATGGCGTCGGTTACGTCCCGGTGGCTATTCGAAACTGCGCATGGCGAGGCCGGTGGCGATCATCAGCATCGGCGCTTCCTGCGCAAGCTGGCGCGGCTTGATCCGGTCCGACGTCTGCATCGACGCAAACGGATTGGCGACGACGGTCGCGACGCCGGCGCGCTTGGCAACGAGCTCGTCGAGGCCCGGCAGCAGCGCACAGCCGCCCGCCAGTACAATCTGGTCGACCTGGTTGTACGACGTCGACGTGAAGAAGAACTGGAGCGCGCGCGTGACCTCGAGCGCGAGCGACTCCATGAACGGCTGCAGCACGTCGTGGTCGTAGTTCTCCGGCAGGCCCTGGTTCTTCCGCGCGGACTCGGCTTCATCGGCGGACAGGTTGAATGCGCGTTGGATGTCCTGCGTCAGTTGATTGCCGCCGAACGCCTGGTCGCGCGAGAATAGAATCTGGTTGTTGCGAAGGACGTAGAAGTGACTGACGTGGGCCCCGATGTCGACCAGCGCGATGTTCTGGTCGCGGCCGTTGGCCGGCAGCGACGGGGCGATCAGCCGGAACGCCTCCTGCGTCGCGAACGACTCGACGTCCATGACGCGCGCCTTGAGGCCCGCGGCCTCGGCGACGGCGACGCGATCCTCGACCTTCTCCTTGCGCGACGCCGCGATCAGGACCTCGACCTCGTCGGGGTTGTTCGGGGCGACGCCGATCGTCTGGAAGTCGAGGTTGACCTCGTCGAGCGCAAACGGTATGTACTGGTTGGCCTCGGCCTCGACGGTCAGCTCGAGGTCCTCTTCCCGCTGGCCCGCGGCGACGATGATCTTCTTGGTGATGACCATGGCGGCCGGCAGCGCGAGGGCGACGTTGCGGTTGCGGCTGCCGAGCCGCTTCCAGGCGCGCTTCAGCACGTCGCTTGCGAGCTCGATGTTCAGCACGTTACCGTCGGCGACCACTTCCTTCGGCAGCGGCTCGACCACGTAGCGCTCGAGGCGGTAGAGGCCCTTGCCGGCGTCGGCGAGCTCGACCAGCTTGAGCGACGTCGAGGCGATATCGACCCCGATCAGGCTCGGCGGCCGGGTTTTGAACAAGTCGAGCACGGAGGTGACGTTTTCGGCAAGCATGACGGGGGCCCGTTTGCTGATAATCTACATTAAACGCCGGAAGCAAGTGCAACCAACGCCAAAATGTTTCCTTTCCCGGGGGTCAGTGTTGCAAGCATGCCCATGACCTGCGGCTGAACCCCTCTCCAAACATCCTTTTTATTCCATTGTGCTAAAGCGCTGGCTCCTCTACACGGGATCGGTCGTCGCCGGGCTCGCCGCCGTCGGCGCCCTGCTGGGCGCCTTCGTCCTGGCACTCCTCTGGCCGACCCTCCCGCCCCTCGACGCGCTGACCGACTACCAGCCCAAGATCCCCCTCCGGGTCGTCTCCGCGGACGGCGATCTCCTCGGCGAATTCGGCGAGGAACGGCGCGCGGTCATTCGCATCGGCGAAGTTCCGGATGTCATGAAACATGCCATTCTGGCCGCCGAAGACGAACGGTTCTATCAACACGGCGGCGTTGACTATTTGAGCATCTTGCGCGCGGCGCTCTCCAACGTGACGTCGGGCACCCAGCAGGGCGCCGGGACGATCACGATGCAAGTCGCCCGCAACTTCTTTCTCACGCGCGAAAAGACCGTCTCGCGGAAGCTGCGCGAGGTCCTGCTCGCCTGGAAGATCGAGGCGAGCCTCCCGAAGGACGAAATCCTCGAGCTCTACATCAACCAGATCTTTCTCGGCCAGCGCGCGTACGGCTTTGCGGCGGCCGCGCAGATCTATTTCGGCAAGCCGCTCGCGGACGTCACCGTGGCCGAGGCGGCGATGCTCGCGGGGCTGCCCAAGGCGCCCTCGGCGTACAACCCGGTCAGCAACCCGCGCCGGGCGAAAACCCGGCAGCTCTACGTCCTGCGACGGATGCATGAGCTTGGCTATGTCAACGACGATCAGTGGCGAAAAGCACAAACCGAGCCACTGACCACCCGCGTGTTGTTGCGCGAGCCGCTGTCCGTCCATGCCGAGTTCGTGGCCGAAATGGCCCGGCAGGTCGTCTATGACGCTTACGGCGACGACGCGTACACGCGCGGCATCACCGTGTGGACGACGATCCGCCGCGCCGATCAGGATGCCGCGTACGCCGCCGTGCGCAAAGGTGTCATGGATTACGACCTGCGTCACGGCTACCGCGGTCCGGACGGCTTCGTGAACCTGCCCGAGGCCGCAGGCGAGCAGGAGGCCGTGCTGGACCGGGTCTTCCAGGAGAACCCGGATAGCGACGGCATCCTGACCGCGATCGTGCTGCAGGCGACGCCGGCACAGGTACGCGCCGTGCTTGCGAGCGGCGATCAGGCAGAAGTGACGGGAGCGGGTCTCAAGCTCGCCGCACGGGCTCTCGCCGACAAGGCGCCTCCCAATCTGAAGCTCCGGCGCGGCGCGGTCATCCGCCTCGTCCGCGACGAAAAGGGCAACTACGCGATCACGCAGGTCCCGCAGGCCGAGGCCGCGTTCGTGGCCGTGCGTCCGGACGATGGCGCCATCCTCGCGCTGGTCGGCGGCTTCGACTACGACCGCAACAAGTTCAACCACGCGACGCAGGCGCTGCGGCAGCCGGGCTCCGCGTTCAAGCCGTTCATCTATTCGGCGGCGCTCGAGAAGGGATTCACTCCCGCCACGATCATCAACGACGCACCGTTCTTCGTGCCCGCCGAGAAGGCCGGTGGGGACGCGTGGGAGCCCAAGAACTACGACGGCAAGTTCGAGGGGCCGATGCGGCTGCGGGTGGCACTCGCGAAATCGAAGAACCTCGTGACGATCCGCGTGCTGCAGGCGATCGGACCGCAGTATGCGCAGGACTACATCGCGCGCTTCGGCTTCGATCCCAAGCTGCACCCGGCCTACCTGACGATGGGGCTCGGCGCCGGCTCGGCCACGCCGATGCAGATGGCCACCGCGTACTCGGTGTTCGCGAATGGCGGCTACCGGATCACGCCGTACCTGATCACCCGGATCACCGACAGCCACGGCACGACGGTGTCCGACGCGAAGCCGACGCTCGCGGGCAAGGACGCCGAGCGCGCGATCGACCCGCGCAACGCGTTCATCATGCAGACGCTGCTGCGCGACGTGATCACGTCCGGAACCGCGACGCGCGCGCTCGAGTTGAAGCGCAAGGACCTCGCCGGCAAGACCGGCACGACGAACGAGAACATCGACGCCTGGTTCTGCGGCTTCAACACGGCCCAGGTCGGCATCGCGTGGATCGGCTATGACCAGCCGAAGACGCTCGGCACGAACGAAACGGGCTCGGCCGCGGCGCTGCCGATCTGGATCGCCTACATGCAGCGCGCGCTGAAGGGCGTGCCCGAGGCGCTGCCCGACGCGCCCCCGGGCGTGGTGTCGTTGCGGATCAATCCGGAGACGGGGCTGCGCGACGACACGAGCCGGCTGTCGGACTGGTTCCTCGCCGAGTTCACGCCGCGGATGCAGATGGACGCACTCGCGCCTGCGGCGATGCCGGGCGCAGCGCCGTCGCGCGATGTGCGCGACCAGCTCTTCTGACCGCGCGCTTGCGCAAGCCGCCGCAGTCGTCCGGCAATCCGCGTCGCGACGCCGACGCTCGCGGGCGCGGCATGCAGGATCGCGCCCGCATCGCCAATCTGGCGGCGAGGCTCATCGCCGAGCACGGCATTGCCGACTGGTCGCTCGCCAAGCGCAAGGCCGTACGGCAACTGCTGCTGCCGGAGCGCACCGCGCTGCCGGGCGACGACGAGATCGAGGTCGCGCTCGCCGCTCACCATGCGCTGTTCGGCAGCGAACGCCACGCGGAAACGCTTCGCGGGCAGCGCGAAGAAGCGCTCGCGTGGCTGCGCAAACTCGCGGCGTTCGAGCCGAGGCTGACCGGCGGCGTGGCGGCCGGCTGGGCGACCGCGCACAGCGACATTCGCATCGACCTGGTCGCCGACGACTCGAAGGCCGTCGAGCTCGCACTGATCAACCAGCGGATCGACTACCACCCGGCACCCGGCCTGCCGCTCGCGGCCGCGCCGGAGCTCTGCATCGACACGCCGCGCGGCGGCGTGCGGCTCGTGATCCGCACGCGGCAGGGCGCGCGCCAGCGGCCGCGCCGGGACGAGCCGAGGCTCGACGCGGACGCGCTTTCGGAATTGCTCAGGACCGACGGCTGAGCGTCTCGAGCCATCCCGCCGCATCGAGCGCGTAGTACGTCAGGATCGCGTCCGCGCCCGCGCGCTTCATCGCCGTCAGCGTTTCCAGCACACACGCTCGCTCGTCGAGCCAGCCGGCCTGCGCCGCGGCCTTCAGCATCGCGTATTCGCCGGAGACCTGGTACACGGCCGTCGGCACGCCGAACGTGTCCTTCACGCGGCGAACGATGTCCAGATACGGAAGGCCCGGCTTGACCATCACCATGTCGGCGCCTTCGCGGATGTCGAGATAGGTTTCCCACAGCGCCTCGTCGCTGTTCGCGGGATCCATCTGGTACGTGTACTTGTCGCCGCCTTTCAGGCTGGCGGCCGATCCCACCGCGTCGCGGAACGGCCCGTAGAACGACGATGCGTATTTCGCGGAATAGGCGAGGATTCGCGTGTGCGGGTGGCCGGCGGCGTCGAGCGCGTCGCGCAGCGCGCCGACCCGCCCATCCATCATGTCGGAGGGCGCGACGACGTCGACGCCGGCCGCCGCGTGGCACAGCGCCTGCCTGACGAGCGCCGCGACCGTCTCGTCGTTCATCACGTAGCCGGTATCGTCGATCAGGCCGTCCTGGCCGTGACTCGTGTACGGATCGAGCGCGACGTCGGTGACGACACCCAGTGCGGGAAACCGGGACTTGAGCGCGCGCACCGTGCGCGGCACGAGGCCGTCGCCGTTCCAGGCCTCCGCCGCATCGGCGGTCTTCTGCGTGGCAGGAATCACGGGAAACAGCGCGAGCGCCGGGATGCCGGCGGCGACGCAGCGCTCGGCGTCCTGCAGCACGAGATCGATCGACTTGCGCGAGACGCCGGGCAGCGACGCGACCTTCACGGCTCCGTTTTCACCGTGCACGAACACCGGGTAGATGAAATCGTCGGCCGACAGCCGCGTCTCGCGCGCAAGCCGCCGCGAGAAATCGTCGCGCCGCATCCGGCGCATCCGCCGTGCGGGAAAGCGCCCGCTGAACACCTGTTTCATGTCACCGATCCTTTTCGTCTCGCGACGGAACTCACGATTCCGCCGGCGGTCACATTGGGCGGACGGTGAACGTCTCCCGCTTTCCTCCCTGAGCGGGTGCCCGCGCCGGCAGCGCCGGCGCGGGCGTTTCGAGGCCCCGCGTCACTCCCCTTGACCGCGGGGCCTTTTTCTTGCGTGCGCATCACGCGAGCCACTCCAACAATATCGCGTCGGCCTCCGGCACGCCCTCGCCCGACGCGGCCGAGAAGGTGACGACGCGCACCGCATCCCCGCGTTCGCCGAACGCGTCGCGCAATTGCTCGACGATGGCCACCGCGGCCGCGCGGCGCTGCGACACGTTGAGCTTGTCGGACTTCGTCGCGAGCACCAGCAGCGGCCGGCCTGACGGCATGAAGCCGGCGAGAAGCTCGCGATCGAGCGTGCGCAGACCGTGCCGTGCGTCCACGATCAGCACGAGGCCGATCAGCGTGTCGCGCGTCGTGATGTAGCGCCACAGGAAGTCCTGCCAGCCTTCCTTCAGCGCACGGGGCACCGCCGCGTAGCCATAACCGGGAAGGTCGGTGACGACCCCACCGCCGCGCAGGTCGAAGAAGTTGATCTGCTGCGTGCGCCCCGGCGTGCGGCTTGCGTACGCAAGCCTCGATTTGCGCGCCAGCGCGTTGATGGCGCTCGATTTGCCGGAATTCGATCGGCCCGCGAACGCGATCTCGCGCGGACCGGCGGGCGGAAGACCGTCGGCACTCGCCGCGCCGGTGCGAAACGCCGCGCCTTCGAGCGGGCCCGGCACGCGGCCCGCGGCCCGCTCCCGGGCCGGTCGCCGCGAGTCCGCTACAATGACGTGTTTTTTCATCGCAACAATCGCCCATTCGCCGCTTCGTGCGCGCCGCCCGCGCGCGGGTGCGACGACGCGCTTGCCTTCGGAGCCTTGCAGATGATTCGTACCTGGCGTTTTGCGTTCATTGCCGCGACTGCGGTCGCGTCGGCGGCCGCCCAGGCCCAGGAGCCCGCGGCGGCGGCGCAGCCGGACCTCGCCAAAGCGCAGCAGATCGTGACGCAGGTCTGCGCGGCGTGCCACGGCGCGGACGGCACCAGCACCGCGCCGGTCAATCCGAATCTGGCCGGTCAGGGCGCCGACTATATCACCCTGCAACTCGCGCATTTCAAGGCGGGCGTGCGCGTCAACGCGACGATGCAGGCGATGTCCGCGACGCTGTCCGACGCGGACATGCGCGCGCTCGGTGCGTACTACGCGCAGCAGAAGCCGAAGGGGCTCGCGGCGAAGGATCCGACGCTCGTCAAGACGGCGCAGCCGCTATGGCGCGGCGGCGACGCCGCCAACGGCGTGCCTGCGTGCGCCGCGTGCCACTCGCCGACCGGCGCCGGGATTCCGAAGAACTATCCGCGCCTCGCCGGGCAATACGCGGACTACACGTACGCGCAGCTCAAGGCGTTCAAGGCCGGCGAGCGCGGCGCCGATGCGGCGGGCAAGGACGTCAACGGGCGTGTAATGACGGCGATCGCGTCGAAGATGACGGACGAGCAGATGAAGGCGGTCGCCGACTACGCGGCGGGTCTTCGGTAAGCCGCTTCACCAGCCGGCTGCGCGCGATTCCGGAGCCGCTCACGTATCCCCTGCCTCAATCCCCGACCGGCGCGCACATCGTGATGTTGTCCGGCGGGTAGCCTTCCGGCTGCCACGTCGCGGGATCGGCTCGCATCGCGTCACGTACTGCCTGCTCCGTCGTGTACCGATGATTGATCGTGCGCTGGTTGTAGAAGCGCCAGACGGGTTTCGTCCCCTGCGCGCATTGCCCGGTGATCGGATCGGGCTCGCGGATGTAGAAGACTCTGTCGCTCTCGAGGATCCAACCTGCCGCAAGCACCGGATTCGCGAGGATCGCGTCGCACTCCGCCCTGATCGCCGAATAGAAGTGCGAATCGCCCGCTCCCGGCGTGCGGTAGAAGCGGCACACGGGCAAGATGCCCGTCCCCGGGCCGGTGTACGTGAGGAAGCGCAGGCCGGTGCGTTCCCATCCCGGATGCTCGCCGTTGTCGAGCCCGGTGATTTCGCGCGGAATGCTCGTGATGAAGTAGTGGTCGAGCGCGCGGCTGTAATACTCGACCGCAACGGCCTGTCCCGCGGGAAGCGGCACGTTCGGTGTCAGGTACTCGCGCGTCAGCGGCAGCATATTGTCGAGGCGTGAATATTCGTCCGGACCCGCCGGGGTCTGGCAAAAGGAAGCCCCGTTCCACAACCCGCCGCGCAGCTCGTAGTAGCCGCCGCCCGCGAAAAAGGTGAGCAGCCCGGCGCCCGACGATCCGGGCTCGGTGATGCCTTCGTCGTTGCGGATGAGCGCGAAGCTCGAGCCGTCCGTGTAGAACTGGTAACCCTGCGTCGTGCCGGCGGTCCACTTCTTGAGGTCCGCCTGCGGATGATGGAAGACAATCGCGGGCGTCAGCGGTGCGATCGGCTCCGCGCGCCAGGCAGAGAACCGCGCGCCTGCCGGAGGCGGTGTATTGAGCCGCACGAGCGCCCAATCCCAGTCAGGACTGCGGGCGAGCAGCGCCGCCCCGCCCGCCTGCTGCACGTACGACGGCACGGTGCGGCTGTTGCATTGAGCCGCTTCGAAGAACCAGTACGCATTCAGCGTGCGCGCCGCGAGCGCGGAATCCATGCAATGGCTCGCGGTAAACAGATACGGCGTGTTGCTCGCGACCGAGTCGTTGAGAAGCGTCGCCGTGCACAGGTGCGTGAACCCATCCTCCTGCGTGAACTCGATTTCGACGGTCGCCTTGGCCGCATTTGCGAATGCCGGCGATTGCGGAGTAACGCATGCGACATCGATCTCGCAACTGGCGGCGAGGCCGATGTCCTGCGCGGTGCGCGGATCGAGCGTCCGCAGCGCGGCGGCCGCGACGCTCTGATGGGAAACCAGGGCGATGGCAAGCGATGCTTCCGGGATGCCGACGCCGACATCGATCCGGATCTCGATCGTCGCCACGTCGCCGTCGAGCACCGGCGACCACGACAGGCCGAACCGCGCGGTATCGGCCGCCACGTCGGCCGCGGTCACCGGACCGAGCGCCTCGGCGCGCTCGCCGTTGCCAGTGAAGCGCAGCGTCATGCCGGGGACCGCCTCCTCCATTACCAGCGCGACGCGCATCGCGGCGGCGCCCGGCGATACGACTTCGATCTTCGCCGCACGCGCGCCGTCGGCCAGCGTGATCCACGGAAGCGAAGCCAGCGGCTGCGCCCGCAGCGCGGCGGGCACGCTGCGCGGAAACCCGACGGCCGGCGAAGATCGCGTCATGCGCCCGTTTCGCACGGCGCGCGACGCGTTGCGTGCACGCAGCGCCGCGCGCTCATCCTGCGACGGCTCGGGCAACACGACGCGCCGGCCGGGCGACATCGCGGGCAGGGTCATGCGCGCCGGCGCGGCTCGCAGAACCCGGGGCGGCGCGCGATATTCGGCGGGCGGCACTGCCGTGATCGGCGCATCCGCCCATGCGGACACCCCGGAGGCGGCAATCGACAGCACCATGAAGGTTCGAAACAATGAAACGCGACGCATTTCAGCACTCCTTCGGGATGGCAGGCGTCGGCTGCGCGGGCGAGCGCAGGCACTCCCGCAACACTCCGGTCCAGTGCGGCAGCGCAAGCCCGAACACGCGCGCGAAGCGCGACGCATCCAGCACGGCGTATGCGGGCCGCCGCGCGCGCGTCGGATAGTCGGCCGTCGTGATCGGCGTCACACGCACGTCGCGGCCGTCGAGAATCGCGCGCGCGAACGCGTGCCATGTCGCCTCGCCCTGCGCGCTTACATGATAAAGGCCGGCGCCACGCACGAGATCGTCGCGGCCGCGCGCGATCAGTGACGCCGTGATGCGCGCGAGCGCGCGCGTCCAGTTCGGAACGCCCGTCTGATCCGCGACGACGCGCAGCTCGTCGCGCTCGCCCGCGAGCCGCTCCATCGTCGTCAGGAAGTTTCGACCCGTGCGGGAATACACCCAGCTCGTGCGCAGGATCAGCGCGGCCGTGTTCACCCGCGCGATCGCCCGCTCGCCCGCGAGCTTGCTTTCGCCGTAGACATTGCGCGGATTCGGCTGCTCGTCCTCGCCGTACGGCGCCGTGCGCTCGCCGTCGAACACGTAGTCGGTCGAATAGTGGACGAGCACGGACCTGGCGCGGAGTGCCTCTTCCGCTAGCACGCCGGGCGCAACCGCGTTCACGGCAAAGGCGCGCTCGCGCTCGTCCTCGGCGCGATCGACGTCGGTGTACGCGGCGGCGTTGACGACGAAATGCGGCTTGACGTCGCGGACCGTGCGCGCGATCGCGTCCGGATCGGCCAGGTCGAGCGCCGCGCGATCGAGCGCGATCGTCGGCCCGCGGGCCGGCAGGACAGCGGCGAGCTCGCGTCCGAGCTGGCCGCCGGCGCCGAGCAGCAGGATCGTCGGTTGCGCGCCGTCCACGCCAGCCGTCAGCACGTCGTCAATAGCAATCGGCCGATGCGAGCGGCACGCCGGCCAGATCCTTGGCGGCCAGGATCGGCTCGATGCCGGCGGGCCACGCAATTCCGAGCGCGCGATCGTTCCACAACAGCGTGCGCTCGTGCTCGGGATGCCAGTACTCGGTGGCCTTGTACAGGAAATCGGCGCTTTCGGACGTCACGATGAAGCCGTGCGCGAACCCGGGCGGGATATAGAGCATCCGGCGGTTCGCAGCCGACAGCGTCATCGCCACGTGCCGGCCGAACGTTGGCGAGCGCCGCCGCAGGTCGACCGCGACGTCGAACACCTCGCCCTCGGCCACGCGCACGAGCTTTCCCTGCGCGTGCTGAATCTGGTAGTGCAGGCCGCGCAGCACGCCGCGCCGCGAGCGCGAGTGGTTGTCCTGCACGAACTCGACGTCGATGCCGGCGGCGGCAAGCGCGCGGCGGTTGTAGCTTTCGAAGAAGAAGCCGCGCGTGTCGCCGTGCACATCCGGCTCGACGAGGAGCACGTCGGGAATCGCCATGGGCTCGATCCGCATCTGCGGCGCTGGCAGCCTTGGGCTAACGTCCGTCCGGCTCGTCGAGGATCGACAGCAGGTAGCGCCCGTAGCCGTTCTTCGCCATCGCACCGCCGAGTTTCTCGAGTTGCGCGGCGTCGATGTAGCGCATCCGGAACGCGATCTCCTCGGGGCACGCGATCTTGAGGCCCTGCCTGCGCTCGATCGTCTCGATGTATTGCGACGCCTCGAGCAGCGACTCGTGCGTTCCGGTGTCGAGCCATGCCATGCCGCGTCCCATCACCTCGCACGTCAACTCGTTCCAGGCGAGATACTGCCGGTTGACGTCGGTGATCTCCAACTCGCCGCGCGCCGACGGCACGAGTGCGCGCGCGACGTCGAGCACGCGGTTGTCGTAGAAATAGAGGCCGGTCACCGCATAGCGCGATTTCGGCGCGTGCGGCTTCTCCTCGAGGCTCACGACGCGGCCATCGCGGTCGAACTCGGCAACGCCGTAGCGCTCGGGGTCCGCGACCGGATAGGCGAAGATCGTCGCGCCCGTCTCGCCCGCCGTCGCGCGCAAAAGCTGCGGCTGCAGGTCGTGGCCGTAGAAGATGTTGTCGCCGAGGACGAGCACGCAGCGGTCGCGGCCGACGAAGTCGCGGCCGATGATGAACGCCTGCGCCAGGCCGTCCGGCGACGGCTGCACGGCATAGCGGATGTCGAGGCCCCAGTGCGCACCGTCACGCAAGAGTTGCGCGAATCGCGGCGTGTCCTCCGGTGTCGAGATCAGCAGGATGTCGCGAATGCCCGCGAGCATCAGCGTCGACAGCGGGTAATAGATCATCGGCTTGTCGTACACCGGCAGCAGCTGCTTCGAGACGACCTGCGTCACCGGATGAAGGCGCGTTCCCGACCCGCCGGCGAGAATGATCCCCTTGCGTGCCACGCGCGGAGGATCAGGCGTACTGGACATCGACCCACCGCCGGTATTCGGCGCTTTGCACGCTCGCGAGCCACGCGTCGTTCACGAGATACCAGTCGACGGTGTCGCGAATCCCCGACTCGAACGTGTGCGCGGGCCGCCAGCCGAGCTCGCTGCGGATTTTCGCGGCGTCGATTGCATAGCGACGATCGTGGCCGGGCCGGTCGGCGACGAACGTGATCAGGCGCTCGCAGTCGAGTTCGGGCCGGCGCGCCGCGATCAGCCGGCACAGCGTGCGCACGACGTCGATGTTCGCCTGCTCGGCGTCGCCGCCGACGTTGTACGTCTCGCCGGGACGGCCGCGCGCGAGAACGGCGCGGATCGCCGCGCAATGATCGCGTACGTGCAGCCAGTCGCGCACCTGGCGGCCGTCGCCGTAGACGGGCAGCGGCTTGCCAGCGAGCGCGTTCACGACCATCAGCGGGATCAGCTTTTCGGGAAACTGCAGCGGACCGTAGTTGTTCGAGCAGTTCGTCGTCAGCGTCGGCAGGCCGTACGTATGGTGGTAGGCGCGCACCAGATGGTCCGATGCCGCCTTCGACGCCGCGTACGGACTGTTCGGCGCGTACGGCGTCGTCTCGGAGAACGGCGGATCGTCGCGGCCCAGCGAGCCGTAGACCTCGTCCGTCGATACGTGGAGGAACCGGAACGCCGTGCGCTCGCCGTCGGGAAGCCCGGCCCACCATTCTCGGACGCACTCGAGAAACGCGAGCGTGCCGACGACGTTGGTGTCGACGAACGCCGCGGGTCCGCGGATCGAGCGATCGACGTGCGTCTCCGCCGCGAAATTGACGATCGCGCGCGGCCGGTGGCGCGCGAGCAGCGCGCCGACACCTGCCGTGTCGCCGATGTCGCCGCGCACGAAAACGTGCCGCGCGTCGCCCGCGAGCGGCGCGAGGCT
>Ga0307409_100000378_pt1 | contig 18852 bp, 15 predicted proteins | sample 322Ometagenome_2_FD_203888 | JGI IMG/M metagenome (GOLD analysis project Ga0307409, IMG submission 203888) | Maize rhizosphere microbial communities from greenhouse at UC Davis, California, United States - 322HYB-O-2 | ecosystem: Host-associated > Plants > Roots > Rhizosphere > Soil | place... | reverse complement strand
CGTCTGGCACGCGCACGACGCCGAGGACGAGCTCTTTCTCGTGCTCCGCGGGCGCCTCACCATCGAGCTGCGCGATGGTGCCGTGACACTCGACCCGGGGGAGCTCGTCGTGATCCCGCGCGGCGTGGAGCACCGGCCCGTCGCCCCCGAGGAGACTCACCTCCTGCTCTTCGAGCGCGCGTCGATCCGCCACACGGGCAACGTGGTGGACCCGCGCACGGTCGCGGAGTTCGAGCGCATTTGACCCGACGCGGGCCGGCGCCCGTGCGCGCGTCCCGTGCGTCGCTCCTGCGCCGGCGTCACACCCGAGCGCGCCGCTCCCGCTCGAGGCGCTCCACCAGGGTCGGCAGCTCGGCGATCCGCTCCAGATAGTAGTTCGGCGCGGTGGGCTCGAGCATCGCGCGGGTGAACGGCCCCCAAAGCGCGGCGACGGTGGTCACGCCGGCGGCCTTCCCCGACGCCATGTCGTGCGGCGAGTCGCCGACGAACATCGCGTCCGCCGGCGCGTAGCCGAGCCGGTCGAGCGCCACGAGCACCGGCTCGGGGTCGGGCTTGTGGCGCGCGCACGAGTCGCAGCCGATCACGGTGTCGAAGTGCGGTGCCAGCCCCACGTAGCCGATCGACCGGTGGGCGATGTCGTCGCCCTTGCTCGTCACGACGCCCAGCGGGTGCCCGCGGGCGCGGAGCGTCGTCACCGTTTCGAGCGCGCCGTCGTAGAGGTGCGTCAAGCGGTCGTGGTGCTCGCGCTGATATGCCCGGTACCCCGCGACGAGCTCCGCGAGCTCGTGCTCGGTGGCGGCGTAGGGGCGGAGCTGCGCGGCGAGCGGCGTGCCGATCCCGGCCACCCACTCCGCCTCGGTCGGCACGCGCTCGGTGCGGGCGCGGAAGGCGTGGCGCACGGAGCTGAGCAGGAGCTCGATGGAGTCGATGAGCGTGCCGTCGAGGTCGAAGAGGACCGCGAGGGGGCGGGCGGCGGGCATGCGGCGAAGGTAACCGGCCGCGGGGCGCCGGGCCAACCGCGCCCCGCGGCCTGCCGCGAGGATCAGGGCTGGAGCAGGAGTAGCGCGCGCAGTACGACGCCCGGGCGCTCGCCGGTGTCCTCCCCGCCACCGCCGGGCGAGCTCCGAGGCCGCACCTCGCCGAACGCGCCGACCGCGCGCAGCCAGGCGTCGTCGGGCATCTCGGCGGCGGCCAGCTCGCCGAGAACGCGCTCGCCGCCGGCGCCGCACGGCAGGAGGGCCGCGCGCCGGGCGACCTGCGCCAGGGTGACGACGGCCGGCCGGCGGTGAAGCGGCGCGCGCCGCACGATGTGCGCGATCCGCTCGATCACGCGCCGGCGGGCCTGGCCGGACGCCGCGTCGCGGAGCCCCACGACGTCGGCCGCCTGTCGCGTGGTCCGCCAACGGTCGAGCAGCACGAGGGCCCGCTCCTGCGCCGCCACATCAACCGCGACCGCCGGCCCGCCCGCGGCCGCGGCTACGCGCGCCACGACCCGCAGGTCAGTGGTCGCCGCTGCGCTGCCAGTCGCACCGCTGTCGCCAGGGTCTTCCCAAGCCACGAGCACCCGCGCCGCACCCTCTTCACAGAGGGCGAGAAACCCCGCGTGATGAGACCGCACCGCGCCGACGAGCGGCACCGTGGCGTTCAAACTTCCGCCACTCCCCGCGTCGATCGGGCTCGCCTCGTCGGCCACCCACTCCGACAGGAGCTGCCGGACTAGCTCGGCGAGCTCCGGCGGGCTCGCCACCGGATGGCTCGACTTGTCCGCGGTCGCCGTCAGCCCGGCGGTGCCAACGAGGGGTGGCAGGATGGCGCCCGCCGCCCCCACGGCGCGGGCAGCCACGCACGCCTTCTCGCGCAGCCGCCGCTCCACCGCCAGCAACTGCTCCGCCGTGGCGGGCGGTGACAGCGCGTACACCGCCACCCGCCGGTGCGCCGACCCGATGCGCGCCACCCGGCCGACGCGTTGCGCCAAACGAGCGGGGGTCCAAGGGAGGTCGAGGTGAACCACGACCGACGCGTCCTGCAGGTTGACGCCCTCACTGAGCAGGTCGGTCGTGAGCAGGAGGGTGACCCGCTCGGCTGCGGCGGGCTGCCGAGCGCCAGAGGCCACAGGCGCGAAGCGCGCGATCGCGGCCGTGCGCGACATCGTACCGCCCGCCACCACCGCACCTTCGGCCGTGAGCGCCGCGACTTCGCCGTCGCCACGCAGCTCGCGGAACAAGGCCATGACGGTGTCCGCAAAGGCCGCGAACGCCACGATCTTCTCTCCCGCGTGCCGGGCCCGCAGCGCCCGGAGGCAGGCGGCGCGCGCCTGGTCCCGCTCGGGCGTCGCCTGACGAAGCAGAATCCGCACACCGGCCGCGTGCGCTCGCACGGCAGGGAGCAACCGCTCCGACGCATCGCACGCGGACGCCGCCAACTCCGGGAACGCGAGCTGTACCGCGTCGTCGGCGTAGGACCAGGCCCGTAGCTCGGCGCGCGACGGCCGGCGTCCTCGCGCCAGCGCGTCATCGAGCGCCGAGGCTCGCGCGAGGCGGCGCTTGAGCGCGGCGCGCAGCGCCCCGTCGCTCGACGCCCACAGTCGCACGAGGGCGTGCGCCACGAGCGCCCCGCCGTCGCCTCCGTCGGACGGGGGCACCGGCGGCGGGAGCGCGAGGATCGCGTCGAGCAGCGCGGCGCTGGGCCGGGGCCCGTCACCGGCCACGGAGAGCCACTCCACCGGGCATACGGTGGGAACGAGGTCCAGTCCGCCGACGCCCGCTCGTACGCGGCGCACGACGCAGCGCGCCAGCTCGTCGTCGCTCAGTGAGTGGGCGCGGCTGCCGAGGAAGAGCGCGAGGAGCGCCGCGAGGTCGCGCCTCCGGTTGTGCACGGGGGTGGCGGAGAGGAGCAGCACCCGGGCATCGCGCGACATCGTGGTCGCGGCCTCGTAGCGTCGCGTCGCGGGGTTGCGGAGGTGATGCGCCTCGTCGAACACGACCACCCCGAAAGGGCCGGTGGGTGTGCGGCCGCGGCTCAGCGTCTCCACGCTCACGAAGTCGGCGCTCACGCGCGCGGCCTGCATTGCGACACGCCACATCTCCCGGAGCGTGGCGGGTGCCACGACGCACGCTCGCACGCCCGGCTCCGCCTCGGCGACCCGAGCGACCACGGCGAGGGCGACGTAGGTCTTCCCGAGCCCGACGTCGTCCGCCAGCAGCGCGCCGCCGAACTCCGCGATCGAGTGCCGGAGGCGGGCGACGGCGGCGCGCTGGTGGGGACGAAGGCGTACGTCGCCAAGGCGAACGGCCACGCCGCCGTCACCCGCCGCCCCGCCCGTCTCGCGCACCTCGCCCATCCAGGCCGCCGCGAGCGCGCGCCGGACCACGTCTGCCGGGACTTCCGTCAGCACCGCGGTCAGTGGCCCGACCACGCGAGCAGCGGTGCAACGTCGGCCTCGGGCACGCCGTACACCGCGAGGGCCGCCGCGAGCAGGTCGCCGGCGCGTACCGCTTCGCCGGCGCGTGCGCGGCGCGCGAGTGGTGCGAGCTCGCGACGCGCAGCGGGCCAGTCGCGCGGCAGCGGCAGCAGGCTCACGGTCCAGCCGAGATAGCGGTGGTAGCCGCCGCGCGCCGGCTCGGCGATGGCGTTGAGCCACGCGGCCGCAAGCGGTCCGTTCAGGAGTGCGGCAAGGGCGTCGGCATCCTCGAGCTCAGCGCACCGCGCGACGTAGCAGCTGTTGAGGGCGACCGTGCGGTCCCCGGCCGGCAACACGGCGGCACGGGGCGCGCGGCCGAAATCGGACCACACCACGCGCGGCAGCGAGGCCGACGCACTCTCGACGCGGAAGAGTGCCCACCAGGCTCCACGCCTCTTGCGGTCGGCGCGACGCTCCAGACGGTCGCGCCAAGGCACGAGCCAGCGCTCGGCGTGTTGCGGAAGGCGCGACCGTGGACGACCGTCGTCGGCGTGCGTCCAGACGACGTACTCCCCGGTGTCGGGCGAGCGCCAGCGCCCGAGCGTCGTGCCGCGCACGAGCGGCCGTAGCATGCCGTGCTCCACGAATCCCTCGTGGTTCCCAGCGCGTACGCGGACCAGCGCTCGGTCACATCTGGACGATCGCTCGGACCCGAGCCCGCGTGCGTCGAGCCCCTCGCCGGCGGCTAGCGTGACGACGAACGCCTCGTTGCACCCGCACTTGACGCCGAGCGTCGGCCGACCGATGGCGCTCTCCGCCAGCGGGACCCCCGCCGCGGCGACGCGGTCGAAGGCGGCCCGCACCTCCGGCGGGGCGAGAAGCCACGGGCTCTCCGGCGCTTCGTCGAGCGGCAGCGCACCCGCACGCATGCGCCACTCGAGGGCTCGGCTGCCGCGGTGCACGGCGGCGGCGAGCTGCCGATCGGACTCGGACGCCACGCCTCCGGTTGGTGCGCGCGCGAGCTCCAGCTGCCCCGATCGCGCCGACGACACGTGCGCGGCGCGCCGGTCGTGGGACGCTCGCCGCGCGACGAGCAGCGACGGGTACACGGCCGCGTCGAAGGTGTGGCGCGACTCCGACCAATCCTCGAGGGCCAGGAGCCTCGCGTCTGTCGCCAACAGGCGGCGCACGCCGCCCCCGGCAAGCGCACGCCACAACTTGGCGGGGACGAGGAGCGCGAGCGTGCCGTCTGGCCGGAGGAGGCGCAGCGCGCGCTCCACGAACGGGGCCGCGAGGTCCACCTGCGCGGCGAAGCCGGGACCGGCCGACGCGAGCGCGGCGCCGCGCGCCCACGCGGCGTTGCGCACGACGGTGAACTCCCCGCGCAGCGCCGCACGGGTCGCCGGAGGGATCTCGCGGAGCCGCACCCAGGGCGGATTCCCGACGACGACGTCGAACCCGCCGGAGAGCGCGGCGTCGGCGAAGTGCGCGGCGAAGGAGAAGGGAAGCGCCGCTCCGTCGGCGAGCGCGCGGCGCCGGGAGCGGAGGGAGCGCACTTCCGCTCGCGCTGCCTGGAGCTGGGCGCGCTCGCTCGCGCCGGGCCTCGGCCGGTCGCCGAACAGGTCGCGCGCTCGGGCGGCGGCCACGAGCTCCCGCCGTCTGTGCGCGGCCCGCCCCAGTGCGGCCTCGAGCGTCGCGCGCGCTCGCGCGCGCTCCGCCCGGTCGAGTGCGAGGGCGAGCGTCCGCTTCCGCGGGCCCGCGGCCCGGGCGTACCGCGCCCGCAACCCCGCGAGCTCGCGCGCGGCGGCCTCCGCCCGCGAGCCGGCGGTATCCTCGAAGCCCCCGCCGGCGAGTGCGTCGCCAAGGCGGATGTGTCGATCCAGGTTGGGCAGCGGCGGAACGCGCAGCGGATCCGCCTCGGGACTGTCGATGACGACGGAGAGCCAGAGCCGGAGCTCGCACAGCCACACCGCCGTCGGGTTGATGTCGACCCCGAAGATGGAGCGCGCCAGCACCTCCCGGCGGACGGCGGACGGTCCGCGGGAGTCGCCAAGGCGCGCGGCGAGCGCCGAGAGCTCCTCGAGCGCGTGCACGAGGAACGCGCCCGACCCGCAGGCGGGGTCGAGGACGCGCAGGCCGGCGAGTCGCTCGCGAAGGGCGGCGCACGCCTCGGCCGGAGGCAGCTCGCCGCGCAGCGCGCCGGCCGCCGCCTCGGCGGACACCGCACGGCTTCCGAGCGCGTCGGCGAGCGCAGCGGCGGTCGCGCGCGCCACGAGCACTTGGGGCGTGTAGAAGGCGCCGCTCGCCCGGCGCACCGTCGCCCCCATGAGTGACTCGAACGCCCGGCCGAGCATCTCGGGGTCGATGGCGGCCTCCGACCAACTCGCCCGGTCCTCACGCGCCGTGAAGCGGTAGCGGGCGAGGAGGTCGCCGAAGACGCGGCCGAACGGCTCGTCGGGGAACGTATCGCGCGGGAAGCGGCGCTCGAGCGGCGTGGGCGCGAACAGTCCGCCGTTCAGAAACGGGACGCGGCCGAACGCGCGGGCGGCCGCCGCGCGGGCCCGGGCGGGCGTATTGAGGGTGCCGAAGAAGAGCGGGAGGAGGACGCGCCGCTGGTAGCCGCCCGGCCCCTCCATACACCGGGCGTAGCCCCGCGCCAGAAAGTCGCGGTCCCCGTCGAGCCACCCCTTGGCCTCGAGGAAGGCGAGGAACAGCAGGCGCGAGACGTAGAGCAGGGCGAGCTCGCGGCGATCGGCAATCGGGGCGGCACCATGCGCCGCGTCCGCGAGGTCGTGCACCACGCGCTCCAATGCCCGGTAGAAGCGCCGGGTGAGCGACTCTCGGCCGAGGACGTCGAGCCAGCGCGCGTGGGTGAGCACGTCCGACCCGTCGCGTGCGGCCGCGAGCGCGCACAGCGTCTCGGCGTCGCTGTCCACCACGCGGCGCCGGTCCGCGACGAGCGCCGCGACGCGCGGCGGCGCCCGGTCGCCGGCCCACGCCGCGATGGCAGTGTTGTGCCCCGAGCGCTCGGCCACGATCACGGCCCAGAGGAGGTGAGGCGCCTTCGCCGCCAGCCGGCTCGCCGTTCGGGACACGACCTCGCGGAGCGGCAGTGCCGCTCCGGACGTGTCCACCGTGGCCAGCAAGGCGCGGAGGGCGCCGGGCCCGCGGGCCACGCGCGCGTCGCGCAGCTCGGGTGGCAACCGGAGGGCGGCCGTAGCCTCGGCACCTAACGAGAGCGGCGCCCCGTCGCAGCCGATTGCCGCGGCGACGGGGACGAGGGCATCGGCGGAGTCGGCCCGGGCGAGGAGCGCGGCGGCGGCGCGGAGCGTTCGCACGCGCGCACCGTAGCGGCGCCACGCCGGCGGGCCGTCACCGCTGCATTGCCGCCGTCATCGGAATCGCGCTCGGAGTCCGGCGGGCACCGCTCGTGCGCCCCGACGTCACATGGCTGATCGGCCTGCCAGCCTCTCGACCGCCGCCGCCGCCCGCGCGGCCAGGCGAGGCTGCCCCCTTCGATTCTTCTCGAGGGCCGCTCGAGCAGCACGCAATACCGGTTCGGCGTCGGCGTATCGACGCTTCGCCACGAGCGCGCTGCCGTACGTCAGCAGCGCGTCCCCTGTGCGCCAATTGCCTTCACCGAACTGCTTTCGCGCCATCTCGACGACGCACTCGAGCGTCGGAAGCGCCTCATCGGTCCGTCCCTGCGCCAGCAGTGCCTTCCCGAGAGCCAGCTCCGTGCTGATGAAGTGCGTACGGTGCCCACTGTCTTCCGGATCGAGCCGACGCAACGACGCTCGCGACAGCGACTCCGCTTCCACCGGGTCGCCGTACTCGGCAAGCACGAAGGCCAGATTGCCCATCGTGACGATCGTATTCCTGTGGCCTTCGCCGAGCAGTTGCTGGTACTGCGCGAGCGACTGACGCATGAACTCGATGGCACCGTTGCCGTCACCCATGACGTACCGCGTCTGCGCCAGGTTGCCGAGCGTGGAGGCTACACGCTCGTGCCGCGAGCCGACCTGGGCGCGGTACATGGCGAGCGCCTGACGCAACAGCGAATCCGCCTCGGCGAATCTCCCCTCCAGCCGCAGGATCGCCCCCAGATTAGCCAGGCTCGCCGCGACGTACGAGTGGCTCTCGCCGAACATCTTCCGGTCCAGCGCCAACGCTTCGCGCGCGAGCGCCTCCCCCTCCTCCAGCCGGCCCATCTGGCGCGTCAGCAGGTTCGCGAGATTGTTCAGGCTGATCGTCACGCTGGGGTGTGCGTCCCCCAGCGCCTTGCGCTTCGCCGCCAGGGCTCGGCGGTGGTACATCTCGGATTGCTCGAGCTTCCCGCGCGTCTGCAGCGTCATGGCGAGGTTCTGCATCGTCGCCGAGGTCAGCGGGTGATTCTCGCCCACACGCCGCAGCTTGATCTCGAGCGACCGCCGGTACAAAGACTCCGCCTCGGCGTACGCGCCCTTTCGGTGGAGAATCAGCCCGAGGTTGTTGATGGTATTCGCAACCTTGAGGCTCGTATCGCCGGACAGCGACTGATGGATCGCGAGGGCTTCGCGGTAAAGGGGCTCCGCGGCATCGTACTGACTGCGCTCCTCGAGCAGGGTGGCCAGGTGCTCGATGGTTTCCGCCGTGGCGGTATCGGCGTTCCCCAGGAGCCGACGCCGCTGGTCGAGCGCGCGACGGAGCAGCGGCTCGGCCTCGTCGTACTTGTTCAGCTGGGTCAGCGCGGTGCCGAGCAGATCCAGGTTCTCCGCCACGCTGGCATCCAGCGGCCCGTGCAAGGACGTGCGCTGCGCCAGCGAACGTCGCAGGAGCGGGGTCGCCTTGTCGTAGAGGCCCAGATTCGTATAGACGCGTCCGAGGACGCTGCGCAGCTCCGCTTGCACTTCCGGTTGATCGACCAGTGTCGAGTCGATGCGACTGGCGCCGCGGTCGAGCAGCGCTCGCGCCGTGACATTGCCGCCTACAGAGTCCCTCCACCCGTTCGGGTCTGCGACGTCGAACACCCCGACGAGAAAATCCTCGACTTCCTTGGCCTTTCGGGCTTCCACTTCTGCCCGGTTACGCAGCACCCGTTCGCGGCTGGCTGCGCCGGTCAGGGCTACGGCGAGGAGCGCCGCAACGGCGACGCCCGTCCGGTGTCTGCCCATGAACTTGCCCAGGCGATAGCGAGCGCTGTCGGGCCGGGCCAGAATGGCGTGACCTTGCCGGAAGCGTTGCAGGTCCTGCGCGAGCGCGGCCGGCGACTGGTATCGTCGCTCTGCCTGCTTCTGGAGCGCGGTCATCACGATCAGGTCGAGATCGCCGCGCAGGCGGCGTCGCCACTGTGGGGGAGCCTTGCTCGAGGGCCTCGGCGCGTCATCCACGCAGACGATCCGCTCGACCTCGGCGGGCGACTTCCCGCGCACGTCGTACGGCCGCGCGCCGGTGAGCAGTAGGTAGAGCAGCACGCCGAGCGAGTACACGTCGGTGGCAGTGCTGATCGGCTCGCCGCGGACCTGCTCGGGGGCGGCGAACTCCGGCGTCATGGCGCTGAAGCCCGTGCGGGTGGCGTCCTCGCCCGCCGGGGCGCCGAGCACCTTGGCGATGCCGAAGTCGAGGAGCTTCACCTGCCCGTCGGCCGTGACCAGGATGTTGGACGGCTTAAGGTCGCGGTGGATGACGAGGTGTTGGTGCGCGTAGCTCATGGCGTCGCACACGCTGGCGAAGAGCTCCAGGCGCTGGTCGAGCGTCAGCGCGCGGGCGTCGCAGTACCGGTCGATCGGCTCGCCGTCGACGAGCTCCATGGCGAAGTACGGCAGCCCGCCGGCCGTGAGGCCGCCGTCGACGAGGCGGGCGACGCCCGGGTGCTCGAGCCGCGCCAGGATGCGGCGCTCCTCCAGGAACCGCCGGACGACGCCCGGGGCGCCGTGCTGGATGAGCTTGAGGGCGACGCGCTGGTCGAACTGCCCGTCCGCGCGCTCGCCGAGGAACACGCGCCCCATCCCGCCGCGCCCGATCTCGCGAACCACGCGGAACGCTCCGATGCGCTCCGGGACCGGTCCGGCGATGGCCGCCGCCGTTTCGAGGAATGGTGCCGCGATGCGAGCGGCGGGTGAGTCGAGGAAGCTGTCGGAGCAGCGGTAGGCGCGGACGAGGTCGAGCACCTCGGCCCGGAGCGCGGCGTCGCCGCCGGCCTCGCGGTCGACGAGCGCCGTCCGCTCGCCGGTGGGGGCGTCCACGGCCGCGTCGAAGATGGCATCAACGCGGCGGAACCGATCGGTCGATAACGCGGTCACGGGCCCTCTCCCTCCCTGGTGTCGCGCTGCCTGCTGGCGGCGTCACAGCGTCGGTCGCCGCCCGGGCACGAACGCATCACTCCAGAGATCGGAAATCGGGGGCGAAACCGGACACGCGACCACGCGCGACCCGCCGGCCCGGGCCCGGGCCGGCGGGGCCACCGCTCGCCGCGTCGGGAGGGAAGCGCGCCACGCGGCGGCGCACCCGGGGCGGGCGCTCGCAGGTGATTCCCGGTCACGCCGCGGTGGCCGTATCCCTCACCGTCGGCGCGACGGATCGAAAGCGGTCCGAGGTGCGACGTTTTCGCCGCGGTTTCGGAATCGCCGAGCTCGGCCGGGCAGCGGCGCCGGATCGCGCGCCAGCGGTCCAGCGCCTCCCACTCGCCCAAAGGAGGCTGGGGGTCGCCAGCGAGGTTCTAAAGCGATTTCTCGGGTCGTGCGCGGCGGGGTGGGGTCAGGCCGAGTGTTCGGCGGTGATCTCCTTGTGGAGCCAGCTCTTCGCCTTGGCCCAATCCCGCTTGGCGGTGCGCAAGCCAATTCCCAGCGCCGCGGCCGTCTCTTCCTCGGTCATCCCACCGAAGAAGCGGCACTCGACTATCTGTGCCTGTCGTGCGTCGATCTCCTTGAGCCTGCCGAGGGCATCGTCGATCGCGATGAGCAGCTCGGCTCGCTCCTCGGTGCTCAGCTCCACGTCGTCGATGGAGACGCGGCGAAGCATGCCGCCTCGCTTCGCGCTGCGATGGCCGCGCGCGTGATCGACGAGGATGCGGCGCATGGCCGTCGCCGCGACCGCCAGGAAATGCGCGCGCCCCGTCCACTCCATGCGCGAGTAGTCGATCAGGCGCATGTAGGCTTCGTGGACCAGCGCCGTCGGACTCAGCGTGTGCCCGTCCGGCTCGCGCTGTAGTTGCTGCCGGGCGAGCCGGCGGAGCTCCTCGTAGATCAACGGAAACACGTCCGCGAGCGCTGACGAGTTCCCCGAACGAGCTTTCGCGAGGAGCTGGGTGACCGACGTGGCAGGCTGCTGATCCGGCATCGTTCGACGGGACCGCCACCAAGGGAAACGCGCCGCGCGGAGGGAAGGGCCGCGTGATGGTCCCAAGATGCGCCACAGCCGACCGGGCTGCAACAGCCCACCCGGTGCCAGCTCGAGCCCTCGCTACGCCTGCCCTCAGTGGCAGCGACGGGCTCGGGTTGACCTCCACGGGAGGTCACTTGGGGCTCCGGGCGAGCTTGACCGGCGCCGCGCTGGTGGCCGGCGTGGTCCATGTCGCCGCGTCGCTCGTTGTTGCCGTGGCCACTGCGCTTCCGGTGTCCAAAGCCCCGCCTGCGATCAGGAGTTGGTCGCCCCCCGTGATCATCACGTTCCTGAGGCTCGCTCCCCGGTAAACCTGTATCACCCGCACCTTGTCGCCGCCACTGATGGTGATGCCACTGGTCTTCGGTCCTTCGATGGTCACGTAGTGCGGCACCTGCAGGGTCGTGTCGAGCTTGACCGTCGCGCCGGCGAGCGCGGGATCGAACCGAATGGTCTCGCCGCCGGTCGCCTGGCTCACCGCCCACCGCAACGAGCCCACATTGGTTCCGCCGCTGGTGTTGGTGACGGTGATGGTGTCGTACACCGCGAGGGCGGCGGTACGTCGGGTCGGCGGCGCGGCCGCGGGCCGCTGTGCATTGACACAGGCAATGAGCGCGGAAAGCACGAGCGCCGGCGTCCAGCGGACGGCGCGGGAAGGAATTCGGAACATGGCGGTTTCCTCGGTGTGGTGACTGGCCTGCGGTTGCTTAGGCGCAGCCCACCGCGGGATCGAGCCATGTCATCGAGCCGAAACGCGCGGCCGATTCGTCCGGATCACCAGCCGCTCGGCGGGTCGTGAACTGCGCGGTCGTGCAGCGGCGAGGACTCCGGGCAAGCCTGGAGTCCTCGCCGCCCACCGACCTTCCCACTACTGGAGCACGAACGGCTCGTGCCCCACCACGTCATGCGAGAGGACCCACGCGCCGACCTTGCTCCCGAGCGCGAGGCCCGCCTCGGTGTCGAACCGGTAGTGGATCCCGCCGAAGAGCCGCGAGATCGCCCCCTCACCGGCCATTGCATCCAGCCGCGCGCGCTCGCTCGGGAACGTCGCGCCGAGCACCGTAGCCGCCGCCGCCGCCAACGTCGAGTGGTTGGACGGATACGAGGGAAAGCTCGGCAGCCCGATTGCGCGCACGATCAGCGGATCCGCCTGGCTGGGCCGGATCGACCAGTAGAAGTACTTGGCCTCGTGGCTCGCGATGATGGCGTCGAACGCCGCCATGTTCAGCAAGGCCAGCGCGTGCGCCGTCTCGCGCTCGGTGAGGCGGTACTTCACCGCCAGCTCCGAGCCCACCCGATTGAAGTAGCCCTGCGCCCCGATCGTCCCCGCAGGAAGCGCCCAGAATTTGGCGATGGAGTCCTGCTCCGCCGTTCGGGTGTCTGCAATCTGCCGCACCTCGGCCAGCGCGGCGACGAAGGATGGGGTCCCGAACGCCGGCGGCGGTGGCGGCCGGAACTGATCGCCGGAGGTGAGGAAGAACGTCTTCGCCTGGCCGAGGGTCGCGAAGGCCGGCGGCGTGGGGACGGGAAGCCAGCAGCCCGGGCAGACCGGCACGGTTCCGGTGAACGGCTCGAAGAACCGGTCCGTCTGTGCGCGCGCGATCAGTCCATCCGCGACGGCCCGGCCAATCGCTTCGCCAGCGGCGAGGTCCTTGTGGACACTGCCGGGCGAGCCGGGTGACGCTTTCTGCTGGTTCACCAATCCCTCGAGGAACGCGGCCTCTAGGGGATAGATGTAGGACAACACGGCAGCGGAGGCGCCCGCGACCGCCCCGGCATCGGATGGATGAAGTGACCCCGCCGACTCCTTCTCGGCGTGGACGATCGCGTTGTACTGCGCGACGCTGAGGAGCGCGAACATGCGAATGGAGGCCGGGACGCTCGTGCGGTACTCCGCGACCAGGTCGCGCGCGACCTGGTTCCACGCCACCGCGGCGCCGGCCTGCGGGAAGTTCACCGCGACGTCCGTAAATGGGGTGGGCCGGTCGCCAACTGCCACCGGCTCCTGGCACGCGCCGACGAGCGCGGCCGCCGGCAGCACGAGGGTCCAACGGCCGGCTCGGGAAAGGAATGAAGACATGACTGGCTCTCAGGGTGAAGGATTGTGCTCTTGCGTGGGGGACGTGCGTGATGGCGCGCTCGTCAGCGCCTGACGGCCACGACCTCGAGGTACTCGGCGTCCACCTCAGTCGTTGCGCCGCGCGCGCGCTGGTGACTCGACCAGTGGGCGGCGAGTTCGGCGGCGAAGGAGGTACGGCGGTCCTCGTCGAGTGCCTCGAAGGTGCGCACCGTCGGGCCGTACGCGGCGCGGAAGAGCTCCGCGGTGCCCGCCGGTGTGTGGGGATAGCGGAAGGTCAGCGTGCGCACGGTCGTCGTGAGCCGCCACACGCGGGCGTCGAACCGCTCGCGCAGCACGTCCTCGTCCGCCCACGCTGCCCTACTCGAGCGCGACCCACAGCCCCGCGCGGTCGGCCCGCACCCACGCGGCCGCGAGGAGCGAAGGGACGAGGTCCAGTCCGGTCACGACGGCCCCTGTAGTCGTGGCGGACTGGGTGCGGCGTGGCTTAGAGGGAGTGGCTGCGTATGTCATCGGAATCTCCCGTCACGCTGGGGGTGGGGATTGCGTGTCTGCGCTTCCTTAGGCGCAACCCACCGCGGAATCGAGCCACGCTGAACGCAGAGGTGCCGCGCGGCTTTCGACCGCGCGGCGCTGCGGGGCAAGCACTCGGAAGGCGACTACTTGCGGCCCCCAGTAGAGCATGACCGGAGTGGAAGCCGTGCTTGGCGTCACCCACTGTGGCGTGCTCTCGGTCCGCGCGGGGCTGTGCGGAGTGAGCGCGTGCGTCCTGGCCGGGCTGCCGTTGGAGCGGAGGCTGTCGGCGGCCGAGATGTTGCCGCTGATCGTGACACCCCTAGGGCTTCCGTGAGTGGTGGCAGCGGGCGGCGAACACCCTTCGGCACAGGAGCGTGACGTGAAGCGGAAACGGATATCCGGCTGCGGCTCGTGGGTGCTGTTGTTTGCATTCCTGGCCGCGATGTCGTTCGGCACGAGCTACGTCGCCGAACAAATCGACAGGCGGCGTTTTCCGTGGGGCTACGCCGACTCCGGGAAGCCGGCGCTCGTCGGCACGTGGATGGGGCCGGTGACCACTGGCCGTGGCCAGCGGCTCGGGATGCTGCTCGACATGGAGCTGGCGCCGCTGGACCGTGGGCGGCGGTATCCACCCATCATTCGCACCAGCCGGAACAACTGGCTCGAGGGACGCGTGCTCGTGTGCGCCGCGCCCGGTCGGGTGCAGCACTTCACGGCTTGGGGCGAGCCGGACGACGGCGCGGCGTCCCGCTTTTACCTCTCGCTGAGCCCCGCGGACAGCGTGCCGCCCGACGGGCTCGCCCCGAGCCACATTCGCGGGCGGTGGGATGGTCGTGACTCGCTCGCGTTGGACGCGTCGCTGTATCTGCGACGAGGCAAGTCGGCGATCAGCAGCACCGACGATCCGGACACCGGGGGTGACACGCCGGTGACGATGAAGCGGGGGACGAAGGCGGCGTTCGACTCGCTATGCGGCCGGCTCCGGCCGTAGGCGTGGGGTCGCGCGGTTCCACGACGGCCAGGTGCTCCGGGTCGTCAAGCTGTCCACGAGTCCGGCGCCCTGCCTGACGCCCCATCGTGCTCGAGATCACGCCCGGTGTTCGGCGGGCACCGCTCGTGCAGCCTGCGGTGACACCCGCGGTCCCGTCGCACCCACCACCCGCCATGCCCCCACCGCGCCGCCCGGGCCGTACGTTCATCGGCATCAGCGGCTACGACTACAAGCCGTGGCGCGGCCGCTTCTACCCGGACGACCTTCCGGCCCGCCAGTGGCTCGAGTACGCGAGCCGGCGGTTCAACAGCGTCGAGTTGAACGGGACGTTCTACAGCCTCAAGTCCCCGGCGGTGTTCGAGCGATGGGCGGCGGAGGTGCCCGACCGCGGCTTCGTCTTCGCCATCAAGGGCGGCCGCTTCATCACGCACAACCTCAAGCTCCGCAACGCCGAAGCGTCGCTCGGCAACTTCTTTGCGAGCGGTGTGCTGGCGCTCGGCGAAAAGACGGGTCCCTTCCTCTGGCAACTTCCGGGCACGTACCGCTTCGACGCCGAGCGGCTCGACGGCTTCATGCGCCTGTTGCCGCGGAGCGCGGGTGACGCCGAGGCCGTGGCGCGCATGCACGACCACCGGCTCCGCCGCGGCGTGCGCCTCGAGGCCGCGGCGCCGGTGGAGCTCCGGCACGCCTTCGAGGTCCGCCACCCGACGTATTTCCACGAGGAGTTCTACGCCCTCCTGCGCGAGCACCGGTGCGCGTTCGTCGTCGCGGACACGGCGGGGAAGTTCCCGTACGCCGAGGAGGTGACGGCCGACTTCGTGTACGTGCGGCTCCACGGCTCGGAGGAGCTCTACGCGAGCGGGTACACCGACGCGGAACTCGACTGGTGGGCGGCGAAGGTCCGCGAATGGCGGGACCCGCGGCTCGGGGGGCGGGACGTGTACGTCTACTTCGACAATGACGCCAAGACGCACGCGCCGTTCGACGCGGGGCGGCTGATCGATCGAGTCGGAGTGCCAGGCGCCGTCCGCTGACTGGGGCAGGCGCCGGGTCGGCCGTCGAGCGTGGCGTGTGGGGGTGTTGGGTGCCCTGCGCGCACTCACGCCGACACGTACTCGCGCCCCTTCCACTCCACGCGCTGCCCGCGGGCGATCGCCTGTACGACGATCCCGAGCAGCACCGCCGCCCCCGCCGGGTACGCCAGTGCGTACCACGGCGAGAGCCCTGCGCGCCGGTAGGCGACGCCCCACCAGAACAGCATGAGCACCGTCGCCAGCCCGGCCCACTGCGCTGTCACCGATGTCGTGAGACCGAGCGCGAACGCGCCGACGAGCAGTGGCGGGAGGAGCGAGAAGCTCGGCGGGAGGAGCAGCAAGAGCGGAAAGATCGCCCGCGCGAGACGTCCCGGCATCGCCTCGCGCCCGCCGGCGAGCATGTTCTTTCGCCACCCACGCGTGACCTCGCCCAGTGACGTGTACATGCGCGTGGAGAGCTGGCGAGGGCCGAGGACGATGCACACGCGCCGGCCGGCCTCGAACAGCCGCTTCGCGAGCACGAGGTCCTCGGCCACACTGGCGCGCACCGACGCGTGCCCGCCAACGGCATCGTACGCCGCACGCCTGACGAGGAGGCACTGGCCGTTGGCGATCTTGTCGGACGCGCGCGGCGAGTGGTTGATGCGCTCCGTGGAGCCGTAGCGGCCGGCCAGGATGGCGAGCACCTGCGGCTGGACGACGCGCTCCCAGAAGGTGCCGAGCTCCTGGTGGCCGACGACCGACAGCAGATCGGCGCCGCGTGACCGCATGGCGTTGGCGGCGCGCGTGAGCAGGTCGGGCGCGTGGCGCGTGTCGGCGTCGGCGAAGCAGAGCACCTCGCCGCGCGCCGCGGCGGCCCCGGTGGCGCACGCCCACTGCTTGCCGAACCAGCCCGCGGGGAGCGGTGGGTTCTGGAACACGCGCAAGCGCGGGTCGCCGGCGCCTGCTTCGTGCGCGAGGGCGCCCGTGCCGTCGGTCGAGTGATCGTCGACGACGAGGACCTCGAGCGCCGGGTAGGACGACGAGAGCACCGAGCGGACGCAGGCGGCGATGTTGCGGCGCTCGTCGCGCGCCGGGATCACTACCGAGACGAGCGGCGCGTCGGGCGGCGGCTCCGACTGCTCCTCGGCGAGGTCGCGCGAGCCACGCGAGCGCCAGAGAACCAGGAGGGGGAACAACACCCACGGCCAGACACCGAGCGCGAGCTCGAGGGTGAGGTCAGGCGACATCATGACATCATGGCGCAAGACGATCGGGCGGCTGTCCTCGAGGACAGCCGCCCGGCCCAGGGTGCTGCGCGATGAAGGTAGTTCGTCCTCGGAGACTCGCGCTCGGCGGAAGGCCGCGTTGTCCCGAGGCAGGGTCGTTACCGACCGCCGCCTGATCCTCCCCCGCCGCCCGAGCCACCGCGTCCACCACCGGATCCTCCACCCGAGCCGCCGCCCGACCCGCCGGAGCCACCGCGCCCGCCGCCCTGACCGCCGCCCCCGCCCGAGCCGCCACCAGGTGCACCGGAGCCCCCGCCCGACCCACCCGACCCGCCGGATCTGTCACGCCCGCCGCCCGAGCCGCCGCCGGGTCCGCCGCCTGAGCCACCAGCTCCACCGGGGCTACCTCCGCCACCGGGTTCACCACGGCCGCCGCCGCCTCCGCCCGTCCCGCCGCCACCACCGGATCCACCACCGGGGCCGCCACCAGAACCTCCGCCGGATCTGTCACGCCCACCGCCTGCTCCACCGCCAGCTCCGCCGCCTCCACCCGTGCCGCCGCCGGAGCCACCCGACCCACCGCCCGAGCCCCCGCGCCCGCCGCCGGAACCACCCGGGCCGCCAGAGCCGCCCGACCCACCACCGGGGCCTCCGGGGCCGCCCTTGGCGGGGCCGCCTTTGGCGCCGCTCAACCCGCCGACCTCGTCGAGGTCGTCGGCGTCCCCCATCTCGGAGCCGCCGGACGATCCGGAGCGTCCACTGAACCCGCCAGCGTCACCCGAGCTCCCGCCCGAGAAGCCGCTCGACCCGCCGTAGCCGCCTTGCTCGCCGCGGTCGCTACTCCCGCCGGCACCTCCCGACCCTCCTTGCGACCCGCCTTGCGAGCCACGCATTCCGCTCTCGTCCGATCCCAGGTCGTCCGGTAGGTCCTGGTCTCTGTTCCGATCGGCCATGCTGCTACCCTCCCCGATAGAGAGAAGACGCCCGGCGGCCGCCGCGCTCGCGCAGCTCGGCCACGGGGAGGGGAGTCGCCGCAATGCACATGCCAGGTGGGGAACATTTGGTAGCGTAGCGCGGCGATTTCTGCGCCTCGCGATCCCTCGCGCTTCGCGCGCGCGCGCACGATTCTTCACACGGCCGCGGCGGTGCGCTGCACCGCTCTCGTCCGATCTCGACTCTCGTCGGCCGCGCGCCCTCACACGCCCGCACCCCCGCGTACTCACAAACAGCGACGCCGCATGACCGCACGCACCGACGAACACTCTTCCGCGACGGCAGCGTCGACGAGGTCCACGACGTCCGCGCCGCACGTGACCGCGCGACCGCTGCCGCCTCCGCTCGCGCCCGGCGCGCGCGTCGCGCTCGTCGCACCCGCGGGCCCGCTGCGCGGCGAGGCCGACGCCGAGCGCGCGGTGGTGAACGCCCGCTCGTTCGGGTGGGAGCCAGTGCTCGCCGCGCACGCGCTCGCGCGCCGCGGCTACTTCGCCGGCACCGACGCCGAGCGCGCCGAGGACCTGAACGACGCGCTGCGCGACCGCACCATCGACGGCGTGTGGTGCCTGCGCGGCGGCTACGGCGCAATGCGCATCCTGCACCTGGTCGACTATGATGCACTGCGCCGCCGACCGCGGCCGCTGCTCGGCTACTCCGACGTCACCGCGCTGCACGCGGCCGTTGCGGCGCGGTGTGACGTCGTGAGCTACCACGCCCCTACGGCGCGCGCCGAGCTCACGCCGTTCTCGCGCGTGTCGCTGGCGCGCGCCGTCGTCGAGCAGGGCGACCCGTGCGGCGTAGCGCCTGACGCGCGCGTGTTGCGCCCGGGGCGCGCGGAGGGCGTGCTCGCCGGCGGCAACCTGGCACTGCTGGCGGCGCTCGCGGGCACGCCGTTCGCGCCGAGTTTCGAGGGCGCGGTCGTGGTGATGGAGGACGTGGACGAGGCGGTGTACCGCGTGGACCGGATGCTGCGCCAGCTCCTCATGGCCGGCCTCCTCGACGGCTGCCGCGCACTCCTCTTCGGGCACTGCACCCGCTGCCCTGAGGAGTCGGACGACGGCGCGCGTTCCCTCGACGACGTCCTCGCCGAGGCCGCCGACGCGCTCGGCGTCCCCTGCCTCGCGGGCGTCCCCGTTGGGCATATTGACGACCAGTGGACCGTACCGCTCGGCGCGTGGGCGGAGGTGGACGCGGACGCGAGGGCGGTGCACGTGCAGGTGAAGCGCAGGGAGTAGGGAGTACGGAGTAGGGAGTAGGTCTACTCCCTACTCCGT
>Ga0307409_100000377_pt1 | contig 18860 bp, 8 predicted proteins | sample 322Ometagenome_2_FD_203888 | JGI IMG/M metagenome (GOLD analysis project Ga0307409, IMG submission 203888) | Maize rhizosphere microbial communities from greenhouse at UC Davis, California, United States - 322HYB-O-2 | ecosystem: Host-associated > Plants > Roots > Rhizosphere > Soil | place... | reverse complement strand
GAATCTGTCCGTCGCCTGGACCGGCACGGCTACCAGTGGCTCGGATTACACGACCTTGCCCACCACGGTCACAATCCCGGCGGGTCAGAGCAGCTACACCGTCGCGGCAAACCCGATCAATGACACCCCGATAGAGGTTCCCGAGACGATCATCGCCACCATTAATACCAGCGCCGCCTACATCCGCGACACGGGTGCCACGACGACTACCGTCACGCTCACCGATGACGACACGCCGGTAATCACGGTCAGCGTGCCGGATGCCTCTGCGTCAGAGTCCGGACCGGACTCGGGCTTGTTCTTGATCAACCGCACCGGCAGCACCGCTGCTGCGCTGAAGGTTTACTACGGCGTTCATGGTACTGCCCTGCATGGCACGGACTACGCCGCGCTCAATGGCGAGGTGACCATTCCGGCTGGAGCTGCCAGCGCACCGGTGGTGATCGCCCCTTACAATGATGACCTTGGCGAACCCGCGGAGAGTGTGGTGCTCGCCGTGACCACCTTCAACAATGCCTACAGCCTCGGTTCCTCCTTTCAAGGCACGGTGACCATCGCCGACAATGCCGACCTTCCCGTGATCAGCCTGCGAGCCGGCACGGTAGGGGTCGAGGGTGGCTCGAATCCGACGGTGATCTTCCGCGCCGTGGGCACCAGCGGTGGCAATGTCACGGTGAACTACACTGTCAGCGGCACGGCTACTTCCGGCAGTGATTTCACCGCGCTTTCGGGCAGTGTTTCGATCCCCGCCACGGGAACGAATGATGTCACAGTGACCATCCCGGTGATCAATGACGCGGTCGCGGAGTCGACCGAGACGGTTGTCCTCACCATCACGCCCGGCGCCGCCTACAAGATCTACAACAGCCCCTCGGCCGAGGCGATCGTCCGCGACAATGACAGCGGCGGCGATCGCGTAATGGTCTCCACCGCCAACCAATCGCCAAGCGAAGCAGGAGCTACGGGTCAGTTCTATTTCTCCCGCACGGGAACCACTGGCGATCTGACGGTGAACTACGGGGTGTCCGGTGCCGCGACCAATGGCACGGACTATGCAGCCCTCTCTGGCAGCGTGGTGATTCCCGCCGGCCAGACCGGTGTGGATCTGCTGCTCACGCCGACGGATGACGCTGATGTGGAAGGGACGGAGACGGTGACCCTTACCGTGCTGCCCGGCACCGGCTACGGCCCGGACCGCCCGGCCTCCGCGACCTATCAGATCACCGACAACGAAAGCCCGGCGATCACCGTCGGCTTCCAAGCGGCGACCGTGACGGTGAGCGAGAACGACGCGGGTGGCGAATACCGCGATATTCCGGTGATCCTCTCCGCATCTTCCACAGACACCGTGACCGTGGACTACACCTCGTCCGGCGGCAGCGCATCGGGCGATGATGTTGATTGGGCCTTCGTCACGCCCGGCAATGTTCCGATTCCCGGTGGCAAGCTTACTTTCGCACCCGGCGTGACGTCGCAGAACATTCGCGTCCGTATCAAGAACGATGGCGTCATGGAATCGGTCGAGACCGCCACGCTTGAATTGCGTGCACCGCGATTCGCTTCGCTCTCGTCCGGTATGGCGAAGCAGTCATTGCTGATCTTCGATTCTGCGCCGTCGGCTTTGGTGCTTGAGGAGCGTTGGGGGAATACCGCTGTCTACACGAACCAGTCATGGAGCACGAACACGCCGAACTACGCCGGCGTGCTCTATTCCTTCACCACGCCGCAGGACGTCGCCGACAACTACTCGCGCCGTCTTGTCGGTCAGATCGTGGCACCGGTCACCGGCACCTATAAGTTTTGGATCGCGTCGGACGATGCCTCGCGGCTCTACCTCAGCACGACATCGTCGGCCGCGCAGAAGGTCCAAGTCGCCACGGTCTCCGGCTACACCAGCTTCCAGGCGTGGGACGCGAATGCCTCGCAGGCTTCCGCGAATATCACTCTGACTGCCGGTCAGTCATACTACATGGAGGTCCAGCACCAGGAGGGCGGGGGAGGTGATCACGTGTCCGTCGCGTGGCAGGGGCCGAACTTTACCCGCACACCGATCACCCTCACCACGCCGGAAAATACCGCACCGCGCTTTGTCAGGCTCGCCACATCGGCGACCAGTCGAACGGAGACCGATGGGAGCGAACCACTGCTGATGGCAATCCTGGATCGCCCTGCGGGAAATACGGCGGTTACCGTGCAATTTACTGTCGGCGGCACCGCGACTGCGGGCAGCGACTATAACCTTACTCCCGGCACGTTGACCTTTGCTGCCGGTGAGCAGGTGAAGCTGTTGCCGCTTTCGATCCTTTCCGACGCAATCGGTGAAGCGCCGGAGGCCATCGTCATCTCGCTCGCGAATCCTGCGGGTGCGAGTCTCGCTTCGCCCTCCACGCATGTCATCACCCTGCGCGACACCGATACGCCGGTTGTGAATTCGGTCTTTGCCACCGCCACCTCGGCGATGGCATCGGGTACTGTGATCGGCACCGCCAGCGCCACGCCTGCCTCGGGTCGCAGTATCGCCGGATGGACCATCGTTGCGGGCAATACTGGAAATGCTTTCACGATCAATGCCGCGGGCCAGGTCATCCTAGTCACGCCCGGTGCACTGCCAACTCCCGGCAGCGTCCTACTCGTCGTGCGCGCCACCGACAATGTCGGGGCGGCTGGCGATGGCGTGGTCAATGTGATCTGCAACGCCCCGGCCAATGGCGTGGTCGAGCAGCGCTGGAGTGGTGGCTCCGCCTTCGACAGCGAGGAATGGACTGGCACGACGTCCTACGCGGGCACGCTGGCGACCTTCACCACGGGCCAGAACGTCGCTGACAGCTATTCTCGGCGTCTCACTGGCTATCTCAAGCCTGCCACGACCGGCGACTACACCTTCTGGATCGCGGGTGACGACGACTGCCGTCTCTATCTGAGCAGTGACGGCTTCCCCTCGAACAAGACCGAGATCGCCAGTGTCGACGGCTATACGAATTTCCAAGTATGGGATTCGCAGTCGCAGCAGAAGTCCGCGCTGATCCCGCTGGTGGCGGGCAAGGTGTATTGGCTGGAAGCACAACAGAAAGAAGGTAGCGGCGGTGATCATGTGTCGGTCGCGTGGCAAGGGCCGGGTATCAGTCGTCAGGCGATTCCTTCCAGCGTGGTCTTCCCGAACGTCGCCGGTGCGAACTTTGAAAATCCTCCGGTGCCACCGAGCATCGTGGTGACTTCGCCAAGCGCCGGTGCTTCCTTCAATGCGGGCGACAGTGTGACGGTGACGGCGAATGTGGCCGGTGGTTCGATCGCTGTTACCGCAGTCGAGTTCTATCGCGGAGCTACTTTGATCGGCTCCGACAATTCCTCGCCCTACAGCGCGACGTGGTCGAGCGCTACTGCCGGAAGCCATATGCTGACCGCAAAGGCGACTTACACCGGCGGCGGAGTGACTTCGTCTAGCGTGTCGATTTCGGTCACCGATCCAAGCCCCGACGGCGATCCGGATGGCGATGGTTTCACCACTGGCCTCGAACTCGCCCTCGGCACCAATCCGAACTCCTCGGCTTCACAGCCATCGTCGCTCTACGCGAATCTCCGAGCCTGGTGGAAGCTGGATGAGACCACCGGCACCAACGCCGACGATACCACCGGTCGCGTGCAGGATGGCACGGTCAGCGGCGCGGCATGGGCAAGCGGCATCACCGGCAATGCGCTGAACTTCGATGGCCTGGATGATGGCGTGCTGGTCGGCACCGCCGCCGCGGTCACCGGCAGCGGGGATCTCTCATTGACTGCTTGGGTGAAGATCGATCCCGGTTCACCTCTCGGCACCGTGATCCAGCAGCGCGAGGCCGGTGCCACCGGCCATCAGGGCGAGTATGTGCTGAACGTGAACGCGAACGGAACGGTGAATTTCTTCATCTACGGGACCAGCGCCTATCAGTTCGATCTGACCACTACCGCCGCGATCAATGACGGCCAGTGGCACCACCTCACGGCGCTTCGCAGTGGCACCGCTGGAAAGATCTACATCGATGGTGTGGAAGCGGCGAATGGCAGTGGCACCATCCAGCCGCTCCAATCGCGGAGCGTTGCGATCGGTTACGACTACCGCGACTTCAACAAGCGCTTCAAGGGATTGATTGACGACGTGCGCATCTATGAGCGCGCGCTTTCCGCCGGGGAGATCGGTGGGTTGCACGACGTTCTCGTGCCGAACCGCGCCCCGGCCTTCGCCACCGATCCAGTGGTGAAAGCTGCGGCTTCCGAGGACTCCTCCTACAGCGGGAGCCTCGCGACGGATGCCAGCGATCCGGACTTCGGCGACACGTTGACCTTTTCGAAGGTTTCCGGTCCGGCCTGGCTCAGTGTGGCTTCAAATGGGGCGCTCTCCGGCACGCCCGCCAATGCCAATGCCGGCGCGAATAGCTTCACGGTACGGGTCACCGATCCGGCGGGCTTGAGTGATGATGCTGCGCTTTCAATCACGGTGAATAACACCAACGACGCACCGGTCTTCGCTGCGGATTCGATGACGGGCGGCGACGCCACCGAAGACAGCGCCTACTCCGGCAGCCTCTCCGGCACCGCAAGTGACGTGGATGCGGGTGACACGCTCACCTACTCGAAGGTCAACGGCCCGACTTGGCTCAGCGTTGCCACGAACGGCGCTCTCAGCGGCATGCCCGGTAACGGCGACGTGGGCAGCAATAGCTTCACCGTTCGAGTGACCGACGGAGGAGGACTCAGCGACGATGCCGCCTTCAATGTGACTGTCATCAACGTGAACGATGCTCCCACTTTCATCGTCGATCCGATCGCAGGTGGGGTGGGAACCGAGGATCAAAGCTACAGCGGTACCTTGGCAGGCAGCACGAGTGACATCGATGCCAGTGACACGGTGACTTATTCGAAAGTCTCTGGTCCGGCATGGCTGAGCGTTGCCTCCAATGGCGCACTGTCCGGTTTGCCCATGAATAGCGACGTGGGGGCGAATAGCTTCACGGTTCGCGTCACCGATGTCACGGGTGCCTCTGATGACGCGGTGCTCAATATCAGCGTGGCCAATGTCAATGACTCGCCTGTCTTCACGGTGGATCCCATTACGCGTGAATCGGGCACCGAGGATGTGGCCTACGCGGGCACGAGCCTGGCGGGAACTGCCGTCGATGCGGATGAGGGGGATGCGATCACGTATTCGAAGCAAAGCGGTCCCCCTTGGTTGAACGTCGCCGCGAACGGCGTGCTCAGCGGAACTCCGCCAGCGGGCAGCGGAGGGAGCAATGTCTTCACGGTTCGTGTCACCGATGTCTCGGGTGCCTTCGATGAGACGACACTGACGATCGAAATCGTCGGTGCGTCGCTGCCACTGCCGTGGGATGAGATGGAGGTCGGAGGTGGTACGGTGCCCGGATCGTCCGAGCACACGGGCGACACCTACACGGTCTCCGGCGCTGGTGCCCTCGGTAGCGGTTTTCTCAACAGTCGCAATGACGCCTTCCACTTCGTTTGGCAGACGATCAGCGGCGACGGGGAAATCACCGCCCGGATCAATTTACTGGAGGCGACTGGCACGTCGTCACGCGTGGGTGTGATGATCCGTGATACGCTGGCTTCGAACTCACGCCATGTCTTCATGGGCATGACCGATGACAAGGACTACCGTTGGGTCCGCCGGACGAGCATGAATGGCAATACCTCAACAACCAGCAGTGGCACTGGCACGGTGCCGAATACCTGGGTCCGTCTGGCACGGGTGGGTAACACCATTACCGCTTATAAGAGCAGCAACGGCACCACCTGGACTCAGGTTGGTAGCCTGAGTGCGAGCTTCCCTCCAAATTGCTATGTGGGTTTGGTGGTCGCGAGTGGAACGAGTGACGCGCTTAACACCTCGCAATTCAGCAATGTGAGTGTGACACCGTAAGGTGGTGAGGGAGTATATTCGCATGGTATAAGGCGCGACGGCATTCCTGCCGTCGCGCCCTGCGTCACGCGCGGGCCTGCCATAGGAATCTCCTGCGAATGTCGCGGATCGGTCGGGACAGCGCGGCTCTTTTTGCGAGCCGCGAGATGCCTCCGTCGCTTTTATCACCGTAGAACTCTCTGAGAACGAGAGCTTCGTCCCCGTTCTATGGTTAGGCCGTGGCCGATCCCGATGTTCCTGCTGCCCCGGCCTTATCTCCGTGTAAACCCCCTGAATCCAGAAAGTCCCGCCTTGCTCTGTATAGCAGGGACTGGTATCTCGCGCGCGCGGTTTCGCTTCCGCTCACCCTCACCCCAAAATGCGCAGCCCCTCCCTGGCGGCCTCTACCTTATTTGCACTGCTGGCGATTTCCTTGTGGTGGAAAGATCGCCTGCAAGAGGAGACATCGGCTTCACGGTCAGGTATCGTGGCACAGTTGCCGGGTGATAGTGATGCGACGAGATCAGCTGGAAATGCGATAGATAAAGAACCAGCTGTACATCTGTCAGACAACCGCAAGGCACGTTCTGCCGAAATTCCCCCTGGCGTCCTTGATGATGCCGTGGATGCAGAGGAGCGATGTTTCCGTCTGATTCTCCCTGATGGAAACGAAGCGGCGGGCAAGATATCTGTCCTTCAGCGGGATTCCAAAATCGGCGGAGGAGTGTCACTGGTTGAAGGTTCGCTGACCGGCCCCCGGAGGGGCCGCTTCTTTTTTCAACGGTCTCCCTTCGAGGGAGTGGCCGGCGAATTGATCGGGCATATTCTTTTCGATGACTCGCCCTTCGGCTGGAAGGTTGAGCCCTTGGGGGCCGGTGGATCGCCGCTGCTGGTCGAGACCCATGAGGATCGCATCCTCTGCGTGAACTACGCGGCACCTCCTGCAGCGGCGGTGGAGGAGGCTCCGCAGGCCCACCCGACCAACATTCCCATTCCGTCTTATCAGACCATCATTCCGCTTCAGAGCCTGCCCGGCGCGACGGGCGTGATCTATCTCGATTTCGATGGAGAGCAGGGTCCGTTTCCAGGTTGGGGTGATTTTGATGCCGCACCGTCCACCGCGAGCAATGCCCAGATCTTCGAAGTTTGGAAGCGAGTGGTGGAGGACTTCCAAGGCTTTAACCTGAACATCACCACCGACCGGGCGATCTTCGATGCCGCTCCGCGCGGAAGCCGCCAGCATGTGGTGATCTCGCCGACCAACACCGCGGCACCCACTGCCGGTGGCGTCGCCTACATCGGCTCATACAACTGGCCGAACGACACCGTGTGCTGGGCCTTCTACAGCACCGGCAAGACCTCGGCGGAGGTGATCTCCCATGAAGTCGGGCATACCCTGAATCTCAGCCACGACGGCCGGACCATCCCCAGCGAAGGCTACTATGCCGGTCATGGCAATGGTGCCACCGGCTGGGCTCCGATCATGGGTGTGGGCTACTACGAGAACCTCACCCAGTGGTCGAAGGGCGAATACCTCAATGCCAACAATGACGAGGATGACCTCGCCATTATCGTTTCCAATAACGACGTGGACTATCGCGATGACGATGCTGGCGAGACATTGTCCACCGCCCGGTATCTGGAGATTGCGGCAAACGATAGCGTCTCAGGCGAAGGCATCATCGAAAGTACCGGGGACGTGGATGCCTTCCGTTTCGTCACGACTGGCGGAACAGTGACGCTGAATCTCACCCCGGCCGCAGGCAGTCCCAATCTCGATATCCTGGCAGAGCTTGTGGAGGCAGGTACGGGAACCATCGTAGCTACGTCCAATCCAGACCTCGCCATCACCGCGTCGATCCCCGAGGTCCTCGGGGCAGGGGAATACTTGTTGAAAATCCGCGGCACCGGCCGCGGGGATTCCTTGGTCGATGGCTATGCGGACTACGGATCGCTCGGCACCTACCTCATCAGCGGGAGCGTCGAAGGCGGGGTGAAGCCGGATCGCTTCTCCATCGCGGAGAACAGTCCGGTCGACACGACCGTCGGCATGATCCCTTCACGGGAAGATCATGGGGTTTCGCCTTTGCTATGGAGTATCTCCGGCGGCGGTGATGGCGGCGAGTTCTTCTCGATCGATCCGTTGACCGGAGAGCTCTTCGTCACTGCGGTGCTTGATTTCGAAGCGCTCTCGACCCGCTGGGACGATCCCGCGGATCTCGAGATTTTCGTTACCATCACCGATACGCTTCAGCCGGAGCTCACCGAGACCATCCGGGTGGTAGTGACCGTGACCGATGTGAATGAGATTTTGATCATGAGCGCTTCGGTGACGGTGCTGGAGCGCACACGGCATGGCACCAAGCTTTTCACCGTGTCGGCGAACGATCCCGACCACTTCCAGTTTCCGGTCTTCAGCATCGTCGGAGGCAATGAGGACGGCTGGTTTGAGATCGATGCCGGGACGGGTCAGGTTCGCGTTGCCGGGGACATCGAGATTGCTTCGGATCTCACCGTTTCGCTTGTCGTCCAGGTCACGGACCAGGGAACGCCTCCGCTTTCCACTTCCGCCACGATCGACGTGTCCGTGATCGATATCGACAGCGACTATCAGCCGGGTGCAGTGACACGCACTTACTTTGAAGGGATCGGCGGCAGTTCGGTGAACAACCTTGTCGCGAACGCAAGGTTTCCGAATCGTCCCCATAGCGAGGAACTTTTGGACGACTTCGATGGGAAGGGCCACGGCGACAGCTTCGGCAGTACGCTGCGCGGCTACGTGATCCCGCCGGTGACCGGAAGCTACCGGTTTTGGATCGCTGGGGACGAGTCGGCGCAGCTCCGGCTCAGCACCACTTCGAGCCCGTCGGGTGCCAGCACTATCGCCTCCGCTTCCGAAGCGACCGATCCTTACTCGTGGCCGGACGATGGCAGCCAGGGATCGTCTCTTGTCAATCTGGTTGCCGGTCAGGCTTACTACATTGAGGCCCGTCACAAGGAAACCTCGGGAGACGACCACGTCTCGGTGGCATGGTCGGGGCCGGGGCTGCCGAAGCAACTTCTACACGGGCTCTACGTCGCGCCCTACGAGCAGAACTACGCGCCGGAGATTCCCACCGCTTCATTCCCGGTTCACCAGGATGCCTTTGCCGGGCAGGAGATCGGTACGGTCGTGGTGACCGATGTGAATGCAGCGGATAGCCACGGCGATTTTACCATCGTCGCGGGAAATGACGCCGGCATTTTTGCCCTCGATCCGGTCACAGGCATGCTGCGGATCGCTGCAGCCAATCTATTGGATGCCACCACCGGGCCGATCCACATGCTCACGGTGGGCGTCAGTGATAACGCGAGTCCTCCGCTATCAGGCACCGGAACCGTCATCGTTGCCGTCCTTCAACCGGGTGAGTTTGCCGTTACGAATCTTTTCCAGCAGGTGTGGACCGGCATCGCTGGAAGCAGTGTCTCATATCTCACGTCCAACCTGCTATACCCGTACCGGCCGACATCCACTCGCTCCCTGTCCGGTTTCGACAGCGGCGGGAATCTTGCCGATAGCTACGGTTCGCGGGTCCGCGCGCTGGTCATTCCACCGGTGAGCGGCAGCTACACCTTTTATCTTTCGTCGGACGAGGATTCGCGGCTGTTGCTAAGCAGCGGGCCGGACGCGGGCAGCGCGGTGCAGATCGCCTCGATCAGCGGCTACACCAGTGAGAACGAATGGACCAAGTTCGCCTCGCAAAAGTCGGTTCCGGTCGAGTTGATCGGAGGCCACGAATACTACATCGAAGCGCTTCACAAGGAGAACACCGGGGCCGACCACCTGCAGGTGGCATGGACTGGGCCGGGCTTCCCTTCCATCAACGTCATCCCCGCGTGGGCGCTGGAGCCCTACGATCTCAATGAAGCTCCGGTGTTTGCCGGTGCTTCCGTTTCTTTCAGTGTGCCGGAAGGTGCTCCCGCGGGGACCGTGATCGGCACCGTCGCGGCCAGCGATCCAGAAGGGGACTCGCCGCTTCATGCAATCACCGCCAGTATGGTCGCCGGTGCCTTCGCCATCGATGCGGACACGGGAGCGCTCACCGTGGCGGATTCCGCGGTGACGAGCAGTCCCGGCCTGAAAGTGGTGACGGTTTCCGCCCAGGATCGCGGCATCGGCGGCATCTATCCGCTCAAGGCCAGCGCGATCACCGTCGAGATCACGGTGGTAAGCAACAACCAGCCGCCGTCCTTTGTCGCGGACTCGATCGTGATGGCCGCCACTGAGGATCTGTCCTTCTCGGGGAGCCTCGCGGCTTCTGATCCCGATGTCGGTGATGTGCTCACCTTTACGAAAGTCAGCGGCCCTGAGTGGCTGGTAGTGGAGCCTGATGGCTCGCTCAGCGGCACCCCCGGCAATGAGGATGCGGGGGCGAATGAGTTCGTCGTCCAAGTGGCCGATCCTGAGAACTTCTTCGACCAAGCGACGCTGACGATCACCGTCGCCAATACCAATGACCTGCCAGTGTTCCTCACCCCGCCACTGGTTGTCGATCAGGCGATCGAGGACCTCCCCTTCATCGCCACGGTGGCCTCGCTGGCGAGCGATCCCGATGCCGGCGATTCGCTTGTCTTTGAAAAGGTATCCGGCCCGGCATGGCTCGCCGTCGCTGCTGACGGCGCGCTTTCCGGAACGCCCTCGAACGATGACACCGGCGAGCACGGCATCGTCGTCCGTGTGACCGATGTGGCACAGGCCTCTGTTGAGGCCACGGTGACCTTGCTCGTGGTGAACACGAATGATCCGCCGGTGTTTGCCACGCCCACCGCGCCGCTGGCGACCGAGGATGTTGCCTACGTCGCGAGCCTGGCGGCGTTTGCCTCCGATCCCGATGCTGGCGACTTGCTTGTCTTCTCGAAAGTCTCGGGGCCGGAGTGGCTCATCATCGCTGCTGATGGCTCGCTTTCCGGAACGCCTGCGAATGCCGACGTGGGGAATCATGCTTTCGTCGTTCAGGTGACCGATGGTGCCGGGGCCTTTGCCGAAGCCACGTCTTCCGTCGCGGTGGAGAATGTCAACGATGCCCCGGTCTTCACCGTGGATCCCATCGTCGCGGACGTGGGCACGGAAGAGGTGGCCTATGCCGCCTTCAGCATCGCGGGGAACGCCGTGGATTCTGACGTGGGTGACACACTGGAGTATTCGCTCGCCGATGGAGCTCCGTGGCTGGTGGTCGCGCCGGATGGCTCGCTTTCGGGAACGCCGCCCGCCGGCAGCTCGGGCACGAATACTTTCATCGTTCGCGCTACTGATGCCGAGGGCTTGTTTGCCGAAGCATCGCTGGTCATCGATATCGCTTCGGCGTTGCCCCTGCCATGGGAGGAGACGACCATTGGCAGCGGCGTCGCCGGCGGCGCCATGGCCTTGGGAGAGACCCTCACCGTTTACGGTCGCGGTTCGCTGGCCGGACGGAGCGATGGCCTGCACTTCGTCTGGCAGCCCTTAAGCAGCGATGGCACGATCATTGCCCGCTTGGACTGGATCGAGAATCCAGACCCGGCTGCCCTCGCCGGGATCATGATCCGCGACACGCTGGCGTCGAATTCCCGGCACGTCTTCATGGGCCTGACCGGCAGTGGCGGCTACCGCTGGATCCGCCGCACCGGCATGAATGGCAACACCTCCACGTCCACCAGCGGCAGCGGAATATTGCCCGATGTCTGGCTGCGCCTTACCCGCAGCGGCGACTCGATCACCGCTTCCAAGAGCCTCGACGGCATGGAGTGGACTACCGTCGGCAGCCTGTCCGCGGCGCTGCCGCCGACTTGCTATTTTGGACTGGCGGTGACGAGTGGTAGCGCAGAGGTTGAAAACAGCGCAACCTTCAGCCACGTTTCCGTATCGCCGTGACCCGCTCGGTCCATCGCTCCGCCGTCATCCTGTCCTCGCTCCTGTTCTTTTCCGCCTGCGAAAAGAAGAACGAGTCGTCCTCTTCATCCTCCACCGCGGAAGAAGGCAGTCCCGGCAAGCCGTCCAAGTCGTCCCGCACCGGCAGTGGGACGCGTTCCGAGCGCGACACTGTTGCGAAAAACGAACTCCGCGCGGCGCTCGAAGCCGCCGAGAAGGAGCCCGACCCTGTCGCGCGGGAGAAAGCAATCGCGCAAGTGGCGTGGGACGGCATCGATGTCGATCACGGGATCGCGCAACAGGCGTTTGCCGGGCTCACGCCGGGAAGCGAGGAAGCGCGCAAGCTGATCGCTCATTTCGCGATGCGCATGGCCGATGACAATCCGGACACCGCGCTCGAGTGGGCCCGCAATCTCGAGCAGGCCGAAGAGCGTGACGATGCGCTTGGGCGCATTGCAGCCGTCCTCGCTGACAAGGATCCCACCCGTGCCGCCGCCCTCGCCACCGACGAGGTCGCGGAAGGTCCACTCCGCAACCGTGCCGTCGTTCAGGTCGCACAACGCTGGGCCCAGAAGGATCCGGCCAAGGCCGGCAAGTGGGTCTCGTCGCTCCCTGAAGGCTCCGGTCGCCGGGGCGCCCTGATCAATGTGGCGAAAACGTGGTCGAACTCCGACGGCACCGCCTTCGCCAACTGGGCATCCACGCAAGAATCGGCTCTGCCTGAGATGCCCTCCGCCGTGGTAGCTGTTCTCCGCTCCATTCCCGACGAAGCAGCACGTGCCCAACGGCTCGCCACCTTCAACAGCCCGGCATTCCGCGAGAAGGTGCAAGCCGAGTACAACAAAACGACTGCCCAACTTCCCACCACGAATCTGCCGGTGCCGAAGTAAGAGCCTGTCCTAAAAGCCGGCTGGGAAGGCCTTGCCCTCGCTTGACTTGCCCCATGCCCCAATCGCCTCCGGCGGGATAGATCGCCGCGATCCGCGGCTGACGCAATCTTCATCCGCCTCCTCGCAGTCTTCGAAGACCCGGGCTGCGTGCCGCTTTGCTGCCGCTCGGAGCCAGCAGTCCCGGTGCGGAAAATCACCTCATCGGTCTCCCAACCTGAAAACTCCGCACCTCTTACCTCAAAAGGAAGAATATGGGCAAGGAGTAGAAAACGCCTTCTCGGTCCACTGGGATGGACCTGCAAGTAGTCCTGGGCAGCGCGTTGAGAATGGATGCCAAAAGTCCCTTCGCTCCACATCTTCTACTCTCAACCAACAACTCTCACCTGACGATCCCTCAAGAACCGGGAGCGGCCTTCCATTGCGTCAGTGCCGGGGCTCAAGCCTGACAAGCAGGTCCCTTTAATCCTGGAAGCGAATTGCTTCATGGGGGTAAGGTTTTGTAATGGTTTCCGGCGTGACAGCGAAGAGGATTGAAATCTTGGGAAGAGTCGGAAGAACTTGGCACGACTCCCTTAAATCGTCCTCCCAATTCCACCCGGCTTGCGCTAAGTTCCCCCGATCCCATGGAGGAAGAAACCGACACCTACCTCTGCCCAGGTTGTGACCGGGAGGTCCGCGTTGGGTCGCGCGGGTGCCCGTATTGCAACCCGCCTGCCAAGCGGCAGCTTCGTAAGAAGCGCCGGCCGAAGGCGGCGGCGAAGCGTGACCGGAAGAGTTGGGAGCAGGAGCCGGGCGAGGATGGGCTTGATTTGCCGAAGGAGGATTTTGATTACAATGACTTTGTGGCCCGGGAGTTCGGCCACCGGCCGCACCGGAAGGTCGGGATTGCGTGGTACTGGTGGGCGACAGCGGTGGTGCTGCTGGTGTTGATGATTTTGGGTGGGATTGGTCTTTGGAGGTGAGAAGAAGTGCCGAATGATCAGTGATTCAGTGATCAGGGGAATGGCAGCGGGATGGCCCGGCACTATTCTGATGGTGCGGGCTGGGGTGAGGGGCCGGGCGTGGATTCCGCTTTTCCGCTCCTATAGGCATACCGGAATAGCGGAATGCTTACCGGCCTCGAAAAAAGACCTGTTTTCGGACCTGTAGGAGCGATCGGTGCCCGTCAGATTTCAGCGGCATCCGCAGCAGGGTGAGGGTCGAAGCTCGGCTGGCCCGAGGATGCGGCTGGAGCCCATGAACTCCGATAATCCGATATCCTATGCATACCGGATTATCGGAGTTCAGACTTCCGGACGGCCGGGCGCAGGGGTGCCGCAATTCCAGCACTCGGAAAAGACGCCCTCGACGTGTTCCTTGCACACCGGGCAGGTCCAGTCGGGACTGGTGGGTGCCTCGGCAGCGGCTTGGCGGAATTCGCGGATGATGGCCTTTGCCCGGGTTTCATCCGCATTGTCTAGCACCCAGAGCTCCGGATAGACCTCGGAGATCGGCAACTCGCCGGCAGCGCGTGACGCGCCTTCATTGCGGATTTCCGTGCGGATGCCCTCAGCCTCCAGCAGGGATTGCAGGTGACCCACGATGGTGAAGTCGATGTGGTCGAAGACGAGCTTCATGCTGGAAGCAATCATCAATCACCAATCCTTCAATCACCAATCGAAGTGTTTGGAAGAGTGAATGGGGCACCGCCGGACAGGCGCGCGGGTAGAGGGGACCGCTTTCTCCGCCGGGTGCCGCATTTGGCGTCAGCGGTCTTGGCTCTTCAGGCTGACCGATGGGTGATTGGACGATTGATGATTCGGCCTTCCGCCGGTTACGCCTTCTTCACCTTGTCCCACTCGGCGGTCCACAGCGGGAGCTTGTCGCCGAGGTCATCGATCGGCTCGCACTTGGCGAAGAGGTCGTCGGGCGGGAAGAGCACCTCGCTGCCGCGGAAGTCCTCGCTGAGGCTGCCATAGGCGGCCGAGTTTGGTGCGCGGTAGCCGATCCATTCCATATTCTCCGCGGCGATGCTGGCGTCGGTGACGTGATTGATGAAGGCGTAGGCGAGATCGACCTCCTTGGCGTCCTTTGGAATGCAGAGGTCATCGCAGGAAAACGCGGTGCCTTCCTTCGGGACGAAGATGCGCATGTCCTCGTTCTCCTCGCTGGCCTGGATCAGGTCGCCGGCGTAGCCTTGTACGAGGTGGAACTCGCCGGATGCGATGCCGGTCTTGTACTGCTCGTTCTCGAACTTCGCGATGTTCTTCGCCCAGCGGCGCGCCACCTCGGTCGCGGCGGCGAGTTGGGCGGGATCGGTCGAGTTCAAGGAGTGACCGAGGAACTTCAGCGCTGCGCCGAGCACCTCGCGCATGTCATCGAGCATCGTGATGCGGCCTTTCAGGTCGGTGCGGTCGAGCATCGCCCACGAGTTCTCCGGATTGCTCACCTTTGACGCCAGATAGCAGAGGCAGGTCGGCGCCATCATGTAGGGCACGGAAAACTCCATCTTCGGATCGAGCGCCTTGCCCAGGTAGGCGGCATCGACGTTCTTGAGGTTCGGGATTTTCGAGTGGTCGAGCGCCTGGATCATGCTCTTCCGCTTGAGCGCCTGCACGGCGTAGGAAGAGGGGACCAGCACGTCGTAACCGCTCGCGCCGGATTCCAGCTTTGCGAGCATCGCCTCATTCGAGTCGAAGGTGTCCACGACCACGGTGCAGTTGTGGGCCTTCTCGAAGCTCTCCTTGGCTTTCTCGCTCAGGTAGTCGGCCCAGGTGAACACGGTCAGCGTCTTCTTCTCGCCGGAGGGTCCTGCCGATCCGCCCTTCGGCTTGCAGGCGGGAATTGATGCTGCGGCGAGCGCAGAGGCGGCAATGAAGTGGCGGCGGTTCATGGTGGGTAGAAGGGTAGAGGCGAAATGAAGGGAAGGGGAATCGGAAATTAGGCGGAAATTCTTACTTGGACTCGGCCACGGCGGGCCTCGTCAGGCGCTGAGACACCGCGACCACGGCGAAGGTGACGATGAGCATGAGTGATGACAGGGCATTGATCACGGGCAGGTCCTTGCTCTTTTTGATCATCGAGTAAACCAGCGTCGGCAGCGTGTCCGAGCCCGGACCTTTGACGAAGTAGGTGATGACGTAGTCGTCGATCGAGAGGGTGAAGGCCAGCAAGCCACCGGCGAAGATGCCTGGAGCGAGCAGGGGCAGGGTGACCTTCATGAAGGCCTGCACTTTGGTCGCGCCGAGGTCTTGTGCGGCTTCCACCACATTGAAATCGAAATCCTGCAAGCGCGCCTGCACTACCAGTGCGACGTAGCTCAGGCAGAAGGTGATGTGAGCGATGGAGATTGTCAGCAGGCTGAGCTTCATCCCGAAGGAGATGAACAGGAGCAGCAGGCTCATCCCCATGAGAATGTCCGGAAGCACCAGCGGCACGGCCACCAGTAGCTTGTGGGCATCCTGCAGGCGGGATTTGTAGCGTTGGAGCGCGAAGGCGGCAGCGGTGCCGAGCACCATCGAGGCGAGGCTGGCGCAGGTGGCGACTTTCACCGAGTTCCCCAGCGCCGCGAGGATGTCGGTGCGCTCGAAGAGCCGTTCATACCAGCGCGTGGTGAAGCCGCTCCACTTCGAAGCGTAGCGGGTGTCATTGAACGAGTTCAGCACCAGGAAGGCGATCGGCAGGTAGAAGAAGACCAGCACCAGGATCAGCGTGATGAGAGGGACGCGACTCGGCTTCATGCGGTCTTCTCCTTTCTCCTCAGGAACATGGGGGCCAGCACGAGAAGCGCGAGCGCGCCGGAGAGTGCTGCGGCTTCGGGCAGATTGCGGTCGGTGAAGTTCCGCTGGGCGATCTTGTTGCCAATCATCTGGGTGCCGGTGCCGCCGACCATGTCCGGCACCACGTAGGAGCCGAGCATCGGGATGAAGACCACGAGGAAGGCGGTGACCACGCCTTGCCGGATGCCGGGGATGAAGACGGAAAAGAAAGCACGCAAGGGCTTCGCACCGAGGTCGCGCGCGGCATCGAGCAGGCCGAAGTCGAATTTCTCCGCTGCGGCGAACAATGGCAGGATCGCGAAGGGGAGGTAGGTGTAGACGCTGACGATGACCACGGCGGTCAGGTTGCCTAACAGCCGATCATTTTCCCCAAGCAGTCCGATCGCGCGCATCGCCTCGGCCACATAGCCTTGGGCATGCAGGATCTGCTGCCATGCAAAGACGCGGATCACGAAATTCGTCCAGAACGGCACGATCACCAGCAGCAGCACCCGCGAACGCCAAACCGGCGTGAGACGGGCCATCGCATAAGCCACCGGCAGCGAGGCAGCGATGCACAGCAACGTGGTCGCTGCCGCCGTGAAGATCGTGCGAGCGAATAGGGCCGGATAGCTTGGATTGGCAAGCGCGCGGATGGCGTTGAGGCTCCAGCCTTCGCCAATGCCGCCTGCGGGCAGGGCCGGGCGGAAGGCGATCGCGAAGATGATCGCCACCGGGACCAGCACGAACATCACCAGCCAGAGGAAGCTGGGAGCGGTGGAGAGGAGTTCGGGATTGTTCGGGCGTTTCACGTAAGAGGGAAGCGGAAGCTTCGATGGGAAATCATCAATCACCAATCCTCCAATCACCAATCGAAGTGCTTGAAGAGGCAGAAGTGCTGACGCCAGGTGCGGAATACGGAGAATGGTGAGCGAGGGTCATGGTTCTCCGTTCTTCCTGAGGATGGATTTGAAGATGCGGGTGAGCTCGTCGGCTTCCTTCCAAAGATCACGGAGAGTATCTTTGCGTTGGCCATCCGATGTTTCTTCCAATAGACGCATCCAGATCCGGGATTCGCTCGATTCCTTCCTGCAGATCTTGAGCCGATGAATGAAATCTCCCGAGGAAATCGGGTTGTTTGCCTCGGCATAGTTCGCCGCAACCGAGCCCGATGACCGTAGCACCTGTTTTACGTCGCTGAGTTGCTCCAGACTCCACCGGTGCGCTCCTATAAGCTTCCTCACAGCCAGCGCGAACTGGAAGGTCCGCTCATCGAGATCAAATTTCCTCTCTTCAGGCACTTCGATTGGTGATCGGAAGATTGATGATTGGTGATTTGCCTCTCTTTCAGGCATCCGGAAGAGTCAGCATGCCTTCGTCTTCCTCGCGATATTGCTCGAGCAGGAATCCGTCATTCGCGTCCCATAGCAGCCAAACGGTGTCACCCCACTTGGGAGGTGATTCGTCCAATAGGAACGTGCGGTGCTGCATTTCAGCGCACAGCCGCCATTCGCCGCAGCGGACCCAGTAGCGGGTATGGGAGCCGTAGTAGATCACATCCTCCACCTTGCCTTCGACGGCGTTGTCCATCGGCGACATCGTGGGCTTGTCGCGGGAGACGACGAGCTTCTCCGGGCGAATCGAGAGGTGAACACGATCTCCCACCGATACTGCCTTGTCATTGTCGATGACGATGCTGCCGAAGTTCTTCACCTCGCAGCGCGAAAAACGCGCGTCGATCGCTTCGGTGATCTTTCCGTCGAGGAAGTTGGTGTCGCCGATAAAGGCGGCGACGAATGAGGTGCGAGGGGTTTCGTAAATCTCCGCCGGAGGGCCGATCTGTTCGATCACGCCCTTGTTCATCACCGCGATGCGGTCGGAGATCGACATGGCTTCGCCCTGGTCGTGGGTGACGTAGATGAAGGTGATGCCGACCTCGTCGTGGATGGCATCGAGCTCGACGATGAGTCGCTGGCGGAGCTTCAGGTCGAGCGCGGCGAGCGGCTCGTCCAACAGGAGGACCTTGGGTTTGTTGACGAGCGCCCGGGCAATCGCGACGCGCTGCTTCATGCCGCCGGAAAGCTGGGCCGGCTTCTTGTCGCCGTGGGATTTGAGATCGACGAGCTCGAGCATTTGATCGACGCCCTTGGCGATCTCGCCCTGCGTCCATTTCGCGATCCTAGGGCCGAAGGCGATGTTCTCTCGCACGCTCAAATGCGGGAAGAGCGCGTAGCTCTGGAAGACCGTATTCACAGGTCGCTGGTCGGGCGGCAGCGGGGTGATGTCCTTGCCATCGAGATAGACGCGGCCGAGGTCGGGTTGGTCGAAGCCGGCGGCCATTCGCAGGAGCGTCGTTTTCCCGCAGCCGGAAGGTCCCAGCAGGGAGAAGGTCTCGCCCTTCTCGATATCGAGCGTCACGTCGTTGATGGCGGTGAAGCTCCCGTAGCGGCGGGTCACGT
>Ga0307409_100000376_pt1 | contig 18880 bp, 14 predicted proteins | sample 322Ometagenome_2_FD_203888 | JGI IMG/M metagenome (GOLD analysis project Ga0307409, IMG submission 203888) | Maize rhizosphere microbial communities from greenhouse at UC Davis, California, United States - 322HYB-O-2 | ecosystem: Host-associated > Plants > Roots > Rhizosphere > Soil | place... | reverse complement strand
CGCGATCGCGATCATCACCCGTTGCCGCATGCCGCCGGAGAGCTGGTGCGGATACTCGTGGAAGCGCCGGTGCGGGTCGGCGATCCGCACCAGCGACAGCAGTTCGAGCGCGCGCCGCTTGGCCGCCGCCGGCTCGACCGGGCTGTGGGCCCGGATGGCCTCGGTGATCTGGGTGCCGACGCGCATGGTCGGGTTCAGCGAGCGGGTCGGATCCTGGAAGACCATCGCGATGTCCGCGCCCCGATGGTGGCGCATCTCGTCCTCGGGCATGCCCACCAGTTCCACGCCGTCGAGCCGGGCCGACCCGGTCACGGTGGCGGTGGCCGGCAGCAGTCCCATGAGCGCCCGTGAACTGACCGTCTTACCCGACCCGGACTCCCCGATGATGGCCAGCGTCCGGCCGGCCCGCAGCTGGTAGGTCAGCCCGTTGACGGCCTGCACCCGCCGGCCGCCCCGGTCGAAGCGCACACGCAGGTTCTCCACCTTCAGCACGGCCTCGCTCACGGCCCGCTCCACCGCGCGCGTAGGGCCTCGCCGAACTGGTTGAACCCGACCACGGTGAGGAACAGCATCACCGACGGCCACACCACGAGCATCGGCGTGCCCGACAGGCTGAGCTGACCCTGGAAGATCATGTTGCCCCAGCTCGGGGCGGGCGGACGGATGCCGAGGCCGAGGAAGCTCAGCGCGCCTTCGATCACCATCACGATGCCCATCCCGAGCATCGCGAACGTCATCAGCGCCGGCCCGATGTTCGGTGCGAGGTGCCGCACGAGGATCCGCCCGGTCGAGGTGCCCGACAGCTTCGCCGCGACCATGAACGGCTGCTCGCGCAGCCGCAGCGCCTCCGCGCGGGAGATGCGGGCGAAGGCCGGAACGGAGAAGAAGGCCAGCGTCAGGATCGTGTTGCGCAGGCCGGGCCCGAGGCTGAGCGAGACCGCTACGATGAGCGCCAGCGACGGGATCGCGATGAGGACGTCGAAGAGCCGCATGATGACACCGTCGACGATGCCACCGGCCTGGGCGGCCAGCGCTCCCAGCCCGCCGCCGATCACCAACCCGAGCAGGTTCACGGTCAGCGCGACGATGAGCGACGTCCGCCCGCCGTAGAGGATCCGGGCGAGGATGTCGTTGCCGTTGTCGTCGGTGCCCAGCAGGTGCCCGGGCGTGAACGCCGGCTGGAGGGAGTTGAGGATGTCGCCTCCGGTCGGCTTCGCGATGGGAGCCACCAGCGGCAGGACGAAGCAGGCGACGAAGATGAGCACGATCAGAACGGCCGGTGCGGCGATCCGCAGCCGCCGCAGCCAGGCGCGGGAGGGCACCGGTGGACCCTCGTCGGTCATGAGGACCGACGGCGTCGCGGCCTCAGTGATTGCCATAGCGGATCCTCGGGTCGAGCACGGCGTAGAGCACGTCGGCCATCAGGTTGGCGAGCACCGTGATGATGGCGAACACGAGCACGATGGCCTGCACCACGATGTAGTCGCGGGTGAGGATGCCTTGCAGGAGATATTGGCCGATCCCGGGCAGCGAGAAGATGGACTCGATGATCACCGTTGCGCCGATCAGCCCGCTGATGTTCAGTCCGACGATGGTGATGAGGCCGAACGAGGAGTTGCGGAAGGCGTGCCGCAGCAGCACCTGCCATGGCCCGAGACCCTTGGCCCGGGCCGTCATCACGTAGTCCTGCCCCTGCATCTGGTCGACCAGGTCGCTGCGCAGGAACCGGGTGTAGAAGCACAGCAACGGAAAGGCCATCGCGAACGCGGGCAGGGCCATGGCGTGCAGGTTGCCCGAAACGCTCTCGCTCAGCGGCACGTAGCCGATGGCGGGGAACCACGACAGCTTCACCGCGAACAGCAGCACCAGCAGCAGCGCGAGCACGTAGTTGGCCACCGACAGCCCGGCGGTGGACACCACCATGCTGACCCGGTCCAGGAGCCGGTTGGGCCGACGGGCCGCGAGCAGCGCCAGCGGTATGGCCACGACCAGCGAGATGACGAACGCCAGCCCGACGAGTTCGCCGGTGACGGCGAGCCGGGCGGGCAGCACGTCCGCGATGGGCTGCCGGCTCACCAGCGAACGACCCAGATCGCCCCGGACCGCGTGCGACAGCCAGTCGACGTAGCGCACGACCGGCGGCCGGTTGAGCCCCATCTCCTCCTCGAGTTGCGCGATCTGTTGGGGCGTCGCCTCCGGCCCGAGCAACTGCACCGCCGCGCTGCCCGGGATCAGGTTGAGCAGGATGAACATGAGGATGCTGACGCCGAGCAGGATCGGCACCGCGGTCAGCAGGCGCCAGCCGGCCAGCCGCAGGGCCGGTGAGCCCAGTACCGCGGGCACAACCCGCGGCACCGGGCTGGAACGGCTCACCACATCACTCACGTGCCGTGCTACTCACTACTTGCTGATCCAGGCTTCGTCCCAGAGGATCGCCGTGTTCACCACCACCGGTGGGATGGGCGTGGTCAGGCCCGGGCCGTGCACGTTCTTCGTGACGACGCTGTACGGCGCGAACGCGAGGATGAAGGGGGCGTACGCCTCGTCGCTGATGCGCTGCCCGAGCTGCACGTAGAACTGGTCGCGCTTGGCCGCGTCGGGCGTCTCGGCGGCCTGCTGCAGCAGGCCGTCGACCGTCGGATCGCTGATGCCGCTGAACGGTGACATCGTGCCGAACCGGAACGCGACCCCGACGCCGGCGGCCGGGTCCCAGGCGCCCGCGGTCTGCAGCATCGCCTGCCACTTGCCGCCGACGAAGTTCTGGACGAGCCCGTTCAGCTGCTCGGAGTGGATCGTCGTCTTGATGCCGGCCGCCTCCCACTGGGTCTGCAGCGCGGTGTTGACCTGATCGGCCACGTACGTCTTGAGCGTGCCGAGGTCGACGCTGAGTCCGCCGAGCTCGGCCACGATGTCCTTGGCCTTCTGCAGGTCGTAGGTGCGGTAGTTCGGAACGGTCGCGTGGTGGAAGAGGCCGCCGTCGGCGGTGAACGACTGGCTGGCCGGGTAGGCGCCCTTGAACAGCCCCTGACGGATCGCCTCCACATTGGTCGCGTAGTAGATCGCCTCCCGCGCGCGCTTGTTGTTGAACGGAGGGATCTTCGTGTTCAGCTGGATCACATACGGCGAGGTCGCCGGCTGCTGCGTCACCACGAGGCGGTTGTTCGCCTTGGCCTGCTCCAGCAGCGGTATGGTCGTCATGCCCTCATAGACGTTGCCCTGCCCGGCGAGCAGAGCCTGGTACGCGGGCTGGTCCCCGCCGATGCTCCGGATGGTCAGCTTGTCCAGGTAGGGACGGTCCTTCACGAAGTAGTTGGCGTTGCGTTCGAGCACCAGCTCCGAGCTGAGCTGGTTGCTGACCACCTTGAACGGACCGGCACCGACCGGCTTGATGCGGAAGGCGTCCGGGCCCATCTGCCGCAGGGCGGTCGGTGACGCCACCCAGTTCACGTTGGAGACGACGAACGAAGTGATCACCGCGGCGCTGGGCTGGGCGAACTTGAGCACCACGGTGTCGGTGCCCTCGGTGGTGATCGGATCCGCGGCGGCCAGTTGCCAGGTCGGCCGGCAGGTGCAGGTCGACTCCATGTCGCGCTTGATGTTGAAGGCGACCGCCTCGGCGTCGAACGGTGTGCCGTCGGTGAACGTGATGCCCGGCTTGAGCTTGATGCGAACGGTCCGGCCGCCGTCGGCGAACTCGAAACCCGAGGCCTGGTGCGGCACGACCCGCGCGTTCTTGCCGTTGTCGTCGGCGACGAGCCGGAACAGCCCGCCATAGATCGCGAGCATCTGGGTGAGGTTCCCGCCACCGGTCGTGTTGGTGGCCGGGTCCAGACCACTCGGCCACGATCCGGAGAACGCGCTGTCCAGCAGGACGGTCAGCGCGCCACCCCGTTGCGGCGGACCCACCTGGTTCTCTTCCGGTCCGGTACCGGCGGAGCCTTGACACCCGGCGACGACCAGTGCCCCGGCCAGTAGGAGACATATATTCGCCCGGATTCTCACTGTGCTGTCTCGCTTCCTCGCGATTGCGTGGGGCTCACAAGGTGACCCGGCTCACCTCACGTGATCCAGGTTCTCGACCGGTGCCGATGTCGATACAGGCACATTCCGTCCCGTGGAAGAGAACCTCACGCGGCGGTGCGCGACCGCCGGGCATACATCGTTGACCATCGATTGTCGGCCGGACTGTGGACAATCTCACTCGACACGTTTAGTGTTGCCTGACACGGCCGTAACGTCCCTGGTCCCGCAATCGCCATGCTCAATGGATGGTGTCTGTGGCGCGGCGAGCTTGTCTCGCCGAGGCCGGACCACCGCTGCGCGCAGCCGCTGGTCTACCGATCGCGCCACGCCGTACCAGCCCGCATGATGCCGGCGGAGGTAGGAGATGACGACCACCGGCCACACCGCCGATGACGGTCAACTGATCCGGCGTACCGCGCTCGGCCGCGCGCTCGCGGTGCTCGGCGCGTTCGGCCCGCAGCACCGACTGCTGTCCCTCAGCGAGATCGCCCGACGGGCGGATCTCACCCTGCCCACCACCCACCGGCTCGTCAGCGAACTCGTCACGTGGGGCGCCCTGGAACGCCACCCCTCGGGGCACTACTTCCTCGGCCTGCGCCTGCTCGAACTGGCCGCCCTCGCCCCCCGCGGTCTGGAACTGCGGGAGACCGCGTTTCCCTACCTCGACGACCTGCACCAGTCCACCCGGGCCAACGTCCACCTCGGCGTGCGGGACGGTCACGAGGTCGTCTACGTCGACACGATGCGCTCGCGCGTCAGCGCCCAGATCTCGAGCCGCGTCGGTGATCGCTGGCCGCTGCACGTCAGCGGGACCGGACTGGTGCTGCTCGCGTACGCCGACCCCGCGTTCCAGGACGAGGTGCTGCGCGCCCCTCTGGTGCGTTACACCCCCAAGACGGTCGTCGACCAGCACGAGCTGCGGCGGATCCTGGCCGAGATACGCCGGACCGGCGTGGTCATCGCCTACGAACAGATCACCATGAACGCGGTGGCGGTCGCGGCACCGGTGCGCGGTCCCCGCAACGACGTCATCGCGGCGATCAGCGCGGTGGTGGCCATCAACGAGGTGCCGCTGCACCGCCTCGCCGCGAGGCTCACCGATACCGCGCACGCCATCTCGCACGCCCTCGGTGCGCAGACCAACGCCGCGCGGGTTCCCCAGCGCGGCGCGCCCGGTGAGGCGACCGAACGCCCCCGGCCGCTCACCGCGGTGGCGTGACGCCGAGGAACCGGAACCCGTTGTGCCACGTGATGTCGGCCAGCACGGCCGGGTCGAGGTCCATGGACCGCAGCGTCGCGCCGGCGCCGTCGCGTTCGCGGGGCATGGCCGGGAAGTCGGTACCGACGAGCAGCCGATCGTGCCCGAGCAGGTCGATGAGGTAGCGGATCGCCCGCCGGTCGAACACCAGCGAGTCGTAGTAGAAGCGGCGCGCGTACTCCAACGGTGACGGGCCGTCCTCGGCCAGGATCGCCCGCTCCGGATCCTTCGGCTCCTCGTTCCACGACCCGCCCCAGAAGTACCTGGCCCGGGGCAGCATCAGCGGGAAACCGCCGGCCCCGTGGCTGAACGAGATCCGCAGATCGGGGCACTTGGCCGCGGTGCCACCGGCCACCATGGACGCGGCGGCCAGCGTGCCCTCGAGGCCGACGACGTAGGTGCCCATCGTCTTGGGTGGCAGGCGGTCGGTGGGCGCCGGCATCGCGTGCACGAAGACCGGCAGGCCCAGCCGCTGCGCCTCGGCGAAGAAGGGCAGGAACCGCTCGTCGCCGATCGAGACGCCGAGCACGTTGGAGGCGATCTCCACGCCGTACAGGCCGAGGGCCCGCAGCGCGGACAACTCGGCGGCGGCGAGTTCCGGCTCCTGCATCGGCACCATCCCGAAGCCGAACAGCCGACCCGGCGCGGCCGCGCACAAGGCGGCCACGGACTCGTTGACGTACCGGGCGATGGCCAACCCGTCGGCGGTCGGGAGGTCGTAGCGCAGCAGCGGCGGCATCGGGGTGAGCACCTCGACGTCGACCCCGGCGGCGTCCATCGCCTCGACACGCCGCTCGGCGTCGAAGAACACCTCGTTGGCCTTGAACTGGAACGGGCCGAAGCTCAGCAGCCGGGCGGATTCGCCGTCGACGGGATCCATCCGGGGAAAGCACGCCGGGGCATCGTCCGGGTAGTTCCTCGGCAACAGGTGCGCGTGTACGTCGATCAGCATCAGATGGCTCCAGGGTGGACGGACACGTGGACGGCGGCCTCGCCGGCCACCTCCCCGGCCAGGGTCTGCATCGCCCGGGCCGTGTCGTCGAGGCCGAACGTGTGGGTGTGCAGCTTCTCCAGCGGGAAGCGGCGCGACTCGATGATCCGGATGGCCTCGGCGTAGCCGCGGGCGTCGACACCGAACGCGCCGACCACGGTGAGCGCCCGGTTGATGATGTGATCCGTCACGACGGGCACCTCCTGGCCGCCCTTGAGCCCGGCCAGCACCACGCGCCCACCGTGGCGGGTCGCGAGGAGGGCGTCGGTCACCGGCGCGGCCGCCATCGGTGTGAGCTCCAGCGTGACGTCGGCCAGCTCGCCATCGGTCAGCTCGGTGACCCGCGCGACGGTGTTGGTGTCGTCGACGACGATCGTGTGGTCGGCGCCGAACTCGCGGGCCAGCGCCAACTTGTGCGCGTCCACGGCCAGCCCGGTCACGATGATGGTCCCGGCCCCGGCGGCGCGGGCCGCGATCACCGTGGCCAGCCCGCGCTGTCCGGCGCCCAGCACGAGGACCGTGTCCCCGAGCCCGACCCCGCCGAGGTGGCAGGCCCACCGGACGCCGGCGCCGAGCGGGTTGTACATCACCGCGATCTCGGCCGGCAGGGTCTTGTCGATCGGGTGCAGGATCGCACCCGGCGACAGGTACAGGTACTCGGCCAGCCCTCCCCACAGTCCCGGCGCCACGGACAGCGGTGTCACCCCGTGCCCGACCGTGCGGTTGCGGCACGATTGGTACCGGCCGGTCAGGCAGCGCTGGCACGAACGGCAGGGCACGATGACCTCCAGCGCGACCCGGTCGCCCGGGGCGACGCCCCAGCGCTGCGCGGCCCGCTCGCCGACCTCCTCGATGATTCCCAGCGGCTCGTGCCCGGGAATGAACGGGTCGGTGGTCCGCCCGAGGTGACCCTTGTACGTCTCCACGTCGCTGCCGCAGATGCCGTTGGCCTCCAATCGCAGCAGACCGTGGTCCGGCCCGATCCGGGGCCGCGGGAACTCCCGGATCTCGATCTGCCGCGGACCGACCTGGACCGCCGCGCGCACCGTGTCAGCCATGTCGCAGGCGCTCCTCTCACACCGCGAGCCGGGTCAGCCGGCTTTTCATCTCCGACCTCTCGATCGAGCCGGGCGGCACCAACGTGACGCTCGCCGGCACGGACAGCCGGGCCCGGATGGTCGACTCGATCGACCCGCGAAGTTCTTCGTGGTCGCCCGCATGTTCACCCCATTCGGCCTCCACCCGCAACGGTGGCTCCACCCGCGGACCCTTGGCCGGCAACAGGATCTGCACGGCACCGGACGTGCGTGGGTGCAGCCCCTGGACGACGTCGCGGACCGCGGACGGGAAGACGTTGACCCCGAGCACGATGAGCATGTCGTCGGTCCGCCCGACGCAGCGGATCAGCGGGGCGCCGTCGCCCGCCCGGGCCGTGACGACGACCAGGTCGCGGGTGCGGAACCGCACCAGCGGGCAGCATTCCCGGTCGACCGAGGTGTAGACCAGCTCCCCGGTCATCCCGGGCTCGGCCGCGATCGGCTCGCCGGAATCCGGGTCGATCAGCTCGGCCAGCACGTGCCGCCCACCGGTGAACCGCATGCCGCCGCTGCCCGGCGCCTCCCCGAACAGCACCGGGGCCATGTCGGCGTTGCCGAGGCCCTCGGTGACCCGGGCGCCCCACTCGGTCTCGAGGTGCTCGCGGAACGCCGGCTCCCCACCGCCCGGCTCGCCGCCGACGAAGACCTTGCGCAGTCCGAACTCGCGCGGGTCCCGGCCCGCCTTCTGCCGCACGTACTCGGCGAGGTAGCGGGCGTACGACGGGGTCGAGTGCAGCGCCGTCACCCCGAGGGTGTCCATCGCGTGGATCGCCTTCTCCGAGGCGCCCGTGCCGATCGGCACCACGGTGGCGCCGATCCGCTCCAACGCGTCCCGGATCGGCAGCCCGCCGACGAACAGGGTGAGCCCGGAGCCGTGCACCACCACGTCCTCACGAGTGGCTCCCATAGTGCGGAACGCTCGGGCGACCATCTCGGTCCACGCGCTGGTGTCGCGCCGGGTCACCCCGACCCAGCTCGGGGTTCCGGTCGTACCGGTGGACGCGTGCACGCGGATGACCTCGGTCATGCCGATCCCGGCGTGCCGACCGAGCGGAGGGGCGGCGGCCTGGCTGTCCCGCAGCATCTGCTTCTCGGTGAACGGGAACCGGGCGATGTCGGCCAGCTCCTCGAAGGCCCCCGGGCCGATGCCGTGCTCGGCGAACAGGTCGGCGTAGAACGGGGACCGGTCCGGCAGGCCGGCGAGCTGGGTTCGCAGCGCCGCGGTGACCGCGTCGGCGTCGGCGGGAGCGACGAAGGGCGGAGTGACGGCCATCGCGGCACTCCACTCAGTGCTCGTGGACGATGACGGCACGGATGTTCTTGCCGTCGAGCATGTCCTGGTAACCCTGATTGACCTCCTCCAGCCGGTACCGGCGGGTGATCAGCTCGTCCAGCTTGAGGTCGCCCGAGCGGTACAGCCCGAGCAACCGCGGCACGTCATAGAGCGGATTGCAGTCACCGAACAGCGCGCCCCGGATCTGGCGCTGGTAGCCGATGAGCAGCCCGGCGTGCACATGGACGGCCTGCTCGGTGGCCTTGCCGACCGCGGTGATCGTCACCTTGCCGCCCTTGCCGGTCACCTGCGCCGCCGCGAGGACGATCTCCTCGGTGAGCACCCCCGGCGTGCAGATCGCGTGGTCGGCGAGCTGACCGTGGGTGGTGTCGACGACGAACTCGTGCGCGTGCTCCGCGTCGGCGAACGTGTGGGTCGCCCCGAACACCTTCGCCATGTCCCGCTTGAACTCCACCGGGTCGACCACCACAACGTTCTTCGCCCCGGCGTACCGCGCGCCCTGCACCGCGTTGCTCCCGACCCCACCGGCACCGTAGATCACCACCGTGTCGCCGGCCCGCACACCCGCGGCGTACACCGCCGAACCCCAACCCGTCGGCACCCCGCAGCCGACCAGCGAGCCGATCTCGAACGAGATGTCGTCGGGCAGCAAGGTGGCGGCCCACTCCGACACCACGGCGTACTGGGAGAACGTGCCCAACGTGCAGAAGCCGCCGAGGTCCTCGCCGTCGGCGTCGTGGAAGCGGAACGTCCCGTCGGGGAACATGCCGGTCCCGGCATTCTTGCCCTCGTCACACATGTTCTGATGCCCGGTCGAGCAGGACCGGCACTTGCCGCAGGCCGGGATGTAGAAGCAGATGATCCGGTCGCCCGGCTTGACCCGTCGGACGTGCGGGCCGACGGATTCCACCACACCGGCGCCCTCGTGGCCGCCGACGACGGGCAGCCGCACCGGCGCGTCGCCCTCGGTGATGTGGTGGTCGGAATGGCACAGCCCGGCGGCGTGGAACCGCACCCGGACCTCGTGCGCCCGCGGCGGGTCGAGCCGCAGGTCGGTGATCTCCCAGCCCAGATGCGGCGCGCGGGCGATCGCGGCCCGGGTGGTGATCGGGCCCGGGTTCTCGGTCGTCGGTGCCGTGGTCGGCGTCGCAAGCTCGCTCACCGGTCGTCCCCGATCTCGTGCCGGACCTCGGCGCCGAGCAGCGCGACGTGGTCCAGGTCGTCGATGTCGTAGATGTGGAAGTAGATCGTGTCGGCGCCGGCCTTGCGCAGCTCGTCGACGCGGTCCGCGACCAGGGCCGGCGAACCGATCGCCGCGTGCCGGCGGATGAGCTCCGAGCCGATCACGCCGGCCCGGCGGGTCAGGTCGGCCGGGCTCGCCGCGCACACCACCGGCAGCACAGCGGAACGCCGGGCCCGCGTCGGGTCGCGGCCGATCCGCTCGCAGGCCCGGTCGAACCGCGCGTAGCTCTCGCGCAGGTCGTCGCTGAGGGCGCCGTTGAACTCGTCGGCGAACCGGGCCGCGATGGCCGGAGTCCGCTTCGGACCGGTACCACCGACGATGATGGGCGGGTGCGGTCGCTGGACCGGTCGGGGCGCGGTGTGATTGTCATCGAGGCGGTAATGGTTGCCGGCGAAGCTGAACCGCTGCTCCGCCCCGGGTTCGGTGCCCCACAGCCCAGTGATGATCTCCAATTGTTCGGCAAGCCGGTCGAACCGCTCGCCGGTCGGCGGGAACGGGAGCCCGAACGCCTCGTGCTCGCGCTGGTACCACCCGGTGCCCAGGCCCAGCTCGACGCGCCCGCCGCTCATCTCGTCGACGTTCGCGACGATCGTGGCGAGCAGGCCGGGCTGGCGGAACGTGGCCGCGGTGACGAGCGCGCCGAGCCGGATCCGGCTGGTGTCCCGCGCGAGTCCGGCCAGCGTCGTCCAGCAGTCGGTCGGCCGGTACGTCGGGTCGTCCGGGTCCACGCCAAAGAGGTGGTCGGAGCGGAAGAACGCGTCGAAGCCCGCGTCGTCGGTCGCCCGGGCCAGCGCCAGTATCTGCGCGTAGGTGGCGCCGTGCCGCGGCTCCATGAGGATCCGCAGCCGCAGGTGGTCAGCCGGTCCCACGGATCGACACCGTCTTGACCTGGGTGTAGTTCAGCACCGAGTCCGCGCCCATGGTGCGGCCGAAGCCACTGCCCTTGTACCCGCCGAACGGGGCGCCGATCACCCCACCGGACAGGATCTGGTTCACCGCGACCTGACCGGCCTGCAGGCCGCGCGCCATGCGGATGGCCCGCCCGATGTCCGCGGTCCACACCGCGGCGACCAGACCGTACTCGGTGCCGTTGGCCACCTCGAGGGCCTCGGCCTCGCCGTCGACCGGTTGCACCGCCAGCACCGGCCCGAAGATCTCCTCCTGGGCGATGCGCATGCCGGACGCGACCCGGTCGAAGATGGTCGGCTCGACGTAGAAGCCGCGCTCGTACCTCTCCCCGGCCGGCACGCCACCTCCGGTGACCAGTTCGGCGCCCTCCTCGCGGCCCACCTTCAGGTACTCCAGCACCCGGTTGTGCTGCTTCGCGCTGATGAGCGGTCCCATGTCGACGTCGTCGGTGCCGGGACCGACGCGGACCCGCGCGAACGCCTCGGCCAGCCGGCGCACGACCTCGGCGTGGATGCTGCGGTCGACCACGACCCGTGAGCCCGCCGCGCAGATCTGTCCGGTGTTGAGGGTGATGCCGCGGGTGAGCTGAGGGATCGCCGCGTCGAGGTCGGCGTCGTCCAGTAACACCTGCGGTGACTTGCCACCCAGCTCCAGATGCAGCGGGGTGTGGTGACGCGCGCAGGCGGCCATCACGGCCGAACCGGTGGCCGGCGAGCCGGTGAAGCTCATCCGCGCGATGCCGGGGTGCGCCGGAATCGCGGCCCCCGCCTCCGTTCCGAAGCCGACGACGACGTTGATCACCCCAGGCGGGATGCCGGCGTCGGCGGCCAGCCGCGCCAGGGCCAACGGCGTGAGTGGGGCGTCCTCGGCCGGTTTGATGACGATCGTGTTGCCCGCCGCGATCGCCGGACCGACGTCCATGACGAAGTTCGGACCCGGCGCGTTCCACGGAATGATGGCGCCGACGACGCCGTACGGCTCCCGCAGGGTCAGGCCGAGCACGTCCGGCGAGTGCGTGGGCAGGCTCAGCCCGCTGACCTTGTCCGCCTGCCCGGCGAAGAAGGTGAGCATGCGGGCCATCGGCAGCGGGCCCCAGTGCGGCCGGCCGACCTCGCTGATCTCCAGCCGGTCGATCTCCTCCTCGTGCGCTTCGATCAGTTCGGCCCAGCGCATGAGCAACGCGGCCCGCTCGCTGGGGCTGGTGTCCCGCCAGGCCGGGAACGCGTCGGTGGCCGCGCGGACCGCGGCGTCCACATCGGCGGCGGCACCGCGCGGAACGTCCGCCAGTGTCTCCCCTGTGGACGGATCGATGACCGCGATGGTCTGGCCACTCGCGGCCGGGACCCACTCTCCACCGATCAGGTGCGTGTTGCTCGTGACCAGCCCGCCCAGGCGCGGGTCGGCAGGGGCGATGGTCATGTCGTTGCTCCCGTTCAGTGCTCGTGGAACTCAGTGCTCGTGGACTCAGTGCTCGTGGATGATCACGCCGCGGATGTTCTTGCCGTCGAGCATGTCCTGGTAACCCTGATTGACCTCCTCCAGCCGGTACCGGCGGGTGATCAGCTCGTCCAGCTTGAGGTCGCCCGAGCGGTACAGCCCGAGCAACCGCGGCACGTCATAGAGCGGATTGCAGCCGCCGAAGATGGCGCCCTGCACGCGCCGCTGGTAGCCGATGAGCAACCCGGCGTGCACGTGGACCGAGGCGTTGCCGACCGCGGTGACCGTCACCTGCCCGGTCTTGCCGACCACCTCGATGGCCGACTGGATCACCTCGTCGTGCAGGATCCCCACCGTGATGATGGCGTGGTCGGCGAGCTGCCCGTGGGTGGTGTCGACCACGAACTCGTGGGCCCGCTGCGCGTCGGCGAAGGTGTGCGTCGCCCCGAAGACCTTGGCCATGTCCCGCTTGAACTCCACCGGGTCGACCACGACGACGTTCTTGCCACCGGCGTACCGCGCGCCCTGCACCGCGTTGCTGCCCACCCCACCGGCACCGTAGACCACCACGGTCTGGCCGGCCCGCACGCCGGCCGCGTACACCGCCGAACCCCAACCCGTCGGCACGGCGCAGCCGACGAGCGCGGCGACGTCGAACGGGATGTCCGGCGGGATCCGGATGCACGACCACTCCGACACGACCGCGTACTGGGAGAACGTCCCGAGCACGCACAGCCCGCCGAGGTCCTCGCCGTCGGCGTCGTGAAAGCGGAACGTCCCGTCGCTGAACAGACCGGTACCGGCGTTCTTCCCCTCGTTGCACAGGTTCTGACGGCCGGTCGAGCAGTACCGGCACATACCGCAGGCCGGGATGAACGAGCAGACGACGTGGTCGCCGACGGCCACCCGGGTGACGCCTTCGCCGACCGCTTCCACCACGCCGGCTCCCTCGTGCCCGCCGACGACCGGCATCCGCATCGGGGCGTCGCCCTTCTGGATGTGGTCATCGGAGTGGCACAGACCGGCCGCGTGGAACCTGATCCGGACCTCGTTGGCCTTCGGCTCGTCCAGGTGAAGCTCGGTTATCTCCCAGGGCCGGCGGGCCTCCCGGCAGATCGCGGCACGCGTGGTCATGCTCATCTGGCCGCTCCTCCTCAGTCGCGCCGCGTCCACGATCCCGCGCGCGTGATCACACGAACAAGGCGGCTTTCATGACGCGGAAGCCCGGTGGTCGGTCACCGGGACGGCCTGTCCGGACCACAGGCCGAACACGCGCACCACCATGGACATCGCCGCGTTGCGCGAACCCGCCACGATCACCGGGACGTGTTGGGGCGAGGGCAGAATCCGCTCGAAGGCGCCATCGTCAGGCTCGGCCGTGTCGTCGGCGTAGCGGACCAGGTTCTCCCCCACGCCGTTCTTGCCGGCCCGGCGCAGGTCGGCCCGGCTCCGCCCGCAGTGTTCGACGAGCCACGATTGGACGTCCGCCCGCCCGTACCCCGCCTTGCCGAGCAACTGGGCGTGGTCCGGCCCGAAGACCACCCCGGCCGAGGCGTCACGGAAGATCAGGGCGCCGATGCGGGACATCGTGTCCGCGACATCCCACAGGATCTGCTCCGGATCCTGGGTATGCCGGTTGTCCACGAACTCGCACGTGCGCAGCAGCATCGCGGAGACCGCGCTGATGTCGCCGGTCAGGCCGGCCTCGACCGACAGCGGCGGCCAGGGACTCTCCTCCTCGTTCTCGCCCACGCAGATCGACCACCGGCCGGGCAGGCCCTGGGTGGCCTGCTCCAGCACTTGCGGCACGATGCCGTAGGCGTTGCGGACGATGAGCCCGATCGCCCGCGCCACCGTCGCATTTGGACGGAATCCGGGTCCGAACACGCCGACCCCGCAGTTGAACCCGAGCCGGGCCCGGATCGGACCGTTCACCACGATCAGCGGTGCCGGGCCGCTCGTACTCTGCCAGCCACCGCCGCCCGCGGCCCGGTCGCGCATGAGCGCCTCCCAGGCGGCCAGCACCACCGGGAAGTACTCCGGCCGACAGCCCGCCATTGCCGCGTTGATCGCGGCCAGCTCGACCGTGGACTCGCGGTCGACCTGCAGGTTGCGGCCGATGACCTCATCAGGCCGGCGGGAGGTCTGCGCGAGGAACGCGTCGACCAGCGGGCGGGAGGCCGGCACCAGCGGCAGGCCGTCCGACCAGCCCTGCTGGTAGCAGTACTCGATGGCCGCCTGGGCCACGTCCGGATCGGGGGGTGGGCCCGAAGGGCCGGGGGGCGGGAGAGTCAGCGTCACGCCTCGACCCCGGTCAGGAGCGCGACGACCGTCGGCAGCGCCTGCTCCGCCCGCTTGCGGACCTCGTCCGCGGTGAGCACGGCAACCGGGTGCTCCGTCGTCGCGTAGCGGTAGCCCTTGGCGCCCTTCACCGCGGCCATCGCGTCGGCCGTCACGGTGAAGGCGTCGCTGCAGATGACCGCGGCCGGGATGCCCCGCCGTTCGAACGCGACCCCGTCGGCGACCGCGGAACCGCTGCACGAGCCGCAGTCACCCACCCCCGTGATGACCGCCTGGCACGAGGTGGCCAGCTCCTCGAGCAGGTCGTCGGAAACCGGGAGCGCGAACGCCGTCTTGGTGCGGGCGACCACACCGGCCGCGTCGTGCCGGTCGACCAGCAGCCTGCCGAGTTCGGCGAGGAACAGCGACGCGTTCTGCTTCGTGTTCTCCAACAGCCCGATGGTGGCGCCCCGCAGACGAGCCCGGGGACTGGCGAGCAGGACGTCCTCGCGCACGGGGGCGGCGCCGCCGGTCGGGTCCAGGATCGGGTTCGGCCCGGGGGGTGGGCCCGAAGCGCTGGGGAGCGGGGAGACCATAGCTCGAATGAATAGCGGGCGGCCAGCCGAGTCAACCCGTCTTCCGGCTCACGGAAACCAGGCTGCCGCGCACGATCATGGCGATATACGGTGCCCGCATGCCCGTGGTCGGGACGCGCGTGACGCGCGTCGAGGACCGGCGCCTCCTCGTCGGGGCCGCCACCTATGTGGACAACCTGCGCGAGCCCGAGCTGCGCGCGGCGGCGTTCGCCACGTTCGTGCGCAGCCCCTACGCCTCCGCCCGCATCGCCCGCATCGACACGACGCGGGCCCGCGGCGCGCCCGGCGTGCTGGCGGTGTTCACCGCCGAAGACGTCGACCTGCCGCCGGTGGAACCCGCGAATCTCAGCCATGCCACCGCCGCCATGGCGCAGCCGTGCCTGGCCGGCGACGTGGTCCGGTTCGCCGGTGAGGCGGTCGCGGTCGTGGTGGCGCGGGACCGGTTCCGCGCCGCCGACGCGGCCGCGCTGGTCGAGGTCGACTACGAGCCGTTGCCGGCGGTCGTCTCCGTCGAGGCGTCCGTCGCCGACGACGTCCTGGTGTTTCCGGCGGCCGGGAGCAACCTCGCGCATGAGGCCGGTGACCTCGGCGACAGCGACCCGTTCGACGACTGTGAGGTGGTGGTGACCCGGCAGCTCACCAACCAGCGGCTGGCGCCGGTTCCCATGGAGCCGCGGGCCGCGGCCGGCGCGCCGGACGGCGCCGGGGGCCTGGTGCTGTGGCTGTCGACCCAGACGCCCCATCGCGTCCGGGACGCGCTGACCAAACGGCTCAGCCTGTTGCCGGGCCAGGTGCGGGTGATCGCGCCGGATGTCGGCGGCGGGTTCGGTGGCAAGATCATCCCTGACGTCGACGTCACCGTGCTGTGCTGGATCGTGCTCCGCCTCGGCCGGCCGGTCCGCTGGACCGAGACCCGCAGCGAGTGCATGGTCACCATGAACCACGGCCGCGGGCAGCGGCAGCGGGTCACCCTCGGCGGCCGCCGCGACGGCACGCTGCTGGCCTACCGGCTCGAGATCCTGGCCGACGCGGGGGCCTATCCGCACGGCGCCTGGCTGCCCGGGGTGACGATCTGGATGGCCGGTGGCGCCTACGCGATCCCGCACGTGGAAGCCAAGGCCCGCAGCGTGGTCACCAACACGACGCCGATCAACGCGTACCGCGGGGCCGGGCGCCCCGAGGCGGCCGCCGCCATCGAGCGCGCCGTCGACCTGTTCGCCGCCGCGATCGGCCTGGATCCGGCCGACGTGCGGCGCCGCAACCTCCTGCGGCCCGAGGCGTTTCCCTACCGCACGCCGACCGGCATGGAGTACGACACCGGCGACTATCCGGCGGCGCTGGAGCAGGTACTGGCCGCGGCGGGCTACGACCTCCTACGGACCGAGCAGGCCCGCCGCCGGGCGGCCGGCGATCCCGTGCAGATGGGCATCGGCCTGTCGTCCTATGTGGAGGTCACTGGCCTCGGGAGCGAGGAGCACGGCCGGCTCGTGATGGACGCCGACGGCTCGGTCACCGCCCACATCGGCACCTCGGCCCAGGGCCAGGGACACGCGACCACCTTCGCGATGATCATCGCTGACCGGCTCGGCGTGCCGCTTCATCGCATCACGGTACGCGACACCGACACCGCCGTGCTGGTTGCCGGCGGCGGCACCTACGGCTCGCGGTCGCTCCAGTTGGGCGGCTCCACGCTCCACGAGGCGACACAGCGGCTGTACGACGAGGCGCTGCCGTCGGCCGCGACCGCGCTGGCTGCCGACGAAAGCGATATCGTCCTCGACCGCACCACCGGCCGCTGGCACATCGCCGACGATCCCGCCATGGAGATCACCTGGGCCGAACTCGCGCGCCTGTCCGGTCCGTTCACCGTCGACGTCAAGTACGCGATGCCGAACCTGACCTTCGCCAACGGCGCTCACCTGGCGGTCGTCCTGGTCGATGTCGAGACGGGCCGGGCGCGGCTGATCCGCCTCGTGGCGGTCGACGACGCCGGCCGCCTCATCAATCCGCTGCTCGCCGAGGGTCAGCGGCACGGCGGCATCGCGCAGGGCGTCGGGCAGGCGCTCTACGAGGAGATGGTCTATGACGACCAGGGCAATCCCCTGACGGCGACGCTGGCCGATTACACCGTGCCCAGCGCGGCCGACCTCCCGAGCTTCGAGCTGTTGACCCGGCAGACGCCGACGCCGAACAATCCCTTGGGCGCCAAGGGCATCGGTGAGGCCGGCACCATCGGCTCCACGCCGGCCGTGCAGAACGCGGTCGTCGACGCCGTCGCGCACCTCGGGGTGCGCCACATCGACATGCCGTTGACGCCGGAGCGCGTGTGGCGGGCCATCCAGCAGGCCACCGGCTGAGGAGACACACGACCATTAGTTGGTCCGTTCGGTCTGATCAGAACGGCGGGATCTCGTCGGCGGCGGCTGGCGGTGGCGGTGGCGGTGGCGGTTGGGTTTCGTCGAGGCAGTTGGGTGGGTTGGCCCACGAGCTGGGCCAGTAGGGATAGGGGTCGGCGTCGTGGTCGCGCAGGGCGGTGGCGGCCGGGTCGGGCAGGGTGTCCAGCCCGGGTGGAGGTTGGCGGTGGTAGCGGTGGCCGAGCCGGCTGGTCCATTGGACGTGGCCGGGCCGGTGCGGGTGGTGGTGCAGTCGCCAGCCGTGTTCGCGCAACCGGTGGTGGCTGGGGCAGGGCAGGGTGAGGTTGGTGTCGAGGGTGGGGCCGCGGTGGGCGTGTGGGCGGCTGTGGTCGGCGTCGCCGCGGTGTGCGGGCGTGCGGCAGCCGGGGAACGGGCAGCGGCGGTCGCGGACGGCGATCCAGCGTCGCAGGGCTCGTCCGGGCAGTCGGGCGGTGGGGTCGCGGTTGGGCGGCCCGGCCCGGGTAGTGGCCAGCCGGGTGGTGATCTCGGCGAGCACCCGGTGCCAGCCGCCGCCCGGATCGGGTAGCCGTTGGCGTATCAGGGTGGTCCACATGCGGTCGGTGACCTGGATCCACACCTCGCCCCACACCCCGGTCGCGGCGCCGGGTCGGGGCACGGCGGGGCGGGTGCGGAGGGGCACGATGGCCTGTGGGGTTCCGTCGGGGCCGGTGCGCACGCACCACCAGGACAGGGTGTCGGCGGTGGCGATGGCCCGGGCCAGTTCGGCGTGTACCGGGCCCCAGCCCAGCAGTTCGCCGGGACGGCGGTCCCACCCGGTCAGGGTGCCCAACCCGACCCACAGCCGCAGCCCACCCCGCCGGCGACCCAACACCGCACCCGAACCCGCTGCCGGCCGCGGGGCCGTCCCGGTCGGGGCGTCCGGACCGGGGCCCGGATCAGGGCCGTTGCCATTGTCTGGGTCGGGGTCGGGCCAGTCGTCGGGCCAGTCGTGGTAGTCGATGGGTGGTTCGGCGGGGGTGGGGTCCTCGTCGACGCTGTCGCTGTAGGTCTCGTCGAGGAGCCGGGCCAGGATCTGCGCGTCGGTGTAGCCGGTGTACGCGCCGGTGGCCGCGCCGAGGAAGACCCGGGCCCGCAGGTGGTCGAGGCTGTCCGGGTGGGCCTGGGCCCGGGCGGCATGGGCGATGGCGTCGAGCCGGGCGCAGGCGGCGGCGACCTGGTCGGTGGGTAGTTGGTAGCCGGCCAGGTTGGCCGTGCCTGGAGTTCCCCCCGTGGACCGGACACCCTGAAACCAGGCAGTGGTCTGGGGGAAGGATGTCCTGGTGTCCCGTCCATCAAAGTATCCCGAGCAGTTCCGTCGTGATGCTGTTGAGCTGATCC
>Ga0307409_100000374_pt1 | contig 18886 bp, 27 predicted proteins | sample 322Ometagenome_2_FD_203888 | JGI IMG/M metagenome (GOLD analysis project Ga0307409, IMG submission 203888) | Maize rhizosphere microbial communities from greenhouse at UC Davis, California, United States - 322HYB-O-2 | ecosystem: Host-associated > Plants > Roots > Rhizosphere > Soil | place... | reverse complement strand
CGAAGTTGCTGCGAATCATCGACCCGACCACCAACCGGGTCGTGGCGGAGATCGACTCTGACACCGAACTCCTCGACTTCCGCAGTGTGACTGCAATCGGGAACAAGTTCTACGTGCTGGGCCATAGATGGAACGCGAGCGCAGCAGAGAGTCAGTGGCGGATTCAGGTTTACAACGACAACGCCGTGAACACCGGCGAGAGTCGCTGGCTGGAGAGTACGACGGGTGCGAGATTGGTCCCGATCACCTACTGGGACAGTGCGATCGCGGCCGACCCGGACGGTGTTCACGTGTGGTGCGCGAGGTCACAGTCGAATGGCAAGGTCGGGTTCTACAAGTTCACCGCTGCCGACCCCGGCTCCAACCTCAAGGCGGTCGAGTCGCACGTCTCTGAAGACGTCGGGGTCTCTGTTCTGAATGGAGCGTACTACGTCGGCAACGGCGACTTCGGCGCCAAGCGTCACGCCCTGCACGGCACCTTCAACGGCCAGTACCAGATCAAGGTCTTCAACCCGACCACGTGGGTCGAAGACCTCACCCAGTCATGGTTCGACGGGTGGTGGACTGGTGGGATGATTTTCGACGGCGGAGTCTTCAAGGTCCTCGACTACAGCCTCGCTGACGGTGCCTACGTCCACTTCCTTCGAGCTGGGACGACCAGTTCCCTTGCTAACACGGTAGTTGCGAAGCACGCCTGGTGGGACAACAACGGGGTCGACGGCAACAAGGAGTCGGCAGCCTCCGCAGTCGCGACGAAGATCCTCCCCATGCGGGAGTGGCCGACACTGACGGTGCCTCCGCCCCCCAACACCGGCTCGGCCGATAACCCTGCCAATAGCGTCCGGATCTACCTGGCACAGACTGAGGCTGCACTGAAGCTCCACCAGACGATCCAGCCTGCGGCGGGGCAGCAGATTAGATCTCAGACCACGATCACCGCTAAGACTCTAGTAGGTACTGGGACGGAAGTGCCCAAGGCGGCAACTAGCTTCCCAGTGGCCTCATCTTCCGGCAGTGTCCAGTCTGTGAACGCAGATGGTGTGGGTGCACTCGCCAAGATGCTCGGCGACGGGTCCTGGAGGCTCGGAGACCTTCAGTCAGACGGCACCGCTGGCCGGTTCAAGATGCTCAAGACCAGTTACGCAGCCCTCCCAGCCGGGGGGACCTACACCGGAGACCTGACCCTGGTTCGGATCGGCCAGTGGGTGTTCGCGAAGGGTTACGTGGACCGAGCCTCCGGGTTCAACGCCTCCTCGCACGACACGGGCCATCGGATTCCGGTTGGGTTCCGTCCTACGGGCACAGAGACTGACGCAGCCAAGCCTGCCTGGAACACCACGTTCCAGTACCGCTATCGCTTCTTCGCTGGAGCCACTCCGACTGCTGCTGGGATCGTCGAGATTCAGCAGACGGGAGCGATTGGGACGTTCCAGGTCATCGACACGAAGTGGGCCACCGCAGATGCATAAGAGGGAAATATGACTATGCCTACACTAGAGGGGTCATCTAAGCCGTCCATGTTTCTTCGGGTGGTGAGGTCGCTCGCCTACGTGCTCATCGCCGTCGCTGGGTTCTTGCTTCTGCTCAGTCCGGTGTTCGCTACAGGGAACGACATCATCTCCATCGTTATGACCTGGTTTTTGCTGGTCGGGGGTGCGTTCTCAGCGATTGGCTCAGCGGCGGGTCGTTGGGCTGGGGAGTTCACCGGACTACCTCTGCTGTGCATCGCCTTCGCCGTCTTTGGACTTCTTACCTTCCGGGAAGGTTATCCGCAAACTCCCTACATTGCCTGGGCAAACCTCTCTCTGCTGGTCGGGCTCTCCTTGATGTTCGTGGCTCGATGGAGGTACGTTTTCTCAGTATTCCGGGTGGCTGATCGATTCTCTGGAGAGGGTAACGACGATGAGTGATGAGACCTTTAGAACCCTGATCATCGCTCTCCTGGGGACCGGTGGCGCTACCTTCGTCTGGACGGTGGCTAAGTCCATCATCGCCTTCAAGAACAGCGCAGAGGGCCGAGAGGACAAGGCGGTTGGTCGACTCGAGAAGTTCGAGTCAGAGTGCCGCCAGCAACTGGCCCACGAACGTAAGTGGGTGTCGTTCTGGTCACGCCGTGCTGCGGTATTGGAACGAGTCATCCTGGTCAAGCTGGGGCCAGAACACCTACCTACTCCTGACCCTGAACCGGCACCTCTGGATATGGAGAAGAACAAGTGAAGATTCCTAAGTTCCAGTCGACCGCCCGACCGGGGCGGGGCCTCGTAATCGCGTTGGTGGTATGCGGCGTTTGTTTCACCGCGGCCATGGCTCTTCTGTTCTGGCAGGGGTCACAGCGACAGGACGCCATAGACAAGCTGGCCGGGGCCAACTCATCCAACGAGGCGGCCGTAGATGCGCTCTGCGAGGAGCAACCAAAGGACCCAGTCTGCAAGCAGGCTGAAAAGATCCCCTCCACCGATGAGATCGTGGATGAGACAGAGATTCAGGACCCCGAGATTCAGGACATAGAGATCCAGGAACCTGAGATTCAGGACCCCGAGAACCAGCAGTCGGAGAGACAGGACCCCGAGGGCCAGGACCCTGAGACTCAGGAGAGTGAGGTCCAAGACGTGGATCCCGACGACCCTGACGCCGATGATCCTGAAGTACAGGACCCAGAGGTGCAGGACCCGGAGATCGACGACCCCGACCCGAACAGCGCGTTGAACTTCGAGGTCTCCGACAACTGCACCCCGCCTCAAGGTGAGGTGGTAGTCGACGTTGGGCTCCAGGTCTCTCGCAGTCCGGGAGTGGTCACATACACCGTCACCTGCCAGACCGCCCCCAGCCCCAATCCGGCTGCTGGGCCATAAGCAAAGACAGAAGGGAAAAAAACAATGTCAAATGCTCTGGAGGTGATCGGGCGCGGTGTGGACTCGTCAGGTCGCCCCGTGAGAGGTACCCGGCAATGTTTCCAGTTCTACGACCGAGTGAACAAGGGGGCCGCCAACGGGTTGCTGGTGATCGTACAGGGCAGCTTCTCCTTCGCGGAGGCAAGCGCCGGCACCCACTCGAAGGCCATGTGCACGGACTATCGCACCTGGAACCTCACCGAGGCCATTCGCAACTCGGTGGTCCGCCGGGGGCGGGATCTCATGGGCACAATGTGGTATCGAAGCCCCGCGGACGGATTTGATCCACACATACACAACAACCTGATCGGAGATGAACCCGCAGCTGCTTTGGCCCTGTCCCAGGTCCAGCAGTACCGCCAGGGGCTCAACGGCCTCGCCAACCGCCAGCGGGACCGCAACGCCTACCGACCCCACCGCATTCGGGACTACATCTATCTGGAGGATGACATGTTCGAAGCTGAGGACCGACAGCGCCTGATCCGAGTCGAGAAGGCGCTCGAGGCCGAGAAGACCCGGGACCAGAGGGAGGCCGAGCGCGACAAGGAGCGCTTCCGTCGCATCATTACCCGGCAGGGCAGGATCGTCGACGACCTCACGGTGCTGATCAACCGCACCAGTGACGACGCCACCAAGACTCAACTCAAGGCGATGCAGGAGAAGATCCTCCTGGATCTGAAGGAAGACCCGGACGTCACCCAGGAGGACAACCCCTCCGACGACGGCCTGGCCGAGAGGAACATGGGCTGAGGCCCAGGAAGGAGAGACAATGGAGAGGCTGAAGACTCTCACCCGTGAGCCGGCACTGATCATCGACTTCGTCGAGACTCTGCTGGTCATGTTGGTGGCCTTCGGACTAGGACTCCGAGGAGACCAGCAGTCATACATCGTGGCAGCGGTGGTGGCCCTGCTCGGTCTGCTCAAGGCCATGACCACCCGGCCCTTCGCCGTCGCCGCCGTCACAGACCTCGGAAGAGCGGTGCTGGTGCTGATGGCCAGCTTCGGTGTGGGATTGACTCCCGACCAGATCGCCATCGCGGTCGTGTTCATGGGCTCCATCACGACCTTGGTGGTGACGCTACGAGTCACGCCGGCGAACGACCCATTACCCGTGACGCCCGCCTCGGGAGTGGTGCCTGCCGCCTGAGGTGCCAGATGCCCTGCCCCCAGTTTGAGTGGGGGTGGGGTATCCTGGCGTTCGCCCCCCGATGATCGCGCCCGATGCGATCAGAGAAGCTTATGAGAGAATCAGGGAAGCTCTCCTGATCGAGCAGGATGGGTGATCGCGCATCATCATGCCATCACGACACCTGATCGCTTTAGGAGACGCTTTAGGAAGTTAGATGCTCTCAGCTTGTTGGCCGGGTAGTTCCAGTACTGACTTGCCCCGCTGGGGTGGGGAAAGCACCACACTTCCACCCCCTCAACACGACGACCCTTGAAGAACTCAGTCCGCTGGCCGGTAAGAGCGATGAACACTTGATGTCCGCACGCGACGACGATAACGTGCTCATCCATCTCAGCAATGTCCACCATGAGGTGCCTGCCCAACTCACGAGCCTTCTCAGCGTCGAACTCGTCTCCGGGGGCATTCCTGGTACGCCGCCTGGCGGGAAGCGGCCTGCGAACCGCAGGGACTTTGAAGATGTTGGCCAGGTAGCACTGTGATTGAAGTTCCTCATAGTCCCTGAGGCCCAACAGAGCAGCAAGGCGGCGACCGCTCGGCCCGCTGAAGGCGCGCCCATCACCTACGCGACTGGGGGCCTGGCCCACGAAGATTAGCTTGGTCACGGTTTTTCCTCACGATCACGTCTTTGCCCACGAACTTGCAGTCGTCCACGTGCAATCTGGGCTGGTTGCAGTAGAAGGAAATGGTCTGGATGCCGGGAAAGCCCCGCATCACGATGTTCACCTGTCCGACGGGAGTACCACACTCCCTTTCGGGGTTCCGACGAAGCACGTCGCCGGTCGGTTTGGGGATGTCGTTCATGGAAGGTCTCCTCCATCTACGAGAAAACCCCCCGCACCGAAGGTATGAGCAACGATGCGGGGGGCCGTCTCAGGGCCGGCGCCGGGAAAGGGTCACTCGTCGTCGTCGAGCTCGAGCTCGTCGTCGTCGTCCTCGGCCTCCACGGGGGCGGCCTTCTTGCCCTTCTTGCCCTTCTTGCCGGTCTTCTCGCCCTTGGCCTTCTTCTCGGCCTTGCGGGCCTTCAGCTCCTCGAGCTTGGCCTTCTTGTCGGCCTCGAGCTCGCCGGCGTTGAACGCCTTGATGATGGCCTTGACCTCCGGGTCCTTCAGCCCGCTCCAGTTGTAGCGGGTGCGGTTGCCCGGCTTGATCTCGCGGGTGACTCGGCCGGAGCCGTCGCGGGCCATCTTGCGGATGAGGGTCCGCAGCTCGCGGGGCGTGACCTTCTTGCCCGAGGTCTTGGAGAGGTGGGCCGCGAGGTCCGAGGCCCCGAAGGTGACCTCCTCCTGACCGCCCTTCTTCTTGCTCGAGGTCTCCTCGACCTCCTCGTCGTCGACCTCGTCCAGCTCGAGGTCCTCGTCGTCGACTTCGGGCTCGGGGGCAGCCTTCTGCGACTTGCCCTTGCCCTTGGTCTTGGTGCCTGCCATGTCATGCTCCTCGTGTTGATGTGTGCCCCCGGTTGAGGGCGGCGATTGCGAGGTCAACAATATACCTCCCCTGAGCAAAAGTCAAGGTGGGCTGGCAAATGGGCTTCCGGCTGACCGCATGCCGGTGGGTCGTTGACTCCAGCATGCGCGAGCGATATGATGGGGCATAGCATCGATCATCGACCGAGGGAGCAGCGAATGGGACGATATGTGGTAATCGACTTCGACAAGAAGGAGGAGGCTGACGAGTTCATCCATCGGCACTTGAATGAGTTCCATGGCATCGGACAACGAGTGGTCGGCATCTTCGTCAAGCCGGGTCGGACGTGCAACTGCTGGGACAAGGACCGCATCAACTACGGCGACAAGCTGAAGGACGTCGGTATCTCGAGGGGTGCCAAGTTCGGCTGGTGGGTCTGCGAGCGGTGTGGAAAGCCGCGCAAGGCGGGCCATCAACTGGTAAACCAGATCAGCGCGTCAGACACCCATGAGGGCCCCTCCTTCGACGACTACGAGATGACGGTGACTGGCCTGTCGATCACGGGGATCTTCCGTAAGAACATCAAGCGGCCCAAGAAGATGAAGAACAAGGAGATGAGGAAGTAGATGGCAGGACGCTATGTATTGATCGAGTTTGACGACCGAGAGGCGGCGGAAACATTCACCCAAATGGATGCTTTGTCGTCCCAGTTGGGGTACCGGCGATTGGGCCTGTACGTCTCGCCAAGGAAGTTCTGCGAGTGCCCCGAGAAGCGACGACAGAACGCCAAGAACTGGGTGAGAGGCAAACGCACCGGGCTTCAACTCTGTGTCGTCTGTCGCAAGCCGAGCATCTTTCACCAACGGGGGTTGATGGAGCGCATCCAACACGCTCTGGGGTTCAACCTCATAGAGATTGAGGACACCGACTGATGAGAGACCCAGAGCGACCCTACAACAGCAGTCCTGAGGTGTTGTTTACTTCACAGGGCTGTGTCGTGATCCGAACCGATGAGGGAAAGATCGAGATCCATGACCGACGTATCTACTTCGACCCCCGCGGCAAGGACAGCTACATTGACTCAGCTGAGTCTCGGGATGAGGCCTGGAAGAAGATCGACAACTTGAGGCAGTTCTAGTGAAAGACGCATACATCGTCCTCGTCTGTGGTGATCGGAAGTATGTCGACCGAGACAAGGTCTATGACGTCCTGGACGCGTACCATTCGCGGATTGGGCCGACTATGTTACTTCTCAATGGTGGGGCCGCTGGCGCTGACACTCTCGCCCGCGAGTGGGCGGTTGATCGCAAGGTCGATCACATGACCTTGTACGCTAAGTGGCAAGTATTCGGGAAGTCGGCGGGACCGATCCGCAATCGACGCATGGCAAAGCGCAAGCCTCGTCTCGTTCTCGCATTCCATCCCAACCTTGACGAGAGCAGGGGTACGGCCGATATGATCAAACTGGCCCTCGCCCGAGAAGTGAAAGTGAAGAAGTTCACGTGAAAGACACCTACACGTTCAAGACGAAGCCCTACGCCCACCAGGTCAAGGCTCTGAAGAAGCTCTTGAAGAACAAGTGGGGCGGAGCCTTGTTGATGGAGCCGAGGACCGGCAAGACCAAGGTACTCATCGACTACGCCTCCATCATGCATCTTCGGGGATACGTGAACCGGGTGCTCGTGTTCTGCCCCGCGGGTGTCATGGGGGTGTGGGAGGAGGAGTTGCCTGTCCACTGTCCGGTGAAGTACCGAGTAACCATCTGGGACAAGGACGCTCGCAAGGAGGTACCTCTTCCCAGATTCGGTCAAGACATCCTCGACTTCGTGATCGTCAACTACGATGCTGCCTCAGTAGCTGGCTCTTGGCGGCGTAGTAGGAGGAAGGGACACCAGGGTGAGATCGCCTGGTTCGTCGCCGACGGCAAGAGAAACGTAGAGGTCTTCAGAGATCCAGAGACCGGTCTGCTGCCGGAAGGTGCCTTCAAGCTGAGGTCCCGACGTGGGGGTCGATTCGAGTTCCAGAAGCAGATCAAGGCCTGGCAACCTCAGCTCGTAGTTCTTGACGAGAGCCATCGAATCAAGTCGGCATCCGCCAAGAAGTCCACCTTCATGCATCGACTGGCCCCGAGCGTTCCACACCGAGTGATCATGACGGGTACGGTAGTCACCAAGGCGAAGCGAATCTTCGACATCTACTCCCAGTGGAGGTTCCTCAACCGCCACAGATTCGTTGACGACGTCGGTGAGCCAATGACGCTGGCGGAGTTCAAGGACGAGTTTACCGTGATCACCAAGCGATACGGTTACCCGAAGTGGTTGAGGAACAAGAACGAGGATCGACTACATAAGCTTATGCACAAGGATGCTTACAGCGTCCTCCGTGAAGATTGCTTCGACATGCCGCCCCTGACCCAACAGGTCATCCCCGTGCACCTTGACGAGTCGGCCGAGGTCTATGAACAGATGGCTGAGGACATGGTTGCTCGGATTGAGTCGGGGGAGATCGTGGAGGCCAGCATCGCGCTGGTGCTCAGTCTTCGTCTTAGGCAACTCAGCAACGGCCTGGCCAAGACGTCACCCACCAAGGAACATCCCAAGGGTCGACTTCACATCATCGGTTCGGAGAAACTTAGCACTCTCGAGGACCGACTGGAGGACCTCATGGAGGCCGGTGAGCACGTGATCGTGGGAGCCTCGTTCAGGCCAGACATCCAACGCATCGAGAAGCTGTGCCAACGACGCAAGTGGAAGAACTTCGTGGTCATGGGTGGCGTGAAGCGTAGAGACAGGGACCGCATGAGAGTCGAGTTCGAGAACCACCCTGAGGGTGCAGTGTTCATCGGCAACCCTGCCGCCGCCTCTGAGGGCATCGACCTGAGGTCAGCTGCGATTCTTATCTGGTATTCGTTGCCCACCAGCTGGGTCCACTACACGCAGTTCATGGATCGTAACGCTCTACACAAGGGCCCCCGATTCGTCGAGTATCTGCTAGCCAGCGGTGCGGACAGAGTCATCTACGAGACACTCATGGAGGACGGCGACATCGGCAAGAGAATGATCACCAGTCCGAAGAGGCTCTTGCAGAGCCATGGCCTGAGGGAGGCAGCATGACCGACGACTACCCCTGGTGGTGGTACCGATGCACTCACCGAGGACATGGCTATGAGATGCATGGACAAGAAGAGTTTGGGTGCTGGCGAGTCCTCAGAGAGGCCGAGGGGGTGGCAATCCTTGAACTGATCTGCCTGCACCAGATACATGTCCTGGTGGATCTCCCTGGCGCTGGCAGCGTGTGCAAGACTCTCAACTGTGCCCAGTTTGAGAGACTCAGTGAGCCAGAGATCATGGCTCTGATCCAACAGAAACGACGAGAACTTAGATCACTGCTGGCGTAGTTGCGAGAATGAAAGATGCCCATGTTCATTGACGGGAGATATCTCGCGATGATAGGATCTGCTGATCACCGACCGAGAGGAAGCCATGTACGGACTAGCAGCATTCGACCCCAACCCCACGAGGCTGTCTGACATCAGACAGTCCAAGGGTCTGCTCCACTGGACCTGGACGGGGAAGAGGAAGAACCAAAGCCCCCATCTCATCCTGCACCGAGGTGACGACCGAACGTGCAAGCGCAAGCACCACTACAAGGATGGCACGCCGGCATGATCGTCGTCGAAGGCCCTGACGGCGCGGGCAAGACGACGCTGATCGAGGAACTCCAAGCAAGGACTGGGCTGGAGGTGGCCCCTCGGGTGGTGTCGAAGGACGCTGAGGCCATGGTCGACCTCAAGAGGTGGACTGAGGAGAACGTCAAGAAGGGCTGGCAGAACACCATCTTCGACCGCCACCGCCTTATCTCCGAGCCGATCTACGGCCCCATCCTTCGTGACCATTCCGAACCGGGTTTCGACGACCTCCACTGGTTTCACTCCTGGCTCGATGAGTTCTACCGCCTTCGGCCAGTTCTCATCTACTGCCTCCCACCCTTCGAGGCGGTGTGGAGAAATGTCGTTGGTGACGAGGACAATCTCGTGGTCAGAGAGAGGGCCACCATTCGAGCCATCTACGGGGCCTACCTGAACAAGGCGGTCACTGACCACGTTCTTGAACGTAAGAACGTCTGGATCTACGACTACACCGACCCTCAGTTTGACCCCCGATCGTTGATCATCCACACCATCCAGAGGAGAGTTGAACTTGACCGACCAATCCAACTTTGACGACGTTGGCGACTTTCACGCCAAGTTCGATCTGCCAAGTGTGACCCATCAGGGGCCATACCCCCGACACCCTGACACGGATCTTCGGATGTTCCGAATGGTGTTCTTGCTGGAGGAGCTCCAGGAGTATCTCGAGGCTCAGGGAGTGGAACTTCAGCCATGGCCTGATGGGGGCTTCAACTTCAAGATCGTGGATCAAGAGAAGTTCAGGCATCCCGATCACGCCAAGATGTTCGACTCCCTACTCGACCTCGCGTACGTAACCTTTGGGGCGGCACACGTTCACGGCTACCCTTGGCAGGAGGGGTGGGAACGCGTGCAGGCCGCCAACATCACCAAGGAACGTGCCACCTCCGCTGAGCAGTCAGACCGTGGTGGACTCTGGGACGTAATCAAGCCACCGGGATGGACCCCCCCGGACATCGAGGGTCTACTTCGAGACAGAGGATGGGGTATTCCCGAATGAGAATGTTCCACGCGAACACCATGACCGAGCTGCACGATACGATGTGCACCGCTCTAATCGACGCTGGCCCCGACGAGCTGGACGTAATCTCCAGCGTCGACGTGCAGATACACAACATCATCGCTGAGGCCGAGTCCATGGAGTGGGACTTCGACATGAAGGACATGTGGCTGACGAAGTCTCGATGGACCATGATGGTCAACCAGTACATCGACCCCGACGACTTTCAGGCGTGGCTCAACCAGATCACCTCCAAGATCGGTACCAAGAAGCGAGGCATCTGCCTGCTGCGCACGAAGACGGTGGCCGCCCGCGGAGGTGAGGCGACGGGGCATTCCAACAAGGAGACACGACGTTGGGGGTCGTGCATGCTGGGCCTTTCCTACAAGGCGATTCCCGCTCCCCAGATCACGCTGTACTCACGAACGTCCTACCTCGGCTACATCGGCGCTCTTGACCTCACCGTCGCATGGATGGCCGGCAAGGTCCTGGCTGACGCCATGGGCATCGACGTGAAGGACATCCGCTTCGTCTGGATGAACGAGGCCATTCAGTGGCACAACTTCAAGAGCCTCGCCTTCCTCCTCAACCATCCCGATCCGAAGCGACGTAAGAAGTACCGTCGTCTGATGATGAAGCCAGCCAAGAAGCTGAAGGATTCGGAGAAGGAGAAGATCAAGGCGTCGCCGGCCCTTCGCCTCAGCAGGAAGTGGCTCGCCAAGGTGATCAAGGAGGACAAGGACGGTGTCACCTACGGCGACATGACCTACAACACCTATCGACGCATCCGTCGACGCTGGCACACTGAGGTCAACGGCTATGACTTCGCCCAGCAGTTCGAGGGTTGGTCTCGGTACAAGTCGGGCCCAAAGGAGGGGAAGAAGAAGGAGTTCTTCAAGGCGTACAAGCCCCTGCCCTCAGTTCCCGCACATACACTCGCGTTCGACTCGCTCACGAAGAAGGGGGTGGATCTTTCTGGGGCCGAGTTCACTGGCGAGGGGATGGCGGATGACGACGATGATGGGTGACCCCACTCGACCCGTCCCGCCCTCCTGAATCAATCCCTGACAACTTCTAGGAGCATCCATTGAGCACGATCAGCACTATTCGCACGAACCGACACTTCGAGGTTGCCTTTGGCCAGATTGCCTCGGACCTGCTGGCCACCAACCCCATCGACCGAGGGTCCGTTCACGCCCAGAAGACTACCGGGCCAGAGATGGTCACCCGGGAGCTGTACCACCTTAGCCAATACTTCGAGGTACCGGTCCACGCTTCAGCCTGGCAGTCGATGATCCAGCCAAACCTGCCATGGGCGGAGGACCACTTCCAGGAGCGCATCTCCGGCGAACCTCTCAACCCACCCCCCTCCGAACAGTACTGGCCCTTCGCCCAGCAGGGGAACGCAGCACACAAGGAGGACGAGAAGTTCTCCCACACCTACCCCGAACGCTTCTGGCCGAAGCACGCCGAGCAGGTCTGCGAGGTCAAGGGGAGGTGCACCATCGAGGAGCACATTAGTGGGCGCCGAGGCATCCGGTTTACCTACGGAGATCTTCAGGACCTGCTGGAGATTCTCACGAAGGACCCTCTCTCCCGCCAGGCGTATCTGCCGGTGTGGTTCCCGGAGGATCTCACCGCAGCTAGGGAGGGCAAGCGCGTGCCGTGCACATTGGGGTACCACTTCATGGTGGACCGACAGAACAGGCTCAGAACCTTGTACCCCATGAGGTCCTGTGACCTGGTGAGGTTCTTCCGTGATGATGTGTACATGGCGGGTCGGCTGTGCCAGTACGTCGCGGACTTCGTCGGTGTGGAACCCGGTGAGATGACCATCATGATCGCCAATCTCCACGCCTTCGTCGGGGACGACACCTTCCTGGCCCGGGCGGTGGAGTATGCCAAGAACATGGGCATGGGTACTCCCATCGCGGCATTCAACCTGGACGCGCTGTCATGAGACCCAGCAGAGACCAGGTGCTAATGCAGACAGCATTCATCTGGGCTGAGCGATCGACCTGCTCCCGCCTGCACGTCGGGTGCGTTCTCTCTCGCTCAGGTCGAATGCTAGTTCAGGGCTACAACGGGGCCCCTGCCGGCCTTCCTCATTGTCGAGATAATCGTCAGGAGGGCACAGGGATTCCAGTAATCCACACTACCGAGCAGTGTCAGGCAGCTCACGCTGAGCAGAATGCTATCTCCTGGGCTGGTCGCGTAGGAGTGACGCTGTTCTATTCAGAGATGCACTGCACTCACCAGCCTTGTGCTTCATGTGCGCGCTCTATCATCAACGCGGGGATCATCAAGGTAACTTACGTTGAACCCTATCGTCTAACGCAGGGGCTCGAGTTGATGAAGGCGGCAGGAATCGAGGTTTGTCAGATGGTTGACTTCTCGATCCCCAAGCGATAAGATCTTCAGGTGGGCATCGCGAAAGACATCCGAGTGAAGGACTGCACTCTGTGTAAGCTTCACCAAACGGCAGATGTGGTGTGCCAGATCGGCTTCGGACCCAAGAACGCGGACATCATGGTCGTCTCGAAGATGGCCAACTCGAAGACCTACCAGGAGGACCTCGAGCTCGAGCTTGCGGACATGGGGTTGGACCCTCGAGACATCTTCTACAGCCAGGCCATCAAGTGCCGAACCTTCGACCAGAACGCGTCTAACGCTGACGTCAAGACCTGCCGCACCTACCTGGAACAGGAGATTGCCCGTGTCCAACCCAAGTTCATCCTGGCCCTCGGAAATGAGCCTCTCCTGTCGCTACTTGGACATAGTGGTATTACCAAGTACCGAGGCAGAGTTTTCCCGCACTCCTCCGGAGCTCAGGTGGTTCCTACCATTAGCCCCGCATCTGTCAAGAGAAACCCAGGTCAACGTCCTGGCTACATGGCTGATCTGCGTCTCTTCGCCAATCTTGTGCTTGGGCGTCCCTCCGGCATAAAGAAGCCCAAGTACGCCATCATCGACGACCGAGAGAAGCTCGACAAGCTGAAGAAGATCCTCTCCATGACGGTGGATCTGAACTGGGACGTCGAGACGGTGTCCGACTACTACAAGCGCGATGGCAAGATCGTTAGTCTCTCAGGCACCTGCATCTTGGACACTCCCGACGGTCCTAAGCAGTTCGTCTTCGCTCTCCCGCTCTACCATCCTGAGTCACCTTGGCGCCGTAAGTGGCGGGCCGTCCTTCAGCATCTGAAGCCCGAGCTGGAGGCGATTCCGAAGGTGACCGCCCACAACGGCTCATACGACACGAAGTGGCTGAGGTGGCTGGGCATCAACATCAAGTTCACCTTCGACACCATGCTGGCGCTACACCTGCTCAACGAGAACATCCAGAAGGGGCTCAAGCCCGCCTGCCAGTCTCGGCTGGGTGTGGAACCTTGGGGCATCGACACGAAGAACCTGCTTGAGAAGCCTCTCGCCGACATCCTTGAGTACAACGTTCTTGATACCTGGTACATGTACTTCCTCAAGCTTCAGCTCAAGGAGGAGCTCGCCGATCAGCCTCGCCTGCTCCGCATCTTCAAGTACATCATGATGGACGGGGTCAATGACCTAGTTCATTCTGAGATGCGCGGAGTATGGACGGACGTACCTCGACTCAAGGAACGTACGCCCATCATGCGTAAGAAGCTCGAGGACGTCGAGAAGAAGATTCTCGCCGAGGCGGGCCTGGACATCAATCCTGAAGACTATGCTTATCGACATTCGGGTGGAGAGGCGCCACCCCCGGTTAACGGGTGGGAGGTTTCTGGGTGGCCGATCCAGAAGGTGCTTAAGACCCGGGGGCCGGTCTACGCCGAGCCGAACTTCAACGCCTCCAACTTCGCTAGGTGGATGCTCTTCGAACATCTTGGTCTACCCGTTCTCGAGTACGGGAAGGAGAAACCGAACGGAGACCTGGGCGATCCCAGCATGAAGGAGGCAGTCATGCTGGCGCTCAAGGACATGCATCCCGTAGTACCTCTCATGCTGGAGCGGGTGGAATACCAGAAGACACTCAGTAGCTTCTTCGAACCTTATGCGGAGTTGTACGATGAGAACCATCGAATCCACACCAACTTTAAGATGGCGGGGACGGTCACGGGCCGCCTCAGCTCTGGTAAAAACGATGAGGACAAAGTATCCGCAGTACGGGGCGATAAGACTCGAGGGGTCAATCTGCAGCAAGTGCCTCGTGACGCTTTCGTTCGAGGGGTATTCGGTGCACCTCCCGGCTGGTCGTTTGTTGAGGCGGACTACTCCCAGATCGAACTTCGTATTGTGGCTTACCTCAGCCGAGACCGAACGATGCTTCATCTGTACAAGACGGGGGCGGACATACACCGAGCAACTGCGGCCGACGTTCTCGGAATACCTCCTTCTGAGGTTTCTAAGGATGATCGTAAGAAAGCCAAGGCAGTGAACTTCGGGTTCGTCTATGGCATGGGGTGGCGCAAGTTCATCGCCACCGCCTTCGAGAAGTATGGGGCAGTTTTCAGTGAGGACGAGGCGCGAGCCGTTCGAGCCGCGTTCTTCGACCACTTCGCCGGCCTTCAGCCCTGGCACTCCAAGCAGCGTCGCCTGGTCAACAAGTACGGCAGGGTGCAGTCACCCATCGGTCGTATCCGCCACCTCCCTGACATCCACTCACCCGAGGAGGGGGTGCGCGCCGAGGCGGAGCGACAGGCCATCAACAGCCCCGTTCAAAGCTTCGGGTCGGACATGGCGGTTCTCGCCATGGTCCGCATCAACGAGAAGTTCCGTAAGAAGGGAATCCAGGGCCACTGCATCGGTCTGGTGCACGACGCCATCAACTTCGAGATACGGGATGATAACGTCGCACGCGCGTTGCCGATCATCAAGGACACGATGGAAGATGTCCGGCCACTACGCAAGAAGTTCGGGGTTCACGTCGACGTCCCAATCATCGCCGATCTGAAGGTGGGGCAGCACTGGGGTGACGCCCGAGAACTTAGTCCTGAGGAGGTGTACTCATGGTCTGCCTGAACTGCGGGGCCACCTTCGACCCGCTGGCCACTCGGTGGCTTTGTCCAATCTGCAAGACCAAGCACAACTGCTGTGAGGGGGAGCCTCAGTGAGGGGCAGTAACGAGCGGGCCGGAGTACCCTTGCCTCCACCGAAACCCAAGAAGAAACGCAGGAAGAGACGACGCAAGAGGAGGAAGTGAAGTTATGCCTTGGAAGAAGAACAGAAAGGGCGGCTACCGCACCAAGCGGGGCGGTAACGTCAAGCGGCCGAAGCAGTACGAGGCCCTGCGACGCAAGGGCATGTCCAAGAAGACGGCGGCCAGAATCGCCAACAGCAAGAGAAAGAGGGGACGTAAGTGAACGAGCCTCGACGCTCAAACTTCCACCTAGAGCCCGAGACTGACGAGTGCACCTGCCCGCTCGATCGTCGGTGTGGAGGCATTGTGGGAGTTGACCCTTACTGCCCTGAGCACTCAAGGAAGCCCCGCTCGGGTGATCTGATGAAGACGCACTTCCACCCAATCCAGGCGATCCCTAGGCATTTGGTAGGGACCACGATCCAAGTGCGATATGATGCTTATGCAGCATCACCACAACACTAAGGAGTTGATCATCATGGCAAGACCGAAGTGCTACCGCACCGGAGGTAAGACCAAGTTCCCGACGGAGCTTGACGCCAAGATCGCGCTGGCTGGCGTGCAGAAGAACCTCAGCGTGCATCGGCGACAGAAGGCTCGGGGCAACGAACCCACTCGGGTCTACCAATGTGAGTTCTGTGGCCAATGGCACATGACCTCACAGACGAAAGGCAGGAAGCGACCAGCATGACTGAGACAAGCCACAGAACATGGCGGCAGAGCACTAACCAGCAGCCCAAGCAGGCCCCATTCGGGGACCACCCCTGCGTGTTGGTAAGTTACCACGCTCCCACACCCAGCGTGACCGAGTTCCATCACAGCAAGCCAGTGTTCATGCAGAATCGGCTCTACGGTAACATCCAGTACGGAGCTGATACCTGGCTGTGCAGCAACTGCCACGACAGCGTCCATGAGTGGATCTACTGGCTCGTGGGAATGCGCCGAAACATGCCCAACGTTGGTCGTGCGGCCAAGGCTGAGGCGGAGCGCACCGTCGCCTGGTACGACGCTGAACGTGAGCGCCTGGGTCTCCCACTCCGGCAACTGGGGGCGGCGGACGCGGAGTCTGGTGATTGACGTCCCAAGTCCTGCGCGATAGGGTTATTGCCTGAATCGACCGACCGAGGAGCATCGTGGGAAAGAAGAAGAAGCGGGACGAGCAAGTCCACGTGATCACTGAGCTTGGCATGCCCGAGGTCAAGCCGTTGTATCCGGCCGACGATGGCACTCCCATTCTCACCAACTCCATGCTGACCGCGTTTCGTCGCTGTCCCAAGCAGAGCGAGTACAAGTACGTACACCGGCTGAAGCCTCGCCGGCTCGGTGGCCCCCTCAAACGAGGCAAGTGGGTACACCGCCTGCTGGAGGAAGACGCCAAGGGCAACGACTGGCGGGTTGTGCACAAGAAGCTCAGTGCCAAGTTCAACGACATGTTCGACGAGGAGAAAGACTTCTACGGCGACATGCCCACTGAGATCAACCGGATCATGAAGTCCTACTTCTGGCACTACAAGAACGATCCGTGGAAGTATCTCGAGACGGAGTTGGAGCTCACAGCCCGGCTCCCCAACGGAGTGCTGCTCCGCATCAAGTTCGACGCTCTCGTCGAGAACCAGTTCGGGATATGGCTGGTCGACCACAAGACACACAAGACCCTGCCTAAGTTGGCGTACCGCACGCTGGACACCCAGGCGCCTCTCTACAACTTCGTAGCCCTCGAGAACGACCTCCCCGTCCAGGGCTTCATCTGGAACTACCTCAAGTGGAAGCCCCCGACGATTCCCAAGCTCGCCTACGCCAACACGTCGAATCCTCGGCTGAGCAAGACCGTCACCGAGACGGACTACCCCACCTTCAAGAAGGCGCTCGAGGAGTACGGGCTTGACAAGAAGGTCTACAAGGATCGTCTCAGGTACTACAAGAGTCTTCGCTATGTCCCGGGTGAGCCTCAGACCTCCCCCTTTTTCCTGCGTGCCGTGCGCGAGTTCAACCCGGAGACGACCCGGGAGGTGCTGCTGGAGGCGATGCGAACGGCCGACCGCATGAACACGTACGACTGGTCAGAGGGTGTGGAACGCAACGTCGGGCGACACTGCGAGTTCATGTGCAGCTACACTGATCTGTGTACCGCCGAGCTCATGGGAGGTAACACGAAGTTACTGGTCAAACAGAACTACAAGGTGGGCGATCCCATGGCCTACTACCACGACCGTGCTGGTGAGACTGACAAGGAAGAGGACTGATGGCCAAGACGAAGGAGAAGGACTACGCCAAGATCGCCGCCGAGGCTATGTACCGGCCGGCTGATCGACAGCGTAGTCCTCGGTTCCTGATCTACTCCCGCAACAAGAAGGGGAAGACCTACTTCTCCCTCTCGGCAGGCATCGGCAAGACGCTGGTGATCGACCCTGAGAAGGGTGCTGACGAGATGAAGCGAAAGAACCCCCACGTCTGGCCGGTTCGGAAGTGGGGTGACATCGACGAGGTCTACGAGTTCGTCCGACACGTCAACAAGTGTCCATTCAAGGGTTGCGAGTTCGGCGAGGGCCACCCCTTCGACTGGATCAGCGTGGACGGGCTCACCAAGATGAACAACATGGCGCTCAAGCACGTCATGAAGCTCATGGAGGAACGAAGCCTCGACCGGATCCCCGGCATGGTGAACCAGAAGGACTACGGTAAGTCTGGTGAACTCATGAAGGAGATGATGAACAAGTTCCACTATCTGCCGCAGGGCATCGTCTTCACGGCGCAGGAGCGGCAGATGGAGGCATACGACAGTGAGGAGGATGAGGATTACGAGGACAACTCAGCATGGTACGTTCCCGACGTTCCAAAGGCGGTAAAGGGGGCTGCCAACTCGATCGTGGATGTGATCGGGCGGCTGTATGTAGTTCGGATCGAGAGCGACACCGACAAGCCAAAAGCAGAGCGACGGCTCTGGGTCGGTGACTCTGCCAAGTACGACACGGGGTACCGATCGGACTTCGTGCTGCCGGACACCATCAGAAGCCCCACCATCCCCAAGCTGGTTTCGCTCATGCGTACCGGCACCATTCCACAACCCACCAAGAAAACCAAGAAAAAGAAGTGAGGTAACCCTACATGGGAGCCACAGCAAAGGCCGCGGACTTCAGCAAGGTCAAGGACCGGGGCGCGTTCAACCCGAAGCGTGTACCGGAAGGTGACTACGCGGCAATCGTCACCAAGGTGGAGGACAAGCCCGTCAAGGACTCTGGCGAGTTCCAGTGGGAGTTCACCATCAAGCTCAAGAAGTACTCGCAGTACTCCTACCCGTACCGCTGCAAGCTGGCCGACAACCAGCTCTGGAAGGTGCGGAACCTCATGACCGCCGGCGGGATCAACATTCCCAAGAAGCGCGTCAAGGTCGACCCCAACAAGGTCGTGGGCAAGCACATCGGCGTCACGATGGAAGACGACGAGTACGAGGGCCGGCCCAAGTCCGAGATCGCCGCAGTCTTCCCGGTCGCTGAACTGGCGGACGGGGTGGAGATCGCGGACGACTCGTCGGACGATGAGTTCGAGGAGGGCGGTCCCCAGCTTGCCGGAGACGACGACGCGGAGGATGAGGCCGAGT
>Ga0307409_100000373_pt1 | contig 18901 bp, 16 predicted proteins | sample 322Ometagenome_2_FD_203888 | JGI IMG/M metagenome (GOLD analysis project Ga0307409, IMG submission 203888) | Maize rhizosphere microbial communities from greenhouse at UC Davis, California, United States - 322HYB-O-2 | ecosystem: Host-associated > Plants > Roots > Rhizosphere > Soil | place... | reverse complement strand
GCTGGCGCAGGCCGGAGACGCGTGCGTCGGCCCCTCGCTGGGCGTCGGGGTCCACCACCTGCGTCTCCCAGTGCAGCGGCCGCTGCGACTGGACGAGACGCTGCGTGAGCACCGCGACGGCGCCCACAGTGGCGACGGTGGCGAGCAGCAGCCCCGGGCTGGTCAGCCAGGAGACGCTGACGGTCGCCACCCCGAGCACGACCGCGACGGCTGCGGCGACGAGCAGCGGGTTGACGGGGGGCGCCTCTCGGCGGGTGCGGTGACGAGGGGTCGAGGGTGCGGTGGGGCGGGGGCTCATGCGCGCAGCGCCTCCCTCGTGGCGGCCCGGCGCAGGTCGACGTGCACGGTGGTGAGGGCGTCACGCGCCCGCGCCCGGTGCGACTCGGTGAGCGCGTGCTCGGAGAAGCGCGCCTCGCGGTAGAGCGCGGCCAGCTCGGCGAGGGCCCCGGCGTCGACGTCGTAGTCGCCCAGCACGTCGGCCACGACCTCGCTCGAGGTGCGCGAGGGGTCCTCCTTCAGCCCGGCCGCGACGACCTCCTCCTCGAGCCGGACCCAGCAGGCGACGATCGCGTCGGTGGGGGCCCCGGTCGCCAGGTGCTCCATGCGGGCACCGGCGCCCTCCAGCAGCACCTCGGGGAGCGTGTCGATGGCTGCGGCGCCTGCCTCAGGCTGCGCGACGGGCTCCGGACGGCGGCGCCAGAGCTCACGGGCCACCAGGAACACCACGGTGGCCACGATGGCGACGATGGCGAGCTTGAGGCCCCAGACGATGACGGCCACGACCGTCTCGTTGGCGTCGGCCGAGTGGTAGATCTTCTTCGGCGGTGGCAGCACGTTGCTCCACTGCTCGAAGTCCGAGCCGGGCGCGGGGCGTCCACTGAAGCCACTGAGGTTCTGGCGCCGGAAGAGGGCCACCGGGCCGGCCGAGGCCACCCAGGCGCCGACGAGCAGCGTGGTGAGCGCCCCCGCAGGCAGCAGCAACCGTCCCCGTCTCACGGTGCTCGACCCTAGGGGACCGCCTGCCGTCCGCGAAGCCACGGATGCCGGTTTGTTACCAAGAGGTGCAGACCGGAGGCGCGGTTGTCACACCGACCCGGGCGCCACGGTCACCCGCGTTCGGGCCTCGCCACTCGGGCGGTCCCGCGGCCCAGCCGGTGGACGGCGCCCGGTGCGCGGGCAAAGATGGCCCCATGACCACCGGTTCCGGCTACCGCCTGCGACTGGGCGACCAGGGCCCGGTGCAGCAGAGCCAGGTCAGCTGCGGCGCGGCCTGCCTCACCGTGGCCCGCATGATGGTGAACCCGCAGTTCGCCCGTTGGATCATCACGGGGGAGGGCCCGCGGCTCGACGCGCCGCCGGGGGACACCGAGGCCGCGCGGTTCGAGGCCTACGAGCGGGTGGTGATGAACCGCACCAACCGCCTGTATGCCGGCGGCCGGCGCCTCAACCTGCCCTGGCCCAAGGCGCTGGGCACGCCGCCATGGGGCGCCAGGAAGGAGCTGGAGTTCGGGGCCTCCCGGCGAGGCACCACCTACACCGTCACGGTGGTGCGGGGCAGCCTGTCCCGACGGCTGCGCGCGGCCCACGCCCGCCTCGTCGAGCTGGTCGGCGAGGGCGAGCCGGCCCTGCTCTACTCCGGCAACATGCTGCTGCCGCGTCACGTCGCCCTCGTGATGCCCGGCGACGGCCGGAGCACCCTGGAGGTCTACGACCCGGCCACCGGCCTGGTCACCCTGCTCGACGAGGACAGCTTCGCCCGGCGCCGGCTGCGGCTGTCGGGCTGGGACGTCCCGTGGTTCGTCGTCCAGCCCGACGGCCTGCGCCGGGTTCAGGCCTTCGGCTTCTCCACCGGGATGAGCACGGCGTCGCGCACCTCGGGGGTCTCCGCCTCGGCGTAGTCGAGGCTGCCGGTCACCCGGCCGGCGGCGCGCAGGTCCGCCTCGGAGACCCGCACCCGCTCGCACCAGGCCGAGGGGCCCGCCAGCACGATCGATGAGACCTCGGCACGCATGCCCACCTTGGCCTCCGACTTGGTCTTGCGGACCCCGGCCAGCGCCTCGCCGACGGCACCGAGGAGGGCCGGGTCGGCGGACCCGAGGTCGCCGAGGTCGGCGGCCGTCGGCCACGCGGCCCGGTGCACCGAGCCCTCGTGGAACCACGACCACACCTCCTCGGTGGCGTAGGGGAGGAACGGCGCGAGCAGGCGCAGCAGCACGTCGAGCGCCACGCGCAGGGCCGCGCGGGCCGACGCCGCGGCCTCCTCGCCCTGGCCACCGTAGGCGCGGTCCTTGACCAGCTCGAGGTAGTCGTCGCAGAAGGTCCAGAAGAAGCTCTCGGTGACCTCCAGGCTGCGCGCGTGGTCGTAGGCCTCGAAGCCCGCGGTCGCCTTGGCGACGACGTCGGCCAGACCGGCCAGCATCGCCCGGTCGAGCGGCTGCGTCACGGCCTCGTGGAGGTCGCCCTCCACCTCCCCGAACGAGAGCGCGAACTTGGTGGCGTTCAGCACCTTGATGGCCAGGCGGCGGCCGACCTTCATCTGGCCGGTGTCGTAGGCCGCGTCGGTGCCGAGCTTGGCCGAGGCCGCCCAGTAGCGGACCGCGTCGGCCCCGTGCTGGCGCACGACGTCTTCCGGCGTCTCGGCGTTGCCCTTGGACTTGCTCATCTTCTTGCGGTCGGGGTCGAGGATCCAGCCGCTGATGGCCGCGTTGGTCCAGGGCAGCGAGCCGTGCTCGAGGTGGGCGCGCACGACCGTGGCGAAGAGCCAGGTACGGATGATGTCCTGCCCCTGCGGGCGCAGGTCCATCGGGAAGAGCGACGCGAACAGCTCGGGGTCGTCGCGCCAGCCCAGGGCGATCTGCGGCGAGAGCGACGACGTCGCCCAGGTGTCCATGATGTCGGGGTCGCCCACGAAGCCACCGGCCCGGCCGCGCTGCGACTCCTCGTAGCCGCGCGGCGCCTGGGCCACCGGGTCGACCGGCAGCTCGGACTCGTCGGGGACGATCGGGTTGGCGTAGTCGGGCTCGCCGTGCTCGTCGACGGGGTACCACACCGGGATCGGCACGCCGAAGAACCGCTGGCGGCTGATCAGCCAGTCGCCGTTGAGGCCGCCCACCCAGTTCTCGTAGCGGGTGCGCATGAACGAGGGGTGGAAGTCGAGCTCGCGGCCGCGCTCGATCAGGGCGGCGTTGAGGTCGGCGTCGCGGCCGCCGTTCCTGATGTACCACTGGCGCGAGGTGACGATCTCGAGCGGCTTGTCGCCCTTCTCGTAGAAGTTCGCCTTGCGCTGGGTGGCCTTCGGCTCGCCGTCGAGGTCGCCCGAGGCGCGCAGGGCGTCCACGATGAGCGTGCGCGCCGTGTGCGTGGTCTTGGTGGCGATCTCGCCGAACAGCTCCTTGCCCTCGCCAGACACGATCCACTCGGGCGTCTCGGCCTGGATGCGCCCGTTGCGGGTGATGACCGAGCGGGTGGGCAGGTCGAGCTCGCGCCACCACTGCACGTCGGTGAGGTCGCCGAAGGTGCAGCACATCGCGATGCCGGCACCCTTCTCCATCTCGGCGAGCGGGTGGGCGAGCACCGGCACCTCGACCCCGAACAGCGGTGAGGTGACCGTGGTGCCGAACAGCGCGGCATACCGCTCGTCGTCGGGGTGCGCGATGAGGGCCACGCAGGAGGGGATCAGCTCGGGGCGGGTCGTCTCGATGAAGACGGGGCCGGAGCCGTCGGCGCGGTGGAACGCCACCCGGTGGTAGTGGCCCGGGTAGTCACGCGCCTCGAGCTCGGCCTGGGCCACCGCGCTCTGGAACGTGACGTCCCACAGCCCGGGTGCCTCGGCGGCATACGCCTCGCCCCGGGCGAGGTTGCGCAGGAACGCCTGCTGCGCGGTGGCGCGGGACGTGGCGTCGATGGTGCGGTAGTTGACCTTCCAGTCGACCGACAGGCCGAGCCGGCGCCAGAGCGCCTCGAAGGTCTCCTCGTCCTTGACCGTGAGGATGTCGCAGAGCTCGATGAAGTTCTGCCGCGAGATCGGCTTCTGGTCGGCAGCCTTGGTGCTCTTGCCCTGGCCGCCCTGTTGCGGGGGCACGAAGCCCGGCTCGTAGGGCAGCGTCGCGTCACCGCGGACGCCGTAGTAGTTCTGCACCCGGCGCTCGGTGGGCAGGCCGTTGTCGTCCCAGCCCATGGGGTAGAACACCTCGAGCCCGGTCATCCGCTTGTAGCGGGCGATGCAGTCGGTGTGCGTGTAGGAGAAGACGTGGCCGACGTGCAGCGAGCCCGACGCGGTGGGTGGCGGGGTGTCGATGGCGTAGACGGCCTCACGGGGACCGGCGAGGGCGCGCTCGCGGTCGAAGCGGTAGGTGCCCTGCTCCTCCCATACCGGCGCCCACTTGTCCTCGAGCCCGTCGATCGACGGCTTGTCCGGGATGGCGGCAGCGCGGGTGGTCTGAGCAGAGGTGGTCATGCCGCGAATCTTCCCATCCCGGCCCCCGGCCCCACCAACCGGTTGGCCCCCTAAGGTGTGCCCATGGAGCCGGTCTACACCACCGTCATCGGGGCAGCACGCCTCCTCTTCGCCGCGCAGGGCCTGAAGTTCCGGATCCGTGGCACCGAGAACGTGCCCCGCACCGGGGGTGCGGTGTTCGCGATCAACCACACGGGCTACATGGACTTCACGTATGCCGGCCTGGCCGCCCAGCCCGCCGGGCGCCTGGTCCGCTTCATGGCCAAGGAGTCCATCTGGCGCAGCAAGGTGGCCGGGCCCCTCATGAGGGGCATGAAGCACATCCCGGTGGACCGGGAGGCCGGTGCGACGTCGTTCCGGGCCGCGGTCGACGCCCTCAAGGCGGGTGAGATCGTCGGCGTCTTCCCGGAGGCCACCATCTCGCGCTCCTTCGAGCTGAAGGACTTCAAGTCGGGCACGGTGCGGATGGCGCAGGCGGCAGGCGTACCGGTCATCCCGGTGACGATCTGGGGCTCACAGCGGGTCTGGACCAAGGGCCACCCGAAGCGGATGGGCCGCACCAACATCCCGATCTACATCACCCTCGGCGAGCCCATCGCGGTCGGCAAGGGGTCGGCCGCCGCCGAGGAGGCCAACCAGCTGCTGCGCGAGCGGATGACCGCCCAGCTGCACGCCGACCAGGACGCCTACCCGCCGCTGCCGCCGTCGGAGCGGCACTTCCTCCCGGTGAGGCTCGGTGGCACCGCCCCGACGCTCGAGGAGGCCAACGTCATGGACGCCGAAGAGGTCCAGCGCCGCCGGGGCGCCGCTCCGGCGTAGGGCTCAGACGGGGTGGCCGAGGTGGGCCAGCGCCTGGCGCAGGAGCACGCCGTGGCCGCCGCCCATGTCCTGCAGCAGCGCCGGGTCGGCCGCCTCCTCGAGGGTGAGCCAAGCCAGGTCGAGCGCGTCCTGCTGCGGCTCGCAGTCGCCCGCGACGGGCACGACGAACGCCAGCGAGACCGCGTGCTGGCGCGGGTCGTGGTAGGGCGTCACGCCGGGGGTGGGGAAGTACTCCGCGACCGTGAACGGCTGCGGGCTCGGGGGGATGCGCGGCAGGCACATCGGCCCGAGGTCCTTCTCGAGGTGGCGGCTGAGGGCGTCGCGCACCCGCTCGTGGTAGAGCACGCGTCCCGAGACCAGCTCCCGGTTGATGCTGCCGTCGCTCGAGGCGCGCAGCAGCAGCCCGACCCTCGTCGCCGCACCGGTGGCGTCCACCCGCACCGGCACCGCGTCGACGTAGAGGATGGGCAGGCGCCCGCGCACGGCCTCGAGCTCCTCGCGCGACAGCCAGGACTCGTTGCGCTCCAGTTCCAGCGGGCTCATGGAGTGTTTCTACCAGCCGTCGCAGCGGGCCGGGGGACCTAGGCCCCTCCCTGCCCGGCGGCGAGCCGCCGCATGCTGTCCCTGAGGACGGAAGGGGCGCCCATGGCCGTAGCCACCGCGACCGGCCTCAGCTCGGCCGAGGCGGCTGCCCGGCGTGCCGCCCAGGGCCCGAACCGGCTGCCGGAGGCGCGGCGCCCCTCCGTGCTCCGGCGGCTGAGCGGCGAGCTCACCCACTTCTTCGCGGTGATGCTGTGGGTGGCCGCCGCCCTCGCCATGCTCGGCGGGCTGCCCGAGCTCGGCGTCGCGATCGTCGCGGTCATCGTGCTCAACGCGGTGTTCGCCTTTGCCCAGCAGGCGCGCGCCGACCGGGCCGCCGAGCGGCTGCGGGCCCTCTTGCCCACCCGGGTGACGGTCCGCCGCGACGGCCGCCGCCGCATCGTCGAGGCCGAGGACGTCGTCGTCGGCGACCTGCTGCTGCTCGAGAGCGGCGACCGGGTGCCCGCCGACGCCACCGTCGTCATGGCCAACCGACTGCTCGTCGACACCTCGATGCTCACCGGCGAGAGCGAGGCGTCCGTCGTCGACCAGGGCGAGACGCTGTATGCCGGCACGTTCGCCGTGGAGGGCGAGGCCCGTGCCGTGGTGGCCGCGACCGGTGAGCGGACGCGCCTGGCGGGCATCGCCCGCCTGACGACCGCGTCACCGAAGCCGGTGACCCCCCTGACCCGCGAGCTGCAGGCGGTGGTGCGCCTGGTCGCGGCACTGGCGGTCGGCGTCGGTGGCCTCTTCTTCCTCATCTCGCTGCTCGTCGGTAACCCGCTGCGTGACGGGTTCATCTTCGCCATCGGCGTCACCGTCGCCCTGGTGCCGGAGGCCCTGCTGCCCACCGTGACGCTCTCGCTCGCGTGGGGGTCGGAGCAGATGGCCAAGCGCCAGATCCTGGTGCGCAACCTCGACGCCGTGGAGACCCTGGGGTCCACGACGTTCATCTGCACCGACAAGACCGGCACCCTCACCCAGAACCGGATGGCGGTCGTCGAGGCGTGGACACCTTCCGGGAGCGTCGTCGTCGACGGGGTCGGCTACGAGCCGGTGGCCGGGCTCACCTGGGCGCCCCCCACGGCGCGCGAGGCGTGCACCGCGCTGGCCCTGGCGGCCATGCGTTGCTCGACGGGGTATGCCGTGCAGGCGGCGGGGGAGTGGACCGCGCACGGCGACCCGATGGAGGCGGCCCTCGACGCCTTCGCGCGCCGGCTCGGCATCGACAGCGACGAGGACCGCCACCGCCACCACTCGGTGCTGCGCTTCCCGTTCGACCCGCGCCGGCGCCGCATGGCGGTGGTGTTCGACGGCGAGGCCATCGTCAAGGGCGCCCCCGACACGGTGCTGCCGCTGTGCGCCGACGGTGAGCAGGTGCGGGCCGAGGTGGAGTCGATGACCTCCCGCGGGCTGCGCGTGCTCGCGCTGGCGGTCGCGTCGATCGGAGAACGGTTCGCACGCACTCCCGATGACGTCGAGCGCGGGCTGCGCCTCCTCGGCGTGGTCGCCCTCGAGGACCCGCCGCGCGACGACGTGCAGGAGGCCCTGGCGATCTGCCGGACGGCGGGCGTCTCGGTGGCCATGGTGACGGGCGACCACCCTGCGACCGCGGCGGCGATCGCCGACCAGGTGGGGCTGCGGCGCCCGGGCGACCCGGTGCTGGTCGGGGCGGACCTCCCGGCGAACGACCGCATCCTCGCCGCGCACCTCGACCACGACGGCGTCGTCATCGCCCGGGTGTCCCCGGAGGACAAGCTGCGGATCGCCAAGGCCCTGCGGTCGCGCGGGCACGTGGTCGCCATGACCGGCGACGGCGTCAACGACGCGCCGGCGCTGCACGAGGCCGACATCGGGGTCGCCATGGGGCGCTCGGGCACCGACGTCGCGCGTGAGGCGGCCGACCTGGTGCTCCTCGACGACGCGTTCGCCAGCATCGTCGCCGGCATCGAGCAGGGTCGCGCCACCTTCCTGAACGTCCGCCGGTTCCTGACCTACCACCTCACCGACAACGTCGCGGAGCTCACGCCCTTCGTGGTGTGGGCGCTCTCCGGCGGACAGTTCCCGCTGGCGCTCGGCGTGCTGCAGATCCTCGCGATCGACATCGGCACGGACACCCTGTCGGCGGTGGCCCTCGGCGCCGAGCCACCCGCGCGCCACCTCCTCGAGCGCGCGCCGGTGTCGGGCCGGCTGATGAACGCCACCGTCCTGCGCCGCGCCTTCGGCCTCCTCGGCCCGCTCATCGCCGCCCTGTCGATGCTGGCGTTCGTGGTGTCGATGGCCGCGGCCGGCTGGCGCCCGGGCGGTCCCTTCCCGACCGGCCACGACCTGCTCGCCGCGTCCGGTGCGGCGTTCCTGACCGTGGTGCTCGGGCAGAAGGCCAACGTGTTCGCCTGCCGCAGCTCGTCACAGTGGCCGGGGACGCTCGGCTGGACGACCAACCGCCTGCTCTTCCCTGCCGGGGCCGTCGAGCTGGTCTTCTCGCTGGTCGTCCTGTTCGTCCCCGCCATCGCCGTGGTCTTCGGCCAGGCCGGCCCTCCGCTCGCGGGGTGGCTCGTGGCCCTGGCGTCCCCGGCTGCGGTCCTCGGCGTGGACGCCCTGGACAAGCGGCTCCGGGCCGGCCAGCGGCGCGACGCCCGGGAGCGGCGTCACCTGGCGGACGTGCTCAGGACCAGTAGACGCGACCGGGGTTCATGATCCCGCGCGGGTCGAACAGCGCCTTGACCGCGCGCTGCCGCTCGAGCTCGCGCTCACCGAGCTCCTGGGCCAGCCACCGGGCCTTCAGCGACCCGACTCCGTGCTCGCCCGTGATGGTGCCGCCGAGCTCGAGGGCGGCCGCGACCATCTCACCGAACGCGCCCTCGGCGTTCTCGCGGCTGGCCTCGTCACGGTCGTCGAAGAAGATGCTGGGGTGGAGGTTGCCGTCACCGGCGTGGCCCGACATCGTGATCTCGAGGCCGCGTCGGGCGGCGATGGCCTGCCCCACCCGGATGAGGTCGGTGAGGCGACCCACCGGCACGCAGACGTCCTCCAGGAACCGCGGGCCCTTGGCCTCCAGAGCCGGGCTCAGCGCCCGGCGGCCCGCCAGCAGCAGGTCGGCCTCCTGCACGTCGTCGGCCACCGCGACCTCCGTGGCACCGGCCCGCTCGAGGATCTCGCCGTAGAGGGCGACGTCCTCGACGGTGTGCCCGGGCCGGTCGGACTGCACGATGAGCGCCGCCTCGCAGTCGCCCGGGTAGCCGTAGTCGGCGAGGGCCTGGACGGCCGCGATGGACGCGCGGTCCATCAGCTCCACCAGGCTGGGCACGTGCCGCTCGCGCCGCAGGACCGCGATCGCGGTGCTGGCGTCCTCCAGCGAGTCGAAGGTGCCGAGCACGGTGAGCGCCGGGTCGGGAGCGGGAACGACCTTGACGACGACCTCGGTCACGACGCCGAGGGTGCCCTCCGAGCCGACGAACAGCCCGGTGAGGTTCAGCCCGGCGACGCCCTTGGCGGTGCGGTGACCGGTGCGGATCACCTCGCCGCCGGGCAGCACGACCTGCAGGGCGCGCACGTAGTCGGCCGTCACGCCGTACTTCACGCAGCACAGGCCCCCGGCGTTGGTGGCGACGTTGCCGCCGATGGTGCAGAAGGCGGACGAGGCGGGGTCCGGCGGGTAGAACAGCCCCTGCTCCGCCGCCGCGGCCTTCAGGTCGGCGTTGATGACGCCCGGTCCGGCCACCGCCAGTCCCTCGAGCGGGTCGACCTCGCTCACGGTGTCGAGCGCCTCGACGTTGAGCACGATGCCGCCCTCGAGGGCGACGGACGCGCCGGTGAGGCTGCTGCGGGCACCCTGCGGCACGACGGGCGTGCGGCTCTCGTGCGCGTGGCGCATCACCTCCACGACGTCGGCGAGGTCACGGGCGCGCACCACCTCGAAGTCACCCGGGGGCACGGCGCCCACGGACTCGTCCACGGCATACGTGGCCTTGACGTCGGGATCGGTCACGAGACGGGCGGCGACGGCGGCGGGAATCGTGGTCACGGCCCCACCCTAGGCGCCGCTAGAATGCTCCCCAACGGCGTCGACCCGGCCATCACCGGCGAGCCTCCGGAAGAACAGCACCCCGCGCCACCCGCACCACGGCACACGGGCGCCCAGTAGAACCGGACGGGAGGGCCCGTCACAGCCTGGACCAAGAGCGGTCGTATGCCGTCGGGGCACCTCCGGCGCGTACGGCAAGCGAGGTGGTACCGCGGTGCCGCCGGGGAAGGACCCGGCGACGTCGTCCTCGTGGCAGTCGAAGCGACACGAGCGACGAAGGACTTGGCCGAATGACCTACCCGAAGGTCTCCAGCGACCCGACCAGCACGAGCGTGCCCGCGAGCCCGAGGTTTCCGGAGATCGAGGAGCGCATCCTCCGCTACTGGGACGAGGACGGCACCTTCCAGGCCTCCGTGGCGAACCGCGAGGCCGGCGAGAACGGTGACAACGAGTTCGTCTTCTACGACGGCCCGCCCTTCGCCAACGGCCTGCCGCACTACGGACACCTGCTCACCGGCTACGTCAAGGACGTCGTGCCGCGCTACCAGACCATGCGTGGCAAGCGGGTCGAGCGACGCTTCGGGTGGGACACCCACGGCCTGCCCGCCGAGCTCGAGGCGATGAGCCAGCTCGGCATCAAGACCAAGGAGGAGATCCTCGAGCTCGGCATCGAGGAGTTCAACGCCAAGTGCCGCAGCTCGGTGCTGAAGTACACCGACGAGTGGCGCGAGTACGTCACCCGCCAGGCGCGCTGGGTCGACTTCGACAACGACTACAAGACGCTCAACCCGCCCTACATGGAAAGCGTCATCTGGGCGTTCAAGCAGCTCTACGACAAGGGCCTGGTCTACGAGGGCTTCCGCATCCTGCCCTACTGCTGGAACGACCAGACGCCGCTGTCGAACCACGAGCTGCGCATGGACGACGACGTCTACAAGAACCGCCAGGACCCGGCGGTCACCGTCGGCTTCCGGCTCGAGACCGGCGAGCTGGCCCTCATCTGGACCACGACGCCGTGGACCCTGCCGTCCAACATGGGCATCGCGGTGAACCCCGAGATCGACTACGTGGTCGTGGAGTCCGACTTCACCGGCACGACCGAGCGGTACCTGCTGGCCGAGAGCCGGCTCGCGGCGTACCGGCGTGAGCTCGGCGGTGACGACCCCGAGGGGCTCGAGGCGCGAGTCGTCCAGCGGCTCAAGGGTTCCGAGCTCGTCGGGCGCACCTACACGCCGCCCTTCTCCTACTACCAGGGACACCGCAGGGCGCACCAGGTGCTCGGCGCCGAGTTCGTCACCACCGAGGACGGCACCGGGATCGTGCACATGTCGCCCGGCTTCGGCGAGGACGACAAGGCGACCCTCGACGCGGCCGGTGTCGAGACCGTCGTGCCGGTCGGGCCCAACGGCGCGTTCACGTTCCCGGTCATCGACTACGAGGGGCTGCACGTCTTCGACGCCAACCCGCTGATCATCGACGACCTCAAGGCCGCCACCCGGGGCGAGGGCGACCACGGCGCGGTGACCACCGGCACGGTGCTGCTGCGCCGCGAGACCTACGACCACTCCTACCCGCACTGCTGGCGCTGCCGGCAGCCGCTGATCTACATGGCCGTGTCGTCCTGGTTCGTCGAGGTGACGAAGTTCAAGGACCGCATGATCGAGCTCAACGACCAGATCACCTGGGTGCCCGAGCACGTCAAGGACGGCCAGTTCGGCAAGTGGCTCGAGAACGCCCGTGACTGGTCGATCTCGCGAAACCGCTTCTGGGGCAGCCCGATCCCGGTCTGGAAGTCGGACAACCCGCACTACCCGCGGGTCGACGTCTACGGCTCCTTCGAGGAGCTCGAGCGCGACTTCGGCGTCGAGGTGAAGGACCTGCACCGGCCCTTCATCGACCGGCTCACCCGGCCCAACCCCGACGACCCCACGGGGCAGTCGACCATGCGCCGCGTCGAGGACGTGCTCGACGTCTGGTTCGACTCGGGCTCGATGTCGTTCGCACAGGTGCACTACCCGTTCGAGAACGCCGAGTGGTTCGAGCACCACTTCCCGGGCGACTTCATCGTCGAGTACATCGGCCAGACCCGCGGGTGGTTCTACACCCTCCACGTGCTGGCCAGCGGGATCTTCGACCGCCCGGCGTTCAGCTCGTGCGTCAGCCACGGCATCGTGCTCGGCTCCGACGGGCAGAAGATGAGCAAGTCGCTGCGCAACTACCCCGACGTGCGCGAGGTGTTCGACCGCGACGGCGCCGACGCCATGCGCTGGTTCCTCATGAGCTCGCCGATCCTGCGCGGCGGCAACCTCGTCGTCACCGAGCAGGGCATCCGCGACGGCGTGCGCCAGGTGCTCATCCCGCTGTGGAACTCCTGGTACTTCTTCAGCCTCTACGCCAACGCGGCGGGCGGCGGGAAGGGCTACGAGGCGAAGTGGTCGACGGCATCCACCGACGTGCTCGACCGCTACCTGCTCGCCAAGCTGCGCGAGTTCGTGGAGCAGGCGCAGTCCCAGCTCGACGTCTACGACATCGCCGGCGCCTGCGACTCGACGCGCTCCTTCCTCGACGTGCTGACGAACTGGTACATCCGGCGCAGCCGCGACCGGTTCTGGGACACCGCCGGGGCCGACACGTCGGTCTCCCACGCGGCGTTCGACACGCTCTACACCGCGCTCGAGGTCGTGTGCCGGGTGGCGGCCCCGCTGCTGCCCCTGACCACCGAGGAGATCTGGCGCGGCCTGACAGGCGGCCGCTCGGTGCACCTCACCGACTGGCCGGACGCCTCGGACCTGCCCGCCGACCACGCCCTCGTGGCGGCCATGGACACCGCGCGCGAGGTCTGCTCGACGGCGTCGTCGCTGCGCAAGGCCAACAGCCTGCGGGTGCGCCTGCCGCTGCGCGACCTCACCGTCGTGGTGCAGGACGCCGCGTCGCTGAGGGACTTCGGCGCGATCGTCGCCGACGAGGTCAACGTGCGCACCGTCACCCTGCGCGACGTGTCGGAGGCCAGCCAGGCCGACTTCGGCGTCTCGCAGAAGCTGACCGTCAACGCCCGCGCCGCCGGACCGCGCCTGGGCCGTGACGTGCAGCAGGCCATCAAGGGCAGCAAGAGCGGTGACTGGTCGGTGGCCGAGGACGGCACCGTCGTCGCCGGTGGTCTCGCCCTGCAGGAGGGTGAGTACTCGCTCGAGACGGTGGTCGACCAGTCGGCGGCCGGCGGCTCCCGGGCCACGGCGATGCTGCCGGGAGGCGGCTTCGTCGTCCTCGACACCGAGGTGACGCCCGAGCTGGCCCGGGAGGGCCTGGCCCGCGACGTCGTCCGTGCCGTGCAGCAGGCCCGGCGCGACACCGGCCTCGAGGTCAGCGACCGCATCAGCCTCACGGTGACCGGCTCGCAGGAGGTCTGGGAGGCGACCGTGGCGCACCAGTCACTGATCGTCGAGGAGACCCTCGCGACGCAGTTCGGCTCCGCCCCGCAGCTCGACGCGCTGCCGCAGCGCGCTGACGTCGTCGAGACGACGGTGGGCGACGGCCAGGCTGTCCGCATCAAGGTGATGAAGCTCTGATGGCGGGCACCGACCGTTCGGGGCGTCCCGACGCGGCGCAGCGGGAGGCGGCGCACAAGCTCGACGTCCGGAAGCGGATGCGCCTGGCCGAGGAGGCGATCCTCGCCCGGGCGCCCGAGCACGACCTCGAGCCCAGCCTCGACCGCATCGCCGCGGTGATGGATCTCCTCGGAGACCCGCAGCGCGGCTACCCCGTCATCCACCTCACCGGCACCAACGGCAAGACCTCCACGACCAGGATCATCGAGTCGCTGCTGCGTGAGCTGGGGCTGCGGACCGGCCGGTTCACCTCGCCGCACCTGCACAGCGTGCGCGAGCGGATCGCGCTGTCCGGCGAGCCGATCTCCGAGGAGAAGTTCCTCGACGCCTACGAGGACGTGCTGCCCCTCATCGAGATGGTCGACGAGCGGTCGGCCGCCGAGGGCGGCCCGCGCATGACCTTCTTCGAGGTGCTCGTGGCCGTGGCGTATGCCGCGTTCGCCGACGCCCCGGTCGACGTCGCCATCGTCGAGGTGGGTATGGGTGGCGGCTGGGACGCCACCAACGTCGCCGACGGCTCCGTCGCCGTGGTCACCCCGGTGGCCATGGACCACCAGCACTTCCTCGGCAACACGCTCGAGGAGATCGCGGGTGAGAAGGCGGGCATCATCAAGGCCGACGCGGTCACGGTCGTGGCCGTGCAGGAGCCCGAGGTCGCGCAGGTGCTGCTCGACCGGGCGAACGACGTCGGTGCACGGATCGCGTTCGAAGGCAACGACTTCGGCCTGCTGACCCGGGAGGTCGGGGTGGGTGGCCAGCAGATCTCCGTACGCGGGATGGCCGGCGACTACACCGACCTGTTCCTGCCGCTGCACGGTGCCCACCAGGCCCACAACACGGTGCTCGCCCTGGCCGCCGTCGAGGCGTTCCTCGGCGGGGGAGAGCAGCGGCTCGACCCCGAGATCGTGCGCGCCGCCCTGGCGGCCGTGGCGTCGCCGGGTCGGCTGGAGATCGTGCGGCGGTCGCCCACCGTGCTGGTCGACGCCGCCCACAACACCGCCGGGGCACTGGCCCTGCGCGACGCCCTCGAGGACTCGTTCAACTTCGCCCGGCTGGTGGGGGTCGTCGCGATCCTCAAGGACAAGCCGGCCACGGAGATGCTCGAGGTGCTCGAGCCCGTGCTCGACCACGTGGTCGTCACCTCGACCACGTCACCGCGGGCCATGCGGCCGGAGGAGCTCGGTGAGCTGGCTGCCGACATCTTCGGCGAGGACCGCGTGACCGTGGTGCGCGCGCTGCCCGACGCGCTCGACCTGGCGGCGGGCCTGGCCGACGAGGGCGGCGTCGGCGGTGGCGTGCTGGCCACCGGCTCGGTGACCACCGCGGCCGAGGTGCGCATGCTGCTCGGCACGACCGACGTCTGACGGCGTGCCGACCCGGGTTCGCTGACGCGTCACCGGTGCGCCCGGTCGTCCCTCGCAGGGGAGGGGCGGACCGGGGGCGAGGTCAGTGGCGCTTGGCGAGCTCGTGGATGTCGAGGTGTGTGGCCGCGAAGTCCGCCTTGGCGTGCTTCTCGGCCCGCTTCTGCTTGATGGACTTGCCCGGCTTTCTCGCCGCGTGCGTGGGCTTGGACTTCTCGCCCATGGCTCCTGCCTTCCCGAGTGAGGGCGGGGTGCTCCTCACCACGACGGTACGCCGCCTGCCCGCCCCCCGGACCGGTCCGAAGGTCCCCTGGGCGCGGCTGCGGCAGACCGGCGCGGGGGCGTATCAGCCCTTCTTGCCGATGTCGTGGATGTCGAGGTGGTGCGGCGACTTGGCGTCGGACTTGGCGTGCTTGTCGGCGCGCTTCTCCTTGATCGACTTGCTGGCCTTCTTGGACATGTGCGAGCGGGGCGACTTGTCACTCATGCGGGCTCCCTGAACTGGAGGCCTGGGTGGCCTCACCCCCTGACGGTACGCCCTCGCGCCGTGCCTCGGGCAGGGAGCCGCCTGCGCCCACCGAGCCCGTGGTCAGCCGGGGAGGCGCACCACCGTCATGCCCGCTCCGGCACGGGGCTGGTCCATCGCGGCCAGCGCCGCACCCGCGGCGTCCAGGTCGATGACCTCGCCGACGAGCAGGTCCGGTCGCAGGGTGCCGTCCTCGATCAGGGCGAGCATGGCGGGGTACTCGTGGGCCGCCATCCCGTGTGAGCCGTGGACCTCGAGCTCGTGGGCGACCACGCGGTCCATGGGCAGCGGTGGCGTGGCCGCCTCGCCCAGCAGCAGGCCCACCTGCACGTGGCGGCCGCGCCTGCGCAGGCTGAGTACCGACGCCACCGCGGTGGAGGGTGAGCCGAGCGCGTCGAGCGAGACGTGGACCCCGCCACCGGTGACCGCGCGCACCCGCTCCGCCACGTCGGCGTGCTGGGCACCGTCCAGCACCACCTCGGCACCGAGGCTCCGGGCCCGCTCGAGCGCGGCGGAGGAGACGTCCACGGCAACCACCCGCGCCCCCAGGGCCGCGCCGATCATCACCGCCGACAGGCCGACCCCGCCGCAGCCGTGGACGGCCAGCCAGTCACCGCGTCGCAGCCGACCGTGGGCGGTGAGGGCGCGGAAGGCGGTGGCGAAGCGGCAGCCCAGCGACGCAGCGGTGACGAAGTCGACCCCGTCGGGTAGCCGCACGAGGTTGAGGTCAGCGGCGTGCAGGGCGACCCGCTCGGCGAAGGAGCCCGGGCCGGTGAAGCCCGGCTGGGTCTGCTGCGGGCAGACCTGGGCGTCGCCGGCCGCGCACCACTCGCAGGAGCCGCACCCGCACACGAACGGCACGGTGACCCGGTCGCCCACCGACCACCGGCGCACCGCGGGCCCGACCTCGGCGACCACGCCGGCGAGCTCGTGGCCGGGGGTGTGGGGGAGCGGCACGGGGTCGTGCCCCTTCCACGCGTGCCAGTCGGAGCGGCACACCCCGGTGGCCCGCACCTCGACGACGACGCCGTCCTCGGGACAGGGCGGTGGCGGCACCTCGGCGACCTGCGGCAGGACGCCGTGGTCGGGGTAGACGACCGCGCGCATCAGTCGATCTCCTCCCCGGCCAGCGCCTTGGCGGCCAGCCGCTCCTCCTCGGCGACCTCCCAGACCTCCCTGGCCGCGGTGCCGTTGAGCGCGACGATGACGATGCCGAGCACGATGTCCGGCCAGCCGGAGTCCGTCCACGCCGTGATGCCCGCGACGACGATGATCAGGGCGTTGGCGATGACGTCGTTGCGGGCGGCGAGGTATGCCGCGTGGCTCATGCTGCTGCCGTGTGCCCGCATGCGGGCCAGCAGCAGCGCGCACACGCTGTTGACCACGATCGCGCCCCCGGCCGTGAGCGCCAGCGAGAGGGGGTCCGGGGGGCTGGGGTCGCCGAACTTGGCGACCGCCTGCCACAGCGCCGCCGCCGCCGGCACCAGGATGATCAGCGCCATCGCCTTGCCCGCCATGGCCCGGCGGTGTGCGCCCAGGCCGAGGGCGAAGGCGATGAGCAGGTTGATGGCGGTGTCCTCGAGGAAGTCCACGCTGTCGGCGAAGAGCGACACCGAGCCGATCGCGAGGGCGACGCCGACCTCGACGAAGAAGTAGGCGAAGTTGAGGGCAGCCACCAACAGCACCGTGCGGCGCAGCTGGCGGGTGGTGATGACGGGCTCGGTCACGGTGCCCATCGAAGCAGCCGCTTCGCCGCGGGCGCACCCCGGGCGTCGTCGGGGACGCACCCGGGCGTCCCCCGGGGCAGGCCTCGCCCTCGGGGGCGGGCGGCGCACCCACCGGCGCCCACGGCATACGGTTGGCGCATGCACCCCTTCACGAAGCTGCTGCTGGTCCTGGCACTGGTCGTGCTGGTCTTCTGGCTGGTCACGAAGTTCCGCGACCGCCAGGTACCCGAGGACCCGATGCCGCCGGTGCCGGTCAGCGACCTGCCGCCCGGGGTGCAGTCCTCGATCGACCACGCCATCGGCGAGGGGAAGACCATCAACGCGATCAAGATCTACCGCGACGCGACGAGCGCGTCCCTGGCGCAGGCCAAGCAGGCCATCGACGTCCGCAGCTGGCAGCGCAAGCCGTGAGGCACCTGACCTTCTACGGCGCGCTCGGGAAGTTCAGCTGGCGCATGCTCGCGACCGTGCTCGTCGGCGAGTCGGTCATCGTGTTCTTCGGCGCCCTCGTGGCCCGGGCGATGGCGTCCGCCGGAGGCGACGACCGTGGCGGTGCCTGGCTCGCGACCGGATCGGCGCTGGCGGTGCTGTGCATCGTGGCCGCCGGCCTCATGCGGCGTCCGTGGGGCGTCACGCTCGGCTGGGTGGTGCAGGCGCTGACCCTGCTGAGCGCGCTGGTGGTGCCGGCCATGCTGCTCGTCGGCCTGATCTTCCTGGCGCTGTGGGTGCTGTGCATGGTGCAGGGCAGCAAGGCCGACGCCCTGCAGGCCGAGCGTGAGCGGGCGGTCGGGGGTGAGGGTGCCCGGGGTCACGGGCCGGCGAGCCCGCCGCCGTCGGTAGGCTGACCGCCGTGACTGCTCAGACTGAACGCTCCCTGGTCCTGGTCAAGCCCGACGGGTTCTCCCGCGGCCTCACGGGCGAGGTGCTCCGCCGCATCGAGGCCAAGGGCTACACCCTGGTGGCCCTCGACGTGCTGACCCCGACGCGGGACATGCTCGCCGAGCACTACGCCGAGCACGAGGGCAAGCCGTTCTACGAGCCGCTGGTCGACTTCATGTCGAGCGGCAACGTCGCCGCTGTCGTCATCGAGGGCCACCGCTGCATCGAGGGCTTCCGCGCGCTCGCCGGTGCCACCGACCCCACCGCCGCGCTGCCGGGCACCATCCGTGGCGACCTCGGCCGCGACTGGGGCCGCAAGGTGCAGGAGAACATCGTGCACGGGTCCGACTCCCCGGAGTCCGCCGCCCGCGAGATCGCGATCTGGTTCCCCAAGCTCTGACGCCACCACCGACTCCGTACCCACAGAGCCGCCCACCCGCCCCCTGAGGGGGCCGGTGGGCGGCTCTGTGGGTACGAGGTCAGCAAGCCAGGCGGCCTTGCCCGGTGGCCCGGGTCGGGTGCTCAGGCGGTCTCGAGGTCGTCGAGGCCGCCGATCACGACCTCGAGCAGGGAGGCGAGCGTCTCGCGCTGGGCCTTGGTGAGGCCCGCGAGGGTGTCGGACTCCACGACGTCGGCCTCGCGCACGGCGGCGGTGAAGAGCTCCCAGCCTGCCGTGTCGAGGGTGACGAGCACGCGGGTGCGGTTGGCGGGGTCGGGCTGGCGCCGCACCCAGCCGCGCTCGGCCATCCGGTCGAGCCGGTGGGTCATCGACGAGGCCGCGCAGTTGGCGACGTCGGCAAGCTGGCTCGGCGTGACGGGGGCGTCCCCCGACTTGGCGAGGTGGGCGAGCACGGCCCACTCCCCGTGGCTCAGGCCGAGGTCGGCGAGCTGGCGGCCGTACCACTTGTCGAGCTTGCGGGTCAGG
>Ga0307409_100000372_pt1 | contig 18902 bp, 20 predicted proteins | sample 322Ometagenome_2_FD_203888 | JGI IMG/M metagenome (GOLD analysis project Ga0307409, IMG submission 203888) | Maize rhizosphere microbial communities from greenhouse at UC Davis, California, United States - 322HYB-O-2 | ecosystem: Host-associated > Plants > Roots > Rhizosphere > Soil | place... | reverse complement strand
CCGCCGACATCGTAGGATCATGGACGGGAGCGAGCTCAAGCTCCTCATCCCGAGCGCAGCGAGGGACCTTGCCCGAGTGGCTTCGAATCCCGCTGCAACTTCCTGAACCACGCAGGTCAGATCCCCCTCGCGTCCTAGCTCGGGGCAGGCTCTCGCTCCGCTCGGGATGAGGATGTCCGACGACGCTCCGCTCTGGACTCCCGACTCCGCTCGCGTCGCTCGAGCCAATGTCACCGCATTCATTCATCACGTTCAACAGCAACAACCCGCCAGCGCGGAGGAGGTCACCGACTTCTCCTCGCTCTGGCGCTGGTCGGTGGAGCGGCCCGACGCGTTCTGGCCCGAGGTCTGGCGCTTCTGTGGGGTCGTTGCTGAAGAGCTGACCGGCCGCGAGCCGTGGGATGACGTGGTACTCGGCCTGAACCGCATGGCCCCGCCCGATCCTGCTCTCGGACCCCGTTGGTTCCCCGGCGCCCGGCTCAACTTCGCCGAAAATCTCCTCCGCTATAACGACGAACATCCGGCGCTGGTGTTCTGGAACGAGCAAGGCCGCCAGCGGGAGCTTTCCTATGCCGAGTTGAGCCGGGTTGTGGCTCGGGTGACCACTGCCCTCAGCCGAGAGGGCGTGACTGCCGGAGACAGAGTCGCCGGGTTTCTGCCGAATCTTCCTGAGGCCGTCATCACGATGCTGGGTGCCGCCAGCCTGGGCGCCATCTGGTCCTCCTGCTCACCCGATTTCGGCGCCAACGGAGTGCTGGATCGCTTCGGACAGATCCAGCCCAAGGTGCTCTTCTGCGCCGATGGCTACAGCTATGCCGGCAAGGAGATCGACTCACTTCAACGGGTGCGGGAAGTCCGCGAGCGCATTCCCGAGATCCAGCGGGTGGTTGTTGTCCCATACTTGAGAGATAAGCCCGATATAAGCGGAGTTGCCGGAGCGAGCCTCTGGGGCGACTGGATCGTCCGTCGTTCCGTCGTTCCATCGTACCGTCGCCTGCCGTTCGACCACCCGCTTTACGTCATGTACTCCAGTGGCACCACCGGTCTCCCCAAATGCATGGTGCACGGCGCCGGCGGGACGCTGCTGCAGCACCTGAAGGAGCTGGTGCTGCATACCGATCTCCGGCGCGAGGACCGGATCTTTTACTTCACCACCTGTGGCTGGATGATGTGGAACTGGCTGGTCTCGAGTCTGGCCGTGGGTGCAACGGTGGTGCTCTACGACGGCGCTCCGCTCTGTCCTCCCTCGATCCTGTGGGACATGGCCCAGCGGGAGCGCATCACGGTGTTCGGCACCAGCGCCAAGTACCTGGCTCTCTCCGAAAAGGAAGAGCTGGAGCCGGTGCGTACCCACGACCTCTCCGCGCTCCGTGCCATTCTGTCGACCGGCAGTCCGCTGGCCGGGCACAGCTATGACTATGTCTATGGCAAGATCAAGCGCGATGTCCATCTGGCCAGCATCAGCGGGGGCACGGACATCATCTCCTGTTTTGCCCTGGGAAATCCCACCGGTCCAGTCTGGCGGGGCGAACTGCAGACCCGAGGACTTGGAATGAGCGTGGACGTCTTCGACGACCGAGGCCGGCCGGTCCGGGCAACCGACGGTGAATTGGTTTGCACCCGGCCCTTTCCCAGCATGCCAATTGGGTTCTGGAATGACCCGGATGCCTCCAAGTATCGGGCGGCCTATTTCGATCATTATCCCGGCGTCTGGCGGCACGGTGACTGGGCCCGCATCACCGGCCATGATGGCCTGGTGATCCTGGGCCGGAGCGATGCCACGCTCAATCCGGGCGGAGTGCGGATCGGCACCGCTGAGATCTACCGCCAGGTGGAGCAGCTGCCGGAAGTTGTTGAGAGCCTTGTAGTTGGGCAGGAGTGGGAGGGCGATGTCCGGATCGTGCTCTTCGTCCGGCTCCGGGAAGGAGTCCGCCTGGGCGACGAGCTCGTGGGGCGGATAAAGGCTCGGGTTCGGGAGTACGCCAGCCCGCACCATGTTCCCCGCAAGATCGTGCAGGTCGCCGATATTCCCCGCACCATCAGCGGCAAAATCACCGAGCTGGCCGTCCGCGATGTGATCCACGGCCGCCCGGTTGCGAATGTGGACGCCCTGGCCAATCCCAGTGCCCTGGACCAGTTCCGCAACCGTAAGGAGCTGACCACCTAGTCTCAGTCACTGACCCGCTCCGCCTGTGACGTGTGCCCTATCGGGATTGAAAAAGTCGGAGTACATTCTCGCGACGCGGCTCGAATCAGCGCGATCTCTTACCATGTTTAGCCCGCGGCACACGGACAACAGCGGCTGAGACCCTCAGGCGGGCAGGGTCCTTGGCCCCGAGGAGCAAACCATGCGATACCTTTTGATGCTGGCTGCCGCGGCGTCTCTGGCGGCCTGCCACAACCGTTCCGAAGATGAAGTCGGAGCGGCGCCGGACCGGGGCGACACCACTGCGGTGACCGCCACGGACACTACGACGGTTCCGACCGACAGCACGATGGGCCAGCTGCCCGGTGCCACCGACACCAGCTTCGTGCAGCCGGACACCACGGCCGCGCCGACCGGTGTGGACAGCACCTACACCCCCAGCGGCAACACGCCGACCGACACGCTGAGCCAGCCCAGCGCGGACACTACCACTTCGACGGGTACTCCGAGCGACAGCACTATGGGGAACATGGGCCAGGACAGCACCGACATGTCCATGCCGGCTGACAGCACCGCACAGCCGAACCAGTAAGATCAATCCGCAGTCGCTGTACGGCGGCCCCGCGTATCGGGGCCGCTTTGTTTTGCCCGCCTATTTGAAGGACAGCGGCCGATGCACCAGAGCAGGAGCAGCAGGGTTCCCGGATGGCTTCTTGGCATGGGACTGGGCGGTTTTGTCGATGGAATACTGCTCCACCAGATTCTGCACTGGCACAACATGGGGTCGGCCCTCGTTCCACCGGTGACGCTCGAGGCTGTCCGGCAAAACATGCGGTGGGACGGTTTCTTCCATGCCGCTGTCTGGCTTCTCACTGTGGCTGGGGTGTACCTGCTGCTCCGGCATGCCCGGCGCGGAGTGCGCCTGCCCACTCAGCGCGGGTTGACCGGGCAACTCTTCCTGGGATGGGGGAGTTTCAACCTGGTGGAGGGAATCGTCGATCACCAGATACTGGGTCTGCACCACGTGCGTGATCTGCCGACCCACGTTCCCGCGTACGACTGGATGTTCCTGCTGATCGGCGGGCTGGGGTTTATGCTGCTCGGGAGTCTGCTCTCCCGTTCGCGAATGTGATCCACGACCTAGTCGTTCTTCCATTGGCCTGGCCAGATTGAGGATTCCAGCGGCCTCGATCTGCAACCGTCAACCAGGTAGGAGCGTGCGTCGTATGAGGAAACTGTTCTTTCTTGTAGCGGCTGCTGCCTTGTCAGCGGCATGCCACAACCGATCGGAGGAGGAAGTCGGTGCGGCCCCCGATCAGGGACGAACCGACACCACCGCAGTGACTCATGAGATCGACAGTACCCGCACGGGACCTCCCGGTGTTGGGGGGCGGCCCGGCAATGCCACCGTGACACCCGATAGTGTGGGCGTGGACAGTGCCGCCACCCAGGGTGCAATGGATAGCACCTCTGCGGGGGTGGGCCAGGATACCAGCATGACCTCCATCCCCCAGGATACCCTGGGCCCGCGTGAGCCCAATTCCCCAGCCTATCCCAGCGATACCACTGGCATGCAGAGTGACACCAGTGGCATGCAAACGGATACCTCCGGGACCGGAATCGATACTACCAGCACGGACACGACCTCCACCAACCAGTAGTCACCGGCGGGTGGCGAGCGTAGACGGGCTCCGGATCTTTTCCGGGGCCCGTTCTTCATGTGCTGCAGGCTTTGCGCCGGGTACGCTGATCCAGCAGTGATATGTTCCGGTCTGGGCAAACTACCGATCCAACGAGTTGCGCGGGGTTGTGCCCGCGCCAGGAGAGCTGCAGGTGGCTCCGACGAAAGTCGTGAGGACATTTCTCGAGATGAGCTCGCCGGACGAGCTTCGACCTGCCAGCCTAGTGCCGCCAGTGCCAGGCATTCAGCGGCTGGAGCGGTGCACGGTCCCATTTTTCCGATTTCTCTATCAGCAAGTAGGGCAGGCGTATCACTGGACAGACCGGCTTGCCTGGAGCGATGAGGCCGTTCGCGGCCATCTGGACACGCCTGAAGTCTCGATCTGGCTCATGTCCTGGGAGGATCAGGCGGCGGGATATTTCGAGCTCCGGGAACACGCAGATAAATCCGTGGAGATCGCCTACTTCGGTCTACTACCCGACTTCATTGGCCGGGGTTGGGGAAAGTACCTCCTCACCCGTGCGGTGCAGGCTGCATGGGAGCTCGGCGCAAATCGCGTGTGGCTGCACACCTGTACCCTCGACCATCCAGCCGCCCTGCCCAACTATCTCAAACGGGGATTCCGGTCGACCCGGCAAGAGGAGTACGTCCTGAGTGGCGAGGCGGCGAAGCAGCTCCAGAAGATCAGGCCTCCTCGAACCGCGCAGTAAAATGTCGCAGCCAGGGCGCCTGTTCGGCAAAGCGGTAGCCCCGAACGTCTGCCCGCCGCTGCCACACCTGGAGAATGGCCTCGACTACGTAGTCGATGTGACTCTGAGTATAGACCCGGCGGGGAATTGCCAGACGCACCAGTTCCATTGGTCCGGCTATCTCCTCTCCAGTGGCGGCATCGCGCTTGCCAAACATCACGGTGCCGATCTCTACCGCGCGTATCCCGGCTTCACGATACAGCTCCACCACGAGGGCCTGCCCGGGAAGCTGGAGCGGCGGAATGTGAGGGAAGAACGCAGCCGCATCCACATAGATGGCGTGTCCCCCGGGCGGCTGCACGATGGGCACGCCTGCCTCGGCGATGTGCTCACCCAGGTACGTGGTGGAGCGGATGCGGTAGAGCAGGTAGTCCTCGTCCAACGCTTCGTGCAGGCCCACCGCGATGGCGTCCAGATCCCGTCCCGCCATCCCGCCGTAGGTGGGAAAACCTTCGGTGAGAATCAGCAGGTTCCGCTCCTTGGAGGCGAGCCGCTCGTCGTTCGTGGCGAGGAGCCCGCCAATGTTCGCCAGGCCGTCTTTCTTGGCCGACATGGTGCAGCCGTCAGCGTAGGAGAACAGCTCCCGCGCGATCTCGATCGGCCGCTTCCCCGCGTATCCTTCCTCCCGCAACTTGATGAAGTACGCGTTCTCGGCAAACCGGCACGCGTCGATATACAAGGGAATTCCATACTCCTGGCACACCGCCGAGACCGCCCGTACATTGGCCATCGAGACCGGCTGACCCCCGCCGGAGTTGTTGGTCACCGTGAGCATGCAGAGCGGTACCCGCTCGGCACCCACTTCGGCGATCAACCGGCGCAGCCCGGCGACATCCATGTTTCCCTTGAACGGGTGTCGAGCCGACGGGATGCGCCCCTCGGGAATCACCAGGTCCCGCGCTTCCGCGCCGGTATACTCGATATTGGCCCGGGTGGTGTCGAAGTGGGTGTTGTTGGGGACCACGTGTCCCGGCTGGCACAATACCGAGAACAGAATTCGTTCGGCGGCACGCCCCTGGTGCGTCGGCAGCACGTAGCGGAACCCAAACACGTCGTGCACCGCGGCCTCGAATCGGTACCACGAGCGGCTGCCGGCGTAGGACTCATCGCCCCGCATGACCGCGGCCCACTGTTCCGAGCTCATGGCGGCCGTACCGCTGTCGGTGAGGAGGTCGATCAGTACGTCTTCCGCCGGCAGCAGGAACACGTTGAAACCCGCGGCGCGGAGCTTCCGGTCCCGCTCTTCCGCGGTGGTCATCCGAATCGGCTCCACCGACTTGATCTTGAACGGCTCGATGATGGTACGCATGGGGGTAAATAGTATAGCGCCGGTGTGAGTGTAGCGTGGGTCACAGCAGCCCCGCCCACCGCTCGCGATGATTGCCACTCCTCCTTTACGGCAGGATGAGCGTGAGCTCGCAGCTCGGCAGGTGTACGTCGCTGGCAGGTGGCGCCCTCCTCGTTCTCTTGGGGTGTTCGGGCACCGCGGATCGGCCGGCCGAGACCGCCGAGCAGACCTCAAGTCTTCCATCGCGAGTTCCGGTCACCACCACCGACAGCAGCGGAGACGACGGGCAGTGGATCATGCCGGCCCGGAATTACGCTTCCACCCGCTACAGCTCGTTGACCCAGATCACCGCTCAGAACGTGGCGCAGCTGCAGCTGGCCTGGACGTTCTCGACTGGACTCACCCGGGGGCACGAAGCCGCGCCGCTGGTGGTGGAGAACACGATGTACATCGTGACTCCATTCCCCAACTATCTCTACGCGCTCGATCTCACCCAACCCGGCGCGCCGACGAAGTGGACGTACAAGCCTGACCCCGCATTGGCATCGCAAGGTGTGGCCTGTTGCGATCTGGTCAATCGGGGCGCGGCCTACTGGGATGGCAAGATCTACTTCAATAGTCTCGATGCCACGACCCACGCGGTCGACGCGAAGACCGGCAAATCAGTGTGGCGGACGCGAGTTGGGGACATCAACAAGGGCGAGAGCACCACGATGGCGCCGCTCGTGGTCAAAGGCAAAGTGCTGGTGGGGAACAGCGGCGGTGAATTCGGCATCCGCGGCTGGCTGACGGCGCTCGATGCCAATACCGGGAAGCTGGCCTGGCGGGCTTACACGACAGGGCCGGACCAGGACGTGCTCATCGGCTCGCGGTTCAAGCCGTTTTACTCCCAGGATAGAGGTAAAGATCTCGGTGTCTCCACCTGGCCGGGCGATGCCTGGAAGATCGGAGGCGGTGGGGTGTGGGGCTGGATCTCCTATGATCCCGACCTGGACCTGATCTACTACGGAACGGCGAACCCGGGTCCCTGGAATCCAGACGTACGGCCGGGCGACAACAAGTGGACCGCCGCCATGTTCGCCCGGGATCCGGACAATGGCGAAGCTGTGTGGGCGTATCAGTGGAGCCCCCACGACCTGTTCGACTACGACGGGGTGAACGAGCTGGTGCTGCTCGATTTGCCCATCAAGGGTCAGACTCGCAAGGTCCTGATCCGTCCCGAGCGCGACGGCTACATCTACGTGCTGGACCGGACGACGGGAGAAGTCCTGTCCGCCGACCCGTACGGCTACATCACGACAACGAAGGGCATCGACCTCAAGACCGGCCGGCCCATAGAAGTTCCGGAGAAGGCGCCCCAGACCGGCAAGGTGGTGCGCGAGATCTGTCCTGCGGCGCCGGGCACCAAGGACTGGCAGCCTTCCTCGTATTCGCCCCGCACCGGGCTGCTCTACATCCCGCACCAGAACCTCTGCCAGGACGAAGAGGGGGTGGAAGCCAACTACATCGCGGGAACCCCATACGTCGCGGCGATCGTGAAGATGTACGCCGGCCCAGGCGGCCATCGCGGTGAGCTCACCGCCTGGAACCCGCTGCAGCGGAAAGCCGCCTGGAAGATCAAGGAGAAGTTCCCGGTCTGGAGCGGCACGGTGGTCACCGCTGGTGATGTCGTCTTCTATGGCACGATGGACGGCTGGTTCAAGGCGCTCAATGCCCGCGATGGCACTGAACTGTGGCGCTTCAAGGTGGGTTCCGGCATCGTGGGGCAGCCGATCGTCTATCGCGGGCCGGACGGGAAGGAGTATGTCGCGGTCCTCTCCGGTGTGGGCGGCTGGGCCGGCGCCGTGGTTGCCGGTGGACTCGACGTCAGAGACTCGAGCGCCGCGCTCGGCTTCGTGAACGCGATGAAAGATCTGCCGCAGGCAACAACCAAGGGCGGCATGCTCTATGTCTTCGCGCTTCCGTAACACTGCGTTCGCGGGGCAGCGGGGCAGGTCTGGCTACGGGTGTCACCCTGAGCGCAGCGAAGGGACCATAGCTATGGCTTTCAATCGACCCTTCGGCTCCTTCGCTTCGCTCAGGATGACAATCGCTTCGCTCAGGATGACAATATTTGCTACCACCGTTTTGACGCTCGTTGGTTGCCAGCGTGAGGAGCGGAACTTCCAGGGCATGCCGCCCAGCGCCACCTCCACCATGCCGGCGACGCGCCAGACCGGGCTGCAGCCCGGTCCGCCGGTTCGGAGCGGGCCCATGAATGGTCCCTACGAGCAGAACGCGTATGGAGTCTCCCAGGGCAAGACGCTCTACAACCAGTTCAACTGTTCCGGCTGTCACTTCCAGGGTGGCGGCGGCATCGGACCACCGCTGATGGACGATCAGTGGGTCTACGGGAGCAGCCCGGAGAATATCTTCGAGACTATCGTTGAAGGCCGTCCCAACGGCATGCCGTCGTTCGGGGGTAAGATCAGTCCGGATCAGATCTGGCAGATCACGGCGTATGTCCGCTCGATGAGCGGTCTGCTCCGGAAGGACGTGGCCACGGGCCGCAACGACGATATGCAGGTCCGCAGCCAGGAGCAGGCCGCCGACAAGGCAAAGCCGGTGCAGTCGGTGATCCCGCCCTCCGCCGAGCGGCAATGACGGCGTCCGGTATGCTCAGCCTCATCCAGCAATCCCATTCGGTGCTGAACCCGAGCAGCCCGCAGGCCCGGCTCATCGACCGGCTCTGGGACGCCATGTACCTGGTTTCGGTCATCGTCTTCCTGCTGGTCGTGGCGGCGCTTCTCTGGGGCACATTTCGCCGACGGGGTCCGGAAGCACCCGAGACCGACCCAGGGCGCGAGCGATCGCTCACCACGGCCGTGAGCATCGCGACCGCCCTTACCGTCTTGATCCTCTTCGGCTTTCTCATCTACGACGTCGCCGTGGGACGCCAGCTGACCCGAGGCTTCGGAAAGGAGGCCCTCCAGATCCGGGTGATCGGGCACCAGTGGTGGTGGGAGGTGCAGTACCGTGACTCCATCCCGAAGAACTGGGCCACTACTGCCAACGAGATTCACATCCCCGCGGGTCGTCCTGTCGCCCTCGAGCTGCTCTCCAATGACGTGATCCACAGCTTCTGGCCTCCCACGATCAGCCAGAAGCGTGACCTCATTCCCGGCAAGGACAACAGCCTCTGGCTCCAGGCCGACACACCCGGCGTCTACCGGGGCCAGTGCGCCGAGTACTGCGGCAATCAGCACGCCAAGATGGGCTTCCTCGTGATCGCCGATCGGCCCGACAGTTTTGCCAGCTGGCTCGCTCGCCAGCGAGACACTGCGCTGACGCCAACGACCGCGCTTACCCGGCGGGGCCAGGAAGTCTTTCTGGCCTCGACCTGCGTGATGTGCCACGCCATCAGCGGTACCCCGGCCGGGAGCCGCATCGGCCCCGACCTCACCCATCTGGCAAGCCGGCAGACCATCGCCGCCGGAACGCTGCCGAATACGAGGGGCAACCTGGCGGGCTGGATCGTGAATCCCCAGTCGATCAAGCCGGGAACCCGGATGCCGCCGAATCAGCTGGACCCGAATGACCTGCAGGCGTTGTTGGCCTACCTGGAGAGTCTCAAGTGAGCGCCGCCGCTGCCCCGGCTCCAGTGCCCCAGCCCCCGCCGGCCTTTGAAGACCGGGAGCGGGTGCGCCGGGAGCTGGAGCAGACCTGGGACCAGCCACCGGGGCTGGTCCCCTGGCTCACGAGTGTGGACCACAAGTCCATCGCAAAGCGGTACATCGTCACGGCGTTCGTCTTCTTCGTGTTGGCGGGGCTTGAAGCCGCGACCATGCGAGCTCAGCTGGCGCGGCCGGAGAACAACGTGCTCGGCCCGGATGCCTACAATCAGTTCTTCACCATGCACGGCGTGACGATGATGTTCCTCTTCGCCGTGCCCATCATGGAGGCGATGGGTCTCTACTTCGTGCCGCTGATGATCGGGGCACGGAATGTGGCCTTCCCCCGGCTCAACGCGTACGGCTACTGGGTGTATCTCTGCGGCGGGATCTTCCTCTATCTGATGTTCTTCCTCAATACCGGACCCGACGTGGGCTGGTTCGGCTACGTGCCGCTGTCGGGGCCGGAGTTCAGTCCGGGCAAGCGGGCCGACGTCTACGCCCAGGCGATCACTTTCACCGAGATCGCGGCGCTGGTGGGCTCGGTCGAGCTGATCGTCACCATCTTCAAGAATCGCGCGCCCGGCATGACGCTCAACCGGATGCCGCTCTTCGTGTGGGCCATGCTGGTGCAGGCGTTCATGGTGCTGTTCGCGATGCCGTGGGTGGCCACCGCGACGCAGTTCCTGGCGATGGACCGCCTGATCGCGACCCATTTCTTCAATCCAGCCGAAGGCGGCGACGCTCTTCTCTGGCAGCACCTGTTCTGGTTCTTCGGCCATCCCGAGGTCTACATCATCTTCGTGCCGGCCCTGGGGTTCGTGTCCTCCATCGTCGCCACCTTCACCCGGCGTCCGGTATTCGGTTATCCGGTCATGGTCCTTTCCATGATCGCTACCGGATTCCTTGGGTTCGGACTGTGGGTTCATCACATGTTCACGACCGGGCTGCCCCAGCTGGGCCAGAGCTTCTTCACCGGCGCGAGCATGATGATTGCCATTCCGAGCGGCATTCAGATCTTCTGCTGGATCGCGACGATCTGGGCCGGGAGGCCGCGGTTCACGGTCCCGTTCCTCTTCGTGCTCGGCTTCGTGGTGCTCTTCATCATCGGCGGGTTTACCGGGGTGATGATCGCGTCGGTGCCCTTCGATCAGCAGGTGCACGACTCCTATTTCATCGTGGCTCACTTCCATTACGTCTTGATCGGCGGCGCGGTCTTCCCCCTCTTCGGCGCGTTCTACTACTGGTTCCCCAAGGTCACCGGCCGGATGCTGAGCGAGCGGCTGGGCCGGTGGAACTTCTGGCTCTTCTTCATCGGGATGAATCTCACGTTTTTCCCCATGCACCAGTTGGGCTTCGAAGGGATGCCGCGCCGGGTGTATACCTACCTGCCGGAGACCGGCTGGGGCGACCTGAACCTGCTGGCCACGCTCGGCGCGGTGACTATCGCGACCAGCATGCTGCTCTTCGTTATCAACGTGGTGAAGAGTCTCCGGCCCGGCCTGCCGGCGGGCGACGATCCCTGGGGGGGAGAGACCCTGGAGTGGGCCACCACCTCTCCACCGCGACACTACAACTTCGAGTACCCGCCGGTCGTGGAGAGCCGCTCGCCCATGTGGGAGAGCGGTCCGGAGATGCCCGTCGTCACTGGTCTTCGCACCGACGTGCGCGACACGCTGGTCACGACGCTGCTCGACGCGGAGCCTGACAGCAAGCACCGGCATCCCAATCCGAGCATCTGGCCGCTGTTGGCGGCGGTCGCCACCACAGTTCTCTTCGTGACCCTGATCTTCACTCCCTGGGGAGCGGTGATCGGCACGCCGCTCCTCCTGCTCACTCTGTTGGGCTGGGGCTGGCCGCGGGGGCGCGAGAAGTGGGAGCAGCAGTTGGTGGAGAGTGAGGCATGAGAGCCCCGCGGGCCGTGGCGGACGTGCGGGCACTGCCCCGCACCGTGTTCGGGCATCGCGCCCTGATGTGGTGGGGCACCATGGGCTTCATCGTCATCGAGGGGACGACGCTGTTCATCTGCGCCATGGCCTACTTCTATCTCCGGCGCAACAACTTCACTACCTGGCCTCCGGAACACATCTATCGGCCCGCGCTGGTCATCCCCACCATCCAGGCGCTGCTCATGCTGGTGAGCATCATCCCTATGCGGTGGGTCGACCGCCACTCCAGCCGCATGGACATCCGCGGGGTGCGGAGCGGCTTACTGATCTGCTCCGGCCTGATCCTGATCATGTGCGTGCTCCGCATTTTCGAGTTCCAGGCGCTCAAGGTCCGGTGGGACACCAGTGCGTATGGGTCGGTGGCGTGGGCCGTCGTCTTCACCCACACCACGTTGTTGGTCCTCGAGGCGGCGGAGACCCTCGCGATCACGGCGCTGATGTTCAGCCCGACGGTGGAGGAGCGGGATCTCTCGGGCGTGAGCGACAATGCCCTGTACTGGTATTTCCTCACCGGCGTGTGGATCCCGCTGTACATCGCGGTCTATCTCTCACCCTACTTCATGTAGCGGGAGCCAGGATGACGGTCGACCCCCGCACCGATCTGCCTGATGCCGGCGAGCTGAGGGCGCTCTGGACCGGACTCCTGCTCGCACCAGCCGCGTTCCTGATCAATCTCGAGGTGGCGTACGCCTTGGTGCCCACCGCCTGCGCATCCAGCACGAAGCTGCTGGTGCATGTCGTGCATGCCGTCTGCCTGGCGCTCGCGGTCGTTGGCACGCTCACCGCTTGGCGCCGATGGCAGCTTACCGGCGAGACCTGGCCCGGCGGTGCCGGTGGCCGCCTCTCCCGCAGCCGTTTCATGTCCGGCCTGGGTCTGCTGCTGAGCCTCTTCATTGTGATGGTGATCGTGGCCCAGTGGATCCCCAGCTTCGTGCTGAGCCCATGTCAATGAAGGACAGGAAGGACGGGAACGTCGGGAGGGATGGGAAACATCCAATCGCCTGATATGCTCCTAGCGCCGGCAGCTCACGCAATGGCTCATGACGGTCAAGCACTGGCGCCACACGACCTCTGGTCCGCCTGGACCTTCGAACCCGGAGTGATCATCGGCCTGGCCGTTACAGCCGGGCTGTACTCCTTCGGTCTCGTTCGGCTGTGGCAGGCCGCTGGCGTGGGTCGGGGCATTCGCCGATGGGAGGCAGCGATCTTCGGCGTCGGCTGGCTGCTGCTGGCTCTGGCCCTGATCTCTCCAATCCACCGCCTCGGCGGAGCCCTGTTCTCCGCCCACATGGCGCAGCACGAGCTCCTCATGGTTGCGGCGGCGCCGCTCCTCGTGCTCGGCCGGCCGATCGTGGCTGTTCTCTGGGGGGTGCCGGTTTCCTGGCGACGGAATGCCGGCGCCTTCAGTTCGCTCTCCTGGATCCAGAGGCCCTGGGACCGGCTCACTCAGCCGGCGGCCGCCTGGAGCATCCATGCTGTCGCGATCTGGCTCTGGCACGTCCCCGCGCTGTTTCAGGCTACGCTCGAGAGCGAGCTGATCCATGTCACGCAGCACCTGAGCTTCCTCGGCTCAGCGCTCCTCTTCTGGTGGTCGCTGCTTCGAGTCCGTGAAGGCCGCCTCGGCCGCCCCGCCGCCGTGCTCTATCTGTTTACCACCGCCGTGCATACCAGTCTGCTTGGGGTACTGCTGACCTTCTCCGGAAGCCTGTGGTACTCGCTGTACGATTCGACCACCGCCCCCTGGGGTCTGACTCCGCTGGAAGACCAGCAGCTCGCCGGATTGATCATGTGGATTCCCGCCGGTATCGCCTATCTGATTGCGGCGCTCGCCGTCACCGCCAGTTGGCTCCGAGAGCCCAGGCGAAAGCTGGCGCTGGTCGGCCGGTTGAATCCTGGTCTTCTTCTCCTGCTCGGACCCATCCTCACCTTTACTGCCTGCAAGCGCAGCACCGCGATGTCGGACGCCGCCGCCGCCCAGATTACTGGCGGCAATCCGGCCCGGGGGGAAGTGGCCATTCGGCTGTACGGCTGCCCCGCCTGCCACACCATTCCCGGCATTCCCGGCGCCCGGGCCACTGTTGGCCCCGAGCTGGCCGGTATCAGTGGGCGGCCTTACATCGCGGGTGTCCTCACCAACACACCCACCAACCTGATCCGCTGGATTCACCACCCGCAGCAGGTGGATCCTCTGACGGCAATGCCCGACGTCGGCCTCACTGAGCCGGCCGCCCGTGACATCGCGAGTTATCTCTACACTTTAAAGTGAGAGGTGAAAGGTGAGAGGTCAGAGGCCCACCTTTGCTGCTGCTGCTTCTCTCTTACCGCGAATCTCTTGCCTCTTACTGCTTACAGCCTGTCACCAGTCTTCCTCGAGCCAACAGGAAAAACTGCGTCAGGAGCTGGCATCCTGGGAGGCGACGGCCCGGCTCACCCATGAGCTTTCGCGGCGAGGGGCGCTGCCGGGGGTCTACGTGCGTCAGGTGTCGGAGGCGGTAGAGCAGGGCAAGCAGAAGGTGCGGCAACAGGCAGCCAAGAGCTCGCAGTGAACAAGCTGATCGAGATCGCGCTCGGTTTGGTGACCGGCATCGGAGGGTTTCTCGAGGCCGGATCGCTCGCCACCGCGGCGCAGGCCGGCGCTTCGTTCGGATTTCAGTTGGTATGGGCCATCGCGCTGGGCACCATCTGCATTGCCTTTCTGGTGGAGATGGCGGGGCGGCTCGCCGCCGTCAGCAAGCATACTCTTCCCGACGCGATGCGCGAGCGGTTCGGTATCCGATTCTTTACCGTGCCTCTGGTGGTGGTGGTGCTGGTCTCCTTTCTGGTGCTGGCATCCGAAATCGGCGGGGTATCGCTGGCTCTCCAGCTGATCACCGGCATCCGGTTTCAGTGGTGGGCGCCCGCCGTCGCAATGGCCGTGTGGCTCCTGCTATGGGCTCATAACTTCAGCCTGGTCGAAAAAGGCGCGTCGATGCTGGGGCTGGTCACCCTCGTTTTCGTGGTGGGTGCGCTGAAGCTGCACACCCCGCTGGGCGAGGTCGGCGCTCACCTGCTGCCCAGCCTGCCCCGAGAGGATCCCGCGAAATACTGGTTCATGGCTGTGAGCATCATCGGCGCTTCGGTGAGTCCGTATTTGTTCTACTTCTACTCGGCGGGTGCGATCGAGGACCAGTGGGACGAAGGCCACCTCGGAGTGAACCGGCTGATTGCCGGATTGGGCATGGGGTTCGGCGGTACGGTTGCGATCGCGGCCCTGGCCTGCGCGGCGATGGTGTTCCATGCCAACGGTATTCAGGTCGACCGCTACGAGCAGATTCCGTTGCTACTGGCACAACCGCTGGGCCACTGGGGGTTCATCTTGTTTGTGGCCTCACTCGGGATCGCCTGCTTTGGCGCGGCGCTCGAGATCGCGCTTCAGATCGCCTATCTGATCGCGCAGGGATTCGGCTGGAAGTGGGGCGAAAACATCAAGCCGAGCCAGGCCGCCCGCTTCAGCCTGGTCTACACTGTGGCGATTCTTCTGGCCGGCCTCCTGATTCTGACGGGCGTGGATCCGCTGAGGCTCACCATCTTCTCCATGGCACTCACCGCCCTCTCTCTTCCCGTCACCGTTGTGCCCCTCCTGATAGTGATGAACGATCCGGAGTACCTGGGGGACAACGTGAACCACTGGATTGCCAACACCGCGGTGCTCGTGGTCAGCGTCATCGCCTGCGTGGTTGCGCTGGTTGCGATTCCACTTCAGTTCCTCGGAGGAAGCTGACCCATGGAGCTGGGACAGGCGCTGCTGGACCAACAGGTGACCGACCGCAAGGGCGAGCTGATGGGCAAGGTGGATGGCGTGATCGTCGAGCTCCGCCAGGAGAGACCGCCCAGAGTGGCCGCGCTGCTGATCGGTGGGGGGACGGCAGCCGAGCGGGTGCATCCCGGCTGGGCTCGGTGGCTCTTGCGCTGGCGCCGGCGCTGGGGCCCGCGACCGGACAACGCCCTCGAGATACCCTGGAGCAAGGTGCTCAAGATCGGTGTCGACGTGAAGGTGGACCTCGAGGCGGACCGCACTACGGCCCTCGCCTGGGAGCACTGGGTTCGCGACCACATCATCGGCCGCATTCCGGGAGCGTGAGCATGCCGACCCGGGTGCGATTCGACCATCTGATCGGGAAGGAGGTGCGAAATCCGAACGGCAGGGTGATCGGCAGGATCGAGGAGGCCCGGATCGAGCCCGAGGGCGAGGAGTACGTGATCACCCACTTCATGATCGGACCGGCGGAGCGTCTGGCCCGGCTCCGCGCCTTTCTGGGGGAGCTGCCCACGCTTCGAAGTATCGGGATCGGCAAGGAACGCGACCTTCGGCCGTTTCCCTGGCAGTGGTTCGACTGGAGCGATCCGGAGCGTCCATCCCTGTCGGCCGAAACCGGCGGTGCATGAGTAAGCTGCTCAAGATTGCGCTCGGCATCTTTACCAGCATCGGGGGGTTCCTCGAAGTCGGAGCGATCGCCACCACGGCTCAGGCTGGTGCGGCGTTCGGGTTCAGCCTGATCTGGGCGGTGGTGCTGGGCACGATCTGCGTGATCTTCCTGGTTGAGATGTCCGGCCGCCTGGCGGCTGTCAGCCATCACACCATCAAGGATGCGCTCCGGGAGCGATTCGGTCCCCGGATCTACATGGTCACTCTGGTGAGCGATGTGCTCATCAACTTCCTCGTGCTCGCGGCCGAGATCGGCGGGATGAGCCTGGCGCTGCAGCTGGTCACCGGCATCAGCTTCCGCTGGTGGGCCATACCGACCGGATTCCTGACCTGGCTGCTGCTCTGGAAGGGCTCATTCGGGCTGATCGAGAATGGCGTGTCGCTGCTCGGGATGGTGGCCATTGCCTTCGTGGTCGCCGCCTGGAAGCTCGACCCGCCACTCCCGGAGGTCCTGGCCGGTGTCATCCCTCGTCTCCCCCCGCACCAGCCGGTTCATTACTGGTTCACCGCCGTGAGCATCCTCGGTGCCGCCATCAGTCCGTACCTCTTCTACTTCTACTCGGCGGGCGCTATCGAGGACCACTGGGACGAGGACCACATCGGAGTCAACAAGGCGGTGGCGACCGTCGGGATGACTTTCGGTGGGGTTCTGGCGACGGCCGTCCTGGTGGTCGCTGCCCTCGTCCTTCATCCCCGCGGGATCGAGCCGCAACGCTATGAGCAAATCGCGCTGCTCCTGGCCGAGCCGTTGGGCCGCGCCGGCTTCTACCTGTTCGCGGGGACCCTGCTGGTGAGCTGCCTGGGGGCCGCCCTGGAGCTGGGTCTCGCCACCGCCTACTGCTTTGCCAATGGCTTGGGCTGGAACTGGGGTGAGAACGTGCGCCCCCGGGATGCGGCCCGATTCACCCTGAGCTACACAGTGATGATTGCCTTGGCGTCGATCCTGATGGTGGCCGGGATCGATCCCCTGCAGCTGACCCTCTTCTCCATGGCCCTGACATCGCTCACTCTCCCCATCGTCACCTTTCCCTTCCTGGTCCTCATGAATGACAGGGACTACGTGGGAGAGTACGGCAACCACTGGATCAGCAACGCGGCGGTGATCGCGATCAGTCTGCTGGCCTCGGTACTCGCGTTGGCGGCCATTCCACTGCAACTGATGGGAGGCTGAGAGATGCAGCTCGGGCGACAGGTCCTGGACCAACAACTGGTGGACCGGAACGACGTCAACATGGGGAAGGTAGATGGCCTGGTGCTGGAGCTGCGCGAGGGCGGACCTCCCAGAGTAGCGGCGATCCTCACCGGGGGACATCTCCTGGCCCGACGGCTCCATCCGCGACTTGAGACGTGGGCCAAGAGGCTGATGCAGAGCTGGGGACCAGACCAGGTGGAGCCGCTCAGGATTCCCTGGGAAAAGGTCAAGAAGATCGGCGTGGATGTGAAGGTCGATGTCGCAGCGGCAGACGGAATGCCGTGGGAGCATTGGGTTCGCGATCACATCCTCTGCCACATACCGGGCGCATGATGGGGACGGCCCGGGAGCTGAGGGTGGAAGAGCTGCTCGGCCGGATCGTGCGGACGGCTGCGGGACGGCCGGTGGGACGCATCGAGGACATCACGGCTGAGCCCGAAGGCGAGGACTATGTGGTACGGGAAGTGATTCTGGGCGACGTGGGTCTACGTGCGCGGTTGTTCGCCCTGGCGGCCCAGCTCCCGACCTTTCAATCTCTGGGATTGGGCGGACCCTACCGCACCAGAGCCATCCCGTGGCATTGGCTCGACTTCTCCGATCCCAGCAAGCCTCGATTTGTTCAACCGGGGGAGAAACCATAATGGCACAGGAACAGCCCAAGGAGGGCACCCGGCTCTCCGCCATGGAGATTCACGACAACATCCTGGAGCCGGCCAGGAAGGAAATGGACCGTCCAGCGGTGTCGCTGCTCTGGTCGTCACTGGCATCCGGCATGGTCATCGGGTTCAGCTTCCTCGCCAGTGCGTTCGCTGCCAATCTCGTCTCGGAGGAGCACCGTCATGCCGCCGCGGCCGCGGCCTATCCCCTCGGCTTCATTTTCGTGATCATGGCCCGGAGCGAGTTGTTCACCGAGAACACGCTCGATCCGGTTATTCCCTTCCTGGATCAGCGGGATGGGGAGACCTTCCGCAAGCTGGTGCGCATGTGGGTGCTGTTGCTGGTCGGGAACCTGATCGGGGCGGTGATCTTTGGCTGGGTGCTGGCCCGAACTCCGGTGGTCAATGCAGAGCTTCAGTCCGGCCTGTCGCGGCTGGCGGAGGAGGCCACCTCCGGCGGCTTCGGCCGGGTGCTCTACGCCGGAATATTTGCCGGCTGGCTCATCGCGCTCCTGAGCTGGCTCCTCGCTTCGACTCACTCCACCGGCGCACAGATCGCGCTGATCTGGCTCTGCACCGCGCCCATCTCCGCTCTGCAGTTCCGCCACTCGATTGCCGGGTCGGTGGAGGCGTTCTATCGCGCTGCCGGGGGTGAGGCGTCCTGGAGCTCGATGCTGGGGAACTTCGTGGTTCCAGCAGTACTGGGAAACGCCATAGGCGGCGTGCTGCTGGTGGCCCTGCTCAATTACGGCCAGGTGGCGCCGGAGAAGGAGGAGGAGAAGCAAGGAAAAACCTCGCCCCCAGGAAAGCGAGGGGACCGGCATGAGGGAAAGGATGAGCGGGACAGACGGGAAGGCTACGGAAGACGGAAAGTGGACATCGGAGCCTGGTGAGTAAGGAATGGTGAAAGGAAGGACGGAAGGACGGAAGGACGGAAAGACGGAAGGACGGAAAGACGGAAGGACGGAAAGACGGAAAGACGGAAGGACGGAACGATAAACGTCATTCCGAGCGTAGCGAGGAATCCCTTAGTTGACGTTCGAGACCGGAGCCAGAACGTAAGACTGCCCGATTCCTCACTGCGTTCGGAATGACTCACTGACCTTCCGTCCTTCCGTCCGTCCGC
>Ga0307409_100000371_pt1 | contig 18906 bp, 19 predicted proteins | sample 322Ometagenome_2_FD_203888 | JGI IMG/M metagenome (GOLD analysis project Ga0307409, IMG submission 203888) | Maize rhizosphere microbial communities from greenhouse at UC Davis, California, United States - 322HYB-O-2 | ecosystem: Host-associated > Plants > Roots > Rhizosphere > Soil | place... | reverse complement strand
TCATTTTGGGGGCCGGGCTACCTGGACTATGTGGCGGCCGAGCTGAACAACCGACCCCGCAAACGCCTCCGCTGGAAAACCCCCGCCGAAGCCCTTGATCAACTACTGTCAAACCCAACAAATCCACAAAGTGTTGCCATGACCGCATGAATCCGCCCGAGCTAGACCTGTCGCTTTCGACCACTTTCCGCAAGGGGTGGCCCACCGCGCGACCCTCCAGATGCAGTCGAGGATGGCGTTGCGGGTGGTGCAACGGCCGCCGACGGCTGGGTTTGCCCAGGAGGCTGAGCTGACGGCCCGGCGAGCGCTTCGAGGTTGGTCGCGCCAGGCAGCTGGATAGTGAATTCCGCCCCACCCTGTGCGGAGCGACCAGCCTTGACCCAGCCGCCGTGCTGGGCAATGGTCTGCGCCACGATCGATAGCCCAAGCCCGGTCCCGGAGGTCTTCCGCGCCGTATCACCGCGGTAGAAGCGATCAAAGATAAATGGCATGTCGGCTTCGGAAATGCCGGGACCTTGATCAGCTACCCGTAGCCGATCCCCTTCCAGCTGCACCCGGATCGTGCCGTTCGGAGGGCTCCACTTCACCGCGTTATCCAGCAGGTTGGTGATCGCGCGTTCCAGCATGTCGGAGTCGCCTACCACGTAGAACGGGTTGAGCTCAACGTCGAAGATCAGGCCGTGAGCCCGACGGCGTACCCGATCGAGCGCGGAATTAACCACGTTACGGAAGTCGAGCGCCTCTGGCATGGAGGCCGTTTCATCCCGAGCCAGCTGCACAAGATCACCAATCAGTTCGGTGAACTCTACGAGCTGGGCCTTGACATCGGCCAGGATGGCGATTCGATCTTGCTGCTTCAACATGCCGCTCTCGGCATCGGCGGCCAGCAGCTCGATGTTGGTGCGCAAGCTGGTCAGCGGCGTCCGAAGCTCGTGCCCGGCGTCGGCGATCAGCTGCGCCTGCCGCTCACGTGATGAGGCCAGCGACTGCAACATCTCGTTGAACGACTCGGCTAACACCGCGATATCACCGGTCGCATTGATCGTAATCGGCGTCAGCTCCTTGGTGACGGCGACGTTTTCCACCGCGGCCGACAGCTCCCGCACCGGACGCAGGCTAGAGCGGGCCACATAGGCGCCAACAACCGCAGCGATGATCACGCCCGCCGCCCCAAAGATGATCAAGACCAGCCACAGCGAGCTGAGGATGTCGTTGGTGGGCTGCAGTGGCCGACCCAGAACCAACGCGTAATTGCCCAAGTCCGTGATCGGCACCGCAACGATGCGGTACGCGTCACCTCCCGAAGTCACGCCGTTGCGCGCCGCGTAGCCGCTCTGCAATCGTGCGACCGCAAGCTCTTTGGGCCCGAGCACCAGATGATCACGTTCATCGGGAACGTAGAGGATTTCGCCGTCCGAACGGATGGCGGCCACGCTGACGTTGCCCGCCCGCAGCGCCCGCTCCGTCAGACCACCGAGAGTTCGAATGTCCTGAGCAACCGGCACCACAGCCAGCGAGGTCGCAGCCTCCACCATTTCGGCATCCAGCGCTCGGTACAGCGAGATTCGCAGCGTCAGATAGCCGGCCACGCTCGTTACGGCGACCGCCAATGCCACCGCGATCGCGGTCAGGTACGCGACCCGGCGCTGCAGCGGCCAGGCATGCAGCCAGGCCCTCAGCCGACGCACCATCGCAGCGTCGCCTCGGGTGCGGTGATCATGGTGGCGTCTCACGGAGGACGTAGCCAACCCCACGTACCGTGTGGATCAGCCGCGGCTCGTCGGCAGCCTCGGTCTTGCGTCGCAGATAGCCGATGTAGACCTCCAAGGAATTGGCCGTGGTCGGAAAATCGAACCCCCAGACCTCGTTCAGCAACCAGCTGCGCTCCAGCACTCGCCGTGGATGACGGATGAAAGCCTCCAGCAACGCGAATTCGGTGCGGGTCAGCTCGATCGACCGACTGCCGCGCAGCACCTCCCGAGTCTGAGTGTTCAGCACCAGATCACTAAACGACATGCTCTGCGCCGACGGATCGTTGGAGTCGGCCACCGTGCCGGCGCGCCGTACGAGCGCGCGCAGCCGGGCCAGTAGCTCATCCAGCGCGAAGGGCTTGACCAAATAGTCATCGCCGCCGGCGTCGAGGCCGTCGACCCGATCACCCACGGCATCGCGAGCCGTCAGTACCAAGATCGGCACGTCATTGCCGGCCGCCCGTAGCATTCGGGTGGTTTCCAGGCCATCAAGCCGCGGCATCATAATGTCCATGATCACCGCGTCCGGACGAGTAGCGGCCAGCCGGGCGAGAGCCTGGACACCATCCTCGGCAGAGCTCACCTCGTAGCCGTTGTACTCCAGGGATCGCTTCAACGAGTCCCGGACCGCTTGATCATCATCGACAACGAGGATGTGCATGCCCTCAAGCGTGCCAGATCCGCCCGGCACTATGACGAGCTGTTCGCTCCGACGACTGCAGGAGCTTGCGGGTGCAATGACAAGGCGGCATCGACCCGCGAACGCAAGCGACGAAGGAGTCGGATTTCGCGAACAGCTTGTCAGAGTGCCAATCCAAACCGCCCAGCTCTCCCTATGCCGTGCGGTTTGCCGCTAGCGCATTGAGTGCACGGGGACGGGGATTCGGCTCCGGCATTCCGCGTACGGCGGCGCGGCAGGTAGCAGCGATAACAGCGGGGTTGAAGAGCGTAATGGGCGCAGCCATCAGGTGATAGACGCGAAGGAAGGCTAGATAGGCACTGCGCTCGCCGTGTCCGACAAGCTGCGCCTGCCGGGCCGTCCACAAACTCATCAAACGCTGCAGCCGACTTTGGGAACCGGCGCTGCTGGGATGTCGTAGGTCCTCTGTCGTAGCAACCGACCAAGGCACGCCGGCTACTGCTCCAATCCGGCGCTGCAGCCGCCTGGTATCCATCGGCCCGTGCCCGACAGGCGTCCGATCATGCTTCAGAGCCTCGCGGATCAGCAGGGCTTGGCAAGCGGCGACTGTGATGCCCTGACCGTAGACGGGATTGAAGGAACAGTACGCGTCCCCGACCGCGAGCAGCCCGGCCGGCCAGACTCGGGATCGCTCGTAACGATTGCGACGGTTGCCGGTCTGCCGGTGGACGGCAACGTCACTGACCGGCTCCAAATGCTGAGTCAAATCGGAGATGGCCGGATCGTGCAGCGTGGCGAGAAATTCGTCGAACTCCTCCGGAATACGCGTCGGACGCCACTCGCCGTAGCCGATGGTTTGGATCAGCCAGTGACCATCTTCGACCGGTATGGCGACAGCGCCTCGACCAGTCTGCGGAGTGGCGGCGATGACCACGGCGATCTCGATCGGCGGCTTGCCAACAGCGCGATAGAGCCGGCAGGCATAGCCCAACCGAGCATCGACGATCAGCGGCTCGCTGACCGGAATTCCAAGCTCGACCAGCCACTGTGGCAGCCGGGATCCCCGGCCGGAGGCGTCAATCACCAGATCCGCCTGCACGGTGGTGGCGTCCTCACACATCAGCTGCCAACGTCGAGCGTCGCGGCTTAGATCGACGACCTGTACGCCCTCATGGATTGCCACACCATCCAGGTCATTCACCCGCTGGCGTACCACATGCTCCAGCAACGGCCGGGTAGCTGAAATCGTCTCGTACGTCGGGATCCAGGTGGGCAGCCACCCATACTCTCCGAGCCAGGCCGTCGTGCCGATGGCGAGCGGCACAGCGCCATGGTTCAGCAGATCGTCCCGAATGCCGGGCAATAGTTCTTCGGCCGCCAGCAATCCTCGATGCAAGAGCACATGCGGCTGTCGGCTCTGCGGGACACCCTTGCGTGGAATGGGGCGCTCGGGCAGCACGTCCCGCTCGATGATCGTTATCTGGGCGCCAGCGGCACGCGCTGCCGCAGCGGTGAACAATCCGGCGAGGCTCGCGCCGATGATCAGCACATGGGGCTGGCTGCTCTTGATCATGGGCCACGATGCTACGCCTGCCATCGGAGGACTATTCCACTTGGCATCAACGAGCACTATGCGCCCTAGCGGCGAATAACAGCTTCGCAAATTTACGACGCATAGTGGATTCTTCAGTTTGATCACAGCGACCAGCGGGCATGCTGATCACATGGGCAATCCCCCGGCCCAGGTCCAACACCCACCCCATAGCCAGCAGTTGCCTTGGGCGATCGCTGTTGCTGTGATCGCTTTCGTGATCAGGCTCGTGTCTGTGCTGCGCGGCGGCGGACTGTTGGGGATCGGCAACTATGACGATGGTGTCTATTACGCCGGCGCGACGGCAATTGTGCACGGGCTGCTCCCATATCGGGATTTCCTGCTACTTCACCCGCCTGGCATGCCGCTGCTTCTGACACCCTTTGCGCTCGCAGCGCAGTTTACCAGCGACTCCTACGGCTTCGCCGCCGCACGGGTCGCCTGCATGCTGCTCGGGGCGATCAGCGCGGCGCTGATCTGGAAGATCCTCACGCCCGTCGGTCCGGCCGCGGCGCTGTTCGGTGCGCTCGGTTACGCCGTGTTTTACCCGGCTGTCTACGCGGACAAGTCCACGCTGCTGGAGTGCCCCGCTACGACTGCAGTCTTGATCGCCATCCTGTTGCTGCAGCCGCTGATCAACTTCGATTCGATCTCCCGCTGGAAGATTTTTTTGGCCGGTGCGCTGATCGGCGTGACCATCGCGATCAAGATCTGGGGCATTGTCACACTGCTGATCGTTTTGGGTTGGCTGCTGCTGATACGCCGCTTCCGGGCCGCACTGCAGGTCCTGATCGGCAGTGCCGCCGTGGCGGCGTTGATGTGCCTGCCTTTCTTTGCCATCGCGCCGAGGACGATGTGGAATCAGCTCGTACGCGACCAGCTCTTTAGGGGCGGCGGCAACGGACGAAGCACTCTGGACCGGCTGGATGGGATGGCTGGGCTGGGCATCATCGGCCGCTCCTATCCCATCGCCGTTACTCTGACTGCTGTTGCTGCGCTGCTGTGCTGTGCGGCTCTTGCTTGGACCTACCGGGAGGCCCGGTTGCCCGTGCTACTGATGCTGGGGCAAGGTGCATTTCTGCTCATCACACCGACGTGGTTTCCACACTTCGCCGGCTTCACGGCCGCACCCGTGACCCTGACTGTCGGAGCGGCGATCGGCCGCATGATCGCCATAGTGCGAGCTAGATCGGCACAGGTTGCCATCGGACTCGTCGTCAGTGCTGCCTTGGTGGTTTATGCCAGCGGTTGGTCAACAACCACCTTCAACCAGCGCTTTCCCGTCCAGTTTCGAGCGCTCGCCACCGCTGCGCCAGGCTGCGTGACCTCAGATGACGTGAGCACTTTGGTGCTCAGCAACACCTTGAGCCGGAACCTCACCCATGGCTGCCGGTTCATTGCTGATCTTGGCGGGCACTCCCACGATCTGGCCGCGGCCGCGGGAGTGAAGGTATCGCGCAATCGCAACCAGGAGTTCCAGCGCTTCGCCCTGGATTACCTGCGTGCGGGTTCGGTGTCGATCTTGATCAGGTATCCAGGCGGTCGCGGCTTCAGTGCGCGAACCACTGCCGTTCTTGATCGGTGGCCGTTGCTGGCGAGCTCGGGGCGTTATCAGGTTCGGCAACCGGTCGCGTTGGGTTGATCGGTAAAGCGAGGGTCACAGCGGCGCCATGATCATTAGCCAGCCTGACCACACCGCCATGCGCCTCGGCAATCGCCTGCACGATGGCTAGGCCCAGGCCGGTACCACGGCCGGTACTCGCCGTGGGTGCGAAGCGTACAAATGGATGGGCCAGATAGCTGTCGGAGAAGCCCATGCCATGATCACGGACCTGCACCTTGACAACATCGCCTTCGCGCCGGGCAAGCAGCTCCATGTCTCCGGCACCATGGCTGAGCGCGTTGTCGACCAGGTTGCCCAGGGCGTACTCCAATCGTTGCCGGTCTGCCGAGATGATGCTGTCGTCGGCGGAAACAGTGATCTTTCGGCCTTGTAGTTGAGCGCGACCCCGTCCCCGTTCGGCGACTTGCTCGAGAAGATCAGCAAGCTTGACGGACTCTCGAGCGAGGCTGAGCCGTTCTTCATCGGCCGCGGCTAGCAGCAGCAGCTGCTCGGTCAACTTGCTGAGCCGGTCGGTTTCCTCACCGACCGAGCTCAGCGCGGCGCGAAGATCGTCACCCTGGGTGGTCTCAGATTGCGCGAGCTCGACCTCGGCCTTGATGATCGCCAGAGGCGTACGCAGCTGGTGGCTTGCGTCGGCAAGGAATTGTCGCTGCTGCTCCAGGGCATCGTGCTGCGCCGCCTGAGCTCGGCCAATCCGATCAAGCATGTCGTTCAAGGTGCGGCCGAGTCGCCCAATCTCATCGCCGACTTGAGACACGGGCAGCGGTGTTCGCTCGGAATCGGCCAAGTCCTCGCCGCTGATCGCGGCGGCCCGCTGCCGCAAATCCTCCACCGGCCGCAAGGCCAGCCCAGACACCCAATAGCCGACAGCACAGGAGGCGGCGAGAGCGACAGCCAGTCCGACTATTTCGACACCGAGCGTCGAGGCCAGTGTCTGCGCCCGCTCGTCGAGGGAGTCGGTCACTATCACGATGAAGTTCTCGTTCCGAGCGTGCACCGGCATGGCGAAGATCCTCAGGGACTCATCCAGATAGGCATCGCCAGGCCGGTCGACGAACAGCTCCGCCACTGTGGCGTCGCGCAGCTGCTCGTGGGTCAGCAGGTGAACGTCGGCGTACGCCGTGGCTGCCACTACCCCGCCCGTCGGGGTCAGGATTTGAGCGATGGTCTCATCTTCTTCTAGCTGCTCAGCAGAGGCCGTGGGCAAGGACGAAATCGGCTCCCGCATCAGCAACCCACTGATCTGAGCGGCCCGGGTGCGGAGATCGCGCTCGATATCCCGATCCACGTCACTGCTGAGCTGAAAATGCAAGAACGCGCCAACCGCGGTGAGCACAACCATGAGGGCCAGCGCAAATGCGAGTGTGAGTCTCCAGCGGATCGGCAATCGGCTCATCCAGCCTCCTCAGTCCGGAGCCGATAGCCGAAGCCGCGTACGGTCTCGATGCTTTCGGTCCCGAAAGGCCGGTCGACCTTTTGCCGGAGGTATCCGATATAGACGTCGACAACGTTCGACCGATTTTCATAGCTGTCATCCCATGCGCATTCGAGCAGGTCGAAGCGGGACACGGCCTCGCCGGGGCGGCGCATCAGCGCCTCAAGCAGTGCGAACTCCTTGGGAGTCAGCTCGATCGGGATGTCGCCGTATCGGACCGTACGCGCCGCCGGGTCCAGCTGAAGCTTCCCGACCGTGATCACCGGCATCCGCACCTCACGGGGACGCCGCGCCAGCGCCCGCAGTCGTGCGAGCAGCTCCTCAAACGAAAATGGCTTGGCCAGGTAATCGTCGGCACCACTGTCAAGTCCGGTAACTCGATCATGGATGGTGTCCAGAGCGGTGATCATCAGTACCGGCGTACTCACTCCTTGGCGGCGAAAATCGCGGCACAGCGTGAATCCATCCACGCCGGGAAGCATCACGTCCAAAGTGATCGCGTCGTACGCCGTTGCCATGGCCATGTACATGGCCTCATCAGCGTCGGTCGCGAGGTCGGCCGCCAGTCCCTGTGCGGTCAGGCCCTTCCGCAGCAGGTTCCCGAGCTTGGGCTCGTCCTCGACGATCAGGACTCGCACACCATCAAGGATTTCACGATCTGTTTTGGATTGGCTAATCGCCGACTACGGTTCACCGATCGGACCTGTGCCCGCTTTCGCGTTGGCCTTCTCGATCTTCACCAGCTCTTCACGGGCGGCGCCACCGGACACGTCCAGCGCCAGCAGCGGTCCGACGTTAGGCGCATAGAACTTGAACTCCACGACGTCCGGCTCAATGGTGCTGGTGTCCATGGTGACCAGCGAGCCTTCATATCGCCCTGCCTTCACCTCGACCATATTGCTGGTGGCGAGCACCTCACCGTTGTCTTCGGCTTCACCCTTCTTGTATTCCTGGCGATATTTCTGACCAACCTTTGGCTGAGCCGGAATCATGATCCCTGGCAGTGCGCCATCCTTGCCGGCCTCCCAAGAACCAGCTCGACTGACGATCTTGCCGTTCTCGAATTCGGCGGTTTGCTCACCCATGTACCAGACGTTGCCTGCCGAGTCCTGCGCGTACCAGTCGACGGTGTCCTCGACAATCTGGCCTTCACTCCGGGCGGTATCGCGAACTACCCGAGCCGTAATGCCGTTGGCCAGCTGCTTGGTGGTCGCGGTGGCAACAATGACGATGTCTTGTGGCGACTCACCTTGCTCCACACCGCGGTAGATCCAGCGTGTGCCAGGTTTCATCGGCCAATACGGATTGGTGATGTCCGCGCTGAAATCAGACGGATTCAGATTGACCGGATCGGCGCCGGTGGGCAGCTGGGCCGGCGCCGACGGGCTTGCGACCGGACTGTCCACGACCGGCGGATTTGGCGGATTGGTGGCGGACGGTCGACTTGCATCGCTTGCACAAGCTGCGCAGGTGAGCGTCGCGGCAAGCACCAACAGCCCCGTGTGCAGGTGTCTCCTCTTCATAAGTTCCTCCCCGAGTCCCCTACCGGCGACAATTCCACGGCCCAGATGAAAATCCAGTGAGAGGCCGGGGACTCTGCTAACGGCTCAATACCCACTCAACGCAGCATTATGATCAGGCTCGCAATTATGAGGGGTTATGAGAATTGCATTCCAGGCAGCTACCCGAGCCTGCTCATTAACATCAAGATGCGTTCTGAATCTCGCGGATGCGTTCCAGGAGACCGGGCATGGCAGCCTCAATTGCGGTAAGGGTGTCGTCGAAGCCCGCGTCGGAACCAAACCACGGGTCCGGTACGCCGGAACCGGGCTCCGCACCGGGGTCGAAGTCGGTGAGCAGGCTTACCTTGCCCGGGTCCGTGGCCAACTCCAAGACGCTGCGGACATGGCTGTCCTCCATCGCGACGACCAGGTCGGCCGACTCAAGCTCGGCGTTGACGATCCGGCGGGCCTGATGGTCAGCGTGCCGGTAGCCATGCTTCTCAAGCACTGCCGCGGCCCGACGATCCATCGGGTCGTCGTAGTCTTCTGAGATTGTTCCGGCGCTAGAGAACTCCACGCCCGTGATACCCGCCTCGGCTGCGGCGCGTTCGGCCACCCGCTCCGCCATAGGTGATCGGCAGATGTTTCCCAGGCAGACGAAGACGACGCGCAACCGACGACTCGGCGATTGGCCCTGAGGCGATTGGCGCTCAGCCACGTCTCTTATCGTCTGGGTCAGGCAGGAAGACGTTCAACAGGAAGCTCACGATCGAGATGATGATTGCGCCTAACAATGCAGTCCAGAATCCGTCGACGTGCCAGTCGAGATTGAACAAGCCCGCGAGCCAGGAGGTGAGGAGCAGCATGCAGGCGTTGATCACGATCAAGAACAGACCGAGGGTCAGCAATATCAGTGGTGCGGTGAAGAGTGCGAAGAGCGGTTTGATGATCGCGTTCAAAATGCCGAAGATCAAAGCCACGATCAGCAGAGTGATGATCTTGCGCGTCATGCTGGAGCTAGTGATGCTGATGCCACTCAATATCCAGGTGGCGATCGCCAGCGCCGCGGCATTGACCACCAATCTCAGAATCCACCTCATGAGATCGATCGTCCCACGAACCGCAAGTCCTCACCTCTGCGACACCAAGCAAGCGCTTTGGTAACTGAGTTGATAAGGGGTACGGGCGGAGGTTCGGGTCGCGCGATGATCACCACCGGGATACCAAGATCGCCCGCCGCGTCAAGTTTTGCGACCGTATGGGCGCCACCGGAGTCCTTGGTAAGCAGCATGTCGACGCCCTGGTCCTGAAGGATCTGGCGCTCGTCCGCGTAGTTGTACGGACCGCGGGACCTGATGAGGGTCCAGCGTTGTGGCAGCGGCCTCGTCGGCGGATCGACGAGCCGAACCAGGACATCTCGATCGATCCAGGAATCAAACACTGCCAGGGATTGCCGACCACTGGTGAGGAAGGGCCGGCGGGCTGAGTCGGCGGCGAGCCGAGCAGCGGCGACGTCCGGCACCCAGATCCACGAATCGCTACGCGGATGGTCAGCCCAACCTGGACGTTCCAGCCGCACGATCGGCGTACTCGTCCGGCTCGCGGCCTCTACCGCGTTAGCGCTCATCGTCGCAGCAAAGGGATGGGTCGCATCCACCAGAGCCGTCGGCTGCTGGTCGCGTAGGTACTCGGTCAGCCCGTCCACACCGCCGAAACCACCTACCCGGACACGCCCCGGCGGCAGACTCGGGCTGCGTACCCGTCCAGCGAGGGAGGACACTATGTCGACGCCGTCGGCAACCAGCACCGAGGCGAGCTGCCGCGCCTCGGCCGTTCCGCTCAAGATCACAATCGTCATGATCGCCAGCCGCGCAGCAATACAGCCATGATCAATCCGGTAAGAGATACGGCACTCGCGAGGCGCCTGGCACGAGTGATATCGGTGATCTGGACAGTCCCGCCGTCACCGAGAATGCCGCGATCTTCAACGCTTCCCTGATAGAGGTTGCGGCCGCCAAGTCGGACATCGAGGGCACCGGCGAAGGCGGCCTCCACAACTCCGGCATTGGGACTGGGATGCTGCCCAGCGTCGCGGCGTACGACGCGCATGGCGCTCTTGGCAGTGCCGCCGACAAGCGGTGCCCACCCAGCCGCTGCCAGCGCCGACAGACGCGCCGGCACCCAGTTGACGAGGTCATCCAACCGGGCAGCCGCCCACCCAAACCGGAGGTAGCGGGCCGAGCGGTGGCCGATCATCGCGTCCAAGGTATTGATTGCCCGATAGCCAAGCAGCCCAGGCAGCCCAGCAAGTGCACCCCACAGCAGGGGTGCCACCACCGCATCTGATGCGTTCTCTGCAACGGATTCCACGGTTGCTCGTGCGACCTCCTCGGTTGAGAGCTCGGCCGTCTCGCGGCCGACTAGGTGGCGGACCTGCTCTCTCGCTGAGAGCAGCTCTCCACAGGCCAGATGATGGGCAACGGTAGCGGCCTCTTGGCCCAGCGACCGGCCACCCAGGACAGTCCACGTGGCGACTGTGGTGATCAAGAGGTTGACCGCCGGCCGTTTGGCGGCCGCGCGTTCGAGTGCCGCGCCCAGCGCCGCAGCAGTTCCCACGAGGGCCCCGACGTACAGCACGCCAGCCGCCTGTCGATCCGCGTAGCAGCGGGTCTCCAGCCAGTTCGACGCGGCTCCGAAAGCGGCAACGGGGTGCCCGCGCCGCGGATCACCGAAGATCCGGTCGGCCAGATATCCAAGCACAATCCCAGCCGCCGAGGGCTCAAGTGCCGATCCCCCCACTGCTGATAGCAGTCTCGATAGAGTCATTGGCGATGGCCCCACTCATCGACCCGGATCTGACAAACCTTGACCGGCGCATCTTGATCACCGGCGGCGTACGCTCCGGCAAGTCCCGTTACGCCGAGACGCTGCTGGCCGACTGCCAAGAAGTCACTTATATTGCGGCGGGTCCGCCGCCCGATCCGGCTGTCGATGCCGAATGGGCTGCGCGGATCGCCAATCACCAGGCGCGCCGGGCGTCGCATTGGCAGACGCTGGAGACAACTGACGTCGCTGGAGCGCTGCGCAGCGTCTCGGGCGCGATCTTGATCGATTGTCTCGGGACCTGGCTCACCGCCCTGATCGATCAACTCGGAACCTGGGAGCAGCCGCTGGACAGCTGGCAGGGCGAGTTCCAAGATCAGCTTGAAGATCTGGTCAAGGCCTGGCGGGAGCGTCGTGGCCTGGCGATTGCGGTAACAAACGAGGTGGGTTGGGGACTGGTGTCGCCGTTCCGGTCGGGCCGGGTGTTCGCCGAGCTGCTGGGCCTGGTCAACCAGGACATGGCCGCCGCCAGTGACGAGGTGATCATGATCATCGCGGGACGAGCATTGCGCTTGTGACCTCATATGATCAACACGGCCATCATGGCGGTGAAGGCAATCTCGATACCGGCACCCATGACGTCGCCCGTGATACCACCCAGCCGGCGTACGCATCGGTAGACAACGATTCCGACACCCACAGCGGCTGCTGCCACCGCCAAGGCTGCGCTCATCGGACTTCGACCGGACCATTCGGCAGCTGCGGCCATGACTAGCAACACCACGAGCCAGCATCCGACCGCGGCCCATCGGGGCACCGAGCCCGCAACAGCAGCGCCCAGACCGTCGGTCCGCGCAGCGGGCACGCCGCGTACGCAGATCAGACTCAGTGCCGCGCGAGAACAGCACACCGCCACCACAACCAACACGGCGCCTGGCAAGCCCTGAATCAGCTCACCGATCGATACCGCCTGCAGGCCGAGGATGATGATCAACGCCGCGACGCCCATTGGTCCGACGTCGCCCCGCCGCATCACCGACAGCGAGCGTTCCGCAGTCCATCCTGAGCCCAATCCGTCAACCGTGTCGGCCAGCCCATCAAGATGCAGTGCACGAGTGCCCAGCGCCAGGCCGCCGACGACTAGCAGGCCGATCGCCAGCGGAGGCAGGCTAGCGGCTTGGCCGAGCCAGCCCACCAGGCCGACCGCTGCAGCCAACGGCAGGACGGCTAGCGGAGCGATGATCATGGCCCGCGCTGCAGTACGGCGTTCGATCTCGGCGATGCTGCCGGATGGCATGATCGTCAGCGTTCCGACCGACAGCCGCAGCGCGTCGAACATGATCGTTTTCAGCTGACGGGTTGGAGATCAGCGAGCAGGGCCAGCTCGCGGAGCACGAGGACGGCCGAGCGCAGCACCGGGAGGGCGACAAGGGCACCAGTGCCTTCGCCGAGTCGCATACCAAGATCAAGCACGGGTTGCAGGCCTAACTTGTCGAGTGCCAGCTGCTGGGCTGGTTCGGTCGAGCGATGGCCGGCCGCGCACCAACCAACCACGCCGGCTTCCAGATCCTCTGCTACGCAGGCTTCGGCGACCGAGACGATTCCATCCAGCAGCACCGGTACCCCGCTCCTGGCGGCAGTGCGGAGGAAGCCGACGCCTGCGGCGAAGTCGGCAGAGCCGAGTGCCGCCAGGCGATCGAACGGATCTTGGGCGCGTTCGCCGATCCGATCCAGCGCCTTGGCTATGACCTCAGTCTTGTGCCGGAAACGATCATCATCGACACCGGTGCCCCCTCCGACAACCTCTTCAGCCCCGAGTCCGAACGTCGCAGCCACCAGAGCCGCCGCCGGTGTGGTGTTTCCGATTCCCATATCGCCAATGATTAACAAGTCCGCGCCGGCGGCGATCTCATCCTTGGCGATCATCTCGCCGGCGCGCAGCGCCTGCCGACAATCGTCAGCGGTCAGCGCATCTTGGCGGTCGATGGGTTGCGATGGGCCTAGGTGGTATACCGACACCTCGGCGGGTAGGTCTTCAAGATCATCGTCGACGCCAAGATCGAGAACGCGCAGCGCTACGCCGTGCTGCTGGGCGAGACAGTTGGCTCCTGCGACGCCAGCAACAAAGGCGCGCACCATGACGGGCGTGACCTCTCGAGGATATGCCGAGACGCCGTCATGGGAGACACCATGATCACCAGCCAGGATCACCGCGCGTACCCGATCCAAAGGACGCGGCGGACAGATTCCCTGGCAGGCCGCCAGCCAGGCGGCCAGGTCCTCCAGCCGACCCAGCGCACCTGTCGGCTTCGCCAACGCGTCCAGGCGGCGGCGAGCCTCGGCGTAGACGCCGGGGGATGGCGGAGTGATCATGTCAGAGCCGCTGGTCCGGCGTACTCAGGCTCGGTGACCTGAGAATCGGTGCGGCGGTGCATGCGGTGCAGCAGCTCGCCCAGGATGATGCCGAGGGTCGCCCATAAGGCCAGCTGCGTTACCAGGCTTGCCATCCGGAAGTCATAGAGGACCGTCGCGGGGAAGTCGGCCGGGACTTCGGAGTAGCTGGGCAGCAACACGATCGCGGTCAGCGTCACGATCAGGTAGCCGAGGACGGCGCTCAGGGTGGCGTACCACCCGCCCCATCGAGCTACCAGCTTGCGTCCGACGAGCACCGCTGTGACGGCGGCGATGATCGAGATGGCGGCCATGATGAAGTACAGGGCAGTACGGGTGCCAATAGTCTCCGAATGGCCTACCGCAGGTGGATTCGGTGGGTAGGCAATGAAGGGCATCAGGCTGATGCTGATGAAGCCCATTGTCGCGATGGACAGGCTGACGCCGCGTACACCAAGACGCCCGAGACGTCCCAGCGCGAGCGCGCTGAGCACGCCGACCAGACCGCCGAGCGTGATTCCGGCAACGGCCGTACCCGTTAACAAGCCAAGTGTGGATTGGAGTGAGCGTGCCACCGTCTCCTCGGCTCCGCCATGGCCAGATTCCTCGATCGCAATGGCCGCGTTGATGGACGGTTCACCCAACACATACGCCACGCCGAAGCCAACGATGCCAGCCAGCAGGCCTGCGAGCAGACCTCTGACCAGGAAGTCGCGTGCTGAGGTCACGTGGCCGGGCTCAGTGGCAGGGGAAGCCGAGCAGGTGGCGTCCGTCATGGACCCACTCATGCACAGCCGTTCCTGAGAAGATAGAGATCGCGCTCTGCTCAGCTGAAATGAAATACCAGGCAACCAGGAACAGCATTGCCGCGAAGATCAACCAGGGCAGCACTTGGGTGAGCGAAAAGGGCGGAGCCGCAACTGCCATGGGCTTGGAGTGGGTGGCCCCCAAGACAATTTCCTGAGACATCAATTCCTCCTTCGGGTTCCTGCGACCCGCGTTGCCGGAGCTCGTCGGAGGGAGGGTCTGACTCGAGCAGGGCTCACACAGTGGCGCGACCGTGCCGGATTCTCACCGAACTTCCAGGTCCTCCGCGAACCTTTGCACTGTATCGTCAGGTGGCCCAGTTGTCAGCGATGGGCACGTTTTGCATCACAGACATCAAACGGCCAACTGATCTTGGAGCAATTGGCGGCGCTGTAGCACTCCGCATCAGTTGCTTGGACTCCGCATCAGCTGCAGCTAGTGCTAAGTCCGAGCAAGTGATGCGGAGTGGCGTCGGGATCAGCGGTTGCTCGGCGCGGTGAGGTAGCCCCCAACAAGTCAGGGTGCTCGGTATGGTGCGCCCATGAGGATGCCGACCGAAGGGCTGGCGGGCAGAATCGCGGGTCACCCGTCGGCGATCTTGCTCTTCGTCCAGCTGCTCGGAGTGCTGATCTACCCGTTCATGGAGCAGGGCGGCGTGGGGGCTGTTCTATTCGAGGTGTTCGGCGCTCTCGTATTGGCGCTGGCCATCTGGGCGACCCGAGAATCGCCTGGACCAACATGGATTGCGGTCAGTCTGGCCATCGCCGCCTCGGCGCTCTCGATTGCCGATGAGATCTATCCCAGTGCGGCGATGGACGCGGCATCTGGCGTATTGCACGCAGTCTTTTACTTTTGGGCCGCCGCCAGCCTCATGGTCTACATGTTGGGAGACCGGACTGTCACCACTGATGAGCTTTACGCGGTCGGCGCCACATTCACATTGGTCGCTTGGGGCTTTGCATACGTTTTCGATGTGCTACAGATCTTTCAACCGGGCTGCTTCATCGCAGCAGTCAATTCTGAACAGCCACGCGGCTGGATGGAGCTGTTGTTCTTGAGCTTCACCAACTTGTCCAGTACCGGCCTCTCAGATGTGGTCCCGGTCACCGGGCAGTCTCGCGGCGTGGTGATGATCGAGCAGGTCGCTGGTCTCGGCTATGTCGCGCTGTTCGTCTCCCGGTTGGTCGGACTGACCATTGCATGGCAGATGACCTCAAGCCGAAACAACCGACCCGATAGCCGTTGATGGCACAGCGGCTGTTGATCGTTGCGCACGCCACAACGCCGGCCAATGTGGCGTTGATCTTTGGCGATCCTGGCAAGCCACATCTCGGAGAGGTCCGGCGGCTGAACGGTCGTGTCAAGTCATGGGTGAGCGGACCTGAGGAGGCGTGTACGGCGACTGCGGTACAGCTGGGTGGACAGCCGGAACCGCTTCCTGACCTGCGGGAATGTGATTTCGGCGAATGGTCTAGCCGGGGACTGATCGACGTTGTGACTGAGGACCCTTCAGCCGTCGACTCTTGGTTGCATGACCCGTACGCGGCACCGCATGGCGGGGAGAGCCTCGCGAAGTTGATCACGCGCGTCGGGGCGGTACTTGGTGATCACCCATGGCCGCAAGGTCGCAGCGTCGCCGTGGTAACGCCACTGGTCGCACGAGCTGCTGCAGTGCACGCTCTCGGAGCTGCACCCGAAGTGATCTTCCGCATCGACATGGCACCGCTGGGCCGGGTGTTGATCTCGCGCAGTGATCACATGTGGCGATTGCGATCACTCGTTGCGACGCCTAAGGAGCCGCGCCGCTGATCGTGGCGTCTACCGCTGCGCTGCCGAAGATCACATCGGCCAGCATGGCCGCGGCTCCCGTAATGCCTGCCCGATCTCCCAGAACGGTGGGCGCTATCACCAGGTGTGCCGTCGCTAGTGGCTGACTGCGACGTAGCAGCGTGTCCCGTACGCCGCGTACGAAGCGTTCGTGCGCATGTGCGATGTCGCCACCGATCACCAGCACGTCGGGATTCAGTAGGCTGACCGCGGTCGACAGCACGTCGCCGAGAGCCCGGCCGGCAGCGGTCACGATCTGGACCGCATCTGGATTGCCCCGCCGAACCATGTCGACGACATCTCGCGTCGTCACCGGCTCGTGGCCCAGTCGCCTCAAATCGCGAACCATCGCGCGCCCGCTGGCGGCGGCCGCCAGGCAACCACGCTCCCCACAACTGCTGCAGATCTCTTCGACGCCGACGATCTTCGCATGGCCGATGTCGCCCTCGGCCGCATCCGATCCCCGCAACAGCTCGCCATCGATGATCATGGAGGCGCCGATACCGGTGCCGATCTTGACGAAGAGCACCAGATGCGCATTCGGATAGATCCGTCGCTGCTCGCCAAGACCGAGCAAGTTGGCATCGTTGTCCACCACTGCGGGCACTGAGTAATGACTGATCAGATAATCGCGGACCGGATAGTCGTCCCAGCCCGGCATGCTGATGGAACGGGCGATCCGGCCGGTGTGCCAGTCCACCGGACCAGGCACCCCGAGGGCAACGCCGCGTAACGACTCTGGTGGTCGGCCGGACTGCTTGAGCAGGCCATCCAGCTCACCGGTGACTGTTTCGAGAACAATGCTCGGTCCCTTGTCAATGGAGCTTTCGATGACCATCTCATTGATGACTTCACCGGCCGCCGTGCTGACCGCCAGCCGGCCATGGGTTGCTCCGAGGTCGGCGACCAGCACGATGCTGGCTTGGTCGTTAACACGCAGCCGGGTTGACGGCCGACCGCGTCGCGGATCGGCGACGCGGCCATCTTCGGTGAGGTAACCGGCCGCAAGCAGTGCGTCGATGCGGGCGGTGAGCGTCGACCGGGCTAGGCCGGTCACCCGCTGCAACTCGCCGCGGGTGGCAACCGTGCCGGTCCGGAACAGCTGCAGCAGCTCACCGGCGCTGTTGGGACTCGACGCCACTGACCCCTCGCTTTCACCTGGCCAAAGACTACGGCTGTTATCGAATTTTGTCTCATCCATTCCTATTTAAGCCTTGCCATCGGTCCGAATTGTGCGCTTTGATGTCCAGAAGTGCGGTCTTCAGGCGCCGCCAAGCACGCGACTGCTCCGATCAGCGAGCAGCTCCATTCAGCGAAGGAGAGCTTCGAAGTGCGTAGATCACGTTTCGCGGCAGGCATCGCAGTCGCCGCCATGCTGGCCCTGGCGGCCTGCGGTGGAGGAGGCGGCGGCGGTAACGGCGGCAACCAGGGCGGCTCACAGGATGAGGGGACGCTGACCGTTTGGACGACAGAGGACATAGCGGAGCGGGTCACGGCACAGCAAAAGATCATGGATGCCTGGTCCGCCAAGTCCGGAACCAAGGTGAAGCTGGTAGCGGTTTCTGCAGATCAACTCACGACGGTGCTGACCTCGGCGGCGGCGGCCAATGACCTGCCTGACGTCATCGGCGCTCTATCCCTCGACGGGATGAACCAGCTGCGTACCGACGACCTGGTCGATCCCGATGCAGCAAAGGAGATCGTGGATGGCTTGGGTCCTGACACGTTCTTCAAGCGCACTCTGGAACTGACCAGTGTCGATGGGGAACAGGTAGCCGTACCTAGTGACGGATTCTCCAATCTGCTCTTCTACCGGAAGGACCTCTTCAAGGCTGCGGGTATACCAGAGCCCAAGACCTACGACGACATCACGAACGCCGCCAAGGAACTGCACAAGGGCAAGATGGCCGGCATCGTGGCCGCCACGGCACCGGCAGACTCGTTCACAAATCAGACGTTCGAGTGGGTGGCACTGGCGAACGGCTGCCAGCTGGTCGACGACAGCGCCAAGATCACGCTGAACAGCCCGCAGTGCCAGGAGGCGTTCAACTTCTACGCCAACTTGATCAAGGAGACCTCTACCAAGGGCAACCAGGACGCCGATACCACCCGAGCCACGTACTTCGCCGGGAATGCTGCCATGGTGATCTGGTCTTCCTTCTTGCTCGACGAGCTGGCCGGTCTGCGTAATGACGCACTGCCGACCTGCCCGCAGTGCAAGAAAGATCCCCAGTGGCTTGCCAATAACACGGGGATCCTTGTCCAAATGCAGGGCCCCAGCGGGCCCAACCCGGCCGCCTGGGGCGAGGTCGTCTCGTGGAACGTGCTGAAGGATGCCAACCCCAAAGCCAAGGATTTCGTCACCTACATGATGAGCGACGGCTATCAGCCCTGGCTGGGAATCGCGCCCGAGGGCAAGATGCCGGCTCGCTCCGGCACCTCAGGCAATCCCAAGGAATACTCCGATGGCTGGATCAAGCTCAGCGCCGGGGTAGACAAGAGGGAGCCGCTGACC